>ULTQ01087580.1_pt1 | contig 12987 bp, 11 predicted proteins | sample 1957731 | NCBI WGS metagenome assembly ULTQ01 (sample SAMEA4835738, study PRJEB28245) | human gut metagenome | biome: gut microbiome; material: fecal sample | place: Denmark | collected 2008 | reverse complement strand
ATAACAAAAAGCTGATAAATATAAGGTGTATTCATGCAATCGGATTCCCGAACGCGATTTATTCCTATTGGTCTGATGCTCTTTGCGCTGTTTTTCGGCGCTGGTAACCTGATTTTCCCGGCCTCCATGGGGCAAGCTTCCGGTACGGATGTCTGGTGGGCTCTTCTTGGTTTTTGCATTACCGGTGTCGGTCTGCCGTTGCTGACGGTTATGGCCGTTGGCTATTCCGGCCTGCCCGGCTTGCGTGAGATCGGCAATCGTGTCCATCCTTGGTTTGGGGTTTTTTACTCGACCGTATGCATTCTTGCTATCGGTCCTTGCTTTGCTGTTCCTCGTACCGGCACGGTCTCTTGGGAAATCGCCATTGTTCCTTTCCTTGATCCTTCTCAGTTAGAAATCGGCATGCCGATCTTTCTGGCTGTCTTTTTAGGCGTAGCCGGTTGGCTTGCTGCGTCTCCGTCCAAGCTTGTGGATCGTGTCGGCAAGATTCTTACGCCGCTGCTGGTTCTGACGTTGGTGGTTTTTATTATTAAGAGCTTCATCACTCCGATGGGCGAACCGCAGACTCCCGCCGCTCCCTATGCGACTCCTGTGATGGCAGTTGTCCAGGGAATCCTTGATGGCTACAACACGCTTGACGCGATCGCCGCGTTGATTTTCGCGTCTCTTACGATCGGGGTTGTCCGTGATGCCGGCTTTACAAAGCAGTCCGATATTGCACGTGAAGTGTTCAAGGCTGCGTTGATTGCCGCTCCGATGCTCGGCGTTATTTACATTTTCATTGCGAAGATCGGCGCAGAAAGCGTGAGCGCAATCGGCATTCAGGAAACCGGTGCACCAATTCTTGCCTTGAGTGCCAAGCTTCTTTTTGGCAATGGCGGTGCGATGCTTTTGGCGGCCATGGTGATTTTGGCATGCTTGACGACTGCGATCGGTTTGATCAGCTGTACTGCCGCTCACTTCATGAATTTGTCCGGCGGCCGCATCAAGTACGGTGTTTGGGTTGTCATCTTTACGGTGATTTCCTATCTCATAGGCTTGTTCGGTTTGAAGACCATCATCGTTTCGACCATTCCGGTTCTGATGTTCTTGTATCCGCTTTGCGTGGCGCTTGTGATTCTTTCGTTCTTGCACAACATGATCGGCGGTCGTCGTTGCGTTTGGGCCTGGACGATTGGCTTTACGTTCGTCATGGCGCTTTACAACGGACTGCAGACAGCCAAGATTGCCATGGGCGGGCTTGAAGCTATTCTTGCTCAGTGGGTGCCGTTGCACACCTATGGACTCGGTTGGATTCCCTTTGCCGTCGTCGGCTTTGTAATCGGAATGATTCACAAGTCGCTTACGACGGGACCGGCTCAGCCGTAACCCATCGTTAGTCCAAACGAATGCAGGCTGCTTCCAAAGAGGCGGCCTGTTTCGTCTGTGCGTTCGTATGAGTGGATTGACAACCGAAAAATACGCCTGATTTTGAGGAGAAATTGAATTGAAGAAAACGTTTTTGACGGTTCTTGCCTGCCTGGTGCTGCCCCCGGTATTGGCGGCTTCTAACGCCGAAGAGCTCGGTCGCTGCATCTATAACAACACGAGTTCTGCGGATAGAGATACACTCGTGCAGTTCATGTATGTTTCGCTTGGTTCGACCAATGCCGCCAGAAAGGTTCAGTCGATTTCACAAGCCAAGATCAACCAGGTCAACAATAAAACGAAGGCTCTTGCATCCAAACTGGTGCTCGGCCCTTGTCGCAAGCAGGCTGCTCGTGTTCTGCTGTCTGATCCGAGAAACGGTATGCAGCAGGCTCTTTCCTACACGGTTGAGCGATTGGTGGCAGAAAGAATCGCCGAGAGTACATCGGGATGGCTGTCAAGTTTGGGGGGCAGCTCGGAAAACGCAAGTAAAGTGCGAAACGCAATCGAGTTTGGAAGCGCGTTGATGGATGCTTTCAGGAAGTGATACTCCGAGCCCTTGGAGCTTTGAGCATATTGAAAAGTCTTTGCTGGACTGTTGTCAAATGTCTCGTGGTATCTGGATGGTTTGACTCCCATGGTGTCCAAAAATTCAATACCACTTCAAGCAGTAAGTGGTCTGCAGGTTCTGGCCATAATTGATGGATAAATGCAGTTTTTTCAATGACCGAACCATTCTATCCATCAATTTATCTATCAATTCGTCGCGGATTTGGCCGAACGAGAGAGGGCGTCAAAGAATGAAAAATTGACGCAAGTGACTGAATATAAAAGAAAAACCGAACGATCATGAATCGTCCGGCTTTATCTGCTGGCGGAAGGAGAGGGATTCGAACCCTCGATGCCCTAAACGGACATGCCGCCTTTCCAGGGCGGTACAATCAACCACTCTGCCATCCTTCCGCGGTTTCTGTTTTACAGAACAAATTTTGTGTTCTCCTGAATCGGAGAATGCGCATTATGCACATTCTTTTGCTATTGTGCAAGAGATTGACCGCTAATTCAGGGCAGAAAATTCGTTTTGTGTGGCTACGGCTCTGAATCCAAAAGAAAACGCGTTGCCTCTTATAGGCGTTTCGAGATGACGTTAACCAAAAATTGTGCCATTGTGACATGCCAGAACATTCCGGCAACGGTCGGACAGTAGGTGTCTTGGCTCTTTTCGAGCAGTCCCGCACCGATCCACTGCCCGAGCAAAGAGGCGGCGGCACCGTCCACGTCTTTACCGAAAGCGGCGCCGATTTCCTTGAGGTTAAATGGGCCATTTTCAACGGCACAGGCCACGGTACGTAACAAGTGCCAATTCGCCGTGGGCTTCATTAAGGCAAAGACCGGCTTCTCACCTCGCAGCACCTGTTTTTCCCAGGCGGCAAGATGGCGTTCCTGCATAAATGCGTGTCCGAAAAGTTTGCCGCCCGCTCCGCAACCGAATGCCAGACAATCACAGGCGCTTTTACCCAGCGAGTTGTAGATGTTGTGCTCCTTCGCGGTACGTCGCCAGTGCGTATTGGAAATTCGTTCCCAATTCGGATCGGCGCTCAGAATGGCGTCTGAGGCGGCAAATCGATCGGCGGCTTGAGCAAGCGTAGCGGCCGGCGGCATCTTTCCCGCTTCGATGCGTTTGGCAAGCGGCGACTTCTGAAAAAGATTCAGTTGGTAGCAGTCAACGCCGTCCAGCGGCAGAGCAGCGGCCGTGCGAACATCGTTTTCCCATACCGATTCGGATTGCATCGGAAAACCGTAGATCAGGTCGATTACCGTCGCAATCTGAGGATACTGTGAGAGAAGATCCAGGCGCTTAAACATTTCTTCTTTGTTGTCCAAGCGCTGCATGGCCAGACGAATCTCGTCGTTGAATGTTTGTACGCCCAGAGAAACGCGGTTGACACCGCCTATAACAGCAGCATCGAGACGCTCGGATGTCATGTCGTGCATGCGACCTTCGAGCGTGATTTCGCAATCAGCGGCCAGAGGCAGATAGGTGTGAGCGGCCTTCAAGATGCGACTAAGATTGGCGGCGGAGAGTGCACTCGGCGTGCCTCCGCCGAGATAAAGCGCACAGACATCGCCTTCCTGCTGAACCGGGCGGTCTGCCCAAAGCTGCATTTCCTTGATCAGAAGATCCGTGTAGCGATCGGCCAGTTCATCGGTGTAGGCGTTCTGGTAGAACATGCAGTAGAGGCAGCGTGTCTCACAAAACGGCACATGAATGTAGGCAAGCACCTTTCCTTCTCGTTTGCGATTGGATAGAGAATTGAGTTTGCCGCGTGCCAGTGCCCAGATCATCGGCATACCCATCGGTCCGGCGTGAACAGCTGCTTTAGCACGAAAGGCAGCGTGCAAAGGATCGGCGGCATTGGCGTGGTATGCCTCCTCGCCTTTGAGGCCTACGAAGTGCATCAGACTGTCAAGACCGGATTCAAACGTCAATGTCATAGACTTGCTTCCAATCGAGAATCATTCTCATATTATGACATTGAGTCGTACGATCTCTGTACGAATTGATCTCAGGCGTGCCAGTTGGAGAACATTTGCCAAAGGAAGGCAACGCCAAGGAGCCAATAGGCAACGCCGGCCACACGATTGATCCAGACGGCGGCGTTGGGCTTCAGTAATGTGCCCGCAGCCCACGAACCCAACCATCCGTACATAGAGTGAATGACCCAAACCAGAACGGCGTAGTTCAAGGTGAGAATGGTTACTTGCGGCCAATAGATCAGCGTTTTGTCGATGCACTGCGGAAAAAGGGACAGATAAAAAATGATCAGCGCAGGGTTGCTGATTTGCAGCAGAACGCCTTCGATAAAAAGGTTCTTTTTGTTGACGTTCTCAACCGGAGTGTCGGCATACTCTTCGTTTTCAATGTGTGCGAGTCGAATGGCGAAGGGTTTGGCGCGAAACTTCTTGTATCCGAGGTACAACAGAAAAAGGATGCCTAACACGCGAATGGCGCCGTATAGCGTTTCGGACGTCGCGATGACGACGCCTAAACCGGTGACGGAGACGAACCCCACAACAAGCGTGCCGGAAGCGACACCTGCGATGCCCGGTTGAGCCGATTTAAGGCCGTAGCGCATGGAATTGGTAAGCGACATGAGCACCCCTGGGCCAGGGGAGAGGATTGTGGGAATGGCAACGAGAAGAAAGACCCAATACAAATGCGTGTTGATCATACGAGGCCGCGACGGAAAAACGAGTGTTGCAAAGTGACCGCAGGAGGCGAAGTTTAAAAAGTGGAATTAGGTGGCAGCGTGTTAAAGAGATTAGACTCAAACGTTGCCCTGACCAAAGGTAATTGACTTACAACTTTTCGGTTTTACTGCACCTATGAACCTCAAACCGCTTTTCATCACCGGTCTGTCTTGCGTTGCCGCTTTGGCGGCAAATTCCGCTGTCGCTTCGCCCTTTGTGAGCTCCGGTCTTGCGATTTCTGCTTTCGAAACCGCTCGTACGGTTCGTGAAAGCGCTGATGAACGCATGACGAGGGCTGTCACCGATACCTCTCGCGCCGCCGGCGGTTCAATCTGGCTTGATCTCAAAGCCGCAAGTGACGAGGCGGATACCATGATCAACAATGCTGGTTTTGAAAACGATCTTGCAGTCGTCAATCTCGGTGCCGATATACGTCTGGGTGAAGCTTTCTTCGGGGTAGTGTACACCTATGCAAGAGCCGATACCGAGAGTCGTGGGGTACCGGATAAAGCAGACGGTGAAGGCGATATTTTCGGTATTTCAGCATTCGGTCAGCGCAACTTCGGTGGTTTGAATCTGGCGCTTTCGGCCGGGTGGATCTATATGTCGGGTGACTCCGACATGGGCGGCATGGCCTACGAAACCAACGCCAATCTTTGGACGTTTGACGCCGCCGCCCGCTACGGCATCGAAATCGGCAACCTCGATCTCGTGCCCTACGCCAAGATCGAATACACGATGTTCCGCCCTCGTCACCACGGCGACTGGAATCTCGACAACGCCAACATCTGGCAGTTCCCGATTGGTCTTAACGCCGCTTATACGTTTGAGTTCGAAAACGGCATGAAGTTGCGTCCGCAGATCGACTTTGCGGTAATCCGTACGGCAGGTGACACCGAAATTGAAGCCTCCGGCGCCGGCGAGCTTTTTGAAGAAACGCTTACCGGCAGCCATACGCTCTACCGCGGTATGGTAGGTCTTGCCTGGACGACCGGTAAGGGCACGCTGCACGCCGGCTACCGGTATCTCGGTAGCGAACAGGGGCGTGAATCGCACGCTTTCCAGCTGCAGGCCGATTACGTCTTCTGATTATTGAGCTCTGTTCGGCGCCATGACGACAGTCTTACATCCATGCTTGGACGAAAACGGCAAGCCTGTCGTGGTGGCGCATCCCACGCAGCCGACAAGCCGAGACACCTGGCTTGATTCGCGTTGTACGGCCACGCTTTCCCGTACGGCAGAGCCTGATTTACCCGATTCGGTCAACGGTCTCGCATTCACTACCAATCTCGGCATTCCCGAAGAAGATCCCTGGTATTGGCGTGACGTCGTGCCCGATGCCGTTACGGGAGAACCAGATTTCGTGATGCCCCCGGGTTTTCGCGCCACTTCCGGATGCGTTGTCATTGAGCCCGACCGACGCATCTGGATCGTGCATCCCACCAACGAGTTCATGGGGACTAAAGCGACTTTCCCCAAAGGCCGGCTTGAGCCGGTGCTTTCGCTTGCTCAAAACGCCGCCAAGGAAACATGGGAAGAAGCCGGGCTCTTGGTCGAACCATTTGCGTTTCTTGTTGATGTGCCGCGCCGCATCGTCGTGACGCGCTATTACCTAGCGCGACGCAAGGCTGGCTCTCCTGCATTGGCCGGGTGGGAATCTCAGGCCGTGTCTCTGATGCCTTTTGAGGACGTAAAGATGTCCCTGAACCGCGAGGGCGACCGTGCAGTGCTGCCCGCGCTTGAAGCGTATCTCACGACGCTAGTCTGAAGGAATATTTTTCCTAGAAAACAAATGCTTGCAAGGCCATGCACCATAATGGAATGGTAGCAAGGCTCACGAGCACTTCTACGCTCGTAAGATCGCTTACGACAGGGCCGTTGCCACCCATACGCGCTGCCATGATGTAGCAGGAATTGGCTGTCGGCACCACGGCGTAACACATCAATGCGGCCGTCTGTGTGTCGGCAAGGCCCGCGGCTACGGCTACGGCAAGCGCTACAGCGGGTAGAACAATCAGGCGCTGAATGGTCGACAAGGCAATGAGCTTCTTGTATCGGGCAAAGTCTTCGACGGCCAAACCCGCGCCGATGGCAAGCAGTGCCGTTGCCATTGAAGCGGAACCCAGGGACGAAAAGATCTTTGTGAGGAAGTTAGGTACCTGAAATCCCGTCAAATGCGAAAGGATATTGGCAAAGAGTCCAGCCAGCGTCGAGACGATCAGCGGATTCGTGAAGATCGATTTGACGATGCTACCGATGCTTGTCTTGCCGCCCGTTTTGGCAGCATAAGAGAGATCGGCCACGGCAATGGCGTTGGAAATCGGAACCCAGATGCCGGTGAGAAGTGCCACCAGAGCGAGCGCTTCCTGGCCGTACATGTTTAGCGCCAGAGCAAAACAAATATACGAATTGAAGCGATAGCCCGTCTGGCGCACGGATGCGTCGGTCATAGGATCTGCCGGAGCCATTTTGCTCACGGCCTTGGCCATGAAGACGCCGGTGGCCATTGCAAGCGTTCCGAAAAGCAGAAATTCGGCGGTATCGAGCCCCGTGAGTTTGGCGTGCGCCACGCTATTGAAAAGCAGGGGCGGAAACAGCACCCAGAACACCAACTTTTCGACGCCGTCCCACAGTTCCTTGGCTCCGAACCGTTTGGTGCCTCGAAGGGCATAGCCCAGGGCAATCAGGAGAAAAGGTTCCAGAACGGCGGAAAGAACAGAGAACATGGTAGTCTCGAAAAGGACGGATCCGAAAAGCTAATCCTATGAAGATATCAAAATTAACGTCGAGAGGCTTTCGCAGACTTTAAACGAGCTGTTAGCGTATCAAACTCGCGACGCAGTTCTTTGTCGTAGAAAGCCTCAAGCTTAGGCGGCTCAAAAGAGAAGATGCTTTCAAGATCCTTTTCCCCCGCTTTAATCACTTCAATGAGCTCTCCACCTACCTTGATGGTGCGAAAGGTATTGCGTGCCAGGGCAAAGTTGAGCCGCATTTCACGCTTGAGCGTATCGAGCGCCACCCAGCGGCTCTTGAGATGATCTTCGTAGAGTTGCGCCAGATTGATGGTCCGTGCGTTGATGTCAAGATTGTTTTGTGCGATTTCAACGGTCTTTGAGGATCGACGGCTCAGTTCGTCTGCTTCGCGCATCATGGTGTCGGCTTCATCAATGATTTCGCCGAGCTCAAGCAGATAGACTGTTTCAATCTTTTTCATTGTGCGCTCAATCGCTTCGATGTAAACGCGGTAGCTCATCATCAAAAAGCCCGTATAGGCTTTGATTTGTTCGGGACCGGCGTCGGGGCCTTTGAGCGATTGCGCCAGATTCTTTTCAATGGCCTTTATGTTTTCAGCCACGGCCATGACTTGTGCGAGTTCCGTACCTTCTGCGGAATAGAGGATACCGTCGAGCTGGTCGGGCGTCATGCCGATGCCGTCTTGCTCCAGGCGAGCAAGCGTTTCGGTTTTGAGCGTTGTGATGCGTCTCTTGTCTGTCTCGATTGCCTGACGTTCGCGTTCGATGCGGCGAGCCAGCGCCGTGCGCGTCATTTTCAGCGGAGAGAGTGACGTTGATGGCGCGGCAATGCTTGCCAGCTTCCAGGCGTTGATCTGTTCTTGACGTGCGCGGATTCCGTCTTCGATTTTCTGAACGTTTGAAATCAGCATCAGCACGTCGGAGTGCAGGAATTCCTTCAGGCAGCCGTCAACGATGCGAGTGATTTCAGGATCGCGAAATGTGATGCGCTCAAGAAACGTTTTGTCTGCTTCCAGTCCGGCGCTGTCGTGTTTTTCGAAATAGCCGACGCCTTCGGCCAACTTGGGCGACACACGGCTCCAGAATGCCGCAAATGTCTTGGCGGCAAGCGTATGCGAGGTGAGCAGGATAGCCGCTTCAGCAAAGGCCTTGGCAAAAATCGATTTCATGGAACAGGACTAATGTAGGTAAGGAACTTCAAGCCGACAATGCTAACGCAAAAAAGTTAATTCAAAGTTGAGCTATGCAAATCGGCAAGGCTTTTGAGTTCTTCAGCCGACATGTTCTTGGGTATCAGCGATACCGTCATTTCACAGCTGCGGCAGTCAAAGCGCGCAAGAAGACGTGTGCCGCCTGAGGCGGTCAAAACCAGAGGCTGAGGCTTCATGCGTCCACCGTTCATGCGCTTGAATTTCTCCTTTTTGATCGGATCTTTGCCGTACTGCTTTGGGCATAGGCCAAGCGTGTGGCGCACGCAATGGCGGCATTGCATCAAGGCGACCGAAAGCAGATCGGGTGTGTTGCCAGTTTGAAGAAGTGTCTCAAACGCTTTGTTGATGTGTCTCGCACCGTGTTCCTTGTAAAACGTTATGGTTCGGCTGTTGGCTGCGTTGGCGCGGAAGTCCAGCAATTTTCCTTCGAACGGCTCAATCGGAGAGACCGTTGCGGGCAACCGACCGAAACGCGGGTGTGTGTCGCAGATGGTGCGCGCCAGTTTTTCAAGACAGTCGCGGCGCAGACCATTCACTACGGAAACAGGGACGAAAGGAATGTCCGGGCCGCCCTCAGCCGTAACGGTGATGTCGGTTATTTGAAAAACGGTGCCGCCGGCTTTCGAAAGAGAAGCCTTGAGCTTGTCAAGCGCTTGAGTAGTGCGGGCAGGCTGTACGGGACCGTCAAGACGAACCGTTGCGGAAAGTTCAAGCGTTTTGCCGGTCAGTTCCAGCGCATTGTTGCGAACCACGAGTTCCAGAGTGGCCGGAATCGTACGCTCAGCACTTTCCTGAGCGAGAAGCTTTTCAAAGCGATGGTCTTTGTTGCGGTTGATGACCACGCCCGGCAAGAGTCCCGGATGACGCTTGAGGGGTTCGTGCAGAGAAATGCGAACCAGACCGGGACGCAGCTGTTCGGCGCGATTGACGCGAAGGCCTTCGAGTTCTTCCTCGGGCGTCAGATACACCAGACCGTCGCCGTTGGAGATATCAGCCTTGGTGGCAATGTCAACGGTAGAACCGCCGACAGCAACCACTTTGCCCACGGTTTCTCCTGTGCTTTTGGGCGTGTTAAGAGCCGCGATCTGCGGACGCCGGCCGTTAACAAAGTAGTCTGTGGCTCCTCGTCGGAAGGTTTTCTCCGGATCCGGTTCAAAGGTAAAGGACGAGACTCCGACGGAAGCTCGTTCCCAGCCTTCCGTCGCATGTTTTTCAAGAAGCGCGTCAATTTCGCGGCGGAAGTAGGCGGTGAGATTCTTGACGTATTCGGGGCCTTTGAGGCGGCCTTCAATCTTGAAGCTTGAAACGCCCGCTGCGACAAGCTTCTCAAGATTGGCCGATTGATCATTATCCTTGAGACTCAGGACATGTTTGGCGCGCGCGATTGCTCGGCCCGAGAGGTCGGTGACATCGTAGGGCAGGCGACAAGGCTGAGAGCATTGACCTCGATTGGCCGAACGTCCTGTGAGAGCTGCCGAAAGATAGCATTTGCCGGAGTAGCTCACGCATAGGGCGCCAGCGATGAAAAACTCGATGCGGGCGCGAGGCATTGCATCACGGATAGCGGCAATTTCTTCCAGCGTCAATTCGCGGGCGGGAACAACCTGCGCAAAGCCGAGACTGTCGAGAAAGGCCGCTTTTTCCGGTGTGCGGATGTCGCACTGAGTGGAAGCGTGAATTTCTATGTCGGGAAGCTCCGCTTTGAGCAGTCCCAGATCCTGCACGATGAGCGCGTCGATACCGGACTCCTTGGCTTTCCAAGCGGCTTCGACGGCTTGATCAAACTCGTTGTCGTAAATAAGCGTATTGAGCGTCATATAGACGCGGGCACGGTACTGATGCGCAAAATCGGCGACTCGGGCGAGATCCTCAAAGGAGTTGCCGGCGGCCTGGCGTGCGCCGAACGCCGGTCCTCCAATGTAGACGGCGTCGGCACCGTGCAAAACAGCCGCACGAGCCGTTTCAAGGTCTCGTGCGGGTGAAAGGAGTTCAAGCGGCGCAAAGGGACGCATGGATGCGGAGCATTCAAGCATTGATTACTGGGCGCTCTTCACGCGGACGCGCTGTTCGTTTTTGGACTTCGTGCTGCGGATCGGAGCGCGCATGAGCGGTTCGGGTTGCACGCACTTTTCGATTGCCAGGAACTTGGAGAGTTCTTCGTCACCCGCGTTGCTTGCCGCATCGGCCGGAGATTGTCCCTTATCATTGCAGAGGTCGCGATAGGAACCTGCGCGCAGCAGGGTCATTACGACTTCGCGCGAGGGCTTGCGGGCGGCCATGTACAGCGGTGTGACCCCCGAGTAGGTCTGTACGTTGACTCGGGCACCCTTTTCAAGCAAAAGTTTGACGATATCGTTGTGCCCCTCGGCTGCAGCGTAGTGCAGAGGCGTCCAGCCGCCGATGCGGTTAACGGAGGCGCCCTCGGCAAGCAGACGTTGTACCAATTCCATATTGCCCTTGAAAGCGGCCAGCATCAGAGCTGTTTCGCCGTATTCGCTTGCTGTGTCGACTTCAATGCCCTTGGCCGACAACAGGGCGTCGACAACGGTGTAGGAGTCCATGCGGATAGCTCGTACGAGTGCAGGATCGCCGCCGTTGACGATTGTGTTGGGACTGATGCCCTGAGAGAGCATATAGAGCACGACATCGGCGCGGTCGCGGTCCACGGCGCCCGCAAAGTTAGCCCAGTTTTCTTCAGGACCGGCCATCTTGACGGGGCCAGAAGCGGCCGTTGCCGCACGATCGGCGGTTTGGTTGGAGGCGCAGCCCGCGAGCAGGCCGAGCGAAATCAGACACGTGCAAATCAGGGAAGCAGTTTTCATCATCTCAATTTAATCCAAAAAAATTCTTGGCCGTGTCGGTTGTAACAGCGGCAGCGTAATCCGGTTCGACATTCTTAACGAAAGCAAGCGTCTTGGCCACTTCAGCGACATAGGCGGGTTCACAGCGTTTGCCGCGATAGGGGACCGGAGCCATGTAGGGACAGTCGGTCTCGATCATCAGACGATCAAGCGGCAGGGCAGAGGCGATTTCTCGTAGGGCTGCGGCATTTTTAAACGTGAGCACGCCCGTAAAAGAGACGAGTCCGCCGAGATCAATCGCACGTTTGGCATCCTCAAGGCTTCCTCCGAAGCAGTGCATCACAAAGCCCACGGAACCCGCGTCGTGAGAGGCCAAAATGTCGAGGGCATCGCTTTCGGCTTCGCGCGCATGTACTACCAGGGGCTTGTTGAGCATTTGCGCTGCTTCAATATGCCGCACGAAGCGCTCTTTCTGCCACGTCAAGTCGCCCTTGCACCAGTGGTAGTCAAGCCCCGTTTCTCCGACGGCAAGAATGCGCGGATCGCGGCATATTGACACAATCTCTTCCGTACTGCATTCGCGTCGGTCTTCATATTCGGGATGAAGGGCCCAGGCGCCGTACAAAAAGTCCGGCGCCAAGTCCAAAACGGTGAAGAGGTCCTTTTCCTCACCGTAGTCGCAAGCAACGACGAGTGCGCCTTCCAGTCCCGCCTCGCGCATGCGGGTAATGACATCGTCGCGGTCGGCGTCGAATTCGCGGGCGTTGATGTGCGAGTGAGAATCAAACAAACGCATATCGAATCATCACAAGCAGAATCAGGCGCCGTGGCCCTTGTAGAGTTCTTCGATTTCAGCGGCGTAACGCTCGGCGATTTGACGGCGGCGCAGCTTCATTGTGGTCGTGAGAAGCCCGTTTTCGGTCGTCCAGTTGTCAGGCAACACGGCAACGTTGCGAGGCTGTCCGTAACGCGGGAAGAACTTTGTGGCGCTGCGCACGCGCTTCAAAATGGTGTTACGTACTTCACGGCTGCCCCGGGTGGCCGGATCGTCGGGATTGACCTGCAGGTCGGCGCACAGTGCTCTCCAGCGTTCATTGTTGAGAACGACCAATGCGGCCACATACGGACGGTTTTCGCCGACCACCATGACCTGGTCAAACAGGGGGTCCTCAAGAATCGCGAATTCAAGGTCGACGGGGCTGACCTTTTCGCCTACGCTAGTGACGATGATTTCCTTGATGCGTCCTTTGATGCGGATGCGTCCGCCGTCGCTCAAATCAGCTTGATCGCCCGTTCGCAACCAGCCGTCTTCGGTAAAGGAGCGGCGGGTATCCTCTTCGCGGTTCCAGTACCCCTTCATGACCTGGGGGCCACGCACCTGCAATTCGTCAAGTTCGCCCAGACGCGCTTCGATGCCGATTAAGGGTTTGCCGACCGTGGAAGGATGATTGCCTTTGACTTCGCACATGGAAATCACGGGGGCCGATTCGGTCAAGCCGTATGCCTGGCGGATCGGAGCACCCATACCGCAGAAGAATTTGGCGACATGAAGATTGAGCGCGG
>ULTQ01059413.1_pt1 | contig 13052 bp, 15 predicted proteins | sample 1957731 | NCBI WGS metagenome assembly ULTQ01 (sample SAMEA4835738, study PRJEB28245) | human gut metagenome | biome: gut microbiome; material: fecal sample | place: Denmark | collected 2008 | reverse complement strand
TACATCTTTAGACTTATCAAACTTTGATACTAGTAATGTAAAATATATGAGCGACATGTTCAGGGGTTGTTCTAGTCTTACATCTTTAGATTTATCAAACTTTGATACTAGTAATGTAAATGCAGGTTATATGTATAGAATGTTCGATAGTTGTATTGCACTAGAAACTCTTGATTATTCATTAACCGGATTTGAGACTAACGCCATAGCCCCAGATCTTTCTGGATGTACTAACTTAAAAACTATCAGGTTACATCATGTTGGATCTGCTAGTATTTCTAGGTTTATTGAACAAGCTAAACTGCCATCTACATGTAATGTAATACAAGTATCTTAGTATCAAACTATGCTTAAATTATTAATCCTTGAATTTTAAATAAATTAATCGCTAAATCTCTTTTTCTTTGAATACTAATCAGAGAAAGAGAGGTCTTATAAATGAGTACAACAGTATCTAATCCATATAGTTTTAATATAGTCAATAATACAAGTTTTAGTAGTCCAACTATTCAATCTAATCTACCACAAACTAATACTTTATTAGCTGATATAAGTAACACTTATAACAATAATTATCACTTAACCATTCCAAGTGGCGTTAATGTCATTTATTGTTCTGGTATTGTTCACGCCAGTGTAGATAGATATGGAGAATGCGAAGCAGCTTTAATAATTAAAAATAATACTAATAATAAATATTGGAATAATGATATTGAAAATGGTGGCGGCAGAGATAATGTTTCTGCTTCTTACCAACGTTATATTGGGGTTACCCCGGTAAAATATATAAACTGAGGATTCATTGCTCTACAGATAACATCGGAAGTGCAAACTTAAGTATTTCTTATTCTAGTAAAATCAATACTCATGCTGTAGATGTAGAAGACTATTAAGAGATAATGTAATAAAATTTCCTCAGTAGTAGCAATACTACTGAGGGATTCTTTTGTATTAACAATTTCATTTTTTGTTATATATTATTATTGTGATCATGATATATATATAATTAACTTTAAAGGAGGAATTTATCATGAAATTATTTAATTGTGACCGTGAAATTCTTACTAGTTTAGATGTATCAGATTTCGATACTAGTAATGTAAATGATATGTATGGTATGTTTGCTGATTGTAAATCTCTTAAATCATTAGATTTATCTAGTTTCGATACTAGTAATGTGGTTGATATGGGATTTATGTTTAATGATTGCAAGTCTCTTGCATCACTAGATCTTAGCAGCTTTAATACTAAGAATGTGTTTAATATGGGCGGTATGTTTAATAATTGTAGTTCTCTTACATCATTAGATCTTAGCAGCTTTAATACTAGTTATGTAAATAATATGAGTGGCATGTTTGCTAATTGTAAAGCTCTTATTAGTTTAGATTTGTCTAGTTTCGATACTAATAAAGTAGCTAATATGTGTGGTATGTTTGCTTGTTGTGATGCTCTTACATCACTAGATCTTAGCAGCTTCGATACTAGTAATGTAAATGATATGTATGGTATGTTTGTTGATTGTAAATCTCTTGTTAGTTTAAATTTGACTAATTTCAATACTAGTAATGTAACTAACATGGGATTCATGTTTTATGGGTGTTCTGGTCTTACATCTTTAGACTTATCAAACTTTAATACTAGTAATGTAACTAATATGGGTAGCATGTTTGATACATGTGAGTCTCTCACTAATTTAGATTTGTCTAGTTTTGATACTAGCAAAGTAACTGATATGGGTAGCATGTTTGATACATGTGAGTCTCTCACTAATTTAGATTTGTCTAGTTTTGATACTAGCAAAGTAACTGATATGAATCGTATGTTCTTTAATTGTAGTAAACTTATTACAATTAAAGGCGTATTAGACTTATCATCTTGCACTGATGTAGATGATATGTTCTGCAATTGCTCTGTAACTGGATTGCATCTGAAAAATGTACCTCGCAAATTGGATTTTTCCAAGAGTAGAGGTATCGAGGGTAAAACCTATGTGGTCGATAATTATATCGACTAATAGGTAAGTACCAAGGCTAAGACTTTGAAGTCTTAGCCTTATTTTTTTTTCGTTTATATATTATAATAGTGAATAAAAGTAATAGATATTAAATACTTTTATTTATATTCTAGTCTAGTGAATAAGTTAATTGAGAACTAAAAGCTATGATACTAGAATATGTAAATACCTGAGGAGGTAATAAAAATGAAGTTAACCCGTAAAACTGCTGAACTAATTAAAGCGATTGCCTTTTGGATTGATAAAGCAGTTATGTATGATAGCTGCAGCAAATATAACCACAGCATTTGGTCCTTTGACTCGGCTCGTGAACAGGTAGTTCTTCGCAATAAAGCGATAAAGAAAATTGGTCGCTACGCAAATGAACTTCAACAATACTACAATATGTCGAATAGAAAGTTCGATATGCTGATCTTCAAACTGGTGTGCAGCCAGTTTGTTAATTCGAAAGTTTTCTCCAATGGAGAAGACTATGACGAAACTCTGGATGGTCCATTCCATCCCGAATTCAATGGAAATTGGATCGATACTCTTAATGGGTATCAACTTAACTTTATGCCGACCAGTGAAATGGTCAGCATGAAGTTCTAAAATAAGAGGTCTTCGGACCTTTTATTTTTTTTCTTATGATACTAGAATATAGTATTCGTAATTCCATTTTTTTGATTATATATTATTATTGTGATTAGAGATAATTATTCCATAGATTATCTCGCCTACCGGTAATAAAAAATCTATGATATCGGATAGGTTTGCCTTAAGGAGGTGTTTTATATGGATCAAAATATTATTGTTATATCTAATACGATATACAAAATCGTAAAAGATATTAGAATTTCAAAACATAATTTTCCAATGCCACACGCTAAAGATAAGTATTATATGCAATCTTTGCTGATGGCAATAAAAATCATATTGGGACAATTCAAATATGAAGAGTTCCTTGCTGAAATGGTTGAAATGGTATTCGACCCAGATTATGAAAAACATGAAGGACATGGATTGTCCTATGTGATTAATTTCTCCTGCAATGTAAAAGAAATGCAGAATCAATTCAAATCTGAGTTTGTAGATAATAATATCGGACGTACCATTTTTAAATATGAAATTCTAAATGAAAAATTTCTTTATTAAATAATTGGGGGTCTTCGGACCTCCTTTTATTTTTTCTCATGATACTAGAATATAGTATTCGTAATTCCGTTTTTTTTTGATTATATATTATTATTGTGAATAGAAGTAATTATCCATAGTTACTTCGCCCACTAGTAATAACAAAAATCTATGATACTAGATGGGTTGCACTTGGGGAGGTGTTTTATATGGATTTTCAAGATCAGTTAATGCGTCAGCAAGGTATGCTGATGGAATTAGAGGATCAGTTGTTTCGGCAAAGACAGTTGCAGGAGCAAATAAACCAACAGCAGGAACAATTGCAGTTCCTGCTCTACCAGCAGCGTCAGCTGCAAGAGGAAATTGATGCAAAAATCAATTTCCTCGGATGTGAGGTTGAAGCTACTAAAGCTGCAATCTCTAATATGTAATCGGAGGTCTTCGGACCTCCTTTTATTTTTTTTCTATGATACTGTAGTAAAAGATATTCTAATAACTTAAACATTTTATTAAAAAGGAGGTTCAAGATAATATGTACGATGAACAACTTGATAAAATAACTCAACGCGAATTAAATCCGATTGTTAATGAAAAAATAAATTTAGCACATTCTCATATAAGTGATACTGTTCCACATGTTTCTGCAAATGATAGAACCCGATGGGATAGTGCTGCAGATATGCAAACTGCAACTGGTTCTAATAATGGCTTGTTCTCTAAAGAAGATAAAGCTAAATTAGATGCTATTGAAGAGAATGCTAATAACTATATTCATCCAAAATCTGGTGTTTCTGTGGGTACTTATTTACTTACTGCGGTAAATGAATATGGCCATGTAGTCGGTGGTTCTAATCCATCTACATTAGATATATCCGTTAGTAATGCTTTGAAGTTTAATAATAAAACTCCGGATTATTATGCACCAAAAGCAAATCCTATTTTTTTAGGTCATCCTCAGTCTCCAACTCCAGATGCTGATTCTAATGACTTCTCTATTGCAAATACTAAATGGGTAGACTCTCGTATTACTAAATATCATAATGAAAAAATAATCTTAGGTGTAGATTTCACTGGTAGTTGTACAGTACCAACTCCTAATAAATCTTCTAATGATACTAAGGTACCAAATACATCTTGGGTTCGTAGTATTATTGATGAGTATCTATCTAAATACAAACCAGTAATAGTTGGTATTCCGTATATATGGCATAGTGATACTCTTCCTAAAGATGCATTCTGGTGTGATGGTAGCTCTTTCGATAAAGCTAAATATCCACTGTTAGCAATGGTATATCCTAGTGGTAAAGTACCAGATTATCGTGGTGTAGTTCTCCGTATGAGAGACCGTGGCAAAGGCTATGATCCAAATAGAATATTGGGATCTTTCCAAAATGATGCTATTAGAAATATTACTGGTACATTTATAGCTACATATAATGGTAACCCTGTCACTGGTTGTTTCTATAATAGTGGACAAAAAGGGCATACCAAACAAAGAACTGACTGGGATGGACAATCTATTACATTTGATGCATCTAGAGTAGTACCGACCGCAAGTGAAAATCGTATGAAAAATATTGCAGTCAACTATATTGTGTTTGGTACTGGATATTCTATTCTTGATACTGCTGAGACTCCTGTACGATCTTATGTAATTACTGTTGAGCAACCTAATAATGGTGTTATTAGACTTAATGGTGATAGTATTAATAGTGCAACATATAATGAGGGTGATCAGATTATTGTTCAAGCATCTGCTAATGATGGTTATAATATAACTGGCTTGTTAGTAGATGATGTTAAACAAACTAACCTGTATAATCTTACTGTCTCTAAAGCACATAAAATTTCTGCTACTGTTGCAGAAAATACTTATGTTGTAAATGTTGGCTCTACTGATGGTGCTACAGTAACTCTTAACGATCAGAATATCAATACTCTTACCGTTAAGAAAGGCGATCAAGTCGTTATCAATGCAATACCTAATACTGGTTATAAACTTGATGCTGTATATGTTGATGGTATTGCTGTTGAAGTTCCTTATACTGTAACTATTAGCAAATCTATTTATGTATCTGTAGAAACTGTTTCTAATACTCATACAATTACTATAGTACAACCTGGTACTGGTGGATTTGTAACTATCAATGGTGAGGTTACTACAAGCTACGTTATCAATGATGGTGACACTGTAACCATTAGTGCTACATTATCTGATGGATATGAATTAGACTTTGTTAATATTGATAATATAAGATATACTACAATACCTCAAGAAATATCTCCCACTAAAGATATTTCTATCTATGCTCAATTCAGAATTAAACAAACTACTCCTACACCTACTCCTACAGAACCTGGTACTGGTACTGATTCTACTGTTACTGCATAAAAAAATAAAGAGAGGTCCTAGTGATAGGACCTCTTATCATTTTTAATTCAAACCATATTTAACTAAAGTGAGAACTATCTTTCTAGTTTCTAAGTCCTCTTTTAATTCTTTTCTTAGCCATTCAATATCATTTTTAATATCTTTGGCAATTTTATTACCTTTGCACACCTCATCATTCAACCCTAAGCTACTGTCCCAATTCTCGTTGTAGCAGTGCTCAACATTTATTTTTTTGAGATTATATTCTCGCTCATACCTACATACATCAATACCATATTCAGATACGCATTTCCTATAGTGGGAAATTAGCTCATATAATATTGTATGTCTCTCAAGGGCTAGATCCCATAAACTGACATATGGTAAATATGTCTTACTTTTAGATCTCATCTCTTCACCATAACAATAAACACCAGAGCATTTAATTAAGACATCAAATATTCTCTGTTCCTTGTCATTTAATGTTTTTCTAGATTGGATTTCTCCTCTCATAATATCTAATACTCCCATAATAAATTCCTCCTTTAAAAATACTTAAGCTACTTTTTGTACTCTGTCAAATGCTTTTGTAGTTTTATCATAATATAAAAAGTATAATTCTAAACCTAATTCTTTACATACATTATTTACAGCAATAGCGGCTGATGTTAGACCTGACAAAAATACCATTATTGGTAATTTATCTTTTACTAATGGTGCTAGTTTTTCTCTAGCAGTATTTTCTAAACTTTCAAAATCTAATGGATCTACCTTAGTGGGATAAATACAATCATCTACTACCATTTCATGTCGACCAAAGCAAAGTGTAAATGCATTTGCTTTAAATTTTTGGTAATTATTAGTAGAATTACCAACAGTCTTTTTATACGTAATTTTATTACGTTTTCTATAAAAGTCTTTTTTCATTTCTTTAACACCAACTTTCCTTTCGGAGGCTGAATAGCCTCGTCTTTGTAAAATTCTTCATGAGAGATTTTATGCTTATTACATAAAATATTAGCTTCAATATCTCTCGGGTCTTTTAAATAATTAAATTTAAATACTACTTTAGAATTTGAAGCTAATGCAAAGTATTGTTTTAAGTCTACCCTAAAGCATACTTCATAGACATCTTTGTCTAACGGCTTTATTGAACTGTTTATATTACAATCTTTAAATACTCGCCGTTCCTCATCTGATGTCACTTCTAGTATTATTGAATTGAAGTGTACATATTCGCTACGTGTTTCAACTATAGCTAATGCCTTAAAGCATCGAAACCCAGCTTTAAGACGAACACCTAATACATAGTCATTAGTGATCATATATTTATTATCACTAACACTAGCATTCATCTGAATTTGTTCAGATTTTTCTACCCATCCATCATATAAATTTTTTATGGGCAGTTTGTTTTCTTTGAAACTAAATAATTTTTTAATTTTGTTGATAATCATATTAATACCTCCTTCAATTATCAATTTCATATAAATAATATATATTTAGAAAAAATAATAGAGGACACTTTTTAAGTGTCCTCTAATTTATTATTTTTCAACTAATTTAATTTCAGTACCAAAAATATCATAAATAACCCGAATTTTTACATGTTCATTTAAACGAATATCTAAATCAGAAAGATCCATAATTACAGCTCTTTCTTTAGATCTTCTAAGATCTACTCTATAGAGTTCTTTCATAGAATTATCATATCTCTGAATGATAATCTTTGTAAAGTCTCTAACTACTTTATTGATATCATCAAATTTAAGAGATAAAACTTTCATATCTCTAGACTCATTATATTCAATACCAACGTTAAAAACGCCAAAAGATTTATATGCCACATTTCCAGGCTGTAAAGAGAATTCAAAATCATTATAGACTTCGATAACAGATTCTTTACATGGTGGTCTATGACAATGATCATGATGATGACATGGAGGTCTATGTGGTATACAAGTATCTAACTTATAAAGATTATCATAGAAACAATCTAAGAGTCTTTTGAGCATATCTCTGTCACTGATTTCAAAACGCTCTTTAAGATTCTTATATCTAATAAGATCTTCTGGTCTTGGATCTACAATATCTAAGAACAAACCAGTCATAATATTTTTATCACCAACATGATAAATCTCATTCGGGTTATCTATTAAAGAATCATATTTTTTCATTGTTTTATAATCTCCTTTCAAGAGTAGTATTAATATTATGTCAGTATATGCATACTAATGCATTTGCTCAACATATTAATAAAAATTCTTTAAGGAGGTAAATTATATAATGGCTAATTTAAAAAATGGTACCGTAGTAGCTGGATCTATTACTGGTGATTTGACTGGCAATGCTGATACTGCGACTGCAATAAAATATACTAAAATTTTAGCATCTACAAATCTGAATTCTTTAACCACTCCAGGTGTATATATTTGTAATAATAATGATTCTGGTACTATTACTAATAAACCACCGATTAATACTACAAATAATATGTCTAATGCATTTTCTTTACGTGTAGAATCTACTGGTGGTGGTATTAGACAAATATTCTATAGTGCTAGAACTGATATGCCGTATACATGTATTAGAAATCTTACTGATACTACATGGACTAAATGGTATAATATCACTGGAGTTTAATTTTAGGAGGGTCTATTAATGGCTAATTTTAAAACACTCAAGGTTAGAGGATCTTTTAAAGCTAGTAGACTCATTGGTAATGCTGATACTGCGACAGTTATTCTTGATAATGAGTTATCTACATCTGGATCTATAACTTTAGCATCTTTAGATCCTGGTAAATATTCTTATAATCACTCTACTAGTGGTGTTACTATAACAGATCATCCATCTCCTGGAAATGATTTCTTTCTTGAGATTATACCGGTAGATTTAGAAAGTAATATTAAAAGACAAATAATCCATACAATGGCAACATTAAAGACACTTGATGGGACTGCTCAAACTCCCGTAGTGTATGAACGTAATATCAATTATGATGGAATCGGATCTCAATATAGATTATCTGGTTATGGTAAAATACATTTTGCTGCAGTATCTAATGGTCATTATGAAGTAAATGGAATCTCTGTATCGTCAGATACAGAGTATTATGTTGCTTTAGGTACTTCTGTGACTATTAAAGCTATTGCAGATGAAAATTATAGAGTTACATCATTTACTGTGAATGGTCATGCTATAGAAAATACATATACTACAACAGTAACTGGGCTTGATAATTTCTCTATGAGTACTTCTATAGATGCTATTAATATCTCTATTACTCAACCTACTGGTGCTACGATTAGTGTCAGATATGATGGTAATGATTATACTAGCAGTTTTAGTATGACTAGAAATAAACCTATTGTAATAACTATTACTCCGACAGAAAAATATAATGTCAATGCATTATATTGGAATGGAGTTTCAATATCTAGTGGGTCTACTCAAACTCCTACGGAAGATGCATCTATTACAGCCGATGTATCTATTAAGAGAATTAGTGTAGAACTTCCGACTTCGGTAAGCAATGGTTCTGTATCTGCAGTTGCTAATGGAACTACATATACTAATTCCTTTGTAGTAGACTATGGCACTAAAATCACTATTAATGCTACAGCCAATACTGGTTATCATCTTAATAGCTTGAAAAATGGTAGTGATAATATTACAAGTGGAACGACACTTACTGCAACGTCTACTATTAGTATTTCTTGCTCTTTTGTTATAAATATTTATACAGTTAATATTACTCAACCAGCCGCTAATGGTACAATTACTGTAACTAGTGCTGGTGAGCATCATATTTCTAATTTTACTGTAACTCATGGTACTACAATTACTATAGTTGCTACTCCTAATACTGGTTATGATTTTAAATCATTATTAGTAAATGGCAATAGTTTTACTTCTGGTGATAGCATGGTTGTAACTGATGATGTTACTATTATTGGTTCTACTAATACTAATAGCTATCTTGTAACCATTATTCAACCTACAAATGGTACAATTTCTGCCGTATATAATAATACTACATATACATCTAATTTCTATGCAGAATATGGTTCTACGGTTAGAGTTAGCATAAGTGCAAATACTGGTTATCATGTAAACGATATTACTTGGAATGGTAATTCTGTAGCAAGTGGTTCCACTCAAACTGTAACTGGTAATGTAACTTTGACTGCAGCTGTAACTATTAAACCTAAATTAACTCTTAATGAAGTAGCTAATGGTTATTGGACAGTAAACGGTACTAATGTTGGCACATCATATTCTGCATATTATAACCCAGAAACTCAATTAACTATAGAATGCTTTGCTAATGATGGTTATATAAAACCGACCGAACTTACAATGTCATAATTTAGGAGGTTGTCTATATGGTAGAATATTCCGAAGAAAAAGATAAAATTACAGAACGAGAATTAACTCCAGAATTACGAGAGCGAATTACTCTTTCTTTTAGTCATATTAGAAATAATGATATGCATGTAACTCCAGATGAAAGAACGAATTGGAACGCAGCTGCAAATATGCCGAATGCTACGAAGTATATTGCTGGCAAAATGTCTTCTGCTGATAAGACTAAATTAGATACTATTGAAGATAATGCAAATAATTATATCCATCCGAAATCTGGTGTTGAGTATGGTAGCTATACTCAGGTTAAAGTAGATGAGAATGGTCATGTTATTGAAGGGTCTAATCCATCTAAATTAAATATCACTGTGACAAATGCAGAATTACTTAATGGATTAGAACCTAAAGAATATGCTAAATCTGCTAATGCAGTATTGACTGGTGTTCCTCAATGTCCGACTGCAACTGGTACTAATAAATTCCAACTAGTTAATGTCAACTATTTAGAGAAGACATTAAGTGCTTTTAGAGAATCGCTTTTAGCTGAACTGAAAAAATAAAAAATAAATCCCATGTACCAGTGATGGTACATGGGAATCTTTTAAGCTAAATTATTCAGTTGTTTCCATTATAAGTTCAGTCGGTTTTATATATCCATCATTAGCAAAACATTCTACTTTGAGATGTGTACCATATGGATATTTATATACACCAGCGGTTATTGTTGTATCATTTACTTTCCAATAGCCATTCTCTACACTATCGAGTATTAACTCCATAGTAAGAATTTGAGCTGTAGCAGAGAATATATATTCTTTATCTACAGTGAATTGATATCTTTCATTTACTGGTAACGAAGTTTCATTTGCTCTAAATTGCATTATCTTATAATAATCATTCGGAGTTACATAAGCAGTACATATAGAACCCTCAGCAGCTGGGAATGTTTCAGTATAAACTTTATTATTATACTCTACATAAATCTTAGCATTCTCAGGTTGGTTAATCTTAATAGTAAAGTAGTTAACTTTAATGACTTCACGAATATCTGCATTGACTATTAAGTCTTCAGTAACTCTCTGATTAATATTTTGTGTAATAGATTTGCCATTTATAGTCAAATCATTAAAATAATAATTCTCAGTATCTTTTACCGTAACTGTAAAAGACACATTAGTTCCATAAGGAACTATGAAATCTACATCAGTATAGTTAGTCTCTCCAACTTTAGCAACTATTACAGCTTTATCATTTTTAGTTATTCTTATATTACAATTATGAATCTTATATATTGGATTTATAGATATATTACTCTTAACAGTTATCGTAGCTCCAGAATTATAATTTTCTTTAGTATGATCATCTTCATTTACTACGGATATATAAGATAAGTCATACTTTATATTCGGAGTATCACCTAAATAGTCAGTCATTGCAGATGGTTCTGCATAAATCTGTAATGTTTCTCCCCAATTAGCATAGAACCCATCATATATCTGATCTCCATTACGAATAACCCATGTTGTTTTAGAATCATTTTGGGTTTCTATTGGTTGGTCTATTTCTACCCAGAATTTTTTTATTTCACAATCAAGTTCTATACTAATTTTCTTCTTAACTACATATTCTATGGCATTGTTATTATATTTTATAGGTTGAGAATTTTCATCCTCATATATAAGAATACCATTAACTTTATAACCCTCTATAGGTTTCGCAGTAATGACAATAGTTTCACCATATGTAACATAGAAACTAGTTTGACTCTCATCAGCTGCTTCTAATACTGTATCTTGGTCATTATAATTAATTACTAATCCACAAGTTCTAAGAGCTTTAGCTTTTACAAGAAAACTTTGAAGAGATAAGTCAAGTGTAATATTAATATCTGAATTTACTACATATTTAGTATTCGGAGTAATCTTTTCTCCGTTTATAGAGAGTTGATTACTTAAATATGCATCATTTACTTGAGTTTTAACTATAATAGTTTGACCTTTGGGAACTGTAAAATCTGTAGTATAATTCTTACCATTATATACAACGGTTATAATACCACCAGTCGGTTGTTCTATATGAACATGGCAGCCAAGTGGAGTATATATAGCTCTTATCGTTGTATTATAATGTGCACGATATTTAAATGGATTAGATACTTCTTTTGTATAAGTCAATTTAAACCCTCCTTTAATAGGTTATTTTTATTAGAATGTAACTTTAAAGTAAACGAATTTTAAGGAGGCTATCTATAATGAATTTTTCTGATCTGTTAAAAGCTTGTGCATATAAATTACTCCCGTATGTTATTTGTATCTTTGTTGGTCTTATCGTTGGTGGTTTTGTTGTATATGATCATATGGCTCCGAAGATTAATGAAGCTAATGCTCAGCTTACTGCAATAAATAATAAATATAATGAGGTATTTAAAGAAAAAGAACTTGCTAAAGTTCAACTAGCTTTAGCAAAACAAAAAGAGCCTGAGAAAGTATATGTCAAAGGTGAAGATAAAACAGAGTATGTATATATAGAAAAAGAAAAAGCATCCGATCCTGATGTGAATATTACTTCTACACCACAAGAAATTAAAGTTAGTTATAATGGAGAAACTTATAATCTTCCAATGCAAAAAACTAGTGAATCTAAAGTTACTGGTGGTACTTTGAAGATGACACAAAGTTCTTCTGCAACATTAGATGTGACAGATATTGTCAATAGAGAAATAGCTAATACAATATTACAGAAAGATGCTCAAATTGCTAAACTTGAGCATGAGAAAAAAGTAGAAAAACGTCAAGGTAGACAGAATACTTTCTGGGCTGCAACCATAGGTACTACAGCTGGATATCTAATTGCTAAAAATAAATAATATTAGCCTATATGTACCTAGAAAGCGATTTCTAGGTACATTCTTTATTTCCAACATACAAATAACCAACCAATATATCTTAACTTTCTCTGACAAATCTAAAGGAAAGTGAGAATTAAAACTTCGATGAATAATACAACTGAAAGTGTAAATACTACAGCGCAAATGATAAACCAAGAAGGGCTAGGAACAGTAATTCTTGCTTTATTTATAGTAGTATTTTTAGTAATGCAGTATATGCAATGGAAACAAGCTAAAGCTGACAGAGAGGCTAATGAGATAGCTAATAATAATCTCATAAATACTTTCATAACTCAGCA
>ULTQ01034688.1_pt1 | contig 13102 bp, 9 predicted proteins | sample 1957731 | NCBI WGS metagenome assembly ULTQ01 (sample SAMEA4835738, study PRJEB28245) | human gut metagenome | biome: gut microbiome; material: fecal sample | place: Denmark | collected 2008 | reverse complement strand
AGGATAATTTAGCGTTAGCTAAATTTCAATGCCCGACCGACGCACCGCAAAACCATAATTTAATTGTTAAATATTTATCGTTAAAAAATTGTCAATATGCACAAAACATTGTTAAGTTTTTATCAATAGTTTAGTTAATAATTTAACATAATTTTTGTTATATACGCTCAATTATGGTATTATTTTTTATTCACTCATACAAAAACAGTAAAATTATATTGTCTAATTAACCAAAGAATTTATTAAAACTTCTGTTATTTTACCTCTATACCTAAGCATAAAGTTGTTGTATAATATAACCAAAGCAAAAGAGAAATTGCTTAGTTTTTTATTGAAAGGAATGACTTTTATGAAATTTGAAACAATTCTTGCCGAAAGAAAGAATAAGGTTATATATAAAGATGGCGATAAGACCATTAAGGTTTTTGACGAATCTTTCCCAAAATCAGATATACTCAACGAGGCACTTAATCAGGCTCGTGTAGAAGAAACAGGTCTTAATATTCCATCTTTACAGGAAGTAACTAAAATTGACGGAAAGTGGGCAATCATTACCGATTACATCGAAGGTAAAACACTTGCTCAACTTATGGAAGAAAATCCTGAAAAGACAGACGAATATCTTGAGTTATTTGTAAATTTGCAGATGGAAGTTTTATCAAAGAAAGCTCCTTTACTTAACAAACTTAAAGATAAAATGCAGCGTAAAATTTCCGAAACAGGTCTTGACGCTACAACAAGATATGAGCTTTCTACCCGTTTAAACGGTATGCCTAAGCATACAAAGGTTTGCCACGGTGACTTTAACCCAAGTAACATAATTATTACTGCTGACGGCACACCGTATATTCTCGACTGGTCACATGCAACACAAGGCAACGGCTCTGCTGATGCTGCAAGAACATATCTCTTATTTAAACTTAACAAGCAGGATGAACTTGCTGAAAAGTATATTAAGTTATTCTGTGACAAGACTGATACTGCTCGCCAGTATGTACAGGAATGGTTACCGATTGTAGCTGCTTCTCAGTCAGTTAAGGGCAAAGAGGAAGAGCGTGAATTCTTACTCTCATGGGTAAATGTTTGCGATTACCAGTAATTTTAATTCATAAATTATTTAAATCTTTTTATTAATTCTCCTTACTTTCTAATTCCCGAATAAAAAATGCTCCTGTTCATAAAATAGAACAGGAGCATTTTTTTGAGGTGAACAATATGTCAAGTATACACAAATTAATTATAAACAACTTTCAATCAGTCTGGCTATAAGTCTTGGCATTGGAGGTTTATCCGGATCAATTATAATGATGGGAATGGAGAATTTTAAAAATGCTAATAAACCTCCACACACACTCCCTGATTTTCTATTCCCTATCGTATTGACAATACTTTTATGGTTACTTATAATTTTAATGATAAAATGGGTAACATTTGCAGCTTATTTAAATTTTGGTTTAGCGGAGTGTCGGTCGGGGATTGAAATTTAGCTAACGCTAAATTATCCTCCAAAAAACAAAAAAGTTTCTCAATTTTTTCAAAAATTGCCGGTATGGGCAACGCCCATAAAAATCTTCCGATATAACAATTTATCAGGCGCAAACAGCCAGCTGTTTGGCTATCGTTAGATTGCGTAAACGGAAAGTATTTGTGGGCTTTGCCCACACCCACGACCTTTGAAAAGGTCGACCAAACTTTTATAATTGCTTGGCTAAGCTGTACACTCATCCAAATTTATTTTAATTTTTAACATAAGAATCCACAAACACAAAAGCCACTTTTGAACTAAATCAAAAGTGGCTTTCACTCTTATATAATAAAACTTTAAGAAATCATATCTTTAAGTTTCTGTTCAACTGCTGCAGCATCTGCTTTACCACGGCTGTTCTTCATTACATTACCGACAAGAGCCTTAATAGCTTTTTCCTTACCGTTCTTGTAATCATCTACAGCCTTAGGATTGTTCTCTATAGCCTGTTTACAAAGTTCATTTACAGTATTTTCATCAAGTCCTGCCATATCACTTTCACTGATAAAATCAAGTGCTCCCTTGCCGGAATCAAGCATTTTCTCAAGTGTAGCCTTAGCAAGGTTGTTGCGTATCTTGCCGCTGTCAATCAATTTTACAAGCTCATTGAGTTGTTCAGGTGTTATTGATACATCAAATGTTTCCTTATCAGCCTCGGTTTCTGTTCTGCGGAAAATCTGACCGATAATAAAGTTAGATACAGACTTTGCGGATTTTACACCCTCGCAAGCCTTATCAAAGAACTCGCTGATTTTTCTGTATTTTGTAAGAAGTTGTGCATCCTTTTCAGGAATTTCAAGTTCTTCAATATATCTCTTGCATTTGTCAGAAGGAAGTTCAGGCATTTCAGCCTTTAAGCTCTCCACAACATCTCTTGGGACATTGATTGTAACAAGGTCAGGATCTCTGAAATAACGGTAATCGTGAGCGTCTTCTTTACTGCGCATTGAAGATGTAGTGTTTGTTGCATCATCATAACGGAGAGTTTCCTGCACTACTTTGCCGCCGCTCTCAATTAAATCTACCTGACGCTCATACTCATACTCCATTGCTTTGGCAATATTTGTAATTGAGTTCATATTCTTAATCTCTGTTCTTGTTCCAAGAGTTTCACTGCCCTCAGGACGAACAGAAATATTAACATCGCAACGCATTGAGCCTTCCTGCATACGGCAGTCGGAAATTCCTATATAGCGCATTACCTGCTGTAATTTTTCCACATACTCCTTAGCCTCGTCAATAGAACGAATATCAGGCTCCGATACAATCTCGATAAGAGGAACACCGCCACGGTTGTAGTCGACATATGTGTCGCCGTGCTGATGAATAAGTTTTCCTGCATCTTCTTCAATATGAATATGATGAAGTCTGATTTTTCTGCCGTTTGAAAGCTCTACATATCCGCCGATTGAAAGCGGTGCATAAAGCTGGCTGATTTGATAAGCCTTTGAAAGGTCAGGATAGCAGTAGTTCTTTCTGTCCATTTTAGAAATCTCCGCAATCTCACCGTGAGTGGCAAGACCTGCCTTTATACCGAAGTTTACAACCTCACGGTTAAGTTTTGGAAGTGTACCCGGAAGTCCGATACATACAGGACAGCAATGTGAGTTAGGTGCACCGCCAAACGCTGTTGTACATGAGCAGAAAATTTTTGTCTTTGTAGCAAGTTCAATATGGGTTTCAAAACCCGCAACTAATTCATATTTCACAGCTTAACACCCCACTTTGTATCCTTAAAGTTTTCTCCGGCAGCCTGCTGATACTTAAACGCTGCATTTAAAATTTCAGCCTCGCCAAAACTCTTGCCGATAAGCTGCATACCGATTGGCATACCGTTTGCGTTAAATCCGCACGGAACGGATACACCCGGAAGTCCTGCAATATTTACGGGTACGGTACAAATATCTGTAAGATAAGTTTCAATCGGATCGGAAACTGCGTGACCCGCCTCGAAAGCAGTCATAGGAACTGTTGGAGCAAGAATTACATCACAATGCTCAAATGCATCTGTAAATGCCTTTACAATAGTTCCACGCAAATTCTGCGCCTTTTTATAATAAGCGTCATAATAACCTGCCGAGAGCACATATGTGCCGAGAAGAATTCTTCTCTTAACTTCCTCACCAAAGCCCTCTGAACGGGTGCGACAAATCATATCGTGAGTGCCGTTATAATGCGGTGTTTTATAACCAAAACGAATACCGTCGTATCTGCCGAGGTTTGAAGATGCCTCTGCACAGGCAATAATGTAATAAACAGGAAGAGCAAACTTAAGTGCGGGCATATCAAAATACACTATTTCTGCACCGAGTGATTCATAAACTTTTGCGGCATTGAGAACTGCCTCTTTAACATCGTCACGAATACCGTCAAGATACTCACGGGCAATACCGATTTTCATACCTTTGATGTCATTGTTGAGCTTTCCGTAAGTTGCGGCGCCGACATTACCCTTTGAAGTGCTGTCTTTTTCGTCATACTGTGAAATTGCATCAAATACAATAGACGCATCTTCAACGCTCTTTGTGATAGGTCCAATTTGGTCAAGTGAGCTTGCATAAGCGATAAGACCGTAACGGGATACACTGCCGTATGTCGGCTTAAGACCTACGATACCGCAAAAACTTGCAGGCTGACGGATAGAACCGCCTGTATCAGAACCAAGTCCGTATGCTGCAATGTTTGCGCCGACAGCGCTTGCTACGCCGCCTGATGAACCGCCGGATACATACTTTGTGTTAAACGGATTCATTGCACCGCCAAAGCATGAAGTTTCACAAGAAGAACCCATTGCAAATTCATCCATATTTGTTTTGCCGAGCATAACTGCATTTTGTGCAGAAAGATTCTCCCATACAGTTGCATTATAAATCGGCTTGTAACCTTTAAGGATTTTAGAACAGCAAGTAGTTTCAATGTCCTTTGTGGAAAGGTTATCTTTCAATGTCATCGGAACACCCTCGAGCATACCGATTTCTTCGCCCTTTGCAATTTTTTCGTCAACAGTTTTTGCAGTTTCAAGCGCTGTATCGGGAGTTACATTTACATAAGCGTTAAGCTCGCCGTTTGATTTTTCTATTTCTTCAAGATAGCTTTTAGTAAGCTCCGTACACGAAACCTGCTTGGAAACAAGCATTTCGTGAATTTTTGCAATACTACCCATTTTTACACCTCTTATTCTCTGCCTCTAACAAGGAAATGTGACTCTGCCTGTTCAGGGGCATTTTTCAAAATTTCCTCGCTGTCATATGACTCAACCACAACATCCTCACGAAATACATTTGAAAGGTTGTTTATGTTGTCAAAGCTCTCACCGCTTGTGGGAGCATTATTGATTGTATCGGCAAAATCTATAATTTCCTGCATTGACTGTGTAAGGCTGTCAAGCTCCTCTTCGGGAACGAACAGCTTTGAAAGCAACGCAATGTTTTCAACATCTTCTCTTGTTACCATAAAAACCATCCTTTGTATAAACAGAATCAGGGCAAGTTATAAAAACAACTCGCCCTTTGAGTATATATGAAGTTATCTTAATTTAATGTGAACTTCACGCAGCTGCTGCTCTGTTACCTCTCCAGGTGAACCAAGGAGAAGATCCTGAGCGTTTGAGTTCATTGGGAAAGCAATAACCTCTCTGATGTTCTCTTCTTCAGTAATGAGCATAATCATTCTGTCAACGCCCGGAGCCATACCTGCATGAGGCGGAGCACCGTACTGGAATGCGTTGTAGAGAGCAGAGAACTTAGATTTAAGCTCATCTTCGGTATATCCTGCAATCTCGAAAGCCTTAATCATAATATCAAGGTCGTGGTTACGAACAGCACCTGATGAAAGCTCAACACCGTTACATACGATGTCATACTGATAAGCAAGAATATCATCGGGGTTCTTATTAAGCAAGCTGTCCATGCCGCCCTGTGGCATTGAGAATGGGTTGTGTGTAAAGATTACCTGACCTGTGGTTTCGTCATGCTCATACATTGGGAAGTCAACGATAAAGCACATCTCAAACTTTGACTTGTCAATAAGGTCAAGACGGGTAGCAACCTCTGTACGAATCTGACCTGCAAGCTTTGGAGCGTCTTTTTCTGTATCTGCGATAAAGTATATAACATCGCCTGCGTTAGAATTATTACGCTTAATAAGCTCCTCTCTGTCGCCCTCTTTAAGGAACTTATCGATAGGACCGTCAAAAGTCATATCATCTCTTACCTTAACATAACCGAGACCCTTCATTCCGATAGAAAGTGCAAACTCTTCCATCTTCTTGAACCAGCTCTTTGACTGCTTTGCGGCACCCGGTACATTAATTGAACGAACAGTCTTTTTGAGGAACGGCTTAAAGTCAGTTTCCTCAAACATATCGCTAATCTCCACGATAACAAGCGGGTTACGGAGATCAGGCTTGTCTGTACCGTATTTTAACATACTTTCAGCGTATGGAATACGGACAAACGGAGGCTTTGAAACCTCTTTATCTGTAAACTTAGTGAATGTTTCGTAAAGAACTTCTTCTGCAACCGCAAATACATCTTCCTGTGTGGCAAAAGCCATTTCAAAGTCAAGCTGATAGAACTCGCCCGGCGAACGGTCTGCTCTTGCATCCTCATCTCTGAAACAAGGTGCAATCTGGAAGTATCTGTCAAAACCGGAAACCATAAGGAGCTGTTTGAAAATCTGCGGAGCCTGCGGAAGAGCATAGAATTTGCCCTTGTGCTTACGGCTCGGAATAAGATAATCTCTTGCTCCTTCCGGTGATGAAGTTGAAAGAATCGGTGTCTGAATTTCATTAAATCCCATCTCGTTCATTTTTGCACGGAGGAATGTTATAATCTGTGAACGGAGCATAATGTTATTATGCACCTTCTGATTACGAAGGTCGAGGAAACGATACTTTAAGCGTACCTCCTCCGAAGTATTGGTAGAAGTGGCAACTTCAAACGGAAGTGCGTTTTTACATTTGCCGAGAACAGTAATGTCATCTGTGTGTACCTCAACATAACCGGTAGCAATCTTAGAGTTGATAGTTTCTTCATCTCTCTTTACTACCTTACCGCTCAATGTTACGGTACATTCTTTGTTAATACCCTTAAGTAACTCGTCATTGTGAACTACTACCTGAAGAACACCGTACTGATCACGAATGTCAAGGAACATTACGCCGCCGTGGTCACGGATATTTTCAACCCAGCCTGCTACACGAACTTCCTGTCCGATATTTTCTTCTCTTAACTCACCGCAAGTTACGGTGCGATACTGATTAGCTTTTATCATATATCTACAGTTCCTTTCACTGATATTGTGCTAAATTGCCTATTCTTTTGTATTATACCACAATTTGCCTAAGCAATCAATATTTTAAATGATTTTTATTTCAAAAATTCTATCTTTTTCAGACAATGCCGCACAAATAATGTGCGGCACCGTTTATTCAACACTCTTAAGGCTTTCAACCATATTTACTTTTTTAATCTTAAATCCCATTGCAAAATTCACAAGCAAAGCAAATGCAAATGTCAGCAAAGCCGCAAAAACGAATGATGTAGGCAAAATATCTCTGCCAAACATTACATTGTCAACCTCAACGGTCTGAATAATAAATCTTGTAAGGAAAATACCGAGAACAAGTCCCGAAAGAATACCTCCGAGAGTAAGCACGATATTTTCTTTATAAATAACGCTTGAGGTTTCTCTGCTGTAGAATCCGAGCACCTTAAAAGTTGCGATTTCACGCACACGCTCGGCAATGTTAATATTTGTAAGATTATAAAGCACTACAAACGCAAGTGCCGCTGCACAAATAATCATAACAAGCACAACCATATTAAGCGAATTGAGCATATCTTCAATTTCACCCATACCTGATGAAAGATAGGTTACACCCGCTACTTTATCATTCGTCAGCATTTTTTCACCGAACGCAGTCTGTTCGTCAGGATTTTTCAGTACAACCTGTGCCATATTAAACTGCGGTTCTTCTCCGAATTTTTCACTGTAAAGTTTAGGAGAAATAAACACATAATTCTTTATATACTGTTCATAAATTCCGCCTACTGTAAGTTCTGCGGTTTTATCATCAACAGTTACACTTACGGTATCACCGACTTTGACAGACAATTCGTTCGCCATTTTTTCATTTATCATTACGGAATCATCGGTAATATCAAGGTGCTTTTTGTCGCCCCTTATTCTAAGTTCTGTAACCTCCGAAAATCTCTGCGGATCTTCCATTACCGTAAGATAAGTGCTTTCATCTTTTACAACATTATTTTTCTTTACAACAACTTCCTGCTGACCTGCAAGCATAATTGACGCTGCATCGCCCGTATTGTTTATTGTATTTTTCAGATAATCAAGCTGTTCGGCAGTTCCGCCTTCTTTAGGAATAACAACCGCATTATATTTGAATATTTCGCTAAACTGTGTATCGGTAAGCGGAATAAAGCTGTTTTTAAGTCCGAATGCCGCAACTATCAAAGCCGTGCAGCCTGCAATGCCTATGATTGTCATAAACATTCTTGATTTATATCTGAAAATATTTCTTGTAGTCAGCTTTGCGGAAAAATTCATATGTTTCCATATCGGAGTAATTCTCTCAAGCAGTATCCTCTTGCCTGCTTTCGGAGTTTTAGGTCTTAGAATTTTTGCACAGCTCTGGCTTAATTCTCTTACACATACTATTACAGAAACAAGCAATGTACAAAGTACGGCGGCAAGCGTACCGAGTATAATACTCTGTGCATCAGGTACAATGCTGATGTCAGGCATATAATACATAATCTGATATGCATTATAAATAATATACGGCAGTGTATTTATGCCTATTAATACACCTACGGTACAACCGATTACACCTGCAAAAACAGCATAAATCGCAAATTTCATTATTATGCTTAAGTTATTGTAGCCGAGCGCTTTTAATATTCCGATTTCTTTACGCTTTTCCTCTACAAGTCTTGACATTGTAGTTACACAAACCAAAACCGCAACGAGTAAAAAGAACATCGGGAATACTGTTGCCACTGCACCGAGTCGCTCAACATTCTGCGCAAAGGTTGAATAACCCGGATTATCCGACCTGTCAAACACATACCACTCGGGATCTGCTATAGCGTCTATTTCTTCCTGTGCGTCGGCAATTTTTTGTTCCGCCTCTTTAAATTTATCATCAGCCTCGGCTTTTGAATCATTGTATTCTTTCCAACCGTCATCAAGCTTTTGTCTGCCGCTTATTTTCTGCTCCTCAAGTTCGGACTTTCCGTTGTCATATTTTTCCTGTGCTGTCGCAAGTTCGGTTTCAGCCTGCGATATTTGAGCTTGTCCCTCTGTTTTTTTACTTTCAAGCTGTGCTTGTCCGTCCGCAATCTGCTGTTCTGCACTCTGAATTTGAGCAAGTGCATAGTCAAGCTGTGCCTGTCCTTCCGCTTTTTGTGTTTCAAGCTCTTGTTTTCCGTTGTTCAGCTGTTGTTCTGCCGTATCAAGCTGTTCTTGCGCCATAGCAAGTTTTGTTTCACAATCTGCTAAAACTGCCTGAACCTGTGTAAGCTGTTCCTGCAATACAGCAAGAGCGGTTTCGTCCTCTGTAACCTCAATTTGCGCCTGTAAAGCCTCAATCTGTGATTTGCAAGTTGCTATTGCGGTTTCAAGCTGCGGCTTTTGATTGTTTTCAAATTCACTTTTTGCGGCATTGAATTCATCTTCTTTTTCGGCAAGAGTTTCTTCCGCTATGCTGATTTTTGAATTATATTCTTCAACACCTGCATTATATTCGGCTTTTGCACTGTCAAGTTCCGCCTGCGCAGAAGAAAGTTCGCTTTCACCTGTCGCAATGCCGTTTTCGTATTCTTCTTTAGCAGTTTCAAGCTGACTTTTTCCGTCATCTATCTGCTTTTTGGCTGTGTCAAGTTGCGATTGTGCATCTGAAATCTTATCTGTATATTCTTTTTCCGAATTATCTAAAGTTGCTTTTGCATCATCAAGTTTTGTAAGAGCCTCGGATTTTTCGGTTTCATAATCGTTTTTACTGTCCTCAAGTTCCTGTTTTGCTTTGCCTATAACATCTTTATCAAATGCCTCACAGCGTAAATCGGCGGTATTTTCAAGAACAGTTGTAAAGCTTTCAATGTCTTTTTCATATTCGTCATCAAAAGCTGAACCGTCGCCGTCAGAAAAAACGGTTTTCACATACATTTCCGTATATCTTTCGGTTACAAAATCATCCTGATAAATATACATAAATGCTGCAATATTGCCGTTGCCGATTGTAGTTGAGCCACGCTGATACGAAATATACATAGGTGATTCCACTTTACCGACGACAGTATATTCAAGCGTATCTACCATATCAAGTGCATTGGATTCTCCGCTTTCACTTCCAAATACAACCTTGTCGCCGATTTTATAATCACTGCTGCCGACACTGCCGTATTCAACAAGGATTTCACCCTTTTTCTCGGGTAGTCTTCCCTCTTTTATGTTTAATGTATTAAGAGTTTTATTATTGTTATAACTTTTAGGTGTAGCGGTTACTCTTATAACCTTTCCGTTACCGCCGTTTCCGTTTGATTTTAAAACAAGGTCGGCAAAATACGATGGCATAACATCGGTTACATTGTCAAGATTTTCAACCGCTTTTACATCATCTTTATCAAATCCGACAGTAGATACAAGCCTGTAATCCATAAGATTGGATTGAGAATAATACTCGTCTGCCATATTGTACATTGACGGAACAGTAGCTTTGATTCCGGCAAAAAATCCAACTCCGAGTGCAATAATCGCAAGTATAGAAATAAACCTTGCTTTAGAATTTGCAATTTCTCTGAAAGTATTTTTTAACAGGGTTTTAGTCAATGTCCTCTCCCCTTTCGCAGAAAATATGAATTACCATTCGATTTCTTCAACATTTTTAGGTTCATCATTGTAAACATCCATAATTACCCTGCCGCTTCTCATCTTTATAATATGATCTGCCATTGGGGTAATTGCTGAATTGTGGGTTATGAGAACTACCGTCATATTTTCTTTTCGGCAGGTTTCCTGCAAAAGTTTTAAAATCTGTCTGCCGGTGTTATAGTCAAGAGCACCCGTCGGCTCATCGCAAAGTAAAAGTTTAGGTCGCTTGGCAAGTGCTCTTGCAATAGAAACTCTCTGCTGTTCACCGCCCGAAAGTTGAGCGGGAAAGTTTGCACTGCGCTGTGAAAGTCCGACACTTTCAAGCGCCTCTGTACTGTCCATCGGATTTTTACTTATCTGCGTTGCAAGCTCTACATTTTCTTTTGCGGTAAGGTTAGGCACAAGGTTATAAAACTGAAATACAAAACCAATGTCAAACCGTCTGTATTCAATAAGCTGTTTGTCTTTCAGCTTGCTTATATCTCTGCCGCCGACAATAATACTGCCTTTTGTACAGGTATCCATTCCGCCGAGAATATTAAGTACGGTTGTCTTGCCTGCACCCGATGCACCGACTACCACGCAAAACTCGCCCTGCTCTATATTAAAAGAAACACCCTCGACAGCGTTAATAGTCACTTCGCCCATTTTATATATTTTGTAAACATCTTTAAATTCAACAAGGCTCATAATATCCTCCCGTAACGGTAAATTTTCTTTGCTTTTTAAAGTGCTGAATATACAGAATAAACCTGCTTATAATACAATATTATAGCACTTTTTTCACCTCTTATCAATATACAAATACAGTGTTGATGTCGAATAAACCACAATATGACAAAACCGACCAAATTAATTGGCAATTGGCTTGACGAGGGTAGAAAATTGTGCTAAAATACTAACGAACATAGGTTATTGCAGTGTAGATTGTTTGGTAATTACAACTCACCGCAAATTCTGATACTATGTAATTTAAGAAACAGAAAGGTTGATACTGAAATGGCAAAGATTGATTTAACTAAGTATGGTATTACCGGTACTACTGAAATTATCCACAATCCTTCCTATGACGAACTCTTTAACGAGGAAACAAAGGCTGATTTGGAAGGCTATGAGGTTGGACAGGAAACTGAGCTTGGCGCAGTTAATGTTATGACCGGTATTTACACAGGCCGTTCACCTAAAGATAAGTTCATCGTTATGGACGAAAATTCAAAGGACACTGTATGGTGGACTTCTGACGAATACAAGAACGACAACCACCCTGCAACACAGGAAGCTTGGGAAGCTGTAAAAGCGCTTGCTAAGAAAGAGCTTTCAAACAAGAAGCTTTATGTTGTAGATGCATTCTGCGGCGCTAACCATGATACAAGAATGGCAGTTCGTTTCATCGTTGAGGTTGCTTGGCAGGCTCATTTTGTAACAAATATGTTCATCAAGCCATCTGCTGAAGAGCTTGAGAACTTTGAGCCTGATTTCGTTGTTTACAACGCATCAAAGGCTAAGGTTGAGAACTACAAGGAGCTCGGTCTTAACTCTGAAACAGCTGTAATGTTCAACATCACAAGCCGTGAGCAGGTTATCGTAAACACATGGTACGGCGGCGAGATGAAGAAGGGTATGTTCTCAATGATGAACTACTACCTCCCACTTAAGGGTATTGCTTCAATGCACTGTTCAGCTAACACAGATAAGAACGGCGAGAACACAGCTATCTTCTTCGGTCTTTCAGGTACAGGTAAAACTACACTTTCAACAGATCCTAAAAGACTTCTCATTGGTGATGACGAGCACGGTTGGGACGACAACGGTGTATTTAACTTCGAGGGCGGCTGCTATGCTAAGGTTATTAACCTTGACAAAGAGTCAGAGCCTGACATCTACAACGCAATCAGAAGAGATGCTCTTCTTGAGAACGTAACAGTAGATAAGGACGGTAAAATTGACTTTAACGACAAGACAGTTACAGAGAACACTCGTGTATCTTACCCAATCAATCACATTGAGAACATTGTTCGTCCTGTATCTTCAGCTCCTGCTGCTAAGAATGTAATCTTCCTTTCAGCAGATGCTTTCGGTGTACTTCCGCCTGTATCAATCCTTACTCCTGAGCAGACAAAGTACTACTTCCTCTCAGGCTTTACAGCTAAGCTCGCAGGTACAGAGCGTGGCATTACAGAGCCAACTCCAACATTCTCTGCTTGCTTCGGTCAGGCTTTCCTTGAGCTTCACCCAACAAAGTATGCTGAAGAGCTCGTTAAGAAGATGGAAAAGAGCGGTGCTAAGGCTTACCTCGTAAACACAGGTTGGAACGGCACAGGCAAGCGTATCTCTATTAAGGATACAAGAGGTATCATCGACGCTATACTCGACGGTTCTATCACAAAGGCTCCTACAAAGACAATCCCTCACTTCAACTTTGAAGTTCCTACAGAGCTTCCTGGTGTTGATCCAGCAATTCTCGACCCACGCGACACATATACAAATGTTGCTGATTGGGAAGCAAAGGCACAGGATCTTGCAGCTCGTTTTGTTAAGAACTTTGCTAAGTACGAAGGCAACGAGGCAGGTAAGGCTCTCGTAGAGGCAGGCCCTAAGGCTTAATCTTTGTATTAATTTTAGTACAAGCTAACTAAATAAATTTGGCTCTATGTCAATAGTTGGGGTAAACCCGAAAAAGAA
>ULTQ01058536.1_pt1 | contig 13105 bp, 9 predicted proteins | sample 1957731 | NCBI WGS metagenome assembly ULTQ01 (sample SAMEA4835738, study PRJEB28245) | human gut metagenome | biome: gut microbiome; material: fecal sample | place: Denmark | collected 2008 | reverse complement strand
TTTTCAGGCGCGGGGTTTACCGCGCTATGGTTTTTGCGCCCCTGAGATGCCCTAAGCTCTTTCGATTCCCATTTGCCTTGTTTGTGGGCTGCTCCTTCTGCCTGTTTTGCTCATCTCTTTTGTAAATATGCTACGCCTTCTGCTATACTGATATTGAGAGAAGGTGTTTAGGGTGAATGTGCGTACTCTCAGCGAGATTCAAAGCATCGTGGTGCAGCATGCCAAGCAATATGGTGCAGAGCGCATCTACTTGTTCGGCTCCTATGCGCGGGGTGACATGACAACCAGCAGTGATATTGACCTGCGAATTGACAAAGGAAATATCCGGGGCTTTCAGCTCGGCGGCCTGTTGTTGGATTTGGAAGCTTCCCTAGGTGTCCCTGTCAACTTAGTGCCAACTTCCAGCCTTGATAAACGCTTTTTGGATACAATCCGCGATGATGAAATCCTGCTCTACGAAGAGTCCAAAGATTTTGAGTCCCAATAGAGTTCTTTTCGCAGATGGCACGTGCCAGAATGCGGGAAGTGACCCTATTGGGACTCTTTTTCTATGTGCCGTTAGGGTACACCTTATTGGCACATCAATCGTGGTCATCGTCCTGCGGAACACAGAGCTTGAGCAATGCCGCCAATACAATACCGCAAAGCTCTAATGCGATTTTCCAGTTCCACCTCACAATACTTCCTCCTTCCGCGCCCAAATTGTTACCCGCACTTTTATACCTCCCCACCGCACATCAGTTCCTCGATCTCCTCCGGGCACATGCCGTAATGCAGAAAGGTGTCGATGTCACGGGGGTCGTACCCATAGGCAGGGGCAATCGATTTCAGATCACGAACGTACTCCGTATCCTCGGCGTATACGTCCCAATGCGGCCAACCGAAGGACATTGCGCCATTCCACAGATTACTGGTATCGAACTGCTCCACGGTATAGCGGCCATGCCGGTCGATGCGCAGGATATCCCCCTCCTTCATCACCACCTCCACCGGACGATCTGCGTGAGGAAACCCCTTCTTGAGACCCTTCTTCAAAATCGCTTCTGTGCTGGCGTAGACGTACAGCCCCAACCGCGGGAAGTGGTATAACGTCAGCGGATTGTTGCCCTTTATAATGTAGAGGTTATCCCGCCCGTCCAAAATCGTCAGCGTCAAAGTGCCTTCCAGGGCTTCTGCCGCAGTGCGGATGGTGGAGAAGTTCAGCTTCTCCTGCTGCTCCAGCAGCTGTACGGCGATGTAGGAATCCGTCTCAATATTGGTATCGGGCAATTTTCTCTCCTGCCGCAGCTCCTTGTCATTGTAAATGATTCCGTTGTGTGCTAAAGCAAAAGGCATGCCAGACGTTCCAACGAACGGGTGATTATTGCAATTTTTCTTCTCGTCCCCCTGCGTGGTCATTCTGGTATGTCCAATGATGCAGCGGACATTCTCCGGCAGGCGGAAGCGCATCAGGTGAGCAGGCCACGGACGTTTATACACCGCCAGATGGCCGTCTGAGTTGTAAGCAACACCAGTTGCGTCCGTACCCCGTGCCGCGCTGGCGGTGGCCAGCGCGGACACAAGACGGCGCTTCTGAGCGGCAGTCAGGCCACCCGTATAATCATAAACACCAAACAAACAGCACATTTCAGATTTCCCCTTCCGCCGCAATCGGCTCATTGATGTAAAGGTTCCGTTCTTTCAGGTATTGAATCAACTCCGGCTCCTTGATACCGCCGACGAAACTACTCCATGAAAGGTCCCGCAGCTCATCATCGGATAAATAAAGCGCCACGTCGCAGATGTGATCGACCATCTGCAGCGTGGCAAGAAGCGTATTTGATTTTAGCGTACCCCGGAACATGCGGAACTCGATGGTATCACCGTTGGTCAGATTCACGCAGGTGTACCGGCTTCCAGCGCCCTTTTTCACATGCTCCAGCATCTCATGGGGCTGGTCGCGGTAGCCATAGCGGGCGGCCCATTGATCCATCTGGCGCTGTGTCCGGCGGGAGAACCGCAGCAGCTCCCGCCAGTGACACTCCACAAAGAACAGCACACGCGCAATAGTGCTGTCCTGTGCATCATAGGTATCCCCGAAGGCTTTGCGGGACACGTGAACATGCAGGCCGCAGGTGCCTGCCTGATGGGAGAGATAGCCCTGTGCGACGGCCTCGTGCAGCACCTCATCCCACGGCATTTCGTGAAGCTGATACTCCAGCGACAAGGGATGCGTGACGATCTCAAAGCCGTCGTCCAGACTGCCATCGTGCTTGCAGTAGGCAAGGGAGTGTTTCCGGTTAGCGATGTTCAGCAGGGTCGAGGCGTTCTCGTTGTTCTCGCCGGCGCCGTCAATCTCCAGTTCCACGCCGAAAAAGCGGGGCCCGGTGCCGTAGAAAATGGGACGGGGCTTAAAATAGTAGTCGTGGATGGGACTGTTCTCGACGGCGGAACAGCAATCGCTGCAATAGGGGTCATCGTTGTCGTAGGGGTACCAGCACTCGTCCAAGGAGATGAGACTGCCGCAGCGGGTGCCGCAGTCGACACAGATCTCGGTCATGCTATCCAGACAGTCCGGGCACAGCAGACGGTCATGGAATTCGCTCAGGTTGTCGGCGGTACACCCACAGCGTGAGCAGGTACGAATGGGGATGGTCATAGCGAAATTCCTCCAAAATATAGAAATAGGCCCCCGGGAATTACCCGGAGGCCTTCATCAATATAATATATATTCGGAGGGGTGGGGAGAATCGGAAGCTTACTCCGCTTCGTGATAATGATTAGTTCACAACGATATTTTGAGACAGCACTGTTTTGACTGGGATTACTCCGCTAACGATTAAGTCTGAATACTATTCGCTTATTTTTTTTAGAACGCCGATCATGAGCTCCATCGTTACTTGAACGCTGTGAAGATCGCAGCGCTCCTTTGGTGTGTGAACATCAAAGAGAGAGGGGCCGATTGCGATCATGTCAATGTGGGGGTTCTTTTCAAAAAAAGCACCGCATTCCAGTGCGCCATGGACCGGTTCTACCACCATGTCATTACCTGTCAATTCTTTGTAAACCTGACAGGTGATCGGAGTTAGCCTGCTTTTGGGATTTACCGCCCAAGCAGGGGAATGCTCACCTTGTTCAAATGCAAACCCGAAAGCCGAGGCGATCGTACGATCGATGGACAGCAACTCCTTGGCCCGGTATGCCGCGCAGCTCCGGGACATGGCGGCCAGACGGATCTCACCATTTGCTACGGTCAGGAGCCCGAGATTTTGGGAGCTTTCAGTAAGGTTTTTGACATAAGGAGTCATTGTATGGATACCATCAGGCAGCGTCAGGAGCAGATCCAATAGGGCGTTGGCGTCCGCAGACGGAACAACATGAGAAATCTTCTCCTCAAGAGGTGCCCAGCGGAAAACCATACTTTGCTCAATTTCACCAAATCCGGCGGTGAGCTCAGCGGAATAGCTTTCCAAAAGCCTGTAGACGTGATCGAGCGCTTCGGGGCAAACAAGGATCTTTGCTTCTGCAGAAGCGGGAATTGCGTTTCTAGCCTGGCCTCCGCAAAAGGATGCCAGTTGATACTCGATGCGTGCGTGATTCAGTTCTTGCAGCAGCCGGCTGACACAGATCAGCGCATTCGCACGTCCTTTATGAATGTCAACGCCGGAATGACCGCCCAACAGTCCGGTAATCTCGATTTTCAGTGCGGCCCATTCGCTCTTTGCCGCGCAGTGCTTATACTGGCGGGTAAATGCCATAAAGTCGCCGCCGGCGCTGGAATTGCAAAGAGAGCCAAGCCATTCCCAGTCCAAATTGATGAGATACTCTGCGTCGAGATACTTGGAGTCAATTGCGCCGGAGGACATGCCGTCCTCTTCGTTAACGGTAAATAAGGCCTTCATTGGACCATGCACAATAGATTTGTCCGCAAGCAGAACCAGCGCGATCGCAATGCCGATCCCGTCATCGGCGCCAAGACTGGTACCATCTGCGGAAATAAACTGGCCATCATTTACGACCTTGATCGCGTCCTTCATAGGATCGAAGGCTACGCCCTCTGCGGCCACGCAGACCATGTCCATATGGGCTTGCAGGATCACCCGTGGTGCTTTTTCATATCCAGGAGCAGCGGCTTTCTCAATGATCACATTGCCTATCCCGTCCACCGCATAACATAGATTATGAGTTTCTGCCCATCTGCACAGGTATTCGGCAATTCGTTCTTCGTGGTGGGAAGGTCTAGGAACCGCGGCGATCCGCATAAATTCGTTAAGGATTTTTTTCAACATCGGCTTAAAATTCATCTCCTATCATGTCTGTATCAAAGTGTGGCATTCGTGTTTTGAAAAGGGGAAGGCACAAATGTGCCCTCCCCTTTTACAAGCAGGTGTCAGATTACTCGTACTTAACGATCTGCTGGTCAGGCTTGCCCAGAATCTTGAAGTAACGGGTCCAGATCTTTTGCAAATAGGCCAGATCGCTTCTCCACCATTTCTCGTCGACCTTCATAACACCCACGGCGACATTCTTGACCAGAATTTCACCGTTCTTTCCGACGATATCGGCATTGGAAAGAGGTGCGCAGGTGTCCGTATTGATATAGCAGGTGATGTCAGGTGCGGTCATGCGCGTCTTAGTGACACCATCGGGAGAAGTTTCTTCGAGGATAAGATTCTCATTCAGGAAGTGGGTCGTCCACTTGGTTCCATCGGCGCCGGTGATCTCGACAAAGCCCTTGTCAAAGCCGGATGCCTGCTCGTTATGTACGTTGGTGACAACGCCGCGGCCGATTTCCTTGCACTCCAGACCTGCGGCTGCAAGCTTATCAAAGATGCCCACAGAAGAAGTCGCGCTGCGCAGGACCTCACCCACACGGCAGCACTTGGTAACGCTGTTAACGGGCAGGTTGTTGACGATATCGTTCTTTCTTACCATCCAACCGGACAGACCACCCATCTGGGAGAAGGCAACGCACAGGTTGCGGCCGATGGTTTCACCCATCACGGCATCTCTGGCATTCTCCAGTTCGATGGACACGCGGTTGCCCTTGTTGTCGGACATGGCCAACGGAGAGGTCTGCAGACCATTGATGTGCAGGAGCAGCGTATCCAGAGCCGGCACAGCGCGACCGGTTCCGTCTGCGTCGATGAACGGAATACCCTTTTCCATAGCAACCAGCAGAGGAACCAGGGTGTTAAAGCCACCGATCTCAACCGCAATGGAATAGTCGATGGACTTGCGCTTCTCGTCCGCCATCTTGCACAGGTGATCGAAAGAGCCGTTGATGTAAGGGGCGATGCGGACTTCCTTGAACTTGGTAGGTGCGCCCATCGCTGCCGTACAGCAGGCATAGCCAGCATCGTCCATCTCTTCAGGAGCCATTACCTGAACCATGACATCAGCATCGTCCGCAATGCCGTGATCCTCTTTGAACTGATCCAGCGCCATTTCACCGCTTTCGCAAGCGCCGCCACCGCCGCCGCCGAAGATCGTTGCACCATAAATCATATTACGAATGCCATTTCCGTCGAGACTATACATATTCGTTCCTCCTATATTTTTTATTTCATTGTTATGAAACAATGCACAAATGATGGGGCTTGTTTACTTCAGGTTTGCTTCGATCTCGTCCAACGTGATCTCACCCTGGCCGCCCATGGCACCCTTGCCGCACAGCGGATAGAGGATCAGATACAAAATGCCGGCAACGATGACCGCGTCCAGCGCCGGACTGAAGAAGCTGAAGAACAGCGCAACGACACAGCCGCATGCCCATGCAATAATGCCGCACCAGTTAAAACCGCGAACGGGATGCCAGTTTTCGGGCTTGCCTTTGCCGATGATCCAGTAGTCAGCGATAACAACGCCCATGATCGGGGGAACCAGAGCGGAAATGATATTGATAAATCCCTGCATGGCGTCTGCCATACCTGCCATGGCCATAATAGTTCCGGCGGCACCGCACAGCATGGTGACCAGGGGACGCCGCTCGTCCTTGAGGTTGAACACCTTCATAGCTGCCATGCCGGAGGTATAGGCGTTGCCGGTATTCGTGGTCCACGTTGCCAGGATCAGAACCAGCATGCTCAGAACGGGAAGGCCCATGCTTGCGAATACGGATGTAATATCATAAGTGCCAGCGGACAAGCTCATGATCGAACCGACCATAAACATGAGAACAGCAGCGGGGATAACGCCCAGCACCGTTGCCATCACAGTCGCACCGCGGCTCTTTGCGTAACGGGTATAGTCGGGGTTCGTGGTCGCACCTACCGCAAACAAGCCGATGACCAGCGAAACAGCCGGGGCCAGTCCCATCGTGTTATTCGGATCAGGCTGGACAGCCATAATGTTGCTCCAACCTGTGGTGGTGATCGCATGGATCATGCCATAAAGGCACATGGCGATCAGGGCCGGAACTGCAATGTAGTTCAGCCACTTCATGAGCTTGAAGCCATAGACGGCGGTGACCAGCATCACGGCACCCCAGATAAGGCAGGACAGCCAGAAGGGGAAGTTGATGTTCCAATAGCCCATCAACGTAACAAACGCTGTTGCGCAGGTAGCGGTCTGAATACCGAACCATCCCATCTGTCCGATGAAAAAGGAGACGCTCAGCAGGTAGGAGGAGCCGCGGTCACCAAATGCCTTGGTACCGCACATGCTGGAAGGAAGCCCCAGGTCGGTGCCCTGCATACCGACCATGATCATTAAGACGCTGCAGATCGCAAAGCCCAGGAAACAGGCCAGCAGCACATTGCCAAAGGTCATGGAGGCAGACAGCAGGCCGCCAACCATTAGCATGGGGATGCAGATCATCGTGCCGATCCAGATAAAAGCGATACTATACCAGGACTGGCGTTGTTCTTTGGGTACACGGCTTAATGCTTTTTTCTCGACTGCACTGTTTGTAGTATTGTCCATCAGGTCCTCTCCTTACATAAGTTTTTCAAGAACGTTTGCTGCATTCAGGTGGAAATTTTTTAAAAAATTATGCAATTTTGATAGCAACAACCTTTCCTTGTGCCTTAAATATTAGCATATCAGACAACAGATGTATTTGTACCTGACAGCCAAATTTTCCGGATATTTTTGTATGGGCTTGGTTTGTGATCGTTTCTTTCGCACGATTGGGCGTCTCATCCGGTGCAAAAAAAGCTTCCCGTCGCCAAGGGCAACGGAAAGCAGGGGGATATGTCAGTTATTGGACAATAGTCGCTGAAGCGCGACCGCTTCATATAATTCCGCCACCAGCGGCATCTGAGATATTTCACATGCATAGGATGCCCGTATCTGATTCAGGCGATATCGGACGGTGTTTTTGTGGACTCCGAGGACTTCGGCGGTTCGTTGAAGATTCTCTCCGGCGTCCAGCAGATAGGCGGCCAGGGTCTCCAGAAGGATACTGTAATTTGCCTCCTGTCGAATGGGCTGCAGGGAGTACATATGCCTTGCGACTGTATACCCGTCATCCGCAAGCTTTTTGATCTTTTCAGCAAAGCTCAGGTCATACAGATCAAATGTGCTGCGTGTAGGATAGATCATCCGCACAGTGTCAAAGTACGCCTCATACAGCTCGTACATATTTTGAATATTCTGGATGGACGTAATACTCATGCACTTGGTCAGCGCAAGATGAAGGCCCTCGTCCAAGAGATCCTTCATCAGCTCATCTTCCATCGTTTCATCCAGCTCGGAAAAGGCGGCAGCTTGGAAAAGAACAACAATAGAATTTTGATAGAGGTCTACCAAAGCCCATTTCCCGCGGCTCCTGAAAAAGCTTCTGATTTGTGAGACACACTGTTTGAGCTGCCGTTTCTGCTTGAAATCCCCCATGCTTCCGCCGCCCAGGAGCCACATACGCTGGATCTTTGCGACATCGATCCCGTGCTTTGCGGATAGCTCTCGGATCTGCATCTGCTCGTTGGTAATAATGCTTCGGATGATCATCTCCGGGGAAGTTTCTTCAAGAGAATAGCTGGAGATGTTCATAAACAGGGAGATCAGTTCTGCTGCCTGCAATACCTGCTCATGAGAAATAGATTCTTGTTCGTCAATGACAAACAAATGAAGACGGGAACTGGATTCCGGCGTCACAGGAGAGTATGTTACAAAGACATCTTTTTTGTCGATATACATCTTTGCTCTGGACATTTCCGTTGCCTTATCCGGATCCTTGAGGAAATAGCGGATGATTTCCCCATAATTCCAGCCGGCAGACCATGGCCATTGCCCCTCGGACAACAGCTCTCCCTTTTGGCTGAATAAAAAAAACGAGCAGCGGAACCGGTCGCTGATTATTTGCAGTAGGCTCCGGATCGTCCGAAGCCTTTCTGGGAGCCCCGAGATGCTTTCCAGTATCTCAGGAATGAAATTTATGTTTTCCTGCTTGTCACGGTAGATGGCGTACATCACATCATTGATCGCTTCGCCGTAACGGAAATCAAACCGGTTGTAGGGCATGCAGATCAAGGGTAAATTTACTTCATCTGCGGTGCTGATGAGCTTGTCATCCAAGTAGGGTACAAATATGCCGATGTAGTATAATACGACCGCGCAGATACCGATCTCCTTCATTCTGCGTACAATGGCACACTGCTTATCAACATCATCCTTGATCGAGCTGAACGCAGTAATACACATTTCGTGATTGAGAAACAGATCTGAGGAGATCACGTCAACATCCGAATACTCTAATACCGTAATGGAGTTAACGGTCTGGTTGATACCGCCCTTGCCAGCGACAATCTTAGCGTATCGAAAGGCCGGAAGGCCCATGCAAGTTTTTACAGTTAAACTCATAGCTTCCCTCCAAGGTGTATTTTCTGTGCGCTATCTACACTTGTACAGGAAATATTAAGCCCTGTCAAGTGGTTATCTGCAGATACAGCGGTCCATTTGATTTCATTATATCGCATTTCAAGGTATTTCCAGGTTCTCTATCAGCTTTTTGTAGCGTCAAAGCTTCCCCGCACCTTTGAGGTAATTGCCTCAGAATACCGCTGGGAGCTTTACAAGGTGGTGTATGGAGTCCTGCAAATAAAAGTCAAGGCCTAAAATGAAAAAAGTCCCGCAAAGTTTGCGAGACCAAAAATGAGCATGACAAAACAGGCCGGAGAAAAAAAGCGTCGCCAGCCGGAATGAAGTTGGTTGTTTGCTTAACTCTGCGCAGAATTTTGCTGCGCGTCGAATGTCTCAAGGCACTCTTTCACGCGGGCGTAGTAAATGCGCAGAAATTTGTTCTGCGCGGCAGTCATGTAGACGAAGTACGGCTTGCCTTCGCTGCGTTTCTTGTCGAGGAACTGGTATACCGGCTCCTCAGCAGGAGACTTTTTCAGGTAAGTACAGACGATTTGGTACAGCGTTTTCCGTAGATGCGGGGAGCCGCGTTTGATCGTAGGTGTGCTTTGCGCCGCATGCTTGCCAGACTGGTTTACAGCCGGATCGACACCCGCAAATCCCACAATGGAGCTGCGGCGCGGAAAACGGCGCACATCGCCAATCTCGGCCATAAGCTGTGCGGCAGTGATTTCGCCAACGCCGTACATGGCATGCACTGTATCGTACTCCGGCAGTTGCCGCGCAAGGCGTGCCATCTCGGCGTGCAAAGCGGCCAGCGTCATCTTGCCTGCAAGCAACTGCTGGGCAGCAGTCGTAATCAGCAGCTTTGTGTTGTCGTTCTTCGGCAGCGTGGTGAAATGGCCGCAGCTTCCGGAGCGCTGTGGACGTCAACAGCGACGGCGCTGTGGATGTCTATGACCTCCAGTTGCTGTACGAGACCGTCAGCGGGATCGCGTAAGGACTGATCCCATAATTGGCAATTTGCCCACGCCGCGGCGCGGTGGTTTCATGATCCCGCCGAATGTGCTTTCCATACATTGGAGCGGGATACCGTCTGCTGTGCCGCGGCGTGGGCTTTGCACTAACTGACGACTGTACAGACTGAAATCGCTGATAAAATCAGCCAAGCACGTCCAAAGTAGTACAAGCAAAACGGGAGAGGCCGCAGCAATTTGTGGCTTCTCTCGTTTCTTATCTGCCGTTATCCGAATTGTCAAATTCTGTTTCAGGATTTCATGCAAAACGCCGTAAATTCCAGCCTTGCCCGATATCCCTGTCGGTGGTACACTTATATTGGTGAAATATGGCGCAATGTGTGGTGCGCCACGTTGAAACGAGAAAGAACACAGGAGGAACAGCGTATGAAAAAGCGGATTGCAAGTCTGCTGATGGCCGTGCTGATGCTGGTAACGATGCTGCCGGTAACCGCCATGGCCGAGGAGCTTGCTGCAGCCGATCCTGCTGAGGAGCAGGTCGTTTCCGAAGAGGTCACGACTGAGCCGACGGAGGGGACAGACGAAACAGAAACACCGGCAGAACCGGAGCAGTCGGAGCAAACCGGCGAGGAGACCCAGCCGCCCGAGGAGGACGCGGAGCTGCCGCCGGAAGAGCCCATCGAGGACGGCATCGACACGTTGTCAGTCGATTCGCTTTCCGACCTCGACCCAACCCAGAAAGAGATGGCTCTGAAGGGCAAAGACGAGTACCATGCATGGTACATAATCAATTGCACTGCGTATAGTCATTACATGAACTATTACGAAAGCCCCTATCGCTCCGTGATTCGTCAGCGCAGAAACAGCGCCTATTACCAGGCAAATCTTGTAGCCTGGCGGACAGTTACTTTCAGTCTGTCTAGCGAATCCAAATATGCTGACAAGGAGTTCGGCTATTATGAGGCATATTTGTATAACCTGCTGCTGGATGAAAATACTGAGAATCTGGTAGGCAATTTCGCGTCGTCAATGGAAAGTGCGGCATCTAACTGGAAAACCACTTCTGAGCAATTGGGCGCTTCTGCATGGGGAAAATTATGCAAATCCGCCAGTGAATTTTTGGAAGATGGCGTGACATTGACAAAAACCACCCCCATTCCCATAGATGATGCTGCCAAGGAGGCATTGGCTAAGCAATTATGCTTTCTTTCTGAGACGACAAAGGTAGCGAAGATTGTCTCCGACATTGAGACCCTCATGGGGTACAGCAAGAGCATTTTCGACCTAGTTGAAAAAATAGTCCAGGTTGAAGCTGTTATCCGCGTGTCAAGTGATACAGCATCTGTCATTGCCGATATGTGCAGCGCGAGTACCGACAGCAATGTTCCCGCACTCCGTTATGCGCTTGAAGAGATGGCTTCTTTTACTAATGGAAGTCTGACCAAAGAACAGATTATCAGTTGCCTGATCGGGCAAACGAGTGCCAAGGAACTGAATCAGTTCCTGACAAAAAAACTGCAAAAGCTCATTGTCGAAAAGGCCGGAACCTATGGCCTGACCATCGAAGCCGCGCAGGCAATTGGTAAGCTGACCTGCTCGTCGCTGTTCAACACCGACAAGTCCATGGAGAACTATTATAAGCTGAACGCGCTGTTTGAGCTGGAAACGCTGCTAAAAAGCAAGGTGCTGTCCTACGCATCCTCTTTTACCTCCAACCCCACTGCCGAAAACGCGCGGAAGTTTATCGCCGGATATACCATGCTCTATAAGCTATTCTTGGAAGGCACCGACGGCTATAAAGAATTCATCAAAATAAACTACCGTGACGGCGGCCTGAACAGTATCTGGTCCAGTGTATCCGACGCGGACTATCAGCGGATCGTCACCAGTATGGACAACCTGAAAAACGCGATCCGCTACAATCTGGAGCATGACGAGCAGGAAGCCATGGCGGACTATTATAACGTCCTGTGCATTCTTTCCGCCGCCGTAGTGGCGGACGCCGGCCTGCAGCCCGTCACTCCCTCCATCAGCGCCGCGGACAGCCAGGCGTATCTGAACCAGGTGGACAAGGAGTCCCGGCTCCACGCAGATATTATTGTCACGGATAATTATGTGCTGGATGCCGATATTGAAACCTACGGTAATATCATCGTAACCAGAGGCGGCACGCTGAATCTCAACGGACACACCCTGCTGTCCCATGGCAGAATGGATATATCCGGCGGCACCGTTAATCTGAACGGCGGTACATTGACCGTCTATGAGGATATCATCCAATCCGGCGGCGAGATGCTCTGCAACAAGGGTACGCTGAATGTTGAGGGCAACTATCGTATTCAAGAAGTGACTTCGGATAATGATGGTAAGATAACGTATAGTGAATCCACGGGCAAACTGCGAATGGTCAACGAGACAGATCGGGTCAACGTATCCGGTGATTTCGTCATGCAATCCACCTATGGTGATAGCATGGACCGCAACAAGTTTTCTGCTGGAACCCTGACCGTCAAAGGCAACTTTAGCCAGCTTTATGGTACCAACTGCGGCGGCCAGAATTTCGTTGCCATTGGCTCCCATAAGGTGGTGCTGGACGGTTCCGGCGTGCAGACCGTCACCTTTGAAAACAGCCAAAGCCAGTTCAATGAACTGATCCTCACAAAACCTCAGGATACCGGCTACACCTTCAGTCGGACACCCTGCTGGACGAAACTAACGCAAATTACTCCCGGCACCGTCATGGGTACCGTGACGGGCGGCGACATGAGCGCGTCTGTGACGGTGCGCATCCTGAAAGGCAACAACGAGATTGCCAAAACCGTCAGCATCGACGGCAGCTATCTGGTCAGCGACCTGCCTGATGGCGTTTACACCATGGAGTTCAGCAAAAATGGGTATGTCACCCGCACCTGTACCGTCGAAATAAAGGATCACAAACCGATCCTGGGCTTCGATGTGGAACTGGTGGCCCGCGGTAACATCAACGGCGCCGCTGTGAACGGTGATGACGTAGAGATTACCGACGTGGCCTGCCTGTACCGCTATTTGACTGCCAATGATCGATCCCAGAGCAGCATTTCGGACGAGGCGTACTTCCTGGCTGTGGCCGACGTCAACAGCGACGGTGCTGTGGATGTCTATGACCTCCAGTTGCTGTACGAGACCGTCAGCGGGATCGCGTAAGGACTGATCCCATAATTGGCAATTTGCCCGCATTGAGAGCCTTTTTTAATTTTTCTCTATATGGCAAGAGCGGAGGTGCGATGAGCATCTCCGCTTTTGCCGTCTGCGTGCCGGGATCACTGTAAGCGTCAAACGTAGCCGCGAATAAAAGGCCTCCATCTGAAAGT
>ULTQ01091698.1_pt1 | contig 13210 bp, 12 predicted proteins | sample 1957731 | NCBI WGS metagenome assembly ULTQ01 (sample SAMEA4835738, study PRJEB28245) | human gut metagenome | biome: gut microbiome; material: fecal sample | place: Denmark | collected 2008 | reverse complement strand
AATGACATTGTTAAAAATATACTGTGGAAACTTGAAACAGATGTTTTGGCATATGACTGTCTTATTAGATTTGGACAGTTTGAAGCTTTATATCGTCAGGGATATTCTTATAATCCGAATATGACTGATGGTGAGCTGTTAAAGCAATTGAATGATTATTATGCTCAAAATGGTAATCTGAAAATTGTATTTCCATATAGGGACTTTTATCAAGATCCTAGATATAGAGAAATCTTTGATACTAAGATCAAGATTAGAAATCTTTATAGAGACTTTCAAAAGTTGATTAGCTTCTTACTGGAACTTCCAGTTGATAACCTCTATTATGTAAACTGTAAACAGAATATCGAGGGATTTATGTTCTACGCAGGGAACAACTATGCCTCGATCAATAAATATTTATAAGAGAAAACATTATGGTAACTATCTGAAATTAAAAAGGAGGGTTACCATAATGGAACTCGAAGATGTTAAAAAGATACGAGACAGTCTCAGACAAATCAAAGATAGATCTGGACGCGAAGTTCCAGTTTATGTTATTGGTGATAATCTGAGAGTATTTGATGAGCGTCATTGCTTCATGGTATGGGACGATGCTAGTGCAATTCTCTGGGTATTCCAAAGAACTGAAAACATCTTCCATGGCATTGATGAAAAGGCTATGATACAATTGCTCTGTTTGGATTATGGTGAGATTCAATATATTGGAACTCGCTTTACTCCAAAAGAGCTTAAAGAATATGCCGCTAAAATTCCTAGCATTAATCTTACAGACGAACAAGTAAAGAATATCATTCAATACTTTGCTCCGACTGAAGAGGAATTTAATAAGTCTCTTAGAACTCCTGAGCAAATTGAAGTTCTTAAGAAGCAAGATGAATTTGTTAAGTCTCAGCAGTATGATCATACTGTAAGACCAAAGTATTAAAATAATGCACTGCAAACATGGGTATAATTGTATATTATACCCATGATATGCAGTTCATGTATATTAAAAAAATTATTTAAGGAGGCATTTCTCATGAACGAAATGTACAACAACAATCAACCGTTTTTCAATCAACAACAACCGCAATCTCCGTACTACAACCAATTTGGTTATGGTGCACCTATGGGATATGGTGCTCCCATGGGTTATGGTTATGGTCAGATGCCGGCAAATATGCCGCCCGCTGAAGCTTCTTTGAGTAAAGAAGAATATGAGGAACTCGTAGGTAAGAAAGCTCAAACCTATGCAATTACTAAGAACGATGCAGTTGCAGCAAAATGCAATCATCGTAATCCGGTGAGTGCAAATCATGAAATTGTATTGCAACTGATGTCTGATGGTCAAGCTAAATGCCCGATCTGTGGTGCAGTATTTAATCCTGATGAATTCAATACCGATGAATTGCGTGATGCAAATGAAATTGTAAAGAATGCAATTCAGAATATCAAAACTTATCAAGGCATTCCGAAGAATGTTCTTGAACAATATTCCATTATGATCCCGATGCTGGATAAGCTTCCGATCATGCTGGATAAAGTTCGTAGCATTGCAGATGGTATTGGTTATAATAATTTGTATAACTATAACTTTGCAAATGAGTTCCGTGCTACATTCGATCAATATAACAATGCTATTGCTAATGGTAATGTTAATTTCTATCAACAATTCGGTCAGTACCAACCGCAGCAAGGTTTCTATCAACCTCAGGCTGTAATGGGTCAGTCGCCGATGGGTCAACAATATCCTCAACAAGGTTATCAACAACAACCTGTAATGGGCCAACCTGTAATGGGTCAACCTCAATATCCGCAAGGATATCAACAACAACCCATGATGGGCCAACCTCAACAGGGTTTCATCCCGCAACTTAATCCGTTTGCAGCACCGCCTATGGGCCAACCTCAACAAGCTCCTGTAGGTAATCAGCAACAAGGTGCTCCGGCAGGTGTAGCACCTCAACAAGCTGCTCCGACTGGCGCACAACCTCAGCAAGCTCCTGTAGGCGCACAACCTCAACAGGAGACTGTGGTAACTAAACAGTTCAGTATCTAAAAATTAAAATAAAAGAGTGCACTAGAGAGAAATCTCTAGTGCATTTCTTTTAACCTAAAATTATAATCATAATTTTATTTTTATCAACAAGTGTAACTACACTATAAAAAAGGAGTTGATAATTAATGGCAAAAACGAAAACTATGGAAGAGAATATTAAAAATTATTCTAATGAAATAGTTACAATGACAAATTTCACTGAAGCTGTACGAGAGTCTGTAGGCCAATTCCTAGGATACAGAGGTAATAAAGGCTTCATTAATATGATAAGAGAAATATTTCAGAACTCAGTCGATGAGTTAATGAAAGATGCTTCTCCATGTAATGAAATCTGGGTTTATTATGATGAACCTAAGAAAGCAGTTACTATAGTAGATAATGGTCGCGGTATTCCATTCAAAGACTTACACAGAGTATTTACTGACCAATTTACTTCATCGAACTATTCTGCTAGTAAAAAGCCAGGTGAGTTTTCTTCTGGTAGACATGGCGTTGGTTCTAAGGTAGTAAATGCAGTATCTGAATTCTTTATAGTAGAATCTTTTATTCTTGGTGAAGCTAGACGTATTAGCTTTGTCGATGGTATTCAAAATGGTGATATTGAAGTTATCCCTAATAAAAATAACTTCCAAGGTACTAGAGTAGCTTTCAAACCATCTTTTGAAGTTATGGGTGAAATTACTACAAGCTATCAAGAGGTATTAGGTTTGATCAAATCTATTATACCATTATTGAAGATTGGTGCTATTATTAATTTTAGTGCTATTGATATGATGAACCAGAAATATACTGAAAAAATTGTAAATCAATATGGTATTATTACTGGTTTGATGAATAAGACTTCAAATCCTTTGGTTAAGCCTATTGTATTCTCAGATATGAACCCTGAGGGTACAATGAGAGCTAACATCGCTTTTACTTATGATGCCAACGATTTATCCCCTGAGGATATTACGGCATTTAGTAACTTTTGTCCGACCATCAATGAGTCCAAACATGTAACTGGCTTCATAGATGGTATTACAACATTCTTTAGAAATTACATGAATAAGATTTATCTCGCTAAGAGTAAAATTTCATGTATTAATGCTGATATCAAATGTGGTCTTAAGGCTATATTAGATGTAGCACATTTGACTCCTGATTTTAGTGGTCAGGCTAAAGAGATTTTGGGCAATCCTGAAATGCATCCCTATGTAAAGGGTGTAGTTATGCGTAATTTAGATGCATGGTCTAGAACCAATCCATCTGAACTGCAGAAGCTATGTAAATATTTCAAGGAAATCGCTGATATCCGAGTAAAAAGTGATAAGGAAAAAGTTAAGTTATCTTCAACATATCAACCATCTGTAATTAGTGGTTTACCGAAAAAATATACAAAACCGACTGGCAAAGAACACCTTGAATTAATTATAATGGAAGGCGATTCTGCTGCAGGTTCTGGTAAATCTTGTCGTTGTTCTAGACGACAAGGTATATTCCCGATAAGAGGTAAGATGCCGAATGCATTTAATACTCCGAGAGCTAAATTCTTAGCAAATGAAGAGGTTGGTGCTATCTTAACTATTATTGGTGCAGGTTATGGTAATAACTTTGATATTTCTAAGTGTGCATGGGAGAAAATCATTATTGGTGCAGATGCCGATCCTGATGGTGCACATATTAGATCTTTGTTTCTGAAATTTATGTTGCTGTATTGTCGTCCGATAATTACTAGTGGCAGATTATATTCTTTAGTACCACCATTGTTTGGTATTAAAGAGGGTAAGAAGTTTAGATACTTTACAGAGAAGATAGACTTCACTAAATATATTCAAAAAGAGTTTAGTAGAGAGAATCATGTTACAGATATTAATGGCAAGCCATTTAATAATTCTGCAATTACTGAGATCCTCTTCAAGAATATGGAATACGTTCATGATTTGGAATCTATTGCTGGTACTTTTGCGATAGATCCTAAATTGCTTGAAAAGATTATTGCATGTGAGAATTTACCATATGCTAAATTCAAGAAAGAAATTGAAAAGTCTTTTAGATTTATCAAAGTATCCCAAAAGAATAATATTAGATTAATAATGGGATTAGTTGGTAATAAATATCAGACTGTCGTATTCAATGATAAACTCTCTAATAGCTGTAATAATATTCGTCATTATTTAGATGGATCTCCGAATCTATATAAGATGAATAATACTGTTGTTACACTATATGAATTGATGGCTCAATTTGAGAAATATATTCCAAGTAACTTAACTCGTTATAAAGGCTTAGGTGAAATGAATGATGACCAATTGGGAGAATCTGCATTACATCCAGATTCTAATAGAACTCTGATGAGATATACTATTGAAGACGTTAAAGCTGAGATAGATGCTATTAGAGCTATAGAATCTGATAAGTCTGTATTGATGAAAGATATCAAAGTAAGTAAGAGTGACATTTCTTGATTGCATATAATTAGTATGGATAGCACTAGTTCTATCCATACTTTTTGTCTAGAGATATGTTTTAAAATTAAGGAGGAATTATCATGACAGAAAAAAAATATTTTAATTTATCACCATAACGATCTTGATGGGTTCGGTGCAGCTGCTGCAGTTTGCTACGGTATGAAATTACATGCTGGTAAAGATGTAGAGTTGAACTTCGAGTTCCGTTCTATTGCCTTCCCGACAACTTGGGAGACATTTGTTAACGAGGATACTGAACCTCGGGAATTCAATGAGGTTGTTATTGTAGACTATGGATTTACTACAAATAACGTAGGCATTTTGAAAGATTTGGTAGAATATCTCAACTATACAGCTGAGCATATCTATTGGATCGATCATCATATTACGTCTGTAGATGCCAAAAAAGGTTTGCCTAAATTTGACAAATTTAAGTTCACATCTTACATCAATACTAGCCGCTCCGGTGCATGGCTGGCATATGAATATTTTTCAGAGATGGATGATGACGACATCTACAACGAGCGCTTGCCAATGGTTATTAAGTATATCGATGACTATGATCGTTGGGTTCACGATTATCAAAACTCTGCATTGCTTAACGATGCATGGTTCTGCACCCCAGAATTAAAAGACCCAGAATCCGATGAATGGGATGCATTACTTAATGAGGACACCAAATACCTGACAGCATTGGTAGAGAAGGGTAAAATCGTTAACCAATATCGTGATCAGCTTGCAGAGTCTCATAAGAAATTTGCTTACGAGGTTACAATCGATGGCTTCGAGCAGTATAGTGCAGTAGCACTCAACGATCGAGGTAATTCAAAATGCTTCGGCGACTTGGTAAAGCAATATCAGATCTGTATTCTTTATCATGAGAATAAACCTGGAGAGATCGCTATGAGTCTGTATTCCGATCCAGCATTCGTTGAAGCTGGTGTAGATGTAAGCCCCATTGCATTGAAGCATAATGGTGGTGGACATCCAGGTGCTTCAGGTTGCTCCATGAGTATAGAGGAATTCTACAGTGTAGTGAAACCTAAATAATTTAATTAATAGAGGTGGGACTAGTTCCCACCTTTATTTTTTTATCTATGGGAGGATTATATGAAAGATAATAGATTTAAATTACTTAGAGAGCCACTTGGTAAATATGCTTATATTCCAGATTGCCAATTACAATTTCTAGATATGAAAATTACATATTTAAATTATCAATTCTTTTATCGTGTTACAATATTAGCAATTCTAGTTGCTACTAATAGCATTTTGGGATATTCATCAGCTAATATAAATATTGGAATATGTACATTTGTTTATACTAATTATATTGCAAATATTGTAAATGTATTATGCTCTATTGTCTTAGGTGTGTGTCTTTGGCAAAGGACTTTACAATCTTTACATATAACCGATGCATTAAAACAGACTATCTTATATACAGAATTAGACTATGTTACTGTATGTGATACTAATGAAGATAACGAAGAACTATATAAAAATATAGAAAATATTTATGGTATATCAAAAGAAGATTTTTTAAAATTATATCATAAATAACTTTATATTAATTTTTATTTATAGGAGGAATTCTAGAATGGCAACACAAAAAACAACCACAACAAAAACATCTAAAGTTAAAGTCGTTACGATAAAACCACAACGAAAAACTCGTAGCAAACTTACATTCCCTCAAGCATTGACTGCATTGATGAATAAGAAGTATGAATATGCTAAACTTTCTTACTGGCCTAATAAGAAATATATCTTTATCGGCAAAGATGGGTTCCTTTATATCCATACATTTGATAAGAATGTTAAACGTGAAGAAGTTCTTTACTTCGACGCTCCATGGACTCCAAGCCAAACTGACTTGTTTAGAAAAGATTGGATTGTCTTCAAGGAGGATTAATTAAAACAATGAGTAATGTTCCTAAACCAAACCCAAATAGAAACTATCCATATTTAAGTATTGAGAAAGTTTCTTTAAATGAATATATTAGATCTATGAAGCAGTATGGTCATACTGAATTCTTAGATTATGATAAGATTGCTGAACCTGAGAGAAAAACTAAATACTCTGCAGGTTATGACTTTGTAACTCCGATTACAATTTCTTTACGTCCTAATGAAAAAATTGTTGTTCCATTAGGTTATAAAGTTAAATGTGAAGCAACTGGTATTTATTTCGCATTATTTCTCCGTAGTAGTATTGCATCTAACTATGGTATTATGATGATGAATAATGTTGGCATTATAGATGCTGATTATTATAACAATCCTTCTAATGAAGGTCATATGTTTGCACCATTGGTAAACTTGAGTTCTGAGAAAGTAATTATTCCTAAAGGAACTCGTATTTGTCAAGGCATTTTCCATAACTATTTCATTACTGATAATGATAATGGTGGTTCTACTATCCGTACTGGTGGAATGGGTTCCACTGGTAAATGATATAGAAATATATAATTTTATTTTAAAGGAGTTTTTTAAAAATGGAAGAAATCAAAACTACTACTGACAACTTTGCTCGTCCCGTAAATCCGGTAAAATCTTTTGAGGCTAAATATGTGAATAACCAGATCGTTGAGAGCCTGGTTCTTGCAGATATTTATGATAAATATCCTATTCAAGCATCTACCTTCCGCAAGTATTTGTTTGAAGATACTACTTCTAATACTGCTCAAATGGTAATCGGTTATGTAAAATCTATTACCAAAGGTGACTTTGTAATTGCTGATGTTGAGATCAATGCAAAGTTTGCAGATAAATTTAATGAACAAGAATACTATCTGCAAGTAATTACTCGTTTTAATAAAGATGAGAATGTTACTCGTGTAACTGGTTATCGTCTTATTAAAATCAGCGATTATGAAAACATGATGAAAGCTAAACAACAAAACAAGGCTTCTCGTAAACAGCTTAACAAAAGAAAATAATATCTAAACAAATTATCTCCCATAAGCTATAATGCTTATGGGAGCTTAATTTTTTGTCTAGATATATATTATAATTGTAGCAAGAACAATGCTATAATTATAAGGAGGAATAAGTATGTCAGAAAAAATAATTGACGTAAACGTATTGAATCAGCATAATTTAGATATGCAACGTTATGGTTTATACATCTCTAGATTTAGATCACTACCAGAATACAGGGATGGATTAAAACCTGTACAAAGAAGAATATTGTTCGCAATGTTCAAAGACTTGCACGCTATTAAAAATAATAGAATCAAGTGTGCTAAGATTGTAGGTATGACTGTAGGTACTTACAATCCTCATGGCGATAGTGCTTGTTATGATGCATTAGTATCATTAGCCAATCCCTTTGAAGTTAAAGTACCATTATTAAATAAGCAAGGTAACTTTGGTACTATTCAGGGCGATAGCGCAGCGGCTATGCGTTATACTGAAGCATCTTTAAACGACTTTAGTATGGATGTAATTTTTGGAGATTTAGCTGAGTCTAGTCAAGTTGTAGACTGGTCTTATACTTATGATAATAGAGCATTAGAACCAGACTTCTTACCAACTAAATTACCATTGTTACTTATTAATGGTAGCTTTGGTATTGCTTTAGGTTTTAGAGTATATATTCCAAGACATAATATCTCTGAAGTTATTGATGCTACAATTAAACTTATTGAAAATCCTGCAGCAGATGTAGTATTAGCTCCAGACCCATCTATGCCTTGTGAGATTATTAATGCAGATTGGAAAGCTATTTCTAATAAAGGTCGTGGTGCTTATAAAGTTAGAGGCATCATTGATATTGAAGAGTATAAAGGTCATACTGCATTAGTAATTAAATCTCTTCCAGATCAAGTATTCTTAGATGCAGTAATTAGTGATATTGAGGATTTAGTAACTAAGAAGAAATTAGTTCAGATCCATGATATGCTTGATGAAACTCAAGGCACTACACTTAGATATGTAATCGTACTTAAGAAAGGAGCTGATCCTAACTATGTACGAGAAGTTATCTATAAATCAACATCTATTACCAAGACATATTCTGTGAATTTTGAAGTATTAGATGGAATAAATCCAATTAGACTTTCTTATAAAGCTTATTTGGCATCGTTTATTTCATTTAGAGCAACTACGAAATTTAGATTATATTGTAATAGAATCCAGATGCTTAAAACTAAGATACATGAAAGAGAATTGTATATTAAAGTTTTAGAGTCTGGTGAGATTGATAATATTATTAAGAAAATCAAATCTCAGAAGACAATTAATGATAATGGTCTTATTGAGTATTTGATTAAGAAATTGGATATGACAGATATTCAAGCTAAATTTATTATCAATAGTAGTCTGAGTAAATTATCTTTAGCATATCTCAATAAATATAAATCTGAAGCTGTAGAAATGCAGAAAATGGTTGATAGTTATATGAGATATACTATTGATGATAATCTTATCTATGAAGATATTAAACAGGAACTCTTAGAGTTTAAACGTGTCTATGGCACTAAGAGAACTTCTAAGATTATTAAGAAACCAAATGAAGTTGATATTCCTCAAGGAACTTTCAAAATTGTTATTACTGAAAATAACTTTATTAAGAAACTTCAAGTTCAAGATCCTGTGAAGAATCGTAATAGTGCTGATCCCAAGATTATTATGATAGTAGATAATACTGAGAATATTCTTATTATAGATGAAATGGGTAAGGTATTCAAATTACCAATTCATACAATCCCATTCACTGATAAGAATTCTCCCGGTATTGATATCCGAATGATTGTAAAGAAATTGACTTCGAATATTGTTGATGTATTATATGAGCCAGATTTGAAATCTAGAGCAGAATACATTAATAAATCTTTCGTAGTCATTGTAACCAAAGCTGGTTATATTAAAGCTATGAATATTGAAGACTTTATTACAGCTCCACCTAGTGGAATTATCTTTATGAGATTAGATCCCAGAGATGCAATTAAGTCTATTGCTGTAACTAATACTATGAATAATATTATAGTATTCTCTAATAATCATGCGATCCGTATGAACTTAGAATCTATTCCATTATTGAAAAGAAATACTAAGGGATTACGTTCCATCGTATCTAATTATGAAATTGATGGAATGTCATTAATTCCTAAGGATTTCAATGGAGAGCTTGCGGTAATTACTGATAATTACAAAGTTAATAGAATCAGTGCTGCGGCATTATCTGTATCTGATAGGGCTAAGAAAGGCCATAGAGTAATCAAATTATCTAAGACTAATAGAATTATGAATATCATTCCAGTAATGGGTAATATTGTAATTCCGTTAGCTAATAATAATGAATTTATCTTAGATATGAATACAGTTCCATTTGGTAGTACAGCATCTACTGGTGTAGATATTAATGGACTTCCAAAGGACTCTAAAATTGTTAGAGTGTACATGTATAACTAAGTATTAGAATTCCCCTCATAGGAGCAATCCTATGAGGGATTATTTTTTTTCAGCATAATCGACCACAATCAATTAAGATTGTGGTCAACTATGATACTTAAATAAGAAAAGAAGAATTTAACGGAATGGATTATTGAAAGGAACATTCATGAACAACGTACACAAACAACAATTAAAGCTTTATTAAGCTTTAAAAATATGTTAAATAATATTTATTTTTTATTTAAGCTTTTTCAGTTTAAGTCTACTAAGGAAGCTATCATTGATTTCTTTTGGTTTAGTAGCAAAGAATACATTATGCTTAAGGTCACCATCAAAGTTTTCGAGCAGCCATTGATAATACATCTCTTTGATAGCTTTCGGGTTTTCAGTTACATCAGTATTTATTTTTTCATATTTAGTTAAGTTTGCTTGCATTACTTTGAGATCATGTTTAATACGAGCTTTCATAGCTGGACGGAAGTGATGGTTCTTTAAATCATATTCAATTTGAGTACAAGCATTTTTCATACGAGCTGGTAATTCTGGATGTTCATCAAATGCATATATAATGAAAAGAACTGGAAGTTTAAACAGATCAATATAGTTAGCTATTAGTGGAGATTCGCTTATGAATTTATCCATTGCATATACAGAATATTTTCTATCATGCAGTTTCTCAAGAGCAGTTTGTATTTCTGGACCATAACCATACATAGTAGCAAAAGAATCTGCAAATCTTTCATCGTCATAACCGGTTAAAAATCTAGTCGGAAATAATGCATAACTTATAGCTCTATTATAAACATTTGCTGCAATGGCTGATGCCATATTAGAAAATGGCATAGTAATCCCATTTATAAGTTCTCCGAATTTAAAATACTCACCTAAGATATAACGCCAAGTTCCTATAACAGATTTGAATGAGTTATATACCTCGGCTAATCGTCTAAATGTTTTAGCCATATAATTATTAAGATTAATACTAGCACGTTTAACCACATTAGTAGATGCTACAGTATAAACACCAAATGTATATAAACCAACCAATACATTATTTAAGACATTAAGATTACCATTATAGTCAATCGCCGATGTGGTAAAGTTATGACCTATTTCATGTAACATTATTGCAGTAATTTCAGCATCAGTAAATGCTTCATTTAAAAACAAACCAGAAGTTATATAAAATAATGCAGCAAAATTAGCTTGTTTATTATATCTATAACCATTGGTAGTATCTACTTCCATATATTTAGATCCTCTAGCATCTACTGAAGTACCAATTGGCATTGTAAATGCATTAATACCTGCTTCAATACAAACTTCAAATTGTACAAGACCGAATCCAAATGCATCTTCAATAGCTCTACATACATCATCGATACCAGGATCTAAGTTAATATCTTTACTAAAGTATTGACCCATATATTTACGACGTAATGCACCTAAGGCTTTTTCAATTTTCAACACACCTTTGGTTTTACCAAAGTATGCTTCATTAAGAACTATATTATCCATAGAATTACCTCCATTTTTTATATTAATTATGTATTAATGAAATGTTGAGAAATACATCAAATTAATCAAGGAGGTGTGATAATCTCAATGGCTAAAAACACTGATGTATTAGTAAAACAATTGTATCCGAAAGTAGCAAATTCTTTAGATAGAGGATTAAATAGATATAAGAGTTGTATATCTAGATTTATTGGTAATAGAAATAAAGAATTATTTGATATTGCTCCATGTGATAGAATATATTTCGGTCAAACAGATTTAGATGACTTTTATATTTCATTAGGTATTACTGAAGTAGATATTAGAAAAGTTCTTGAGGGAACTTACTATTATCATATTGCAGCATTTAACCCTCGTGCAGCTAAAGATGAATTTACTGTAGCACAGATGATGGCTATTCGTTATTTTTTTCTTAAGAAGAAAGAAAAAGAGCTAGAACTCAGCCTAATCTATTTAGCATTCTCTGGTAAGTTCTATCCATCTATACATTATGCAATGTTTCCAAAAGTACAACCATCTGAGCATAGATATGTAATGGAATATGTTGTTAATAATGAACTTAGTCAGAAATATGATCTTAAATCTCAAGGTAATGTAATAGGTGCTATCAAATCTATATGTAAAACTTGGATTACCTCATATGAAAAGAGATTTAAAGAAATGGATGATGAAGATGTGGTATACTTAATACAGCAGCTTCACAACCGTATTAAATCTTTTATGAAAAATATTGCTTCATTATATTATAAAGCATATGAAGATAAAGAATATCTTACATATGATTCAGAAAACCACTCTGAAGAGGGTTATCGACTTGTAGGTACAGACTCTACTAAAGCTCAAAAGGCTATAGAGAAAACTATGACTGTAATTACATCGTCTGATATCAATTATAAACTCTGTAAGATGGCTTCAAATAATGATGTACATACTGAAGAGGTAAAATCTATTATAGAAAGTATTATGAATGATAAGGATTCTTTAGTTGAGATTAGAGAATTAGTAACACTTATCATCAGTACATACTTTGAGCAATCTAAAACTAAAGATATTCGAGATATTGATTTCATTACATTCTCTGTAGCTCCTAAACCCAATAGTAAAGATCCTCATATATTAAGACAAAAAGAAATAGTAGAAAATTGGCTTGAAGACGGTTCTCCAGCATATAGAAAACGTAAAAACCGTTTAGCTACAAAGAACTCTTATTTCCGTTCTGTATTTGTATATTTTACTTTATTAATTCACAACGCCAATAAGTAAACAATATTATAATGGATTACCCATTAAATATAATATATAAAATCCTTAAGGAGGTATTTTAATAATGAAAGATCTTTCCAATATCCAACCTCAGGTAATTGAACTGATGGATAAACTGCTGACTAAAACTAAAGCTATTCCTCATCAAGCTGCTGGTCTTGGCATTGCTAAAGACTACAATGGCGAAAATATGTCCACTCCGATTTGTGCAGCATTTATGACTCGTAACCCGCGTACTAATGCTGGCAATGAAGAGCGTTGGGAAACTCTGGTAACCGCTTGGTTCTACCTGTCTCTTACCAAGGGTATGGTTAACAAAGATGATGATAAAGCATTCTTCAATACTTTTGCAGATCTGTGCCTGCAGTATGCTTATCGCCATTGCTAATAAATAATTAATAATAATGAGAGGAGTTAATTCTCCTCTCATATATTTTTTATATTTTTGAGAGGATTTGGTTATAAATGAATTCACAACGCAAAAAGGCTGAAGATTTAATATATAGAGTATTTCAGAAATTAGATCCCTCCGGTGCTC
>ULTQ01014592.1_pt1 | contig 13280 bp, 4 predicted proteins | sample 1957731 | NCBI WGS metagenome assembly ULTQ01 (sample SAMEA4835738, study PRJEB28245) | human gut metagenome | biome: gut microbiome; material: fecal sample | place: Denmark | collected 2008 | reverse complement strand
GCCAATATACATATTGACGGCAGTCCTTTGTACGATTTATTCATACAATAATATACTCCCAACACCACACATACACAAACTTAATAAATCGTAATTCCACCGTCATCCCCTAATATCCAAATATATTTAAAGAAAGTACAAAATTTTCCTAAATCACATAAAAATAGCCCGAAAGATACAAAATCTTTAAGATTTGTACCTTTCGGGCCGTATTCTCTTGATCAGGGATAATTTTTTCCAAAATGCCTGTTTTAAACCCTAATATTATATCCCTTAGTCGTTCTTCTTCACTCCGAGAGTTACCTTCTCGCCGTTGATGTTCCACTCCTTAGAGTAACCATCAACTGAACCGGTGATGATCTCTGTTGCCATAACGTCGCCGATGATGGCATCTGCATTTGATGAAATGATGTCTTTTGCCTTCTGGCTTCCGTCTGCGTATACAGTGATCTTGTCCATAACCTCGAATCCAGCCTCTTTTCTCATAGTCTGAACCTTGGATACTATCTCACGGACAAATCCTTCCTCAAGAAGCTCCTCTGACAGATTTGTGTCGATGACTACTGTCACACCGCCGTCTGCCTCAGATACGAAACCGTCCATCTGAGCCATGTCGATCAGAAGATCAGCCTCAGTGAGTACGATCTCCTCTCCGTCTGCCTCAAACTTCAGAGCGCCCTCTGCCTTGAGCTCTGCCATGGCTGCGTTGCCATCCAGTGCTGACAGATGCTCCTTGATCTTGCCAAGGTGCTTGCCGTACTTAGGTCCGACTGTACGAAGCTGTGGCTTGAAGCTGTATGTTGTGTAAGCGCTTACATCATCATCGAACTCAACATTCTTCACGTTCAGCTCATCCTCGATGATAGCCTTCTCCTCGCCGAAAAGCTTCTTGTCAGCCTTGACATACATCTTGCCGATTGGCTGTCTGTTCTTGATATTTGCTGTATTTCTTGCTGCACGTCCCAGAACTACGATCTTCAGGATCTCGTCCATAGCAACCTCAAGCTCTGGATCGATCATCTTCTCATCCACCTCAGGGAATGAGCACAGATGAACTGAGAGAGGTGCATCCTTGTCTATATTTCTAACCAGATTCTGGTAAATATCCTCTGCCATGAATGGGAGCATAGGAGCTACTGTCTGTGCGATCGTAACGAGCGCTGTGTAAAGTGTCATGTAAGCATTTACCTTGTCCTGCTCCATGCCCTTTGCCCAGTATCTCTCACGTCCACGACGGACATACCAGTTACTCATGTCATCCACGAACTCCTCGAGAACTCTTGTTGTCTCAGGAATCTTGTATGCGCCAAGGTTTGCGTCAACTGCCTTGACTGTTGAGTTCAGCTTGGACAGAAGCCACTTATCCATAAGTGACAGCTTGTCGTACTCTAGCTCATGCTCAAGTGGATTGAAGTTGTCTATATTTGCATAGAGTACATAGAACGCATATGTGTTCCACAGTGTACCCATGAACTTTCTCTGACACTCAACAACCGCATCCTCATGGAATCTGTTAGGAAGCCATGGTGCTGAATTGCTGTAGAAGTACCATCTGATGGCATCTGCACCATATTTGTTCAGAGCATCCATAGGATCTACCGCATTTCCCTTGGACTTACTCATCTTCTGTCCGTCCTTATCCTGGACATGTCCGAGAACGATTACGTTCTTAAACGGCGCCTTGTCGAACAGCAGTGTTGAGATCGCCATAAGTGAGTAGAACCATCCTCTTGTCTGGTCAACAGCCTCACTGATGAAGTCAGCAGGGAAGTGCTTCTCAAATATATCCTGATTCTCAAATGGATAGTGCCACTGTGCAAATGGCATTGATCCTGAATCGAACCAGCAGTCGATAACCTCTGTAACTCTGTGCATCTGCTTGCCACACTCAGGACACTTGATGGTTACAGCGTCGATAAACGGACGGTGAAGCTCGATGTCCTCAGGGCAGTTGTCACTCATCGAACGGAGCTCTTCCTTTGATCCGATTGCATGTCTGCAGCCGCACTCACACTCCCAGATGTTCAGCGGAGTACCCCAGTAACGGTTTCTTGAAAGTCCCCAGTCCTGAACGTTCTTCAGCCAGTCGCCGAAACGACCCTTACCGATGCTCTCCGGGATCCAGTTTACAGTGTCATTATTCTTAACCAGCTTGTCTCTGACTGCTGTCATCTTGATGAACCATGTATCTCTTGCGTAGTAGATAAGTGGTGTGTCACATCTCCAGCAGTGTGGATACTCATGCTCGAACTTAGGCGCATCGAAGAGAAGTCCCCTTGCGTCCAGATCCTTGAGTACCTCAGGGTCTGCATCCTTTACGAACATTCCGGCAAATGGAGTCTCCTCAGTGAGGTCACCCTTGCCATCTACAAACTGTACAAATGGAAGATCGTAGTTTCTTCCAACATTTGCATCGTCCTCACCAAATGCAGGTGCGATATGAACGATACCTGTACCATCTGTCATAGTTACATAAGTGTCACATGTGATGAAGTGGCCCTTCTTGTGCTGCTTCTCACATACAGGCTTTACGCACTCATAGAGTGGCTCATACTCCTTGTACTCAAGATCCTTACCGACATATGTCTCAAGAACCTCGTATGCAGGAACTGCTGCCTGATCGTCTGCTGCTTCCTTTGCAAGACCGCCGAGAACCTTGTCTGCAAGCGCCTGTGCAAGATAATATGTGTAGCCGTCTGCTGCCTTAACCTTCACGTATGTCTCATCTGGATTTACACAGAGTGCTACGTTTGAAGGAAGTGTCCAAGGTGTTGTTGTCCATGCGAGGAAATATGCGTCCTCTCCGATAACCTTGAATCTTACTACTGCTGAACGCTCCTTGACTGTCTTGTATCCCTGTGCAACCTCATGGCTTGAAAGAGGTGTACCACATCTTGGGCAGTAAGGCACGATCTTGAAGCCCTTGTACAGAAGTCCCTGATCCCAGATCTTCTTCAGCGCCCACCACTCTGACTCGATGAAGTCATCATGGTATGTTACATATGGGTTGTCCATATCAGCCCAGAAACCTACCTTGCCTGAGAACTCTTCCCACATGCCTTTATATTTCCATACGGACTCCTTACATTTCTGGATAAATGGCTCCAGTCCGTACTCCTCTATCTGCTCCTTGCCGTCGATTCCCAAGAGCTTCTCAACCTCGAGCTCAACAGGCAGACCGTGTGTATCCCATCCGGCCTTTCTGACTACGTTATGTCCCTTCATTGTCTGATATCTAGGGATCATATCCTTGATTACACGTGTGAGAACGTGTCCGATATGTGGCTTACCATTTGCTGTTGGAGGGCCATCATAGAATGTGTATGTTGGCAGATCCTTTGTCTCTTCAACACTCTTCTCAAATACCTGATTTTCTTTCCAGAAGTCCAATACCTTCTGCTCTCTGTTCACGAATTCCAGTTTAGTCGAAACCTTGTCGTACATGTCGTCTTTCCTTTCTGTGATAAATATAAAAAAGCCCTTCGTCGTAATCAGGACGAAGGGCTTTGAGTTCGTTATACCACCTATTACTTACATACTAACATATGCGCTCCCCTTAACGCAGGAAATACGTCAGAGCCTACTTGAGCAAATCTCTTTTGGTCTGCAACTCCAGAGTGATATTCCGAAAGTCTCTACTGTCACCGGGCTCGCACCGCCCCCGGCTCGCTGCTGATCTCGCAGACTCCGTACTGTCTCTGTCATCGTTTTTAACTTATATGATCCAGAAAACCGCCTGTATAAGCCATTTCTGAACCTATCCATTCATTAGTATAGCAAGTATTTGTGGTTTGTCAATCGCAATATGCGCAAATAATTTACTATTCTACTTCTTTATAACCACTTTCTTTGTTGTGCTCCATGCAGAATAGTAAGTTGTTTTTCCTACCTTCTTGAAGCTTCTGACTCTCACATAATATTTCTTCTTAGCCAATTTTGCTATTGTGACATTTGACTTTTTAGCTCCGGTCACTTTTACAGTCTTTGCCTTGGCAAAATTGCTCTTTACAGAATACTGTATCTGATATCCTCCTACCTTGGAATTTACCGACCACTTAACAGTCATCTTCTTTCCTGCCTTGTTTGTGGTCTTAGTAACCTTTGACGAAGTGATTCTCATAATGGTTTTCTGATTGCTGTCAGCCGCATTGTAACTTGTCTTGCCTGCCGTCTTGCACGCAACAATCTTATATGTGTATACCGTTCCATTTTTAGCTGACTTATCTGTATAGCTCAGTATTGTGTTTTTGTTTATATTGGCCAGCTTGCTGTACTTTCCCTTTCCAGCCTTTCTGTATACGATATATCCACCAGCTCCATTATTAAGATACATATAAAAATTTCTTATGTTTTTTATATTATCACCATGCATATACAAATACAATTTGTTTTTTATGCATATTTACTACAAAACACGTTCGTATTTATCTAATATATACATAAATCTCATGAACTGAGAAATCAATCCTCAATCCATGAGATTTATTTTCTAATATACGTAGAGATCATAGTCTACAAGATACCACTTACCGCCAGTCTTTATAACTGTGTATATGATCTCGCCATCTGATTCGTCAGTAGATCCTTTTATCTTGACATCAAGATCCACCTCGTAGCACTTGTCAACCGTCATGTCGACATCCAGCATGTCAAATGTATCATTTACATCCTTAAGCTTATCCTCGTCATATTCCTTCTCTGATCGGTCCTCGACCTTGATACTCTTGACCTTGCCTACCTCATCTACCATGTCGCTGACCTGCTCGTTGAATGTATCCTTGACATAGTCATCACTGCCTGTATAGCTTCTTATCCTGTTATACAGCTTGTAATATTCCTTGTCCATCAGATCAACCATGGCATCGGCATCGCCTTTTTCATAGGCTGTCACCAGCTTGTCTCCGACCTTCTTGGCACTTCTCTCACCGGAACCACCCGCCAGGATCAGAACAACGACTATTATCGCGATCAGGACTGCCGCTGCGATTCCTCCTATTATTGCTATAAGCTTCTTGTTCACCTTTTTACCCGGCTCCATAACACCCGGAGTCATGCCCGGCTGCTGGCTGTACTGTGGCTGACCATACTGTGGCTGCCCAAATCCTCCATACTGTCCACCTGTCGGCTGGACATTTCCACCAAACTGCTGACCCTGACCGTACTGCGGCTGACCATACTGTGTCTGTCCAAATCCTCCATACTGTCCACCTGTCGACTGGACATTTCCACCAAACTGCTGACCCTGACCGTACTGCGGCTGACCATACTGTGTCTGTCCAAATCCTCCATACTGTCCGCCCATCGGCTGTCCAAATCCACCCGGCTGCTGATTCTGCTGTGGCTGACCCGGGTTCGGCTGCCCTTGTGCACTGTTCTGCACCGGAGAAAATGCGCTCACTCCCGGAGTCGTGAGGACAGTAGTTCCCTCGTCCTCATCGTCGTCCATATCATTAAATCCATTTACGTTATTCTCGTCCATCTTTCTCTCCTTATTCTGCTCATCCCTTTTGCTGCTCTGGAGCAATAATGTTCCCATAGAATCATGGTAGCATTTTATGTCTGCCATGTCCAACCAAAAACATCACATTACCTCAATTTTTACACTTTATTACCTGTTTTCTTTCGCTATTATGTAATAAAAGGCGTTATGATGATGAACACACAGAATAAAAAACAATCCGCCACGGATACAGATTGTATCCATGGCGGATTCTTCTATTTCTTTTGATATTATCTCTTCTTTATTACAACCGATTTCTTTCCACTCCATGCGGAATAGTAAACCTTACCATCAATCTTCTTAAAGCTTCGTACTCTGACATAATATCTCTTGCCCTTAGTAAGTCGTTTGATGGTCTTACTTGTAACTGAACCTCCGTTTACATTGGCCGTCTTTGCAGATTTAAACGATGCATTGTCTGCATACTGTATCTGATATCCGGTGGCCTTGGCTACCTTATTATATGTAACCTTGGCTGTTCCGGCCGATGCACTTGTGAATTTCTTCAGCTTCACGGCAGGTACATAACTTCCTGTCTTCTCGCCGCCAAATGCCGAATTGTATGTCACATCGCCAAATGTCTTATAAGTTCTTATCTTATATGTATACTTTACACCCACATTTTTAGCTGTGACGTCCACGAACGATGTTGTATCCGGATTCTGAACAACACCTGCTATCGTATATGCTTTTCCATTTACTCCTCTGTAAACAACATATCCCGATGCCGCTTTATACTTCTTCCAGCTCAACTTTATTCCATTTGCTGTGTTGTCAATGGACTCAACTTTTCTCACACCCATCTTGATGTCAAATGTGAGTGTCTTCTCCCCTTCATAGTCACCCTTGAATTTGATGACAACTTTGGCCTTGCCGATATTCTTGTTATTTGAATATGAAACGCTGTAATTTCCTGCGGCAACCTTTCTGCCCTTTGAGTCTTTTACCTCTACCGCAGGCTTCTTAGCTGTACCATCATACTCAACAGCGCTGTATGCAAGCCTGATACTCTTTATCCTGTATATACTCTGAGTTTCCTTGCTGGCTGACTTGCAGTTTTTGCACACATGCGCCTTATATCCGTCACTGGTCTGTGATGCCTTTTTCTTAACCGTCCACACCGTCTGATAATCGTGAGGAACTGTGGTCTCATCGTCTATGATAGTATCCTTTTCTCCGCAGTTATTGTCACATTTTGCCGTCTTGGTTCCCTTCTGCGAACATGTGGCATTTCCATCTGACTCATACTTTGTGAAACTGTGTCCTGTAGCAGGGATCACCTCGGTCTCATATATATCCTCATCCTCAATATACCTTGTCTTCTCTCCGTTCTCAGTACATGTCGGAATCTTGGTTATGATCCATCCCTCGTCATCTCCATCCCCAAACTTCTGGGTCTTTGACTCGGCATACACCCATTCTGATGAACCCGTATTCTTATATCTGAGATCCAGAGTCACATCTGTGTATGTGTCATTTTCCACAACAGACATGATTCCCTGAATGATATTTCCATATGCATCAGTCCATCTTCCGCTGACAAATGGTGTCTTCTGGCTCTCATTATTTGCATATGTTATCTTTATATCTCCGGTTACACTGTATCCGTCCTCCGTCTTCTTCACCTTGCATCCTGATATGCTCACAGCGGAGATATCGTACTCGTTCTCTACCTCTGCCTCCACCTTCTCAGGAGTGATCGTCACGCTTCCTGTCTGCTGCGACGCAAGGCTGATCCTGAATGTATAACTGCGGTTCGCCTCAAATGTCCTGTCTATAATGAGTTGTCCGCCGTTCCGTGAGTATGTCTTTTCCAGAACCCCATCAGCATAGATTCTGGTGTATACTGTATTATCTCCGCAGTCCACCGTAAATCTGTACTCTCCGGTCTCCGTTGGGATAAATTCATACTCGATGCCCTCTCCGTCATAGCTTATATCCGCTGTTGTCTTCTGACCCGGTGTTATTTTTCCATTACCTGTCACATACGAATCGTGATATGTAAATGTTATCTGATCATCTTTCTCTCTCGCATAGAGTGCTATAATATAGCTTCCCTTTTTCAGAGAGAAAGCATCTCCACTGCTATATGTATCTGAAAAGCTGCCATCATCCTCAATGGTATATATACCCTTAAGCTCAAAGCCCTGTCTCTGAAGGGATACCACTCCATCTGACGCAATATCAAATCTGTACAGCTTTACATCCCCAGTGTTCTCAACACCTGAAAGCACCGCAGGCTCACCTGATATCAGGTACTCCAGCTCATCCACATTCAGATCTACGACGTCAAATGATGCTCCCTGAACTTCACAATCGTCAGCCATTCCCCATATGGAAGGTATTATCTCATATAATCCGGTCTGTTCTGTTATCGTGTCGATGCTTAAATAGCTGCTCACCCTGCCGTTTTTCTTGATCGTAAAGCTTATATCATCGTCATCCGCGCCAGATGTTCTGGTACTTCCATCAGAATATGTGACAACGGTTTTTATGCTGCCCTTGATCTCATCAAATTCCCTCAGATATTCAGTCTTAGAAACGGTTGTGCTTACACTTACAGCCTTGACGATCTCCTTCATTGTCACGCCGCATTTATTTACATTTTTTCCCGGATACACACATACATACAGATCCCCGCCTGCTGTGTCAAATCCCGCACTGCCAAATCCATCAGATGAATAAGCCACGTTGTTAGTCGTTATCTCTGTTCCATTTGCATCTAAAATCCTGATGCCATCGATCTTCTCATCAGCGGATACCACATACGAACCCGCCTGGGCACTTACCTTATATACATACACATATCTGTCGCCTGAAATATCAAGCGTCTTTGAGCTGTTCCATGTTCCAAGGCTCATGCTCTGTGCAGTCTTCACTGCAAATGGTATCTCAACCGTATCCATGCCATCCGCACCAGCGATTGCAAGTTCAACCATGTATCTGCCAGTATCAACCCTGCTGCCAAAGCCTGCGATCTCGACATACTTTCCAGTTTTCTCGTTATATCTGTACCATGTACTCGTGATCAGCTCATTATCCTCGCTGTCACCGACACTGGCCTCTTTTACACTGCCATCATCATATACAAACTGTAGAGTCTCTCTATCCAGAAGGTTTTTGATACCTGATAATTTCATATCTGGAAGGAATTCATAGGTTCTGTTATCTCTCAGCTTCCATGAACTGATCTTTGAATTTGACAAAATTTCTCCCCTTGTCACATTCATGCTCCAACTGGTCTGCGTATCTCCCCACTTGTCCTCTACTCCGCCATCGAGACAGATATAGTATGTATTGCCGCTCTCAAGTGCAGCCTCGCCATCCGATACACTAAGTTTCTTCAGATCATACATTGTCTCATCGTCAGCGTCGATCTTGCTGTAGATCTCCATGCCACCCACTGGGGCAAATGTATACCTGGCGGATGTCGAAGGCTTAAACGTATAATATACACTGCCATTCTCCGACAGACTTACCTGATTAGATCCCTCCGCAAGACTTCCGGCAGCAACATCCTCTATATCCTTTATCTCTATGTCATATGCATAAGAGTCCTCACTATACAGTGTGTATATCCTAATCTGTGCCTCTCCGACAGGGCGCTCATTTTCCGTATCTGTGACTATCTCTGCAAATACCTCATCTCCTCTGGAGGTTTTCACACTGTCCGAATCGTCAAACACCAGCTCTTCTGTTTTTCCGTCAGCATATGAGATCTTTACTCTGGTGCCATCTACATAACTGCTGATATCCTTATCATAGCTGCCCATTCTGATAAAATCTGTGTTCTCGGGAACAGCAATCATGTCTGTCACTTTTGGAATAAAACTGAGTCTCACATTTGTCGTGGAAGTAGATAACTCATTATACAGGCCTACGTAATAAGTGCTGCCTCCGGTAAGTTTTCCTGTAACCTCTACCGGGCCCTCATCACCGGACTCATATACACAATAAGGACTGTCGCTTTCTATTACCACACTTCCGTCAAATGGCATGACAAAACTGTAATAGGCCTTGTCATACTCATCCGTTCCGACACTCACATTGTTGTCACCTTCGGAGAGCTGTCCTGCGCTCAGCTTGTCTATGGACACTACCTTAAGCACTGCCGTGCCGAGCAGCTCCTGATCTTCCTCAGCCGCATTATATCCCACAGCTACTTTGTACTCGCCCTCTGAAAGAGTTACACCTTTTTCATATTCGTACTCTTTCCAGTTATCATCAGATGACGAATAATATACTGTATATCTGTTTCCATTACTGTATCCACTTCCACCGGTCAGATCTATGCTTTCCGTGGACTTATCATTATACTTTATTGTACTGCTCGCACCATTCATGAAGCTTATCGGCGTTCCGGCTGCCCATTCGCTCTTTGCCAGCTTCAATGTCACCCCTGAAGGTGCCGCATACTTCTTCGCCTTGAGCCTGACCTCATTCAATGTTTCATTGTCATCATCCGTTGTTCCTGAAAGTCTGACATAATAGATCTTTCCCTTGACAAATGAATACCTGTCATTATCGGTCTCAACCACCGCCATGTCCGAATCATATACATCTATAAATGCAGTTGATGATTTATCTACTTCAAACACAAAGTCAGCAGTTGCAGATGGTATAAATCTGTAATACTCGTAACCGTCCACCCTGGTATCATATGCGTAGGTATCCGTCTCACTGATATTCCTTTTTCCTACAAAATATTCAGCAGGAGTCTGCACCTTTGCAGTGTACGAATCGTATATCTTGGTCGACTGGTTCGGCTCACTATCCATTTTATCTGTAAGCTGAACAGTATACGTACCGGCCGGAAGTTTTTCCGCATCCGCATACGATACCATATCCCCTTCATCGCCCTCATAATAATAACTTCCCTTGGAATCCTTCACCCACAGACTGTATGTAACTCCATCTATCTTACAGTCTGAGCCGCTGATACCTGAACTGCGCACCTTTCCACCGGAATAGGTTACCGTTGCGTACGCCGATGTTATGGAGTCTGGTGTTCCCTCCAGTATCGTTGTATTATCCGGCACCATTTTTATTGCCGCCACATCCGGAAGCTTTCTCACGCTTATATTTGCACTTTCGGAAACTGTATAAGAACGGGCATACTTAGACCCAAGAATGTATTTCTCCCCCGCAGTGCACTTGTATACCAGCCTGCAGCATCCACTGCCATCCTTTTTACCTGTAGCAAGGCGCTTACTCTTACTGTTATACAAGGTCTCCTGAAGCATCAGCCGTGACTGGCTTCCCTGCAATATTATCTCATAATATCCTGTCTCATCCGTGACAAATGATATTTTACTCTCCTTGCCATTAACTATGTTCACAACCCCATAGTCACCCTCAAGCTCTGAAATATCCTCTGTAGCTGCTGATATCTCAGCTTCATTCATCTGTACGGCATACGCTGTCATATTTGATAGTAAAGTCTGTGTCTGTGCCTGTGCAGTCGTCATCGGTATATGAATGCACGACGACACCATGGCTACAGTTACAGCCGCAGCCATTATCCCCTTCAATTTCATATGTAACCTCCCTTTTTCTCCCATACATATTCAGCACATTTATGCCGAATATATAAGCACAAAAAATTACAGCCTCATATTATCATGAAGCTGTAATTTAATACAATATAATTAATAATTATGTATAAATAACACAATATCACTTATGCAATTTTACTTCCTAACAAGATGGATCTGGTAAGCATTGTACTCGCCGAACTTGAGTGGTACAGGAAGTCCTATCTGTTCAAGTCCCTGTCCGCTGTACTCTGCTCCGGTCTCCTCGTCAACGTATGTGGCATCCGCATCAAGTCCCTTTACTCTCACAAATGGAACAGGTGAATTGCAGAAGCTCTCCACTGTCACGATATTTACAAGTGTCTCTGACTTATCCCTTGCCACAAATGACCAGGCAGCCACACCCTTGCTCTTGTCCACATCCGTCAGTCTGTAGTAAAGTCCATTGTGAAGGAGATCCCAGTATTTCTTGTAGTTCTCTACCTGAACCTTAACCTCCTCCTTCTCCTCGTCGCTGACCTTGTTCAGATCAAGCTCGTAGCCAAAGCTTCCTGCCATGGCAACGACCGCTCTGGTGTTGAAAGGAGTTGTTCTTCCTGTCTGGTGATTTGGAACCGCTGATACATGTGAGCCGACCACCGATATAGGATAGCCAAATGAAGTTCCATACTGTATGTCAAGTCTGCAGATGGCATCTGTATCATCACTGCACCAGATCTGTGGTGTGTAATACATCATTCCGGCATCAAATCTTCCGCCGCCGCCGCTGCAGCCCTCGATGAACATCTTTGGATATCTCGCCTGAAGCCTCTCCATAAAGTCATATACACCGAGTACATACTTGTAGAGGATAGTTCCATTGTTCTGGATTCCCTCAGTCATGGAGTATACATTTAAGATGCTTCTGTTCATATCCATCTTTATATAATCAACATCTATCTTGTCAAGCACCGCTGTCAGCTGATTAAATATACAGTTTACGACCTCTTTTCTTGAGAAGTCCAGATTGAGCTGGCTTCTTCCCATGACAGGCTTTCTTCCAGGGATCACAAATGCATAATCTGGATGCTCCTTGAAAAGCTCGCTCTTCTCGGATACCATCTCAGGCTCGATCCAGATACCGAACTTCATGCCGAGATCCTTAACCCTCTTGACAACATCAGCCATAGGGCCGCCCATCTTATCCTCATTTACAAACCAGTCGCCGAGACCTGACTTGTCATCATTTCTCACACCGAACCAGCCGTCATCCAGAACCAGCATCTCAACGCCGAGCTCTGAAGCCTGCTTTGCTATGTTTACAATATCATCGCCATTGAAATCAAAGTATACTGCCTCCCAACTGTTGATGAGAATAGGTCTCCTCTTTGTCTTGTACTCGCCGCGGCAGATATTGTATCTCACAACGTCATGCATCTTATGTGACATGTCAGCAAATCCATCAGGTGAATAAACCATAACTACCTCAGGTGCCACAAACTCGCTCTCAGGATAGATCACATACTCAAACATCTCATCCTGAACACCCATATTGAGTCTCACCTGATCTGTCTGATCCTTCTCAACCTCACAGTTGAAGCTTCCGCTGTAGAGAAGTGAGATTCCATAGCAGTCACCTGCATCCTCATTCGCATCCTTGCCTGCTATAACCACAAATGGGCTGTGCTGATGGCTTGATGTACCCCTTGTGCTTCCGATCTTCTTCACACCATGATTTATAGCTTCTCTCTCATACATGCGCTCCATAGCATGTCTTCCGTGGAAGTGGATGAGATCATAATCACCTGTCACAAAATCCAGGCTCACACTTGATGCCTTTGCCACAAATATATCCGCATCGCTTATATTTCTGACTATAGCTGATCTTGTGATCAGATCCTTATCCTCTATAATTCCATACAGAAGATCAACCTCCACTCCCACCTGAGGATCCTGAAGAACGATCTTAAGGGTCTCACCCTTCTCGCCGTCATTTGTGTAAGCAGCAGGAAGTCCCTTGAGACTATACTTACTGTCCATCACCTCATATGAAACATATCTGAGATCACATCCATGTATTCCCTCTATGTCCTTTATGTTGAATGCCGGAGTCCTGAAATCTCCGTTGCCGTAGCAGCTATATTCCAGTGGAATGTTGTCCAGAGAGAATTCTCTGTGCTCCTGTGCTTCATAAGGATTGCCTGAGAATCCTCTATCGTAATGAGTTATGACATATGACATATCCCCGTCCATTTTCTTGCCATAAT
>ULTQ01027133.1_pt1 | contig 13304 bp, 14 predicted proteins | sample 1957731 | NCBI WGS metagenome assembly ULTQ01 (sample SAMEA4835738, study PRJEB28245) | human gut metagenome | biome: gut microbiome; material: fecal sample | place: Denmark | collected 2008 | reverse complement strand
CCTGCCGGAGGTGTCGCTTGTCGCCATCCTCGATGCCGACAAGGAAGGATTCCTGCGAAGCCACCGTAGCCTGACACAGACGGCGGGACGAGCCGCGAGAAACGTCAACGGAAAGGTGATCATGTATGCCGACACCATCACGGAGAGCATGCAGAAGACCATCGACGAGACAGCAAGGCGGCGGAGCATCCAGATGAAGTACAACCAAGACCACCACATCACGCCGAAGCAAATCGTGAAAGCTATCAAAGGCACCCTGCCCGAGTCGGACGGCTCGGCTTATCAGAAACCGAAGGAAGCGAGTCGTCAGGCTTATCTCGAACCGGAGAGCGGTGCCTTCGCAGCCGATCCTATCATCAGGGAGATGACCAGACCGGAGCTGGAGAAAAGCATCGACAATACGAAGCGGCTTATGGAAGAGGCTGCCAAGAAGCTCGATTTTATTCAGGCTGCCCAATATCGCGACGAGATGCTTCGATTACAGAAACAATTGGAACTTAAGTAAAGTTAAATCTTAAGATTGTCTCCTTAAAGACAGGGTTAATTAGTAATTTTGCTTAGAATAATTGTTCCATTAGATAAAACGAAAATCAATAGAAGAGAATATGAAGAAACTGATAGTATTTCTCCTCGCCCTCTGCCCGTTAGCTGGTATGGCACAAAAAAACGTATGGGAGATTCCTGACCAGCCGCAGCAACAGAAGCAAACGGTCAAGAAAGAAACCAAGAAGAAAGTTGTCTCTGCTGTTGACCAAAAATATCTTGCAGGTGCCGTACCCGAAGTCAATGGTTCGGTTGTCTTCACGCTCGACAAAGATGTGCCAGGCATGTCGGCCGACAGCATTTACAGCAAGGTTTATGCAGTTGTCAGCGAAATTGTCGAGGAAGGTAAGAGTGCCGACCTGCAGCCTGCCGGCCGCATTGCCGCCGTGAACAAGGCGGAGCACACCCTTGCCGCAAGGATGAAGGAATGGCTCGTGTTCTCTTCCAACTTCCTCTCGCTCGACCGCACTGTGTTCAACTATACGCTCGTAGCGCAAGCCACCGACGGGCATATCCATGTCACCATCGACCGCATCAGCTACGCCTATGAGATGGAACGCAAGGATGCTACGGGCATGCAGGTAAAGGCTGAGGAGTGGATCACCGACAAATATGCACTCAACAAGAAAGGTACGAAGCTGTCACGTATCAGCGGAAAATTCAGACGCAAGACCATCGACCGCAAGGATAACATCTTCCAACGCATTGAGGCCGCATTAAATATTAAATAATCATGCTGTCAAACAACATGTTAGATCAAAATACATCAGGTCACAACCCTTTCAGCAACCGGCGTAAGGAAGAGCAACCGGCCAACGATCATTTCCGCGCCACACGCCAATGGCTCAACATCATCTTTATGATTGGAGCCATGGCTGGAGTTCTGCTCTATCTTTTCCATACGCCACAGACCGTAGGCATCATTGTGATTCTCGCGTCTATGGTCTTCAAAATTATTGAATGCGCTTTACGCTTTATTAAATGAAGAAAATTCTTTCCTTCATACTCTTGTTAGTTTCTGCTGTACCGCTTCGGGCGCAGTATGACATGGGCGACTATAACTCGATGAGCCCTGACGGAACCATTTCCCAGCGGAACCATCAGGGAAAGACCGACTCGTTGGGAACCGACAAAGAGATACCGGAGGGTATCCATGTGTGGACTGTCGACAGCCGTTTCGGCGACCGGATACCGGCTAAGCCTGATACCCTGTCACACATGTTCATGAACTCCATCTTCACCACGGGCATGCGCAGTGAATACAACACTACGGGAAACCTCGGCGCACCACGTCAGGCAAGAATCTTCATTGACAGAAAGGAAACGAACAACTTCCTCTTTGTCAATCCCTACGACTATGTCGTGACCCCCGTAGACCAGTTTCTCTTCACCAACACGCTCTCCCCGCTGACGAATATCTCCTACAACACCTGCGGTGACCGCACGAACGGTGAGGATCATTTCAAGACGAAGTTTGCCGTCAATGCCGGCAAACGTCTCGGCATCGGTTTCCTCTTAGATTATCTCTACGGCCGGGGCTACTACAACGCACAGTCAACCTCGCACCTCAAGTTTGCGCTCTACGGCAGTTATCTCGGTGAGCGTTATCAGGCACATTTCCTGTTCAATACGCTTCACGAGAAGGTGACGGAGAACGGTGGCATAACGTCTGATCTCTATATCACAAGCCCCGAATCGTTCAACGAGAACTTTGCCAAATCAGAGATTCCGACGATGCTTGAACAGAACTGGAACCGAAACGACAACCAGCACGTCTTCTTCACGCAGCGCTACAGCATAGGTTTCAACCGTAAGGTGCCCATGACAGCGGAAGAGATCAAGGCCCGAAAGTTCGCCCTGGCCTCACAGAAAGAAAAGGACGAGCGCGATGCCAAGGAGAAAGCCATGAAAGAAGCTGAGGAGGCCGGCGTGAAGGTAGACAAGAAGAACGTGAAGGTGCCCAAGTCCTATTCGGGACGACCCGACGATGCCAAGATTGCCGCGACCGAGGCTCCGAAAAACGATGCGCAGGATCACGGACGTATCAAGGTAGGAGACAAGAACGCAGCCGACAGCCTCATTGCCGCTGCTGATAAAGCAAAGAAAGACACAGCCTGGACGAAGGACGAGTACGTGCCGGTGACGAGCTTCATCCACACCCTCGATTTCACAACCTACCGCCGTATCTACGAAGCTTACCAGGTACCAACCAACTATTATCTGGACACTTACACGGTGAAAGAGAAGTTGACCGGCGACTCTATCTTCGACAAGACCCAGAATTGGAATCTGCGAAACACTTTCGCCATCGCGCTTTTGGAAGGTTTCAACAAATGGATCAAGACGGGGGCCAAGATCTTTGCCTCCCACACGCTAAGCCACTACGTGCTGCCGGATTCGGCCGGTACCTCTTCGTGGAATGAGCACAGCGTCACGGTCGGTGCGCAGCTCAGCAAGACGCAAGGCAAGACGCTCCATTATAACGCGACGGGCGAATTGGCTGTCCTGGGTTATAATATAGGAGAACTGAAGATCGACGGAGGCATTGACCTCAACTTCCCTTTGTTCGGCGATACGATGACCCTCGCTGCCACAGGCTTCTACCATCACCTCAAGCCTTCGTTCTACTATCGCCATTATCAGTCGCGCCATCTGTGGTGGAGCGATGACGACCTCTCGATGATTGACCATTTCCGTGCCCAGGGTATCCTCAATTATCAGAAAACACGCACGCGCTTCCGCTTTGCGTTCGACGAGATCAAGAACTACACTTACTTCGCCAGCACGTTTACTTCGAGTGATGACGGAAGGCTTTACAACATGGCTTACTCACGGCAGGAGAGCAGTCCGATAACGGTTCTCACGGCGGAAGTGAGCCAGGACCTGACCTTCGGGCCGCTCAACTGGGAGACACAGCTCACCTGGCAGAAATCGACAAACCAGGATGTCCTGCCCCTCCCGGCCATCAACATTTATACGAACCTTTACCTGCGCTTCAAAATCGCACATGTGCTGAACTGTGACTTCGGTGCTGACGCAAGATATTTCACGAGCTATACCGCACCCGACTACTTTCCTTCCCTCGGACAGTATACCGTGCAGGCTAACGATGAAAAGGTAAAGATCGGCGGTTTCCCGCTGGTCAACGTCTACTTCAATTTCAAGCTCAGCCGTGCCCGCTTCTTCGTGATGATGAGTCATATCAACGGTGGCAAGAAATATTTCTTCACCCCTCACTACCCGCTCAACGGCCGCGTGCTGAGGTTCGGCATCAGCTGGAACTTTGCCGACTAAAAAGAGTGGCAGGTGATCAATGCACTACTTGGGAACACCCTGCGGAGCCCAATCCACGTGAAAAAAACAAACGACGATGAATGAGAATGACAAGATAAAGACAAATTCTTTGGAAGCATGGGTGTTAGCTGCACGCCCCAAGACGCTATCGGGTGCGGCGGTGCCCGTAATGATAGCGACGGCTTTAGCCTTAAAGACAACAGGGTGGCAGGAATTCAGATTACTGCCGGCCATACTATGCTTTCTATTCGCCTTCCTCATGCAGATCGACTCCAATCTAATCAACGATTACTTCGACTTTGTTCATGGCAACGATGACCCTGCCACCCGTCTCGGCCCCAAACGTGCCTGTGCCGAAGGTTGGATCACGCCCGGAGCTATGCGCTGCGGACTCGTCGTTGTCTCAGCGGCAGCCTGCGCCGTCGGTCTTCCCCTGGTCTATTATGGAGGTTGGGAGATGGTGATTGTGGGCGCGGTCTGCGTGCTCTTTGCTTTCCTCTACACCACATTCTTCTCTTACCGTGGGTTGGGTGACATCCTCGTGTTACTTTTCTTCGGCATTGTTCCGGTCTGTTTCACCTATTATGTCATCGTACCGGAGCATCTCAAAGCCATTCCATGGTCTGTGTTTCTCATCTCCGTCGGTTGTGGTCTGGTCATCGATACGTTGCTATGCATCAACAACTTCCGCGACCGGCACAATGACGAAAAAGACGGAAAGCGCACGCTCATTGTGCGGTTGGGTGAGAAGAGAGGCGCTCAGCTATACAATGCCGTAGGCTCCATGGGCGCTGCCCTGACGATGGTGGTGCTTTTGTTTACAAGCCGCCATTCGCAGATTGGCATCGTCTGCATGTTCCCCTTCCTCGTCTATGCGTACAAGCACTCCCAAAGCTACATCCAACTCAAGGAGACATGGGAAGGGAAAGGTCTCAACAAAGTACTCGGAATGACCGCCCGCGACATGTTCATCTACGGCCTGATGACCGTCGTTGCCATTTACCTCTCAACGCTCTGATAGCTATCGCGGGGCTGCTATACATAATATGAGGAATAAGAATATGAAAGTCAGTCTTGATATAATGAACTTCGTGGAGCAGCAGATACTGCCTCGCTATACAGCCTTTGGACGGTCTCACGGACTTGCCCACGTGCAGCGGGTCATCAAGAACTCCCTGGAGCTGGCTGACATCTTAGGAGCCGATGCTGACATGGTTTATGTCGTGGCCGCTTACCACGACTTGGGCATGGAGGGTCCCCGTGCCATCCATCACATCACGAGTGGAAAGATATTGGCGGCAGATGCCCGGCTGAAAAAATGGTTCTCACCCGAGCAAATAAAGATCATGAAGGAGGCTGTGGAGGATCATCGCGCCTCCTCCTCCCGCATGCCACGATCCATCTACGGCAAGATTGTGGCGGAGGCCGACCGGGATCTCGATCCAGAAGTCGTCTTCACGCGTGCTGTCGAGTTCGGGCTCGAACATTATCCCGAACTGGACAAGGAGCAGCAATGGCAGCGGTTCAATGAGCACATGGAGGAGAAATACAGTGTCCGTGGATATATCCATCTGTGGATCAACGGCTCGCCCAATGAGAAGAAGCTCAAGGAGGTCCGCGATATCATTGCCGACAAACAGCGCCTCCGCCAAATCTTTGAACGTATATACCGCCGTGTAGACACCGATCCCACAACACGACCAAAACAATAATCAGAGATTCTCTATCTCCGCTTCTGCCAGGCCGGTAGCCTTGGCGATGTCTGCAGTGGAAACGTGCAAGGCTTTTAAACTGCGCGCTATCTCGAGCGTTTGAGCCTTCCGTCCTTTTTCCATTCCTTGCTGCAATCCTTGCTGCATTCCTTGCTGGATTCCTTGCTGGATTCCTTGCTGCAATCCCTGCTGGAATCCTTCCTTGCGTGCGTCGTACTTCACGGCGTACTCCACCCTGACGATATCCCAGAACTTCTCATAGCCTAACAGCTGGGCATCGGAATAGGACGACTCCCGCAGCAGTCCGACGGCCTTGTTGATCTCCGGATTCTGCGTGAACTCCTCGGGCACATCATTCGTGACATCGCCCATCTCGGTCAGGAACCGGAGCCACAGCACCATCATCTTCTTGTCGAGCACGCTCTGCGGCTTGAACTTAGGCAGCTCTACAAGGACGAAGTGCAGACCCTCGATGATCTTGTCGGTATGCTCGACGTTGACAATATTATAAAGGTGGTAGAATTCCTTCAAGTCAGGGAAAAAGATGTCGTTGATGATGTTGAGCGAGTAGACGGGCTGCAGGTAGTTGTAGTGCTCACCTTTGTCGAGTTGCCGCACGTAGGCTTTTGAAGCGTTGAAGAGCACGCGCTGCATGAAGGTCTCCGTCCAGAACATCTGCATCTCGACGATGAACTGCCGTCCACGGTTGTCCTTGCAGCGCACGTCGACGATGGTGTCTTTCTTGAGCGGTGTGTCGGGCACGAGCTCGGCGGGCAGAAACTCAATGGTCTCTATCTCCTCACCCTCCTCGAAAGGCAGCAGGGCGTTGAGGAAACTCTTTGCCAAGTCTTCATGCTCGCCGAAGATGCGCTTGAAGGTGAGGTCGGCGCGCGGATCCAGGTATTTTATCCTTGCCATAATCGTAATGTTAAGAGTTCTTGTGCTTACATCTGCAAATGTATGGAAAAAACATCAGACATCCAAGTGTTTGGCCTATAATAATTATAAAAACTGGCACCGATGCGACACACATAACAAGAATATGAGCCACAGTTGGTTCTTAACTCCTAACTTCTAACTCCTAACTTCTAACTCCTAACTTCTAACTCCTAACTCCTAACTAAAATAAGTTCAGCTTGTTTTTCCTTGCTTCGTCGAGCGACTTGAGCTTCACCTGCTCCTGATGATAGCCCTCACGCAGCTCGGCATAATGGGCATAGAGATCGTCGAGGAACGGCTTTCGCTCCTTCTCGTTCATGAGCTTCGCCAGAATCCCGGCAGCCTGTGAAGCATCTTTCTGCCACACCACAGGCCCCTCATAAGCCGGAGCGATCTTCAGCGCCGTATGCAGGGCTGAGGTCGTAGCGCCGCCGATAAGCACGGGGATGCGCAGACCGGCCTTGCCCATCTCGCGCACGGTGTTGACCATCTCGTCGAGCGAGGGTGTAATGAGTCCACTGAGCCCCACCACGTCAGCATGCTCGCTGATGGCTTTCTTCACGATCTGATCGGCGGGCACCATCACACCCATGTCGATCACCCGGTAGTTGTTGCAAGCCATGACGACCCCGACAATGTTCTTACCGATATCGTGCACGTCACCTTTGACCGTCGCCATCACCACCGTCCCCGCCGTCGTGGCTCCACCGGTCTTCTCCGCCTCAATATACGGCTGAAGGATCGCAACCGCCTGTTTCATCGTCCTCGCAGTCTTGACGACCTGCGGCAAGAACATCTTACCGTCGCCGAAAAGCTTGCCCACGACGTTCATGCCATCCATCAAAGGACCTTCTATGATATCTACGGCATGCGGAAACGCTTTGAGCGCCTCATCGAGATCTTCCTGCATGTAATCGCCTATGCCTTTGCGCAAAGCATAGACAAGGCGGTCGTGGAGCGATTCCTTCCGCCATTCGTCTAAGGCCGCGGCCTTCGGTGCCACACCGCCGTTGGCAGCCTTGGCAGCTTCTTTCTCGGCAAGGATCTTCTCGGCAAGGGCGGTCAGCTTCTCAGAGGCACCGGCATAGCGGTTCAAAACAGCATCCTCAATGATTTTCAGATCGTGTTCGGGAATATCCGAATAGGTAATCTTCGTAGCCGGGTTCACGATGCCGAAATCCATGCCCGCGCCGATGGCGTGATAAAGGAACACGGCATGCATCGCCTCGCGGATATAGTTGTTTCCACGAAACGAGAAACTGAGGTTGCTCACGCCGCCACTCACGTGAGCGCCTTTGAGATGGGTACGGATCCATTTCGTGGCCCTGATAAACTCCTGGGCATAACTGTCATGCTCCTCAATACCTGTAGCAATGGCGAGAATGTTCGGGTCGAAGATAATATCAAGCGGATTTATCCCGACCTTCTCCGTCAAGAGTTTGTAAGCGCGCTCGGCAATCTCTATTCTTCGCTCATAAGTCGTTGCCTGCCCTTGCTCATCAAAGCACATCACGACCACCGCCGCTCCGAAGCGCTTCACGTCACGGGCATGGGCGAGAAAGACCTCCTCGCCTTCCTTCAGGGAGATAGAGTTGACTATGCATTTGCCTTGCAGACACTCCAATCCTGCCGTCACGACCTCCCATTTAGAAGAATCGATCATCACTGGCACCTTGCAGATGTCCGGTTCTGAAGCAATAAGATTGAGGAAGTTTACCATTTCCTCCTTGGCGTCGAGCAGGGCATCGTCCATGTTCACATCAAGCACGAGTGCGCCGTCCTCCACCTGCTTTCGGGCGATGGAGAGCGCCTCCTCATAGTTCTTCTCCTTGATAAGACGAAGAAACTTACGGCTGCCGGCAACGTTGCAGCGCTCGCCCACATTGACGAAGCGCACGTCACTGTTCACGTCGAGCAGCTCCAGCCCCGACAGCCAAAGGGTCGTCGGCCGCGGCTGCGGCACATGAGGTTTCCTGCCCTGCGACAAGAGATAATATTGACGGATGAAGGCCTCATCGGTACCGCAGCAGCCGCCCACGATGTTGACCAGCCCGTCGTCCATCCACTGTCCGATGAGCGGCGACATGCTCTCCGCCGTCTCGTCGTAGCCGCCCATGGCATTGGGCATGCCGGCATTGGGATAGGCTGAGATATAATAAGGTGCTTTGCGCGCCAGTTCTTCCAAGAAAGGACGCATCTCCCGGGCACCGAAAGAACAGTTGAGCCCCACGGAGAAGACCGGGTAGGAACTGATGCTGCCCAAGAAGGCATCCATCGTCTGACCGCTGAGCGTGCGCCCGGCAAGGTCCGCTACAGAGACGCTGACCATGATTGGCAGCTCCTTGCCCCGCTGCTCCATGACGTGCATGGCTGCATCGACGGCACATTTGGCATTGAGCGAATCGAAGATGGTCTCGATGAGGACAGCGTCTACCCCACCTTCCACGAGCGCGTCGATCTGTTCCACATAATCGTTCCACAGCTCGTCGTAGGTCAGCTCACGCGAAGCCGGATTGGTGACATCGGCCGAAATAGAGAGCGTCTTGTTTGTAGGCCCCACGGATCCCGCCACAAAGCGTGGCCAGGCCTCCGTGGAGAACTCATCAGCAGCCTGACGGGCAAGACGCGCTCCGGCAAGCGCCATCTCACGGGCTGCATCCTCAAGATGATAATCGGCCTGCGAGATGCGTTGCGAAGAGAACGTGTTGGTCTCGATGATATCGGCACCAGCCTGGAGATAACGCCGATGGATTTCGAGCAGCACATCCGGACGTGTGAGGTTCAGCATGTCGTTGTTGCCTTTCAGCTGCCCCGCAGCATCCTTGAACCGGTCGCCGCGGAAGTCGGCTTCGCTCAACCCCCGCTTCTGAATGACAGTGCCCAATGCTCCGTCAAGAATTACTATTCGCTCTTTTACGATATCTTGCAGTTTCTTCATCATCTCTTACTATTTATCGGTTGACAAAATTAAGTAAAAAGATGGACCCCACAAAGGAAAGCAAAGGAAAATGTCTTGTTATACTCCAAAATTTTAAGTAAATTGAGCACATAGGATAAAGTTAGTTCATACTCAAGAATAAAAAGAAAAACAGACTTTTTCTTGGTCATTCCACTTCTTTGAACTATCTTTGCAAAAAAGAAAGGAATAATGGATGGAACCAATACTGAACGACTATCACAAGAAAATCAACAAGGTGAAGCTCCAATCCGTAGCATCCTGGAGCAAGCTGAAGCTCTCGCACAAAGAGTGCTTAAATCAATTCAAGCGGTTGCGGGAACAACGGATTGCAAGGGAGTCCAGATCGCTCGCTTAGTAGATTTTGCAAAGCAAAATAACTGTTGGATAGATGCACCAGAAACTCTTGGCGATTTTGCCGACAGAGGCTCTGAAAATGAAGTTTATTTATCCAAAGGAAACAATATTGTATATAAGTTAAATGACTTTCGTTATTCAGACGACAATCTCACACCATTCTTTGACCGTATCAATGCTCACAATAATTATTTCCCCGACTGTGCCTACACCCTCATCGGCTTTTCAAAGAATCACGATGGAAAAGTGTGCGCTGTTATAACCCAACCATATATTATATCTGGCAGAGAGGCTACAGAAGAGGAAATTAGAGCAGAGCTCATCCGATTAGGATTTGTTCCCCAGATGGATGGGGAATATTACACGAATGGCATCCATGACATCTTTGACGCTTCTCCCAACAATGTCCTTGTGGGTATCGACGGAAACTTATATTTCATAGACACCATTATATATAAGTCTGACGACAGCAATTCTGACACCTATCATAGACAATCACCCTATTTCTGAACAGCATAACATTCGATTAGCATGGAAACACAAAATAAGACAGCTGAGTTTGAGAAGGTTTTCTACGACGACCTTCATCAGTATCTTGTAAGCATTAACTGCATTGATGACCATTTCCCCGAAGCCCCCGATATCGAGGCTTGTTGGGCAAAGATCGGAGAGAGCTATATGCCCGACGGCCTCAGGGAGTTTAACAAATATCCTATTGTGTCCCTCGGTTGGCCTATGTTCATCGGGATGGCAATCGCCAAATACTGGGATGAGGACTGGGCACTGTACTCGAAAGTGGAGGATCTCTACCATTATCTTCGCGAGCGCATCGATTTCGACCACATGGACGACTATGTCTGCGACAAGGTGCTGCTCCTCGACGCCAACGCAAAAAAGAAGGTGCAGGAGTTTGTCGGCGAGTGTGCCTCACGCACGCTCAACAAACTCCTGCACCTCGGTGTGGCTCCGGGAAGCAAGGATGCGTTCCTGGCCTTTATCGCTGCCTTGCACGAGCTCTATCTCATGGGAGCCGCCATGCAGCTTAAGACTATGGGGTATCACATGACAAAGATGGAATAAGCAATACGCTGAAAATAGGAAGATATGAAGAAGCAAGTATTAGTGACAGGTGCCAACAAAGGCATTGGATATGAGATTGCACGTCATTTAGGCAAGAGCGGATGGCAGGTCGTCATCGGTGCAAGAAACCAAGAGCGGGCACTCAATGCAGTGAAAGCATTACGCGAAGACGGTGCCGACATTCTCGGATGGCAATATGTCAATCTCTCAGACAATAAGGAAATAGAGAAGTCGGCAAAAGAGACGGCTGAGTGCTTCCCAGAGCTCTCACTCCTTGTCAACAATGCCGGCATACCCGGTGACATGGCTGTCAAGAGCTATGAGCAGACGCTGCAGGATGTCATCGACACGGTACAGGTCAACTATGTCGGAACATTCTATCTGACGAAGCTACTGCTGCCACTTTTGGAGAAGAACCACGGCCGGATCTGCAACATCACAGTGCCTTCCGCCTTCAGCCCGTACTGGCACCCGATGGCTTACGTGGCCAGCAAAGCCGGACAGAACACGATGACAAGCACCATGGCCTGGGAGTTTGATCATTTCCACGTTCCCGTAGAGATCTTCGATATTCATCCAGGAGCAACGTCCACTGATCTTAACAATCACTACACTGGTCCCGGAAGTCATCAGCCTGAGGTCATCGGCGAGAAAGTGGCAGGCTTCCTCAACGACGGGAAATGTCACAACGGTGAGTTCATTGAGCTCTACCCCATCGTGGACGAAGGTAACTTTTGATGGCGGCATCTCGAGAAACATTCTATTGAAATATTCTCTATGGTAACATTACGTCAACTTACATACAAGAACATCATCTTCGACTTAGGCAACGTGCTTGTGAAGCTCGATGAACAGGCAACGATGCGTGGATTTGAGAAGTTGGGAATGGACAGGTATGAGCACATGCGCGAGAACCCGAAAGCGCTGCGCCTCTTTCAGGGTATGGGCATCGGGCTGGTGAGCGATCGTGAGTTCTTCGACGGCTTCCGCAAACTGACAGGCAGCCAGGCGTCTGATGAACAGATAACAGAGGCTACCAATGCCATGTTGCGCTACATTCCCAATGAGAAGAAACGCATCCTGTTGGCTTTACGGTCCGCCGGCTACAAGACCTTTCTCCTGAGCAACACCATTAATCTGCACTGGCGCTACTGCAGGGACAAGCTCTTCCCGATGGACAGCTTTACGGTCAATGATTATTTTGACTACACCTTCCTCTCCCAAGAGATGCACATGAAGAAGCCCGACGACGAGATCTTCCAGGCGGTGATCGCTCAAGCGGCCATCCGCCCGGAAGAGACGTTGTTCATTGATGACTTAGAGGTGAACTGTGCGGCCGCAGAACGCAACGGGCTGCATACTTTCCAGAACGAACAGTTTGACGACTGGGTTGACGTACTGTGCATGTCTCTTTGACCAGTCTTTCAACTGGTCATCAGTCTTTCAACGAATAGGTCACGGTGGTTACTACCCGCACCCGCTTTATCCACGGGGTGTTGCCGTCCCTGTCCTCGATAGAGAACTGTCCCTGGTCGGCACTGACAATCTTGTTGAGTTTGGAGCTGCTGTTCTTGGCGAACTGCTGCGCCGTCTGTTGTGCGTTCTCGATGGCTTCGGTCATCATCTGCGGCTTCATCTTCTTGAAGGAGTCGAGACTGTAGGTCACCTGATTGTTATAGTCACCGGCAACAATGGCAACACCCTGCTTGAGAAGTTCTCCTTGACGGGATATGATGCTACGCACAAGATCCACATGATTGGAAGTTACCGTGATGACCAGCGTAATGTTGTACCTGAACGGTTTCTTCTCCGAGCTGTACTGGTCGGCCGACTGATCGATAACCTGCGGAGCATTGACCGTGATCTCCTTGTCGCTCACACCATTGGCAAGAAGGAAGCGTTTGATGGTCTGCTGCTTCAACGCGATACGGTCATACAGTTCGGGTAGGTCGTTGCCCAACTCCTTGGAGACGATGGGCCACGTCACCTTGTCGGCCTTCACTTCTTTCTCGGCAAGACCCTTCACTGTCACCTTGCGGTCTTTCTCCGTGAAATTATCCATGCCTGCTTTCAGGCTCAGTCCCATGACAATAATGCCAAGCGCTATTATTGCCGCACTAAGAATCTTTTCTTTCATAATGGTCAATGTTTAATGTTGATGATTGATCGTTGATGGTTTTGCAATCTGATTATTACTCTTCTTTTGTTGAATATGCGGCAAAGATATGCAAAAACTTATAAACACGGAACGGAGAAACCCTATTTGTAATAGTAAAAAACCTATAACAAGCGTCTTCGCTCGACTTCATCACTTTGTTTGTTGAGAAAAACACCTTTATTGATAATCAGTGACTTCTTGACTTCGTCAATGCGTAACCCATGTTAATCAGTCGTATTCTTTTCTGACGAAAACCAATAAAACC
>ULTQ01058241.1_pt1 | contig 13468 bp, 11 predicted proteins | sample 1957731 | NCBI WGS metagenome assembly ULTQ01 (sample SAMEA4835738, study PRJEB28245) | human gut metagenome | biome: gut microbiome; material: fecal sample | place: Denmark | collected 2008 | reverse complement strand
TCTCGTTGCGTCAAAGTGAAAATTTACGCTTGCGTCTGAGAGATATTTCCGGTCTCACTGTCAGGCCTTGCATTACTTCAACTTGTTGCCCGTTGGCATCAACTGAATATCTGAAAAATTTTGGCATTCCGAAAAATCCAAATGATCTTGTCAGACATACAGGTTTGCTGATGCGTTGGAATAACGGTGCTCCGACGAGTTTTTTGTACGATAAACACGGTCAGTCTTCGCCGATGCTTAGGTGGCGAAATATTTTCATAGCAGATAACCAGATTACGCTCAAGCATCTGGCTCTGCAGCACTGGGGTATCACCCTTGACCTATCTGCTTCCAATGCGATAGAGGAAATACGAAAAGGACAGCTGGTTCCAATTTTGACTGATTGGAGTCGAGAAAATTGGGAACTTTGTGTCATCACTCGAACTGACAAAGAAAATAGCAATATCGAACTGAAGCATTTTGCAGAATGGTGGGCGGCTAGAGAACGATCCGACTCGATGTCGCGAGTATCTGCAGGATTAAAGGCCGTTGAGGAAGCTATCGAAAAGGCGCAATAGAAAACCTGAACGAAAATTTGGGTTATAAGCCAGGGCAGTGACTAGAGACGCGATCCTAATCGATAACAATTTTGTTTCACTTTGGTCTTCGCGATGAATTGGGAAGATATTGTTATCGATTTTGTGACTGATCGTTTGTCTATGGAAGTGGCTATAACTTGATAGCTGTAATAGCAGGACTTGCGACAGTTCTAGCAAGTGTGACAGTTCATGCGGTCAGAAACGACGGGATCTGCGGCGCGAAACACCGAAAAAAGTCTGAGTAGTCGAAATTTTCTTTTGTACAGGGATTTTGAGTGGGAATTTGAGCTTCGACAGCGTAATAGCCAGATTCTCATCCGGAGTACGTTCACGCAAAATAGAGCCGTTCTCAAGAAGCGCTTTGACAAAATCCCGCCGGCGCATTGCGGCCGCAAAATATGTTTCACGTTGCTCTAATGGCGGAAAGAGACACCAGATTCTCTTTGGAAGACCCAGATAAATTTGTTCGCGTACAAATGGGTTGGTGCAAAGCGACAGAAGCAAGTCCTGTTGTTTCGCATCAACCAAAGGTCGTTTTTCGTTATCGGATTCAGCTTCAGAAGAGAAATCGAATACAACCGGGTGATCAAGATTCCAACCCTTCCGAAATACGGACCACGGATCATCGATTTTGTAGATTTCGGCATTGGGCACCAATAAGCGGGAGCAAATATCCCAGAATTCCCAGCTCAAACCTGCGGTGTTTTTCCTTTGAAGCAGAAGATTCGGTTGTCTTCTACCTAATCCGGACAAAAGTCGCTTTAGATCAGCATTCGATCGGCTGTCGACGATCCACAGAATGTTTTTGTAGAAATTGCAGCGGGAAGCGAGTTCTTCAGTAGAAATAGGGGAGTGCTGGAATTCCAAGACAAGGCCGGAATCGAGCTTGACGTCGGCGATGTGCTTTTCCCCTGTCGTGGAATCGAAATGCACGATTTCCTGATTGGCCTCGGGAAACTCGGCTTTCCATTGGCGGTGCCATTCCGTTTCTGACTCGTGCCACGAGTCGCATTCGGTTGTTGAAAGGTGCGCCCAGTGCCAAGCGTTTACTCGACCACAACGGGCGACAACCTCGCTGCCGCAGACGGGACAAAAGGCTCGTTGGCCTGAGAATTCAGAGGTCGGATTCTGGTCTTGGAATCAGAAGCGGAGAGGGCTAAAAGCATGATTTGTCAGCCAATGTCGCAAAAGGAATACTGTAGGTAAAAATATAAATCCATTCCTCGTTTGACAGGTGGGTGAAAATTCCTAGCCCTTATAGAATAGGGGCTGTAAGAAACTTGGGTTGTGTTGGTTTGATCTCTGGATGGATTGAAATCGACCTGACCGAAATTAGATTAAACCGGCTTTATCGTAATCGTTACCATCATAACGACTTTTGCAGAACAGGCTCAACAGGAACAGACTAATCAGCAGGCCTTCGAAACGCTTCTGAGCAAAATGGAAGAAGCTTCGGCCGGCGTTGTACGTGACAGCGGTACCCGATTCGAGACCCTGATTAAAGACTGGCTCATGAAAGAGCCGACCTACCGGGATCTCTTTACGAAAGTTCAAACCTACAAGGAGTGGGCGCAGGAGCATCCGGAACACACGTCCAGCAAAAGGGATATTGGCATTGATCTTGTTGCAACCAATACGCAGGACGGGCTTTTCACCGCTATTCAGTGCAAGTTTTATAGTTCAACAGTAGGCAATGGTGCTATACAAGAGGTGGCTGCCGCGAGACTCTTCTACGATGCAGACATAGCAATTGTTATGACAAATTCGTATTTCACTAAAAGTGCAGTTCAGCTCGCTAATAAAACTGGCGTTCTTTTATGGGATGGTGCCAAACTTCACGATCTTGAGTGATAACTATTACAGATAAAGTTATATCATATTGTTTGCTTTCTGTATGATTTCAACACCCTGTCTATTATAAAGTGCAGGCAATGATAGTGATCCGTGCGCATGAACAATTAAAAAGATAAACTTCACTTATGGATTTAAAAATGACTGTGTTTGCCAAAATTGTCTTTGCAATGGGGTTGTCCGCCTTGGCCCTATCCGGCTGTGGCGATAAGAACAAGGGTTCGGCTCAGGCGGCTCCTCAGGCTACACCTCAGGAGGCCGCTCAAGCGGCGCCTGCAGTCCAGCAGGAATCCAACCGCATCTGCTATGTGACCGACTTCGATACGCGCGGCTGCAAGAAGGGGGACACGATTTTGTTTCTGCCTGAGAAATGGGGCAATGAACAACTTCCGGTTAATTTTGCTGCGCAAAACTGCGATTTCAGCAAGCAGATTGCTTGGACCAACGGAGGCGTGACATGCATCTTTGCCGGGGACAAGGAAGTAGTAGAGGGAGCGGCTGAAGTAACCAGGATTTCCTACAGCAAGCTCTTCGAGCAGGTTTCTTCCAAACCTGAAGGTTGGAAGCGCTTCGGCTCCGGAAACGATCTTTCCTATTGGCGCGTTGTTGAGCGCAGTACCGGTGAGACCATGCAGGAAGGCGATATGGTCAGCTTCAGAGATAAAACCTGCAAGCACGATTTCGACGGTACTGAGCGTCCACAGGCCAATTTCGTGAAATCCAACTCTAGGATCGACAAACTTACGAAAGAGCATTGGCTTTACCAGATGCAAGCGCCTTATGGTTCGGTGATTGAAGTGGTCGGTCCGGCAACTCATTACTTTATGATGCCTGAAAAGGTCGTGAATAAGAGCTCAAAAAAGAAGTCATCAAAGAAATAATAAATGTATCGCCTTGTAATGTTTATGTAGTTGTTTGACTATGAAATAAACAACAATCTAAATATTGATATAATCAATGTACATAAATAGCTTTTATTAGGGTAATGTTATGTTTAATTTTCTGCGAGATTGGCTTTTTGGTTCTTCTGAAAATAGTTTAGATGCGAATGCGTCTGCCGATGCTTCCGATCCTTTGGAAGTGAATCACGGATTGTCCCGCGATACGGACCCGGCATATTCTTTCGAACCTACGAACATCCATCACGACTCCGATCCGGCCTTTTCATTCGAGCCGACTAACCTTTTCCACGACACCGACCCGACCTTCGCCTATGAGGGCACGAATGTCTTTCACGGGACGGCTGCGGATCCGACAGCGATGGATTCGTTCGGCACCGGCAGTGTGGTTGGTTCGGGCATGAGCAGTTCGGGTGCGGATAGCTTCGGGTCCTGTAACTCTTTCTCCGACAGTTTCGGGGGATCGGGTTTCGGCTCTGACTTCGGTGGATCGTCTTTCGGTTCCGGCTTTTAATCTGAACCATGCTGCCTCCTTTTTGTAAATGAAAGTGAGGCGAATTAAAAAGCCCTCAAATCTTTGCTTCTGAGTAAGCGTAGGTTTGAGGGCGAATTTTTGTATTTCCGATTTACGGGACTTTTTCCGAGCTCATGAAGCGTCAGAAACAATCGCATTTTTGATTTGTATATGAAATGTATATTTCAAGTACAAATGGCTTTTCTTGCGTGTCGATGTAAATCGTGATTTACATGGCTGTCTCCAAAACCTGCTTCCGGAATTGAGAGCTGAAAACCATTCGCGGCAATCCTGAGAGCAAAAAAAAATCCGCGAAAGGGAAATGGAAACTCCAAATCCTTTTCGCGGATTTCGACAAGAGCAAAACTCCGCAGTTGCGGAGTCTAACTTTCCGATGCTCGATGCACCACTTTACCCTTGCATGATCCCGAGCATTCTCGGGGGAACTCTCAGCCGGACAAGATGGTGTTTGCCAGGTTTGAATGATCCACGACAAGTCGGGTACTGCTATTGACGGATTGCGTCCGAACTATCTCCGCCGAAGCGGAGAGAACACCGTTTCTGAAGTCATTCAGAAACTGCGCCATTTTGTTGCGCGGCTTTTTCTCTTACCGCCAAATGACGTATCCCCACGAATTGGGGGAGTCATTTGCAGACCAACAAGTGCCCGCGCTTGCGGAGAGAATCTCCTACTCGCAGTGGGGTTTCCTCAAAAAAGACGACAACTGCAAGCCAAAATGGATCGTGGCTTCCGCTCCAGGCATGTCGTTGATTGACGTATCCCCGCAAATGCGGGGAATTCGCATTTGCCGTTGCGTTGCCAACAGCACAACGGGAATCATCCCCGCGCACGCGGGGTAAATCCGCGAAACGCATAGATTTCACGGTTAAAAGGAGACAGATCCCCACACACGCAGGGGAAATACTAAAAAAATGACGTTTTTCCGGCAAAACTGTCCCCGGTATCGGGTGGGTCGGAACGTCATGTGAACATGATGATAAAAATCCGGATTTTTAAAGAGCGCGAAACACTGACTATTGAGGAGATTTTTTCAGTTTTTCTTTCAGACAAAGAAGGCTTTGGATCAGAGCTTTCTTCGTTGGTTTCCTGTCACCGTTCAAGAAATCTCGAAGCCATAAGGGAAGATCTATAAATTGAGGAAATGCAGCGCAGGGACAAAAAAATAATGGATTCAACAGGTTAGAACTGACTTTGCGACTCAAAACCTACTGAAAAATCCATTATGTGCAGAGTATACCGCAAGCCTTCCTCTCAGTTGGATCTCTTTGCCACTGATTTGTTTCTGGAGCGAGCCAAAAAAGGCGCTGGCAAGCGCTTACGGCTCAACGAGCTGTTTCCTTTCGAGTCATACAGATCCTTCATAACTCAAGCCATTGATACGTACCGCATCAGCCACGGCGGCAAGCCGATTTCACAGCTGAGTTCAGCCGGCCGCAGAGCGATGGATCCGATCTTTATGCTCAAGTGCGTTGTCGCTCAACGTCTTTACGGAAAAGCAGATCGGGACTTCAAGCAGGAGATGCTGTAAAACCGAGTGCTTCAGCACTGGCTTGGTATTTTCCAACCCGGCGATGTGCCCAGTCACAAGACAATCTGGAAATACAAGGAAATTTTTGAGCAAACTGAGGTTCTTGAGACTGTTTTTGCCGACTACGTCAAGAAGTTGCAGTCGATAAACTGCCATATCGGTAAGGATGCCGTGATTGCCGACTCGAGCTTTTTCGAAGCCCCTAAACAGCGCAACACTCGAGAAAGAAATGCCCTGATCAAAAAGGGTAAGGGCTCAACTCTGTGGAACGATCAGCCGGTGAAAAAACGTCATAAGGACATCGATGCCAGCTGGACAAAGAAGCGCAAAGAAGTGCATTACGGCTACAAAGGCCACTTCCTGCTGTGTGCCGTCAGCAAGCTCATTGTCAAGGTCTTTCCCACGACAGCAAAGGTACACGACGCCAAGGTCATCGACCGGTATTTACACTGGGCAAAAGACAGCAAAAAGGAAGTGCTGTTCTTTGCAGATGCCGGCTACACAGGCAAAAAAATTGTCGAGAAGCTGCTTGAAGCAAACATGCCGCCCCTAATTTGTGAGAAAGGCCGCAAAGGTGTTCCGTTGACCGCCGATCAAAAGCAAAGCAACAAAATGATTTCGAGCGTGCGTAGCCGTATCGAGCACGCGTTCGGTTATATCGAAGAATCCCTCGGAGGAAGCGTTGTACGGTCAATTGGCCTGATTCGGGCGAAGTTCAACATCACGCTGACATCGCTTGTGTACAACATCTGTCGACTTGGTCAGATTGTCCGAGGAGGAGTAAGGAGAATCGGCGTGTCCGAATCATTACATCGATGTTAAGAACGGAACACCGATACAAAAGATCAAGAATTTGACTGAGCGCAGTTTGCGGAAGTCCGCAGGTATAGTGCCGTCCATTTGCATAGTTGTTTTAGTAAATCTTCAGCAGATGAAATAAATTTCTTGTTATAGAGGCTCGCTTTGAAGATTTAAGGCGGTTAGCAGACCGTAGTTAACCGCCCTTCTGCGAAAACGGCTGAATTTGTAGATCCCGCCGCCAATGAATATAATGAGAATCATTCTCATTACCATTTCAGCAGGGCAAACATGTTCCACAACAAACCTACGCGGGGGCGGGCAGCCGTTGATCATTCTCGGCTCCAAACGATCTTCCCTCTTTCTTCCCGTCTTTCCCGCATCGCCGTCTGCACGGCACTCGCGCTGACATCCTCTCTTCTCTCCGCTCCCTGCGCCACAGCCCAAGAAGCCTCTTCTGTCGACACCGTCAACGACGCCGACGACGCGGTTGAACTGGAAGAAACCTACGTGCGGCCGGATTACGTCGAGATCGAACGTCTCCGCCAAACGAAGGAAATCATCGTGATTCCTCAGGAAGAGATCCGCGACCGAGGGAACCGAACAATTTCGGACGTGTTGGGTCAAGTTCCCGGCGTGACGGTCGGAACCACGTCCTTCGGTGAAATCGACATCCGCGGCCAAGGCGTCGGGCAAGCCTCCCGCAACATCCAGGTGATGATTGACGGCGCTCCTATTACGACGCTCGTCAACCATCCGGCCACCACCAACTACGACGTCGTGCCGGTTGAAGAAATCGAGCGCATCGAAGTCATCCCGGGCGGCGGCAGCGTTCTTTACGGTTCGGGGGCTTCCGGCGGCGTCGTGAACATCACGACGAACCTCCGCTCGATGAAGGATCCGAAGAACACGGCCACGATCGAAGCCAACACCGACGGATTTCGCGCCAACGCCAAAATCGGTGGAAAAGCGCTGGACGACCGCTTGAAATTTACGGCCACCGCTTCCAAGCTGAACCGAGATTTGTGGTTCGACAACACCTACCGCAATTCCGAGTACTACAGTGCCGGAGCCTTGTTTGACTTCACCCCCAAACAGAGCGTCGCCTTGCGCGTGAGCCATCTCAAAGAAGATTCCCAGTTCATCAACCAGGCCTCTCTTGCCGACATTAAAAAATACGGCAAGGGCTACGTACCGATCATTGAAGAAACTGTCGGCATAGACATGACGACGTTCCAACCCATCAAGGAAAAGCGCACGGCCTATCTGGACGGTGACCGAGAAATGACAACGGTCAACGGGACTTACGCCAATAACATTTCGGACTGGTTGCACTTTACCGGCGACTTTTTCTACACCGAGGGCAACTACTCCAACATTGATGCGGGGCAAAATCAACGCGTCGGTCATGACGGTTACGGAACCAAGCTCAAATTGGACGTCAACTATTGGGATACGTCCAATTTGCTGATAGGCTTCGATTATTCCCGGCAAAGCGCTGACCTTGATTATGACGGAAAAGACTTAGCAGGGATCGGTAGTGACGGGTACTACATTTGGAACATCATTCCATACAACTTCAATTACGACCGAACTATCGCCGCTTTGTTTGTGCTCAACAACTACCGTGTTGGCCAATTTGAGTTCACGCAAGGCATCCGTCGTGAATCGACGCAATGGGATTTCAACAAAGTCGGCCAAAACATCAGCGGTGCGGAAGAACGAAACTCTTGGAATACCGCTTTTGAATTGTCTGCCGCGTGGCTTTATCGCGACACGGGCAGAGTGTATCTTCGTTACGAGCGCGGCTATACCACACCCGACGGACTGCAAATATCCGATCAGGTATATCACGGCTCGAAACGCGTGTATCAAAAAACGGACGCCGAAGACGAAACCTTCGACTTGTTCGAGTTGGGATGGCGCGACAGGATTTTCGGTTCAACCGTTTCCTTGACTCTGTGGTATTCGGAGACGGACAACCAGATGGACCGTCTCTCCATAATCAACGGCTTCCGATTGGAAACGCGCACCTATAACATGTACGACACCAAACGCTACGGCCTGGACTTGGCCTTGAGCCAGCGGTTCGGTCGTCTGTCGCTTGAGGAAAGCTATTCCTACCTGCACGGCGAAACCGACTACAACGAAAAAGGTCGTCAGCTGGTGGCAGCGGAAGGCCGTTTACCACGGACGGACTGCAGGCCGTGCCGGGGCACCAAGCCCGCATCAGCGCCACGTTCGACTTTACCGACAACCTCTCCGGCACGCTAACTTGGCAATACAAGGGTTCCTACAACAACTTCCAAAAGGAAGCCGATGAGGCTAACGGCGTCATGAAGGCGCACAGCACCTTCGACCTTTCGGCGCGGTACCGCATCAACAAACACCTTGAAATGTTCGGCGGCGTGACGAATCTTACCGACGAAGAATATTACGAGTACGTGATGCCCTCTTCGACCCGCTACATCACTCCCGGCCGTGAGCGCACGTTCTTTGTGGGCTTGCGCGGAACACTCTGACGGCTCAGCTCCATTGTCGTTTGTGCTTCGCAAGGGAGAATTTTCCTTCCGAGACCGACTTTTTCGGTCGGTCTCGAACACGGTGTCCTTCAACAAAATTTTTGCTTAAAGAGACTTTTTCGTGGAACGCATGATTCATCTCTTCCTGGTGGGCGGCTTTGTGATGTGGCCGTTGCTGCTCGCCTCCGTCGTCGTCATCGCAATCGCCATCGAGCGCAGCGTTTTCTACCGCCGCTCAAAGAGCGATCTCGCGCTGCTTCGGGACAATCTGGGTTCGCTTCTCAAACGCAGAGCGTGGAATGAAACGAAGATCCTGCTCGACAAGGTCGGCGGCAGTGTTTCCGACGTGTTGGGCGATGCCGTTTCGCAACGCGAGTTTGTTACCGACATGAGCGAGTATCTTTCGGGAACCTGCTCGCAAACTGCCGATCGTCTCAAGGCTCAGCTCAACTACCTGAGCGCCATTGTGACGCTGGCTCCGTTGATGGGTCTTTTGGGCACCGTCATCGGGATGATCCGCTCTTTCGACGTCCTCTCGGTGTCCGAAGGTGAGCCGTTTGCCATCACGGGCGGCGTTGCCGAAGCGCTTGTCGCGACCGGTTTCGGCTTGTTCGTCGCCATTCTGGCTTTGATCGTGCACGTGTGGCTGTCTCAATGGGCGAACCGATGCATTGCCGACGTTGAAACCGGCGCGAACCTCTTTCTGACCGGCTTGCCCGCCAAGGAGTGATCGCCATGCGCATCCGGTCGCTGAAAACACAAGAAAAGCCGCAGTTGATGATCATTCCGATGATCGACATCATCTTTTTCCTTCTGGTCTTTTTCATGATGAGCATGCTCACCATGGTCACGCAAAAGACCATTGCGCTCAATCTGCCCAAAACGACGGTCGCCAAGGTCGACACCACAAAAACCGTCCCCGTTTCGGTGACAGCCGAGGGCGACATCTACGTTGAAGACCGCCTGATTACTCCTGAAGCGCTGGTTGCGCAACTCATGCAGCTCAAAGCCGCGGACGAAAAGCTCACCGTTGTTTTGCGCGGCGATCAAGGTGCTCAGTACGGAGTAATCGTCGGCGTCATGGACTCCGTACGGCTCGCTGGAATCGAGCGGGTTTCGATTGCAACCGAAGGACGCAGCCGATGATCCGGACGTACAGTTGGAAAAAAGCGTACGCCGGCGCAATAGCCTTGCATACGATAGTTTTCGGCATCGCCGGAATCATTGCCTCGCATCAGCCTCCTGTGGGCGGCAGCGGCATGATTACGGTTGACCTGGGTGGTCCCGCAGGTGAAGCGGGCGGCTTCGGCATCAAGCAGATCGAGGGCCAAAAAGGGAACGCCGGCACAAACGGCGACGGTTCGCAAACACTCGCCAAGCAACGCGACATGCGGCACGAAACGGATGAAACCGACCTGCCGGCTCCCAAACAAGACGGCGAAAACGTGCCGGAACCAGTGACCCGTGCGGCTCACGAACCTCAGCCCGAAGAATTTGTTGAGGAGCAAATACAAACGCCGGAACCCCTGCACGAAGTCGGCGAAATTCAAGTGCCTCCCAAGGTCAGTAAAATTGATCCGGTCAAACCCAAGCAGCAGCCGAAAAAGAAGGAACAGCCCGTTCAAAGGAAAAAAACCAAACCCGACGTCGATAAACCGGTCAACACTGCAACTCCGATCAAGGAAAAGACCAAAGTCCCGGAAACAAGTAGATCCGTTCAAACGCAGACGGATGGCCTTAACGGCACAGCCAAGCGTGTGAATGCCGGTGCGAGCGGTGTCGCTGGGGCGGCCGGATCGGCAAGCGGCACAAAAGCTCAATCCGGCAGCGGGATTGGAGATGCTTTTGGAGATGAAGTCGGCAGAGGTCGCTTTGTCGCCAACGGTGATGGAACCTATACCGCCACAGGTTCTGGCGGCATCACCTACAGGATCGTAAAGGATGCTAATCCTCGCTATCCTTCGCAAGCCAGAACCTTGGGATACAACCGTACGATCAGACTGAGGGTTCGGTTCCTGGTCGGACTTGGCGGAAATGTTGAGTCGGCTACCGTGTTGACGAAAAAAGTTCCGCAACTTGGTTTTGAAGAGGCCGCACTGCGTGCGGTGCGCAACATGGAGTTTGATCCCATCTACTACAAAGGAATCAATATCAAGGTCTACTTCGTGAAAAACATCATCTTTGAGCCATAGGAAGCAGCAACTCACCGACTGCGACTGTGGTGTTTCTGCAGGTTGTTGGAATGTTGCGCCGCCAGCCGTTCCTGCCATTGTTCGCGTGCAACAGCAAGGAGATTTTCAGGTACGCGCCTGCACTCGGTTTCGATGTATTTGAGCATGTCGTTCGAGTGAATCGGCTGTCGGAAAAAAGCGTCCAAAAAAACGGATATGCGTTTGATCCGGACGGAGGCCGACGGTTTCAGAAGAGCGCCGCAGTACCAGCGTATCCAAGCGTAATGCTCTATTCGTGACAAAACGAAAACGGCAGACTCCTCTGAAAGGAATCTGCCGTTGATGAACCGAGAGAAGTGTCTCGGTTTATGTCGGTGCGTTTGTCTGATTAAGCCAGACCGGTGATCTTGCCGTCCTTGACGTCAATGTGCATGGCAGCAGGGGCCTTGGGAAGACCCGGCATACGCATGATGGCTCCAGTTGTGACGACGGCAAAACCGGCGCCGGCGTTGAGAATCACGCGCTGAACCGGCAAATCGAAGCCCTTGGGGGCACCGAGCGCCTTCGGGTCGGCTGTCAGCGAGAAGGGAGTCTTGGCGATGCACACAGGCAGATTGCCAAAGCCCATGTCGTTGAGTGTCTTGAGGTCCTTCTTGGCGGCTTCGGAGAACGAAACCGAGCCGGCACCGTAGACACGCTTGGCGATCTTTTCAACCTTGACGGCGATCGGATCTTCATCTTCCACGGTGAAGTGCAGTTCTCCCTTGGAAGCAGCTGCGGCTTCAAAAACTTCCTTGGCTACGCTTTCGGCGCCTTCGCCGCCCTTAGCAAAGCCGTCGCTGATGGCAAAGCGAACGCCGAGTTCTTCGCAGCGGGCGCGCAAGACGGCGATTTCGTCTTCCGGGTCGTTGTAGAAGTGGTTCATGCTAACAACAATTTCGGGGCCAAAGGCCTTGAGGTTGGCGACGTGTGCGTCAAGGTTGCACAGACCGGCCTTGAGAGCTTCCATATTGGGTTTGCCGATTTCGGGCAGAGCCACACCGCCGTGCCACTTCAGCGCCTTGAGGCTGGTGACAAGAACGACGGCGGCAGGACGCAGACCCGCGTGACGGCACTTGATGTCGTAGAACTTCTCAGCGCCCAGATCGGAACCGAAGCCGGCTTCCGTAATGGCGTATTCACCGAGTTTCATGGCGGCAAGCGTGGCGACCACCGAGTTGCAGCCGTGGGCGATGTTGGCAAACGGGCCGCCGTGCACGAGAGCGGGCGTACCTTCGAGCGTCTGCACAAGATTGGGCTTCATGGCGTCAAGCAGCAGAGCCATGACGGAACCCGTGGCGCCGAGTTCGGCGCAGGTGAAGGCCGAACCGTCGCGTTTGATGCCCAGCACGAGACGATCGATACGGGCACGCAGATCATCAAGGTCGGTGGCAAGACACAAAACGGCCATCAGTTCGCTGGCGGCAGTGATGTCAAAGCCTGCTTCCGAGGGGGTGCCGTTGGCGCTGCCGCCCAGACCGGTCACGATGTTACGCAGCTGACGGTCGTTGACGTCAAGCACGCGGCGCCAGGTGACTTCCTTGAGATCAATCTGACGCTGGTGACGGGCGTTGTCGACCAAGGCGGAAATGAGGTTGTTGGCGGCGGTGATGGCGTGGAAGTCGCCGGTAAAGTGCAGGTTCACGGATTCCATCGGCAGCACCTGCGAGTAGCCGCCGCCAGCGGCACCGCCTTTCATGCCGAAGACCGGACCGAGGGAGGGTTCGCGAAGCGCGAGAACGGCCTTCTTACCGAGTCGGTTGAGTGCTTGAGCAAGAGCGATGGATGTGGTTGTCTTACCGGAACCGGCGGGCATGCCGGAGGTGGCAGTGACGAGAATCAGTTTGGCGTCAGTCTTACGTTCCGGGTTGAGGGTGAGCTTGGCCTTGTCCCAGCCGTACGGTTCAAATTCGTTGTCTTCCAGTCCCCACTCATGAGCGAGGTCGTCGATACGCTTGAGTTTGGCGCTCTGAGCAATTTCAATGTCGGACAGCATCGGAATGTGACTCCTAAAAAGTTAAAAGACAAAAAGGTGAAAAAATTGATCGTTGCGTTTGTGCTTCAGGTACAGGGGAGAGGGAAAAAGACTGCAAATCCCCCTTGCGGCTCCAAGTGAGCCGGTGACAAAAAAGAACAAAAAGAACAGCGGGAGCTCAAGCCGACAACGGCGAGCTCAACCTTCAAAAGAGCAACAAACAATGAATCTGGGACAATGAAATTCGCTCGGTGACAGCATGTCGCGCGTCACCGTGTGAGAGTGCACCGAAATATGCCACAAAAGGATGCAACTTGCGAGTGAAACAGCGCCGCCAGAAGACGTACACAAAAAGAAAGATGCCTTAGATTGAGGTCGGGCCCGATCGGCGGCCGGAGAGCAGGCGCTGTAAAAGAGGCGCTAAGGGAAGCAAAGGAGACGAGCTGCAGGAGGGCTTCCTGCTGCGCTCGGGCCGCCAAAGCCATATCCGACCCAATTATCGCTCAGACCGATCAAATAAGACAGTTGATGGTTCCGTCGCAGGCCTCGCCTACGCCCCATCCGATCATGC
>ULTQ01035500.1_pt1 | contig 13476 bp, 9 predicted proteins | sample 1957731 | NCBI WGS metagenome assembly ULTQ01 (sample SAMEA4835738, study PRJEB28245) | human gut metagenome | biome: gut microbiome; material: fecal sample | place: Denmark | collected 2008 | reverse complement strand
TTTAATAAGTTTACTATTTTCTTCATTATTCATATATATTCACCTAAATATAGTTTTCTATATTTTTATATTTAATATGTAAAAAAAGTTAATGTTTTTTCATTAACTTTCTCTTACATTTTTCTCTTGCTTTTTCACTTTTACCTATTTTGAATTTTACTTTTTGATATTTTTTATATTTTATAACAAAAAAAATCAAACTTTTTCAGTTTGATTTTAGCATTTATAAACTTCTTCTATTTCTCAAAAATTCTGGAATATCATATATATCATCATCAGATGAATCATCATCGTCATCATCAATCATATCAATAACTTGTGTACTCATTGTATTAGGAGTATTTGTAAGTGGTTCACCTACTTTATCAAATCCAGTTGCGATTACTGTTACAACTATATCTTCATCAAGAGCTTCATTAATAACAGCACCAAATATAGTATTAATATCAGTACCAGCAGCTTCTCTTACCACTTGTACAGCATCTTCAACCTCAAACAAACTTAAGTTCTTACCACCAGTTATATTGATAATAGCATCAGTTGCTCCTCTAATATCTTTTTCAAGAAGTGGACTACTTACTGATTGTTTAGCTGCTTCAACAGCTCTATTAGGACCTGTTGCACATCCTATACCAATAAGTGCATCTCCTTTATTTTCCATAACTGTCTTAACATCCGCGAAGTCTAGGTTTACAAGTCCTGTTACTGCAATTAAGTCAGATACAGATTGAACACCTAATCTAAGTACATTATCAACTTCTTTAAATGCATCAAGCATTGGAGTTGATTTATCTATTATATCTCTTAATCTATCATTAGGTATTACTATTAATGTATCAACATGTTCTTTTAATGCTTCAAGTCCTGCTAGTGCATGTTCTGTTCTTTTTCTTCCTTCAAATGAGAATGGTTTAGTAACAATACCTACTGTTAATGCACCAAGTTCTTGTGCAATTTCAGCAATTATTGGAGCAGCTCCTGTACCAGTTCCTCCTCCCATACCACATGTTACAAATACCATATCAGCACCTTTTAATACTTCAACAATGCTATCTTTTGATTCAAGTGCTGCTTCTCTTCCAACATCTGGATCAGCACCTGCACCAAGTCCTGTTGAACCAAGTTGAATTTTAACTTGTGCTTTTGAACTATTTAATACTTGTAAATCAGTGTTTGCAACTATAAAGTCAACACCTTGAAGTCCTTGTTCAATCATTCGATTAACAGCATTATTTCCTCCACCACCAACACCTATTACTTTTATTTTTGCTAATTGATCAATTTCTAACATAAATTAGTCCTCCTTATTGTCAAATAAATAACCGAATAACCTACCAAACACTGATGTATTACCATTATTTATATTATTTTTCTTGTTTTCTACCAAATCTAAATATTTTTCATCATCAAACATCGTATATTCTTTCCCTCTAATACTAAGTTTGTCAATAAAATATTTTATCATTCCCAGTGCTTGTGAATAAGATTCATCACGAACACCTATTGTTTTGATCATATTTATAGCGGCTTTGTCACCAATTATTTCTTTAGCTAAAATGTCAAAGCCAGGCATATTAACTATTCCACCTGATATTATTATATAACTTATTTCCTTTTTTGTTAAGTCATTTAGGCTTTTTTTTGCAATTTCTAGCATTTCCCTTAACTTAGAATTAACCACATCACTAATTTCATATTGATTAATTTTTGTTTTAATACCAAGTTTATTATTAATTTCATATACATCTGTCTTACTTGCAAACTCTTTATGAGCAATTGCAAATGTTTCTTTTATTTTTTCTGCTTGTTTAGGATTAACATTATATATATACGATATTTCTGTATCAATACTTGCAGATCCTGTTTTTATAGTATTTGAGTTAAATATGATTCCACCCTTAAATACAGCTGTTTCAATAGTATCAGACCCAATATTAATTACTCCACAAACACTATTTTCCATTTCTTTAGTTTTAAACTCATAATAATCACCAATAATACCAAATAATATATCAATTACTTCTATACCTAATTCTTGAAGTATAGATATAACTACATATATATTCTTCTTAGGAAGTGTTGTACTCATTGAAGTAACATATAATTTATCTGCTCTAATTCTTCTAGGATTATATAAGTCCTTTTTTTCATTATCAACATTATATTTAATCGGTTGTATTGTTACAAGTTCCCTTGATTTTGGAATTTTATTATATATTGACCCTTGAAGTGCATTAACCATATCTGTTCCTGTTACTACTCTTTCTTCGTTTGTTATTGTTGTGCTTCCTTCATTAATCATATATTCAGCATCATACATAGGAACATTTATAATAGCCTTATCAACTCTAACTCCTAGTGATAAATCAATTTCTTTTATTGCATTTTTAATAGATTCTTTTGCTTTTACTGAGTCAACTATAATACCATTTCTAATTCCATCTGATTTTCTTTTAGTTGATGCGAGTACATTTAATTTATTTTGAAAGTATTCACATACAACAATCTTTATAGAATCAGAACCAATATCTATTGATGAAAATATCTTCTTCATATATACTCTCCTCTATAATAACTTTATTATACTATATTTTTTTGAAAAAAAAAAGAGATTTTACTCTTTAGGAACAAAATAATTACCATAATCTAAATATAGAATACCATTTTTTTCTCCTAATGTTTTAGATATCTCTAAATAATTATTTATAGCACTAAACTTACTCATAGTAACATATACATAATTACCATCATTCATTGATAATAAAAATCTCTCTTTATCAATATCATTTGGTTCATATTTTATTTCAGAAATATTTAAAAGTGTATCTTTATCAACCAAATTAAATTTTTTCAAAAATTTCTTATATATTTTCTTATCACCTATCTCATTTACTAATACTGGTGAATATTCATAATAATAATCAATTAATGAACCATCTGTTATTACTGATTTATTTTTATTACTATCATAAAATAATATTTTATTTTCTGTAACTATAACCTTAAATTTACCATCTAAAGTTTTTTTAATTTTAATATTATTTATTAATTTTTCATCTTTTATCTTTGAGTTAACAGTATATGAATTTGTTAAAAGAAATGATGGATATTTATCTAGTCCAGTAATATTTAATATTTTTTGATCATCATAATATGTATTACCACTAATATAAAAACCTCTTACTTTTACTTTTCCTAAAAACATGACTAAAAGAACTAGTAGCGTAATCACTACAAGTACAAGAAAAACTCTAAAAACTTTTATTTTTTTCTTTCGTTTTTTCTTTTTTGCCACCACAAATCACTCCCAATTTATTAACTCTTGTTCGCTTTTTAATTCTATATTATATTTTTCCTTTACTTTACTTCTTACGAAATCTATTAATTTTTTTATATCTTCACTAGTTGCATTATTATAATTAATTATAAAATTTGCATGCTTTTCAGATACTTTTGCACCACCTATAGTATATCCTTTAAGTCCGGCATCTTCTATTAATTTTCCAGATGGAGCAGCGTCAGGGTTTCTAAATACACTACCCGCAGATGGATATTCTAAAGGTTGAGATTCTAGTCTTCTTTGCTTTCTAGATTCCATTATTTCTAATATTTCACTTTTATCTTTGTATTCTAATTTTAACATTGCAGAAATAATTATGTAACTTTTATCTTCTTTAAAAATACTATCTCTGTAAGCAAATTTTAAATCATCTTTTAATAAAGTTACTATATTTAAGTCTTTATCTATCACAGTTACACTTTCTACTATGTCACTCATTTCCATTTTATATGCGCCTGCATTAGAACATATCGCACCACCTACACATGCTGGTATTCCAGATGCAAATTCTAAGTTACCTAAATTATTATCCGCACATAACATACATAATTTAATTAATGGATAACCTGCTTCTACATATACTTCGTTATCATATATTTGAACATTATTTAGTTTATTTAATTTAATAACAACTCCATCAAACACTTTAGACGAAATAAGTAGATTTGAACCATTTCCCATTACAAAATATTTTAAATTATTTTCTTTTATATATTTTAAAAGTTCTAATAACTTTTCTTTGTTTTCAGGAAATACTAAAACTTTTGCTTTCCCACCAACTTTATATGTTGTATATTTACTTAAATCTTCATCGATTAACGTTTTACCTAAATCCATATTTTGAAGATCAGCAATATTATTATTTGTCATTTGTAAGCTCCTTTATCTCATTATATATTAAGGTAGCACTATTCTTTTTTCCTATATTTTCTAGATTATCTTTTATATCTAAACATTTATTGGGATCATTTATTAATTCATTTATTTTATTTACTAAAGATTCACATGTTAAATTTTTTTCTTCTAATAGTACTCCTGCTTTTTTATTTACTAAATACATAGCATTTTTAAACTGATGATTTTCAGTAACATAAGGACTTGGCACTAAAATAGATGGTGTTTTTGTAACCATTATTTCACTAAGTGTAGTTGCACCTGCTCTTGTTACTAAAACATCTGTTACCTTCATAAGTCTTGATAAATCATCAATATATGGGAAAACAAATACATTTTTTCCTCTTTCTAATTTATTAAATTCTTCATAGTAATTTTTACCAGTTACTATAACAACTTCATATTTTTTATCAAATTTATTTAATGTGCCTTTTAATACTTCATTTACTGTTGAAGAACCAAGTGATCCCATTACAATAAGCACTAATTTCTTACTTTTACTTAAACCAAACTCTTTTTTATCATATGGCTTTTTAGAAATTATACTTTCACTTGCCGGATTACCAGTATATACACATTTAACATTAGCTACTTTCATAGTTTCAAAAGAAGTACACAATGTATCTGTATATTTTAAAAGTATCTTATTTGATAGTCCTAATATACTATTTTGTTCATGTACTAAAGTCTTGTATCCTGATTTTTTAGCCGCAATAATAACAGGTGCAGTTACATAACCTCCCGCACCAATTACTATATCTGGATTAAATTTTTTAATTTCTTTTTTACATTTGCTTATTCCTTTTATAAAATTTGCGATTGATTTAAAATTTTTAAATGTTAATTTTCTGCTTAAACCTGATACATTAATACCGAAGTATGGAATACCTTTTTCAGGTATAATGTCTTTTTCCATCCTATTTGTTGTTCCTATATATAAAAACTCACTATTAGGTTCTTTTTCCTTTATTTTGTCTATTATTGCAAGAGCAGGATAAATATGTCCTCCTGTACCCCCTGCGGATATTACTACTTTCATTTTATCACCTATTTAATTATATCATAAAACATTATATTTTAATACTCATAAAATGTTCTTATTATAAAAAAAGAGAAAATTTTATTAAATCTTCTCTATAAATTAGTTTTGTCCTATACGGAATGCTGGTGAAACGCCTAATTGACCAGTTGAATCATTTTCATAATAATTACCACTTGAATATGCATAGGCATATCTATTATAAAAATCTCTATCAATAGTTCTAATCCACCATGTAGCATTTGAGCCATTATACTTTTTTATAGCACCAGAACAATTTGATTTGTTAACACCAATATTTTTATAATAATCAAACTGTCTTGTTAAATTAGTTGCTAGATCTTCAGAATTATTTGACCAAACTTCAGTAACTGCTGGTAAATAAAGTTTATCTGTAGATGTATCTAAATCACTAGATTTAGATACAACAACTGTATCTATAATTATATTTTTTAAATCATTAGGTAATGCATCATATATAGTACTATTTACAAATGTTCTCATTTCAGAGCCTTTCCAACCTACAGAATTCATAGATGTAGAATTCATTACATGATTTGTTATTATATCTGCAAATTCTATAACAAATCCGCATGCTGTTTCACTAAATCCTTCTGTTTTACATTCATCTGGTGTTGATGTATTTGCTATTCTAAGAGTATGTGTTCCATATTCACCCATATCTATTTCTTTCGTGTCACCAACATTATATTTTGATAAGTTTCCAACTTTAACATTTTCTACTATTGTATTCCAGGTATCAGATGAAAATGATTTTGGTTTTGGAATCACTTTATTAAAATATATATTTCCTTGAAACTCACCATTACAATAGCTTATTTTTCCTGTTACTTTATCTTTATTTTTTATTTCAAGTGCTTTTGCATTACCACTTGTTTGATCATCAAAATTGAATAAATAACATCCATTTGTTTCTTTTGTAAATACTGGTCCTGTTAAATCACTTGATGCAATTTGTGTTTTTATCGCATCTTTTACAAGTTTAATACTACTACTTGACGCACTTTCTTTTGATTTATTTATAATATCTAATACTTTTGGCACTGCTATTACAGTTATTATTCCAAGTATTACTATTACCGCCAATAATTCTATTAATGTAAATCCTTTTTTCTTCATATTACTCTCCTTTTACTTTTTAAACTTTACTATTTTGTAACAAAAATATTACCATTTTTATCAACATCAAAATAGTATCCAACACCATCTGTATCTCCTGTTAAACTTGTATCAATATTCATATTTTTATATATAGACAAATCTGATAAATTAGCATCACTTGGTATTGTTTTCCAGCAATCTTTTCCACCATTTCCGTTTGGTATTGTTTCAAGTGCATATGTATCATTCCAGCTTACTGTATTACCACTTAATCTTCCTACATAGCTGCTTCCTTTAACAGATCCACCAATAATAGCAATTTGCTCAATTCCCAAATATGATGAACCAGTTGTAATTCCTACATAACTATTTCCTTCTACATTTGCAGATATAATCATACTTGTTGGTCTTGGAGAATTAGTATTTATATCTCCACCTATTCCACCAATATAATTATTTCCAGAAATATTTAAATTACTTGCATATATATCCCTAACTGTTCCTCTTGTACTACCAAATAAAGCACCAACATAATTATAACCAGTAACTTTTATATTATCTAAATTAATACCATATGCTGAACCACCTTTTCCAATAATTCCAACATAATCAAAACTAGAAACTTTTGGAACATTAATTGATAAGTTTGATATTTTTTTACCATTTCCATCTAATGTACCTTTAAACTCATTATTTTTACTTCCTAGCATATAGAATTTTTTATTTGAAAAATCTAAATCTTTCGTAAGTTTAAAATATGTATCACTCGTTGTAGATGTTGCAGATGCCTTTTTCCAGTCTTCTTCACTTGATATTAAATATGGATTTTCTTTTGTTCCTGTTCCATTTTCAAGCTGAACAATTGGATTATCTTCTGTATTTTTTATTACTATTTTATTTTGATTATTATAATCAAAATAATATCCAGTATTATCATTATCTCCACCTATATATGTATCTATTCCTGCAACTTCATAAGTATTAATATCATTAATTGTGTCAGTTGTTGAATTAGATACATCTTCATTATTTAGTTTTATATTTAATAATAAATAGTTTCTAGATGAACCATATTGTCCACCATTTATTGCTTTTGTGTACGTCGTTCCTGTTACCATAGAATTCTTCATTACTGTATTACTTGTATATTTTGAAGATCCAACATTGCCAACTATTCCACCAACCGATGTATCACCTTTTACATTTACATTATCTATTGTCACATATGATAGCGTTCTTGCAGCTCCATATACTCCTCCAACATACGAATTACCGCTTACATTTGAATTAGTTACATTTACAGATGCATTTATATCTACTCTTTGTTCTCCTGTTAATGTTCCTACGTATGAGTCTCCTTTAACAATAAACTTATCTATATTTATATTTTTTATAACTCCATTACTTGCATATCCAGATAAACCTATATAACTACTTTTTTCTAAATTTAATGTTACTGATGATATTTTTTTATTATTCCCATCTAGTATTCCATTAAATGGAGTTGTTTTACTTCCAAACATATAGAACTTCTTATTTGAAAAATCTAAATTTTTTGTAAGTTTAAAATAGTATGTTGTATTATTTATCATTGATGTTGCTTCTTTCCAGTCTTCTTCATTTGATATTAAATATGGATCATCTTTTGTTCCTATTCCATTTGTAAGACCGATGATTGGATTATCTTCTGTATTTTTTATTACTATTTTATTTTGATCATTGTAATCAAAATAATATCCTGAATTATCGTTATCTCCACCTATAAATGTATCTATACCTGCGGCTTCAAGTCCATTTATATCTTCAAGCATTTCTAAAGTTGAATTAGATGCATCTTTATCGTTTAACTTTACATTTAGTAATAAATAATTTTTAGATGAACCATATTGCCCACCACTTATTGCCTTTGCAGCTGACGTTCCTGTTACTTTAGAATTCTTCATTATTGTATTACTTGTATACTTTGAGTATCCACCTTCACCAACTATTCCACCAACAGATGTTGTACCTTCTACATTTATATTATCTGTTACTACATATGATACTAATCTTGCGGCTCCATATACTCCTCCAACATGTGAGTTACCACTTACATTTGAATTCGTTACATTTACTGGTGCATTTGCATCTGTTCTTTGTTCTCCTGCTAGTGCACCTACATATGTATCCGCTTTAATATTAAATTTATCTATATTTATATTCTTTATAATTCCACCATTTATAGATCCAGATAAACCAATATAACTACTTTTTTCTAAATCTAATATTACTGATGATATTTTTTTATTATTTCCGTCTAATATTCCTTTAAATTGGATTGTTTTACTTCCTAACATATAGAACTTCTTATTTGAAAAATCTAAATCTTTTGTAAGTTTAAAATAATATGTTGTATTATTTATCATTGCTGTTGCTTTTTTCCAATCTTCCTCACTTGATATTATATAAGGATCTATTTTTGTTCCTGTTCCAATTGTAAGACCGATAATTGGATTATCTTCAGTATTTGTTATTATTATTTTATTTTTTTTATTATAATCAAAATAAAATCCATCACTATCATTATCTCCACCAACATATGTATCTATTCCTGCAGCTTCAAGTCCATTTATATCCTCAATCATTTCTAACGTCGAATTAGATACATCTTCATCATTTAACTTTACATTTACAGCCAAATAGTTTTTTACTGAACCATATTGTCCACCACTTATCATTTTTGTATTAGTTGTCCCTGTTACTGTAGAATTTTTTATAATTACACTATCTGAATATTTTGAATATCCTCCATTTCCAATTATTCCACCTACTGATGTATCACCTTTTACATTTACATTCTCAGCATAAATTGAAAGAACTTTAGGTGCATCACCAAAAATAGAACCAATACTACCACTACCAGAAACATTTAAATTATTTACTGTAAAACCATTACTATTTATGCCAGATAACTTACCAGCAAGTGTTCCAACATAATTTTTTCCTTTTACATTAGCAGATTCAATAGAAACATTTTTTATATTGCCTGAAACAAAACCAAATAGTCCTACATAATCTTGTTCAGTTCTATTTATATAAATACCCTTAATTTTATTATTGTTTCCTAAAAAAACACCTTTAAAGTTTTTAGTGTTATTTCCAATAGGTTTAAATCCATAACTCTCTGTCACTTCTTTTTTTATATTTTGAACAATTCCATCTTCATTAAAATCACCAAAGTTTGTACTATTTGGATTAATATAAGATAAGTCATTATTAAAATCAATATTATTATCTAAAATAACAGTTTTTCCATTAAAATCTTTGCCAGAATTAACAAGAGAAGATAATTTAGCAAAATCTTCAACGCTTTTTATATGACATTCATTTACACCACTATAATTTTCTTCTTTTTCATCACCACAAATAACTCCTGGATTAGGATCATCTACTTGAACAAATTCCTCTATTTCATCCATTTCTGCAGAAAGCACAAGCCCTTCTGGTAAAGTTATAGAACAATCATTACCAGTTTTTATTTTTGTACCACTAGATTTTTTATCATTATAATTCTTTGTAACGCAATAATAGTTTTTATTATCCTTAAATAAAAAAGCTAAAGCTGTTTCACCGCTTTTATTTAAATGTAACATTCCTGAGTATGGTGTATCTCCCTTAAATGGTAATTTTTCACTTTTATCAGCGTAATTTCCACCAGCAAATGAATAATCACTTGTAAATTCACCGTTTTTATAAATTTCTGAATTTTGTTTAAACTTCGCTGCATCAGAAATGCTATTAGAACTTTGTTCATATGCTTTTATCTTACTTTGCTCTATTACATTAAGAATCTTTGGTGTCGAAATCACTGCAACAATAGAAATTAATATTAATACTGCCAATAATTCTATTAATGTAAATCCTTTACTATTTTTCATGTTACACTCCTATTACTATACTTTAAGTATACAACTTAGTAAATAAGGCTGTCAATCAATATATAGTCACTTTACAAAATAAAAAAAGTAGATGATTCTACTCTTCTCCAAATATCTTTTTAGATAAATCTGCGATTACAGGAATTTCATATGTTTCATTACTAAATGCTTTTACAATTGTTATGATTGAGAATACCCAAAGTACAAGTGAAAGCATATTGAATATATAACCAATAAATGCAATATTTATTGTATATGCTAAAATTATCTTAGCAATTGAAAATACCATATTTACAAGCCATATTGTACCTGCTTGTCTATATTGAAACTTAATATTTTTTGATAGATAATCATATTTCATGAATGAAAATATAAATCCTAAAATTCCTATAATATAAACTAGGAATACCTCCCATTTTTCTTCTAAACCTGTTACTGTTGTTTTTTTCATACTTCTTTCCTCCTTTAAATCTATTTTACCATTTTTGCGACTACTCTTTCAATATCAAATCCGCTAAATGGTTTAATTAATATGTCAACTATATTATATGATAAACATCTATTTATAGTTTCCTTCGTGCTATCACCAGTAATTATCGATACTGGTATCTTATTAAATAAATCTTTTTCTTTGAAGTGATCAAGCACTGCAAAGCCATCAAGATCCGGCATGTTTAAATCAAGTAAAATTGCTACTATAACACCTTCTGGCATAGTATCCACTATATCAATAGCCTCTCTTCCATTTGATGCCATAAGAATTTTATATTGATCTTTATAAACTCTTTCAATCAAACTTCTTGTAATGTTTGAATCATCTACCACAAGAATAGTTTGTTCTCTAACATCCGGCATTAAAACTAAATTTTCGCCCATAAATTTAAATACCTCCAATTATCCCAAATATTCTTTAATAATTTTAATTATACGATCAATTTCTTTTTGTAATTCATCATAGTTTGCATTAACATAAGATGTATCATTTGCTTTACTTTTCATCTCATGATTATACGCAAGTTCTGCAAGTTTAGTAAATCCTAAATATTTTGAATCACTTTTTATTGAATGAACAATGATAGCATAATTTGGCATATCATTATTATTTTTATATTCAATAAGTTTTGGTAATTTTTCATTTATTTCTTCTAAAAAATCACCCATTGTTTCATTATACATATCCATATCACTAAGTAATTCAAGTCCAGCATTTACATCTACACCATTCTCTTCTAAAAAACTTCTGTCCATATCTACAATCCTTTCCTATTATAATTATAGCATACTTCCATATTATTTTGTCAAATAAGTTTTTAAAATTCTATTCAATTCTGTTTTTTCTATTGGTTTTGATAAATAATCTGTAAACCCATGTTCAATATATTTCTCTCTCATACCAGTAAGTGCATTTGCAGTAAGAACAATTATAGGTCCATCATATAGATTGTTTTTCTTTATTTCTTTTAATGTTTCCGTACCACTCATTTTTGGCATCATATCATCCATAAGAACAAGGTCAATCTTTTTATCTTTTTTAAGCATTTCAATTGAATCCATACCTGATTCAGCCGATACCACTTCTACATTGTATGGTGATAATAATCTAGTTGCAACTTTTATGTTTAATTTATTATCATCTACAACTAATACTTTTTTAGAAGATAAATCAGTAATTTCTATATCATCAATTTTTTCATCATCTAATTTAATAGTTGGATTTTTTACAATTCTTTGATCTAAAGATATAGTAAATTTAGATCCTTTTCCATATTCACTTTGTACAACAATTTTACCATGCATCATCTCTAATAATTTTTTTGTAATTGCAAGTCCAAGACCTGTTCCTTCTATTGTTGTATTATTTTCTTCATCTAATCTTTCAAACTTAGTAAATAATTTATTTATACTATCTTTCTTTATTCCACGGCCAGTATCTTCTACAGATATAATCATTCTACATACATTATCTTTAACTACTGACTGAACACTAAATATAATTTTACCCTTATCTGTATATTTAGCAGCATTCGTTAAAATATTTAATATTACTTGTTTTGTTCTTGTTTGATCTCCATATAATACTCTAGGTAAAGTTTCATCAAACTTAGTTATAAAATCAATTGGTTTATCACCTATTCTAACTTTTGTTAATTTTGCAAGTTCATCAAGCATCTTTTTAGTATCATATTCTTTTTTTACTATTTCTATTTTATTTGCTTCAATTTTTGAAATATCAAGTACACCATTTACTATTTCTAGTAAACTATCTGACGCAACTAATATATCTTTTACATCTGATTTTGCTTCATCTGGTATATTTTTGTTATCACTTAATGAATTACTAAATCCAACAATAGCATTTAGTGGTGTTCTTATTTCATGTGACATACTACTTAAAAATTCTGTTTTTGCTCTGTTTGCTCTTTCTGCTTGTTCTTTAGCTAAATTAAGTTGTTCAATTAATTTAACATCAGGGTTTTCAATTGTAAAGTAAAGTAGGAATGTAACAAATGATTCAACTGCAGTTACTAAAAGTATTTCAGGTTGAAGTTTTTGTATTAATATTACTGATGCTGATGCTGCAATATAAAATATAAGTGGTAAATATTTTATTTTCTTTACTCTTCTTATATTAGAAATAATCATAATTACTGATACAACATCTAATAAACCACCAATTATATATGAAATATTAGCTCCTGGTCCATATGTATATATGACTCCATTTTCGCTAAAATTATATAATGGTAATACTAATAATAAAAGTGCCATTACAAAATATAAAATAAGTGACAACTGTTTCACATTTCTATACTTTGTAGTTTTAGAAAACTCCGTACTATTATTTTTACCATATGATATAACAAATGTATAAAATGTAAATAACGAAATCCACGTTAATAAATAAATCAAATATAATTTTGATATAAAGTTTAATAATGGATTGTTCAAATCTGTTAATGCTATATATGTACTTGCTAAATCAAGTAATAATCCAATAAAATTTGTAACTATCAATATTGAAAATATTTTATTTTCTTTACTTTTTATTTTGTCTTTTGAGAAAAATATTACCATAAGTAATACAATATAAAATAAACTACATATTTGAAAATATAATGAACTATACATATTTTATCTACCTCCATCCATTATAATGATAACAT
>ULTQ01087039.1_pt1 | contig 13532 bp, 6 predicted proteins | sample 1957731 | NCBI WGS metagenome assembly ULTQ01 (sample SAMEA4835738, study PRJEB28245) | human gut metagenome | biome: gut microbiome; material: fecal sample | place: Denmark | collected 2008 | reverse complement strand
TGACAGACCTGCATTCCTCAACCGCCTCTTTAATGTGTATGCAAACAAGACGGGTAAAGACCTGTCCGACTCTATAAATTTCCAGAATACAATATTCAGTGAAGTTACGGGTGCAGAGCATACCTATATCTATGAGCTTCTACAGAATGCCAATGACTATCCATATGAGGGTGAGGAGGATAATGTGCGCGTGAAGTTTATACTGACACAGCATTATCTGCTATTCCTTCATACGGGTGCTGCGTTCAATCTTCGCAATATTGTTGGTATCTGTTCTATCAATCAGGGCGAGAAGAAGGGTAATAAAAATACTATAGGATACAAAGGAATTGGATTTAAAACTGTTTTTGTCAACAACGATGTAGTATATCTGAAATCTGGTGACTGGAACCTCCGATTCGATAAGAAGTATGCGGAGGAGGAATGTGGTGGCGAATGTGCATGGTCGCTAATGCCTATTCCATCAGACATGACAGAAGCAGACGATGAATTGAAAGAAGCACTTAAGAATATTTCATCTGACTACCGTGTCCAGTTTGCCCTGCACCATAAAGAGGATGCAAGGCAAAATATTAAGCAGCTTACAAAAGTCTTTAGCGATGAACAAATACTACTCTTCATTCCTCATGTGGCAGAAGCCGAAGTATTCATAGATGGCACTAGGAAATTTGACGTCAAGAAAGATAAGGAGAAATGGATTGTAGACCAGTTTCATTATCCAGTTCCAAATGATTTGCGTGAGTGGGTCAGCAAGAGCATAGAACGTGGAGGCAGCAAGATACCTGATAAGTTTAAGGAAATTGATACCATTGGAATATCATTTGCTGTTTCACGGCATGGCAAAGAGATCATACCACTTAAGAATGCCAGAGTATACAACTATCTACCTACAGAACTGGATCTTGGCTTTACTTTCTTAATCAATGCAGATTTCATTCCTAACGGTTCTCGTAGCGGTTTGCACGACGTGGAATGGAACAACCGGGTGATGGAAGAGTGTGGCCGCAAGTTTGTGGACTGGTGGACAGGTTTGCTTAAGAATGAAGGAGAATGGGATATGAACTCTGTATTCAGTCTTCTTCCAGATTTCAGTAGCAGAAATCCGTACGCTGCTAATTTTATGGACGGTTTCATTGAACGCATGCACCAGGTCCCATGCATTCCTGTGTTTGTCAATGGCGAGTACAAACTTTGTATGCTGTCTGACATCATAGTAGATGAAATTGGCATAGTCTCTGGAAAGAATAGAATATTCTCAGATGAAGAATTCTACTCCTTCACCCGTGCAAATAAGTATTTAGCTCATCCTGCTATCAGGGACAATCAGTATCTTTTAGACTTGCTGGAAGAGACTTTCAACAATGAATGTTCTGTATATACTGCGGATGACCTAAAGAGTCTCCCTTCAAACTCAGGTTTTGAAAAGTGGTTGCTGAAAGTAGATAACAATATCAAGTTCAACAGCTATCTTATATCGACCAGATATATGGACAGGCTGATAAACTCGAAAATCTTCTTGACGGAAGACGGAAAACTGGAAGCTGCAGGAAAACTTTATCTTGATGTTGACAAGTATCTTGATGATATAAGTTTTCTTTCGGACTATATACCACGATTGAATGTAACAGTAAGAGATGTGCTAAATAAGCTCGATAGCTGGGGAATCATGGACGGTAAGTTTATGAATTTCAGTAATTTTGTCTTTGCGAAACAAATGACCCAGCTGACAGTGTTCGACGGGATAAGGGATAGGCTTAAATCACTTAAGAATAATGTGAAATTCATTCACTTCTTGGCTAAGAGTGATGGTGCCAACAGCCTAAGCTCAATAAAGTATCCTCTATTCACAGACGAAAATGAAATCATAGAAGAATATAGTAATTTATTCATTCCTAATGAATTAGGACGGAATTTTAAGTCGCAGTCGTGGATAGAAAGAAGTTGGATTCATTTTGTTCATCCTGACTATTTTCTACATAATAAAGACAGGGTTAGAAGATTTCTTGATGAGAATGGAATTCATATGCTCACTACTGAAAGAATCTTTGATGATTATATATCTAAGGACGACCATGTTGCCACCATATCGGAAAAAATAAAGAACAAGGTCAATAACGTCAATTTCTATCGATATGTGGCGCAAACATTTGATGGTAACAGATACAAGTTAACTCCTTATATGAGGAAGAATTTATGTCTGATAGCATCGAATGGTAAGGAAAATCTTTTAGTGCCAATATCCACTCAGGTTTATAATTACAATGAAGAGTTGGAGAATGTACGCAAGGAACCTTGGCTCCCTGCTGATATGTGTTTGTCACTTTCCAACGTCTACAATGAGGGATTGACTGACACAGAGGTGTCTGACTTCCATCAGTCTCTTGGAGCCAAGAATGTTGTATTTGTGTTTAGCTATGGACAACTTGGCAACATTATAAAGTCGAACCAGAATCTGCTGAATATTTGTCACAATATTAAATCAGAGGATACAAGTAAAAGCTTCCTGAATTTTCTGTTTGAATATAAGAAGGAAATTTTCAGGGGAGACATTCATATTCCTGAAGGCTTCAAGGATATACCTATAAAGTGGGAAGGTCTTGAGTCAATGGCCTCCTGCAATGACTTAGACGGCATGAAGTATTATCATACGCCAGAGCTCGATGAATTACAGAATCAAACTTGGTTTGAACAATCATCTATTCGCATATGCAGTCATTGCTATGATGATCTCTTTGATGGTAAAGAACGCCGTGACTTTTATAGGTCACTTGGGCTCTATTCCTTTGATGTGATATCGTATCTGCGTAGCAATGTCATATCTGCCCCGCTTCACTTCGGTGAAGCTATAAGTGAGAAGGCATCTAATTTGTCATTTCATAGATTTTTGTATTCAATAAAGAATCAACTGACTGAAAATGATTTTGAAAAGTTGCAGCAGTTGCCTATATTCATATCTTCTCCAGAAAATCTGGAAGGAGTGTTGGCGGAAAATAGTAATAACCACTATCTGCCTTCAGCGTTGCTGCACGAAGTGATTAACCTTGATGTCTTCCCTGCTGATATTCTTGATGCTATCCATCCGGATTATATTCGTGATGATAATGAACGAAAGTATTTTATCGACCAGTTAGGAAATGTTGAAATGTCGAAAGACCAGCTGGCGGATTATATAAAGCGAAATGCAGACAGAATAGCTGAGTATTTGTCCGAAAGTGACCGAAATCTAAGATTCTGGCGTTGGGTGGTGAATTCCAATTTTTCATTAGAGGAATTGCATTCGCTATCAGAAATTCCATTGCTCTATCATTCGCTTGGTGGCAATGACAAGGGACAGTTGTTAGGTGAGAAATTATTTATCTCCGACAGCTATTCCGACATTGATGATATTGAGCAGTTTGTAGCTCAGTATGAGAAGGCTCCTTGTTTTGTGTCATCACGGTATATCGAGAAGGAAGAAGATAAAGCTAAATGGATCAGACTGTTTAAGGCTATCAGTGTGGCAACCGATATGCATGATATAGTCTTTTACTCCATTTTGCCTAATCTTCAGAATTACGAAGATGTAAATATTGTCAGCCTCTTGGCTCAACAAGAAAGTGATATTAGAAAAGAGCTCAATAACCCTAAGTCAGCTATCAGAGAGGACTTAAGCCGGTTACGTTTGCTATGTGACGATGGTCACTATCGATACCCGTCGCAAGCATTGCTTAGTGGCAGCTTTCTTGATGTAAATGATAATCCACTGCCCGAGGTAAAACTGCCTAACTTGATTTCCGAAAACTATATTTCAGAAGCCGGTGTCTCTGTCGAAGGAAAATCACGTATTAAGAGGCTGCTGACAAGCATCATGGATGGTTATGCAGCTACACTCAATCAGACAGCCCTTAAAAAGAAAAAGTTAGAATATTTTATTGCCCATCAAAATGACTATCGGTCTGCTGAACACTTTAGCATAATTGGCCAGATTGCTCAAATGTTCAAAGAAGATCCTGATGGTATCATGAATATATTACGAGGTAAAGATATCTATCTTTATCAGAGCAATGGCACGCTTGGACCTGCCTATAAGATATATCTTGGAAGTGAATATTCTCCAGATTGTGACTTCGAGGGCCATGGTGTTGATGAGTTTAATTATCTGAGTAATGATTATCAGCAGGTTATACCTGAGGATACCAGACGCCAGTTTTTTACAACTATCGGTATTAAACAGTGGTTTACAGAGTCATGTCTGAAATTTCTTAAGATAGATAGTTTTGCGAGATATTTCTGGAGTAAGTATGCTGTGAACCATAAGTATACCATAGAAAGCTTTTGCACGGAAGCTAAATTAGGAAATATCTTATGTATGCCCACGAAAGAAGGCGTCAAAAAGCCATATGATCTTTATGATTATCGCAATGAACAGTTGTATAAGATAGTATCGGCGTTACCTAATGCTGCAGCTAAACTACCAGATGTAATTTTGCCCGATTGGATTAATAAGATAGGTCTTCGGGCCCGACTGAGTTTTACAGATTGCCTTCAGTATTTGTTACTGAATACCCATGATTATCGTAGAATAGTATTAAAGTGGATTACAGATACAAAAGACGAGACAATATACCGACATCGTTCAGATATTTTGACATATAGGCAAAATGCCAAGTGGTTCAGTGGTGCAAAAAAATGGGTGCCACTGGATTCCCTTGTTGCTCTGGAATGGGGTAATGAAACATTATCTGGCAACTTTAGCAGCAATGCCTACGTATGTAATCAGTCTTATATGCCTGAATATAAACAGGATTTCGACCGTCTATGCAAGATCCTTGATATCAAGATCATATCAAACAGAGATCTGCATAAACGCAAGTCTGGTCAATGCCACAATGACGAAACTGCAAGAAAAGAGATCGGGAAGCGCTTGCTTTATCTTGCATATAAATCAGGCAAGAATGATTGGGAAGATACGTATGCTTCTCAACTCGATAAATTGCAAAGATGTGATATTAGTAGTTGTGAAAGAATAGATTACTATTACAATGAAGATATCAAAACGGATCTTACTTCGTTTATTGATGATAATGACAAATTATGGTATGTTGGGGCATGGAATGGTCCTATGTTTCTTGATGTACTGAAATGGTGTATACGAGTGTTTGAAATAAAAGGACTTGAGGAAAGCTACCTTAAGAAGTTATTCCTTGATGATTTTAATAAGTTTCTTAGAAAAAATAATGTTGACTTTTCTGAGGATTTTCTGAAATATCTTGATGAAGACACCAAGAAAGGTTTGCTCGTAGAAAGTGATGAGCAGGCAGAAGAGTGGACAGAAACAGATGACTCTACCCCAGTTGTGTTTGATGAGCATGATGAAGATTACGACACAAGCGACACCGAAACAGATAAAGAAGAAAAGTCACAACAAGAAGACACTACTGAAAGAGGAGATAATGATGACAACAGCATAGCTACATCCAATAATGAAGAAGAGATAAACCTACCCCGCCGACGTAAAGAACGTTCTGATAAAGGTAAGCATCATGAAGGATATCACTCCAAGGGATCTACTGACAGTTATGATTTCAATGATGATGACGAAGATGATGAAAGCAGAAGAGAGGACATAAAAGATCGTCTTGAAAAAGAGTGGGCACAGAGAAAATCACGTGAAGTTAAGGCTCCTCGGTCATCCTCCCATAATGATTCAGAAGAGACTCCTACGAAGAATCTTGAAGAAGGTGTCACTGTAGGTGGAAATTTTTTCGAGAAAGACTCTTCTGACGGTTATAATCCATTGCCTGAACAGAATACCCAGACAACATTGAAGCGAAAAAGGACAGAGGCTCGTGATGTTGCTGCGAAAGCTGACGATCAATTGAAAATCAGTGAATTGCTGATGCGTACTCCCAAATATACATTTCTCTGGTTTAAGTACTTGATGGAGATGATGTATGCTGACAAAACAAACATGGGAGTCAATAACATTCAGATTGATTTCTTCAAAATGGAGATTTCAGATGAAGAGAATACCATCAAATTGTCTAAACCATCAAAAGTTATACCAGCATGGATCTTAGATGCTGACAGACTTCAGATTGTAGCAAGTAAAGATGGCAATGGCAAAACACTGAAAGGGGTTTCGGTATACCACGTAGATGATGAAAGCCTTGATATAATGCTGTCACCTGACAGTAATGCAATAGAAGTATGTGAGTCAGCAACTAAGTTCAGACTTGACGCTACTAATAGCAATAATATCATAGATGCATTACAGAATAGATTCTTGCAGTTGGACCTTGCTGATGATTATGATATGAAAGAAAATCTTCCAGATAACATCAGCTTCATTTACGGTCCTCCAGGTACTGGTAAAACTACCCGAGTAGCTGAATACGTCAGTAAAATCCTTACTGATGCCGATGTTCATACCAATATTCTCATCCTCACTCCTACAAACAAAGCTGCAGATGTGATGGCAGAAAAGCTGATGGAGCATGAGAATTGCTATGACTGCTTGTCGCGGTTTGGGGCTACAGAGGATGTGAATCTTCAGGAGCAAGGTATAGTGTCTACTCGCGATACCATGGATATGAACTTTTTTGATAAAAACGTTGTGGTCACCACAGCTGCGCGTTATCCATATGATACAGTAAAGCCTGATGACTCATGTCTGTGCGACTATCCATGGGATTATATCATCATAGATGAAGCATCAATGTTGGATATTGTGACTTTAACTTATATCCTCTATAAAAGCAAGACAGCCAAGTTCATCATATCTGGTGATCCTATGCAAATACAACCGGTAAAACAGAATGATGTCTATGTAGAGAATATTTATCAAATGCTTGGTATCAACGAGTTGGCACACGCTAAAGAAGATGCTGGCAAATATCCACTTGAAGCATTGACTTTGCAATATAGGTCGGTGCCCATTATAGGCGATGTCGTCAGTCGGTTTGCTTATAATGGTCGAGTTAGAAGCTATAGATCTTCGGCAAGCCAGAAAGCCCTAAAATTAGACGGCATTCAGATTAATACAATAAATTTCTTAGGATTTGAAGTCCGTGATTTTAGTGCTTTGTATGGTCTTGGGGCTGTTGGTGGCTCCGCTCTTCATCTTTATTCTGCAATATTTACATATAATATGGTTGCATATACCGCTGAGCAGATAGCGAAACACCATTCGTATGAAGATTATACGATAGGAATTGTATGCCCATATAAAGCAGAAGCAAAAGCTATCAATCAAATGATAGAAAGCCGCCCAATTGATAATAAAAATTGCAAAGTTTCATGCGGTACAGTCCATAGCTTCCAGGGTGATGAGTGTGACATAATGTTTGTAGTGCTTAATCCTCCTGCTTATAACACTGCTGGCACACATGTTAACAATAACAACATTATTAATGTGGCATTGAGCCGCGCAAGAGACTATCTTTTCTTTGTTGTTCCTGAAGGACAAATTGATGGGTATAATGTCAAGAACAAGCTTGGAAAGATTATTGATGCCAACGATAGAAGCATACTTCATTGTAAAGAAATAGAAAAGGTGATTTTTGGTGAAGAAAACTATATTGAGAGTAATACAGAGATAACACCTCATCTGCCGGTGAATGTTTACTATAAATCGCAGGCTAGATATGACGTAAGATGGGATGACACTGCTCTTGATATTCAAATGCATTAATATTGGACATGCAATTTTAGAGTAAACATCATGACACAGGATGAAATATTGAAGCTTGTTAGGAGCAAGGAAGGATTCATAGGCAATGCGATGAACATTCCATATGAAAGGCAGAACAAGACCCACGAACTGGTATTGGAATATAATCAGACCAGTCCGGCGGATACAAAGTGCCGAGAGGAATTGCTCAAGCAGATACTCGGTACGTATAACGAACGGGTCGTGATCCAGCATGGCGTTCACTTTGACTTTGGATTCAACACCCATTTCCTTGGTATGGCCTATGTCAACTTTGGAGTTACCTTCCTTGACACAAGTCCAATAACAATTGGCGACATGTGCTTCATTGCACCCGGAGTAATCCTCACTTGTGCCGGTCACCCCGTCGTGGCTGAGCAAAGAAATCAGGGGTTAGAAACGTCGAAACCGATAACGATCGGCAACAGCGTGTGGATAGGTGCGCATGCTACCATCTGCGGTGGAGTAACGATAGGTGATCATGCTGTGATAGGTGCCGGAGCCGTGGTCCTTCACGACGTCCCTGAGAATACGATTGTAGCTGGTGTTCCGGCCAAAGAGATAAGGAAAATCACGGATAAAGACATCATCCCGTCAGACCAAATTTTGTTTTAACATAACGAATGGTCATCCACTAAAGGGAAGGCAAACAAGTAACAATGAGTTATAACGAGACGATAGACAATTACCTCTATGATGAGGAGAACGAGTATACACAAGCCAACGATCTGTGGGAAGACTTCTTCATGGAGAAGCAAGACGAGATAGACGAACGGCCATGGATTCAGGCGGATGCCCTGGTCCATCGCAAAGATTTGAACAGACAAGTCGGCGACATGCTTGACAGAGTGCTGCCGGAAGATGAGCGTGAACTACTGCGCCTTTATTTCGGAATTGGTCGTCGTCGGCATTCCATGGATGAACTCATCGCACTCTTTGACAGCGAGCGCAAAGTGAATTCTCTTCTACAGTCAGCTATGAAGAGGTTGCGCTATTCCGACGAGATACTTGCTATCTACAAGTATCTACACAGATAGATCATTATCTCCTCCATTTTGCCTACTGGCTCTGCTCGTCACCCACATCATTCTCTTTCATTCCATGTCCGACCTCGTTTTCGCGATTGATATTCGTGCAACCAGTATCGCTATCAATTAAAGAACTTTATTAACCACACCTAAAGCGGGACTGATTAACCTCTTTGTGAAGCATACCAACTGCGCGCTTACGGTTGATATGATTCACCAGTACACACTCATTGCCCGTTTAGTAAAGTCGAAGATCCACTACTTTGCACTGATAAAAACAATTACGGATCTTTCATTTGAATTTTGACTGACATGTTCATTACCTTTCTTGGTGCCGGGGGCGCAACAAACGCGAACCGTGAATGGGAATTGAATGGCAATATGGATATGTCAGTCGATGACGAGGAAGCACAGAGAAAGAAGTGGAGAAGATAAACAGCTTTGATGCTATCTTCTTCACTTTCCTTTTTACTATCCCTCAACAATCTAGAATTAGATTTTTCCCTTTCTGTTTCTATAATCGCTTATTTATATTTTCTCAGTCTTAGAGCTGGAAGCCTCCAAACAGCGATGGTTAGTTTTTTTCGCCTGAAGTAACAGAAACTCCATATCATTACTAACATTTGTAAAAACATGGACTTAATGGGGCGTTTGAAAAACAAGTACTATTTCTTAAAATTCTCTTTGAAATAAATACCCTTTTTAGCCTCTTCGTCACTTTTTACAAGTTTTCTAAACATGTAATAATAGACACTACCATTTGGATTTATTTTTGAGTCTACAAAATCCCAGCCTCTTTTTGACATGTAGTTCATTACATCAACCATGGTCTTGAATTCTATTCTCTCTCCCTTTTCATTACAGATGTCGGTACCAGTGTTTTGATCGTTCCATAGAATTCTAACTTTCATTTTCCCAGATAAAGTTAAATCACTTAGAACTTGGCAATAAAAATAATAAGGCTCACCTGGTTTGTCAAGGTTCTGAGCCGAGATCTGCATGCTTATAAAAGCAGACATTAAAAATAACAGAAATTTCTTCATGTTTATTGATTTTTTATTCTTCTTTTATGTTATAATTGCCTTTAATTAATGTAGAGATTAAGCGAAGATTGCATATATTTGCAAAAGTACAATAAATCCTTCACACTATCACATCTACGCAAGTTAAATTATGTCAATTTTAAAAATCATAAGAAACGCCCTCCACTCTCCTTCTTATTTTTTATATCCATGGTTTTCAAAGAGTTTGGCCGCTGCAGTGATTGAACACGCCCGACTGGAAATTGCCAAGCATATTAACGGCAATATTGATTCCGCATATTGGGAGATTGGCAAGATGCTTCATGAGCGAAAGGTAGAAAGCGGACATTGGGATGGCGTGGTACGCCAGTTGTCCGTAGACTTGAAAGAACGCTATCCGAAGATGGGGCTTTCACCTCGACAGCTTTGGAACATGTAGAAGTTTTATCTTCGTTATGCAGGGCACGATGCAAAACTGCTACGCGCCGTAGCACTTTTGCCGTGGTCGCACAACTTACTTATTATGAGCAAGAATAAGAATGATGAAGCTACTCTGTTTTATGCGAAAGAAACTATTGCTAAAGGTTGGAATCGCGACTTATTACTTAACGCGATTAAGCTAAAAATGTACGAGTCCCAGTTGGCAACAAAGGTTGACAACAATTTCAGTATCACGCTTCCTATTGAGCAAGCTCAATATGCCAATGAGTTGTCTTTCCGCTAATTTCCTGCATTTTCTGCTTCAAAATGTTTGCAAAACTCGTCTATAATACAAAATAATTCTGTAACTTTATAATCGGTAGACATATTATTTTTTTGTAGCTAATAGATTTTCACCTATAAAGACACAAAATATTTATGAGACTACCAACTTTTTTATATACTATTTCTTATCCCGAACTGAGGAAAATATTGATACTTTCAAAATAGCAGAACCTAATCCTTGATGATAAGCCCCTGTTGCCCAACGACAAGATTTTCAATCTGCATCAGAAAAGCGCCCTCGACAAAGAGCCCAGGTTGTTCTAACCGTCTATCTCCTCCACTTTGCCTGCTGAATCTGCTCGTCATCCACATCATTCACGCTCATGCCATCGCCAACCTCGTATTCACGGTTGGCATCCTTGGAACCGGCATTACTATTCACAGAAGGACGAGGCACAGATGAAGACTGTCGTTGTTTCTGTTCGATTTTTGTATGAGCAGAGTGTGCTACCTTGACAATGCCTTTCGATTCCAAGTAGTTATCATGAAGTTGACGGACAACGGACTCTTTCAACCGGATGGTCTCGCCATTCCATGATAACGTTCCCTTATGGATGCGTGTGCCAAACTGCCGATAGAGGATGCGGTTGATGTCGAGCGTGGTGAGCTTCGGATTGTCGGCCAACAGTTCGTCGATGGTCTTTTCAATTTTGGCAAACCGTGTGGCAGCATCCTCGAACTGCAGCAGTTCTTTGATGCTGAGAAACTCACCGCCTTTGAAGACAGTCTTGTTCTTATGGTCAACAAGGATATAACCATACGGTGTGTCCGCCTTTCCGACGAACACAAGACTGATGCCAAACTTCTTTTTCATGTGGGCAGCGAGCTCTTCCTTGTTGGCACTGAGACTACGGTACTTCTGTAGAATGGCGCGTAACTGCTGACGTCGCCTGTTGTCGGGGCGGTTGTCTTTCAGAGCATGCTGCATGATGAGCTGCACGGGTATCGTACCCAACTCTTCCCCACCGCGGTACAGATGTACTACCGGCTTCTCGTCATCATCCTTACAGTCATAGCCTAAACTCTCCATGATGGCACAAAACTGCGCCTTGGACGTGTAGCGATAAGAAAGCGCATCCTTAGCGATGTCGTTGACTTCCGGTTCCTGCTTCTGCCCCATGTATTCCTCCATTATCTTCAGTGTCACCTGATGCGAACGCCGTTTCTCGTGGTTATGGTCAATCTTATGCCCGTCGGGAGCCACACGGGATGTAATGATATGGATATGGTTGTTGTCCGTGTCATGATGGGCATAGACAAGCAGCGGCTGCCCTTCCTCTGCATACCCCATTTCCTTGAGATAACGGTGCGCGATGTCAAGCAGCTGCTCATGGGTGTACTCACTCCCCTTGCAGCTTACAGCCACATGGAACTGAGCGTTTTGAATATGCGTGTTCCGTGAAGAGTAATCAAGGAAATATTGCCGTAGCTTTTCTAGCGTGTAGTTTTCCGGTCTGAGCCCAAGAATGTTCTGAGCCTCCAAGAGCGTAGCTATGCCCTTTTCAACCTTCATCTCGTTGTAGGCGATTGCATGGAAGTTAGCGGAAGAGGGTAGGATAGTGATAATCATATTTTGATTTAATTGTTTACGTTTCTTCTTGCTTGTCGTGGATGGAATCCAGCTCTGCCTTGATGCTCATGATGGCTTTTACAGCCTTGCGAGTTTCTGGTATAAGGATGCCGCGGAAGTAATTCTCGGTGAGCTCACCGGCTATGGCCAGTTCGTTAGCGCGGTGCATACACTGGTTGAAATTACCACCCAACCACGAAAGCTGTTGTTGATATTTTTTATAGAACTGCAGGAGTGTCTCCATCGTCTCTATCTTCCCTCTCGTCCGTTTGTCGTCGAAACGTCTGACGGCATCACGCACCATCGCACTCATGTTGCCGCCGTAGTTCTGCGCTTTGTTTTGGAACATCTGAGACTCATCTTCTGATAGACGGATTTCCAAGCGGATACATTTTTTCTTCATAGTTGGATGGCTGGTTATGGTTCATCTGATAAGGAATAGGGAGTTGCGACCGTTTTTCCTCCCCAGCTCCGCTGGCAAGTGACTTTTGAAGTATACTGAGGTGGTAACCGAGGTGTACGTACAAAAGTACAACTTGCTACTCCCAATGGACTGCCGTGGCGGTGGCAAAGCCGAATGATTAGGTGTGTATGCTGGTTTTCAAGCGGATATGTCATTTAATCTATAAAACTTGTGTAAGCGGGTTTTCATCAGTTTCTCGCAGACTCAGTATTTTACTGGCTCAAACTATGCGATTGTCGACTATGCAAACGTTCAACATATGTCGCCCCTGCAAACTCTTAACACGTGTCGACTATGCAAACTCTCAACACGTGTCGACTATGCAAACTCTTAACATATGTCGACCGTGCAAACTCTCGACATGGGTCGATCGTGCAAACTGTCAACATATGTAGACTGTGCAAACTCTCGACATGTGTCGACCGTGCAAACACTTAAAACGAGTCAACTCTGTAGACCCTCAACATGTGTCGAGCGAGTGCAATGAGATTGGCGTAAGCATGGGTACATGCAAGGCATTAACCGGTTCGTCCAAAACTAAGATACTAATTGTCATACGAGTAAAGTTTTTTCAAGAAATCTACATTGATAAACACCCCGTTCCGACTGTAGCCATGCGAGAAAATATTCTTGCATCGCACATCGTTACAGGCAAAAAACAGCAGATCTTGTGATGGCAGTCCGGAAACATATTTATCATCGATTTGCCAGCCGTTAGCCAAGCCACCCTCGATGCGAAGATACAGCACGTAGTCACCTACAGATATTTTGACATCTCTACAGTGAATCGGATTCCGTTTGGTCGCTATCTTTATTTTAATGCCCATGACTTTGACGAAGCATACTTGCAAAAAGTCATTGCGGTGCTCTGTCGTGTCAAACGGCTTGTTAGCTGTATAGTCTCCACCCGGATGTTCCTTATGGAGCGGAGACAAGATCAGCGTGATGCTATTCATCTGAATGTGTAGCTGCTCTTCCAGCTGCTTGCAGAACA
>ULTQ01030075.1_pt1 | contig 13661 bp, 9 predicted proteins | sample 1957731 | NCBI WGS metagenome assembly ULTQ01 (sample SAMEA4835738, study PRJEB28245) | human gut metagenome | biome: gut microbiome; material: fecal sample | place: Denmark | collected 2008 | reverse complement strand
AGGAGAAGCCGCAGTTCGCCCAGATGCCGAAGGACAAGAGTATAGAAACCATTACGCTCGACGAGGCGCTCGAACTCTTCAAGCTCCCGCGCAAGGTGGGCAAGTTTGAAGGCACCGACGTGACGATAGGTGCCGGCCGCTTCGGGCCTTACGTGCTGCATAATAAGAAGTATGTGTCCATCCCCAAGGGGGAGGATCCGATGACGATCACCTTGGATCGTGCCGTTGAGCTTATTGAGGCCAAGCGTAAGGCTGAGAAGGAGCGGCATATCAAGACCTACGCGGAGGATGACAAGCTTGAGCTGCTCAAGGGCCGCTTCGGGCCTTACATCGCTTACGACGGAAAGAACTATCATATTGACAAGAAGCTGCACGAGCGCGCCCTTGCCGGCGACCTCTCTTATGAGGAGTGCATGGACATCATCAAGAATGCTCCCGAACCGAAGCCACGCAGAGGAAGGAAAAGTTGATGGCTGACAGGATTAAGGATGAATGGGCCGGTGGCTTGTTGTGGCCGAAGCTTGCGGCTTGTTGGGGCCGGCCAATGCAGACAGCAGTTGCCAAGTGCTTTGATATAAACGCTGATGAATAGAATTATTTTAGTAGGATACATGGGCTCGGGAAAGACGACGGTAGGACACGCCCTGAGCAGGGAGACGGGCATGCCGTTCTATGACCTCGACTGGTATATCGAGTCGCGCCGCCACTGTACCGTGAAGCAGATCTTCGAAGAGAAAGGAGAGGACGGCTTCAGGCAGATAGAGCATAACATGCTGCACGAGGTGGCTGAGTTTGAAGATGTTGTCATCTCCTGTGGCGGTGGCACGCCGTGCTTCTTCGATAATATGGATTATATCAATGCTCAGGGCGAGTCGGTGTACCTTAAGTGTACGCCCGAGGTCCTGTATAAGCATCTGAACATGGGTAAGACCGTGCGCCCGTTGCTGCTGAACAAGACTCCTGACGAGGTAAAAGCCTTCATCCAGGAGCAACTCAAGGAGCGCGAGAAATATTATAATAAAGCCAAGCACATCATCGACGTAACCCTCATGGACAACCGCGAAAAGATAAAAATAACCGTTGACGCAATACGTAAGGAGTTAGGAATATAATGAAAAAGTGGACTATAGAAGACTCTGAGGAGCTCTACAACATCAAGGGATGGGGTACCTCTTACTTTGGCATCAATGAGAAGGGACATGTCTACGTGTCTCCCGTGAAGGACGATGTCAAGATCGACCTGCGCGAATTGATGGACGACCTTGCGCTGCGTGATGTCACGCCTCCTGTGCTCCTGCGCTTCCCCGACATTCTCGATAACCGTATCGAGAAGATGGCGTCGTGCTATGAGAAAGCCAAGAAAGAGTATGACTTCAAAGGCAAGAGCTATGTGATCTATCCTATCAAGGTGAACCAGATGCAGCCCGTGGTCGATGAGATCACTTCGCACGGCCGCAAGTTCAACCTCGGTCTTGAGGCCGGCTCCAAGCCAGAGCTCCATGTCGTGATCGCGCAGCAGTGCAAGAGCGACTCGCTCATCATCTGCAATGGCTATAAGGATGAGAGCTATATCGAGCTTGCCATCCTCGCGCAGAAGCTTGGCAAACATATCTTCATCGTTGTGGAGAAGCTCAACGAGATCGATGTCATCGCCAAGACCGCCAAGCGCCTGAAGGTCATGCCGAATATCGGTATCCGTATCAAACTCGCCTCGTCGGGCTCCGGTAAGTGGGCGGAGAGCGGTGGTGACGCGTCAAAGTTCGGTCTCACGCCTTCAGAGCTCCTTGAGGCACTGCTCAAACTCGACGACTATGGACTGCACGACGGCGTGAAGCTTATCCACTTCCATATCGGTTCACAGATCACGAAAATCCGCCGTATACAGAACGCCCTGACCGAGGCCGGACAATATTATGCCAACCTCAGGAAGATGGGATATAATATAGAATATGTAGATTGCGGTGGCGGCCTCGGTGTCGACTATGACGGCACGCGCTCCAGCAACTCGGAGAGCTCCGTCAACTACTCTATCCAGGAGTATATCAACGACTGCGTGTATGCTTTTGTGGATATCGCCAATAAGAACCAGATTCCTCATCCGAATATCATCACGGAAAGTGGTCGCTCGTTAGCTGCTCACCACTCCGTGCTCATCCTGGATGTCCTCGGCGTGGCCTCCCTTCCGGAGATGCCGGAGGAGTTTGAGGCTAAGCCCACCGACCATCAGCTTGTGCGCGACCTCTATGATATATGGTGCAACATCAGTCCGAAGTCGATGCTGGAGGACTGGCACGATGCCGACCAGATACGTGAGGACTGTCTTGACATGTTCGCTCACGGCATGGTAGACCTCAAGACACGTGCGGAGGTTGAGGCCATGTATTGGAGCGTGTGTCATGAGATCGACTCTATGGCGAAGCGCATGAAGCATGTGCCCGATGAGCTTCGTGGCCTCGACACGCTTCTCGCCGACAAGTATTTCTGCAACTTCTCCCTCTTCCAGTCGCTTCCCGACTGCTGGGGTATCGACCAGCTTTTCCCCATCATGCCGATAGAACGTCTCGACGAGCAGCCGACACGTAACTGCACGCTGCAGGATATCACGTGCGACTCGGATGGCAAGGTGGCCAACTTCGCAGTCAATGGCTCGCAGAGCAGTGTGCTCCCCGTGCATCCTCTCCGTAAGGGAGAGCCTTACTATATCGGGGCGTTCCTCGTGGGTGCTTACCAGGAGATCCTCGGTGACATGCACAATCTCTTCGGCGACACGACGGCGGCTCACATCACGGTGAAAGACGGCTCCTACCATATCGACCAGATCATCGACGGCGAGACGGTGGAGGAGGTACTCGAATATGTACAGTACAATCCGAAGAAACTCGTGCGCCAGTTGGAGCAATGGGTCACAAAGGGCGTGAAGGAAGGCAAGCTCTCCATGGATGAGGGTAAGGAGTTCCTCTCCACGTACCGTTCAGGACTCTACGGATACACGTATCTGGAGTAAAAAGTTTGGAAGTTCGGAAGTCCGGAAGTTCGGAAGTTCAGAAGTCCGGAAGACAGAAGTCCAGTCAAATGACTAAGCAGTGTGATGATTGTTCTTCTACATTTCTGTCTTTGAGGTTTCTATAAAAATAAAAAACATGAAGAATCTCACAGTTATCAAGGTTGGCGGTGCCATCGTGGAAGATGAGGCTCGTCTCGATGACCTCTTAGACCGCTTTGCGAAGATCGAGGGTCCGAAGGTGCTTGTGCACGGAGGTGGACGCCGGGCTACGAAGGTGGCTGCGGCATTGGGCATTGAGACGAAGATGATAGATGGACGACGTGTCACGGATGCTGACATGCTCGAGGTCGTGACGATGGTCTATGGAGGACTCGTGAACAAGAATATCGTGGCACGGCTTCAGGCGCGTGGTGTCAATGCACTCGGACTGACGGGCGCCGACATGAACGTGATGCTGAGTCACAAGCGTCCCTTAAAGAATGGCATCGATTACGGCTTCGTGGGAGATGTGGACCGTACAGACGGACAAGCACTGGCTTCTCTGCTTGAGCAGCGGGTCATCCCTGTCATGGCTCCGCTCACGCACGACGGGCAGGGACATCTGCTGAACACCAATGCCGACACCATTGCAGCAGAGACCGCCAAGGCGCTCGCCCCGTTCTTCGATGTAACACTCATCTATTGTTTCGAGAAGGCAGGTGTGTTGGCTGATCCCGATGATGAGCACAGCGTCATAGCGACGATGACAAGACGTGACTTCGAGAACTACTGCGCCGATGGCACGATCAGTGGCGGCATGAAACCGAAGATAGAGAACGCGCTCGTTGCCGTGGAAGCGGGTGTGAAGCGTGTCATCATCACAAAGGCTGAAGCCTTGGGAAGTACGGCAGGCACTGTGATCAGTTGTTAAAGGTTTATAGATTCTGAAATCTGCTTGAAGCGATGTTCTTTGATAAGTGTTAGCTGTTAATAATTAATGATTAATTTCCAGACAGATATCCTCCCGCTGAAAAATCAGCTGTATCGCCTGGCATTGCGCATCACGCTCGACAGTGCCGAGGCAGAGGATATTGTGCAGGAAACACTCATCAAAGTATGGGATAAACGCGACTCATGGACGGATATAGAGAATATCGAGGCTTTTTGCTATACTGTATGCCGCAACAAAGCCCTCGACTTTGTCAAGCGTCAGGGATCTCACAGTGAGAGTCTCGATGCAACGCAGAACGAGCGTCCCGATTCCGCCTATACCCCTTCCCAGCAGACCATCGCCAATGACGAAGTGGAGATGGTACGGCATATCGTCGATTCCCTGCCCGAGAAGCAGAAACTGTGTATCCAGCTCCGCGATTTTGAAGGCAAGCCTTACAAGGACATTGCGCGGCTGCTCAATATGACGGAAGAACAGGTGAAAATAAATATCTTCCGCGGAAGAAAAACAATCAAGGAGCGATTTGAAAAAATGAACAATTATAGGGCGTGATTGAATGGAAAAATGATGTTGTTATGTTTAATTATGCTAATCTCTTTTGTCTTTTCTCCATTTATTACTACTTTTGCCTACTAATGTATATACATCAATATTAAAGTTGACTCTTTATTAACAAAATGTCAGTAGAAATAAAACGCGTGGAAAGTAAGCGTGATCTCAAGCACTTTATTGATTTCCACTACGATCTTTATAAGGGTAATCCTTATGATGCACCGGTCTTGTTCATGGACGACATGAACACGCTCCGTAAAGACAAGAATGTGGCTTTCGACTTTTGCGAGGCTGAGTATTTCATGGCCTATAAGGATGGAAAGTTGGTCGGCCGTGTGGCGGCTATCATCAACAAGCGTGCCAACGAGAAGTTTAATAAGAAAGATGTGCGTTTCGGCTGGATCGACTTTGTGGATGACCTTGAAGTATCCAAGGCGCTCTTTGATGCCGTGGAAACATGGGGCAAAAGTAAAGGGATGACGTCGATGGTCGGACCTTTAGGATTCACCGACCTCGATCCGGAGGGTATGCTCATCATGGGCTTCGACAAGCTCGGCACCATGCCTACGATCTACAACTATCCTTATTATCCCGAGCACATGGAGAAGCTCGGTGGTTGGGTCAAAGATAACGACTATGTGGAGTATTACCTCCCCATGCCGGAGAAGACGCCGGAGAAGTTTGCCAAGCTCTCCGCGCTCATCGAGAAACGTTATAATCTTCATATTAAGAAGATAACACGAAAGGAGATCAAGCAAGGGGATATTGCGCATGAAGTCTTCAAACTGATCAACGAGACCTATAAAGACCTCTATGGCTATGTAGAGCTTACGCAGCGTCAGATCGACGAGTATGTGAAGACTTACTTGCCGATGCTCGATCCGAATCTTATCACGCTGGTTGTCGATGGCAACAAAGATAATAAGCTCATCGGTGTCGGTATCACGATGCCGTCTATGGCACGCGCCATGCAGAAGTGTCATCGCGGCCGCCTCTTTCCTTTCGGCTGGTGGCATGTGCTGCGTGCCCTCAAGATGCATAAGACGGAGGGCGTGGACCTGCTGCTCATCGGTTTCCTTCCCGAATACCGTGCCAAGGGAGCCAATGCCCTGCTCTTTGCTGACCTCATCCCCCGTTATATCGATTATGGCTTCAAATGGGGTGAGACGAACGTGGAGATGGAAAGCAACAATGGTGTTCAGGGCCAGTGGGGTTCATTGGAACACATTAACCACAAGCGCCGCCGTTGTTACAGAAAAGAGATTGGCGAGTAGGGGTTGTTTCTCGCATCTGCGTAATCAGCGAGAGATAAGAAGAATAAAGTAAAATGACAGAGACAGTACAATACACGGATGATAATATACGTCACTTGAGTGACATGGAGCATGTACGTACCCGTCCGGGTATGTACATCGGACGATTGGGCGATGGCAACCTGCCGGAAGACGGCATCTATGTCTTGCTGAAGGAGGTCATCGACAACTCCATTGATGAGTTTAAGATGAATGCCGGTGACCGTATTGAGGTGGACATCGAAGACAATCTGCGTGTCTCCGTCCGCGACTATGGTCGTGGCATTCCGCAAGGCAAGCTTGTGGAGGCGGTCTCTGTGTTGAATACTGGAGGGAAATACGATACCAAGGCATTCAAGAAGAGCGTAGGTCTGAACGGTGTGGGTGTGAAGGCTGTCAACGCCCTCAGTTCCCACTTCGAGGTGAAGAGTTATCGTGAGGGAAAGGTGCGTGCGCTCGTTTTTGAGCGTGGCAAGCTCATCAGTGATAACACCGAGCCGAGTCTGGATGAGAATGGTACTTACATCTTCTTTGAGCCCGACAATACCCTGTTCAAGAACTATTCCTTCCACGATGAATATGTGGAGACGATGCTCCGCAACTATACCTACCTCAACAGCGGTCTCACGATCATGTACAATGGCCGTCGCATCAAGAGCCGTAATGGTCTGGAGGATCTGCTCGTCGACACGATGACGACAGACCCGCTCTATCCCATTGTCCACCTCAAAGGCGAGGATATTGAGATAGCCTTCACCCATACGAACCAGTATGGCGAGGAGTATCACAGCTTTGTCAACGGTCAGCATACGACGCAGGGCGGCACGCATCAGAGCGCATTCAAGGAGCATATTGCCAAGACGATCAAGGAATACTACGATAAGAACTACGAGTATACAGATATCCGCAACGGTATCGTGGCGGCCATCGCCATCAATGTGGAGGAGCCGGTCTTCGAGTCGCAGACAAAGATCAAGCTTGGCTCCACACTCATGGAGCCGGGGGGCGAGACCATTAATAAATATGTGGGCGACTTCATCAAACGGGAAGTCGACAACTACCTTCATATCCACAAAGAGGATGTGGCTGATGTCTTAGAGAACAAGATCAAGGAGAGTGAGCATGAGCGCAAGGCCATGGCAGGCGTGACGAAGCTCGCCCGTGAGCGTGCTAAGAAGGCCAACCTCCACAACCGCAAGCTGCGCGATTGTCGTATCCATTACAGTGACGCGAAGGATGACCGCAAGGAAGAGTCGAGTATCTTCATTACCGAGGGCGACTCCGCAAGCGGCAGCATCACGAAGAGCCGCGATGTCAATACCCAGGCAGTGTTCTCGCTGCGCGGCAAGCCCCTCAACTCGTTCGGCCTGACAAAGAAAGTGGTGTATGAGAACGAGGAGTTCAATCTCTTGCAGGCTGCCTTGGACATTGAGGACGGTCTCGACAACCTTCGCTACAACAAGGTTATCGTGGCGACAGATGCCGATGTCGACGGCATGCACATCCGTTTGCTGCTCATCACATTCTTCCTCCAGTTCTATCCCGAACTCATCAAGAAAGGGCATGTCTATGTGCTCCAGACCCCACTCTTCCGGGTCCGCAACCGCCGCACGAAGATCAAGAGCAAGAAGGTCATAGCCGATGCTGACGCTCGCTTGGCTAAAGGTGAGCGGAAAAACGATTTCATCACACGCTATTGCTATACCGATGAGGAACGTGTCAATGCCATCCGTGACCTCGGACCCGATCCGGAGATCACCCGATTCAAAGGTCTTGGAGAGATCTCACCCGACGAATTCGTCCATTTCATCGGTCCTGACATGCGGCTGGAACAGGTTACACTGCATAAGAACGACCAGGTGCAGAAGCTCCTCGAATACTATATGGGCAAGAACACGATGGAGCGGCAGAACTTCATCATCGACAACCTCGTCATCGAGGAGGATCTGCCGCAAGATACGGAGCCAATAGAATAATGATTATGAGACACATCAACTTCCATTCCGTCATCATTTTGCTGATGGCACTTTTTTTTGCTGTACCCTCTCAGGCACAGTTAAAGCTTGATTTTGGCAAAGACTCCCCGCTTCGCAAGTTGCAGATAGCAGAGATAGCGATCAGTAATCTCTATGTCGATACCGTGAACCAGCAGAAGCTTGTGGAGGACGGCATCCGTGGCATGTTGGAGAAGCTTGATCCCCATTCCACCTATACGACAGCCAAGGAGACCAAGGCCATGAACGAGTCGCTCAACGGTTCTTTCGACGGCATCGGTGTACAGTTTAATATGCAGGAAGATACGTTGCTCGTCATCCAGCCTGTCGCTAAAGGACCGTCAGAGAAGGTCGGTATCCTGCCCGGCGACCGTATCGTTGCCGTCAACGACACGACGATAGCGGGTGTAAAGATGAGCCGCGAAGAGATAATGCGTAGGCTGCGCGGACCCAAGGGTACAAAGGTCAACCTCACCATCGTGCGTCGTGGAATCGCAGAAAAGCTCCATTTCACCGTGGTACGGGATAAGATCCCAGTCAAGACCATCGATGGGTGGTACATGATTAAACCTGCTACCGGATATATCCGTATTGGCAGTTTTGGAGCGACGACTTATCAAGAGTTTATGACGGCAGTCAATGCTTTGAAGAAGCAAGGCATGAAGAACCTCATCCTCGATTTGCAGGACAATGGTGGTGGTTATCTTCAGGCAGCCGTGCAGATAGCGAATGAGTTCTTGCAGAAAGGTGATCTTATCGTCTACACGAAGGGTCGTGTGGCACCGCGCTCCGAGTTTGTTGCTCAAGGTAACGGTACGCTGAAGGATGGTAAGGTCATCGTGCTTGTCAATGAGTTTACGGCTTCTGCCGCTGAGATCGTCACGGGAGCCTTGCAGGATCAGGATCGTGGCACGGTCGTTGGTCGTCGGTCCTTTGGTAAAGGTCTTGTGCAGCGTCCTATCGATTTCCCTGACGGTTCAATGATGCGTCTCACCGTGGCACATTATTATACTCCCTCCGGTCGTTGCATTCAGAAACCTTATGTCAAGGGTGATCTGAAAGACTATGAACTGGAGCTGGACAAGCGCTTCAAGCATGGAGAGCTTTATTCAGCGGACAGTATTCATTTTGCTGACTCGCTGAAGTTCTATACCCTTCGTAAGCATCGTACCGTATATGGCGGTGGTGGTATCATGCCCGACTATTTTGTGCCGCTCGACACGCTGCAGTTCACGGCTTTCCACCGTAAGCTCATGGCGAAGAATATCGTGCTCGACAACGACTTGAAGTTTATGGATGCCAACCGTAAGTTGCTGAAGGCAAAATATCCCCATTTCACCGATTATCTTGCGCATTACGAAGTGCCTCAGTCGCTCATCGATACGATCATTGCTGAGGGTAAGAAACAGAAGATCGTGCCGAAGGACCAGGCAGAACTGGACCGTACGCTCGTCTATCTCCGTGCTCAGCTCAAGGCGCTTATCGCCCGTGACCTTTGGGATATGAGCGAGTATTTCCAGGTGATGAATGAGCAGAGCCATGTCGTGCAGAAAGCTTTGAAGCTTCTGTGAGAAGAAGGAGGTATTGAATTAAGAAGTCCGGAAGTCGCTGATTTCAGCGACTTCCGGACTTCTAATTAATACATTCTACCCTCTTCATATCCCTCATTCTGTTTCCAGTTGGTATTTTCATTCATGATCTTCTGCGGGACGGGGAAGATGCGGTGGCGCTTGTCGAAGTTGGCCCCGGGGAAGTCGTGACGGTGGAATCCATATTCGCTCTCGAAGGTGCCGAACCGGATCATGTCGTTACGCCGCCAGTTCTCATCGAAGAACTCTCGTCCGCGCTCGTCGAGCAGCTCTTTGAGGCTTGGAGTGTGGTCGAGTAGAGGCGCATTGACGTATGCACGGATCTGGTTGAAGAGGCTCTGCGGTGTATCGCCGTTCGTTGCTGTGGCGCCCCGGAGGATAGCCTCCGCTTTTTCTAAGAGGATGTCCGCATAGCGGAAGATAGGCACATCGTTGCTTTGGCAACGAGCGTACTTTGAATACTCCGTGGGGTTCGGATAGAACTTGATGGAGCGGTAGCCCTGGCGCCATCCGTCGTAGGTAGCGCCGGCATTGAGCTGAGCCTCGCCGCCTTCTTTCAGTGTGAGGGTCTTTGTAAACTCCAACTGTTGGCCTTTATACAGGTAAGGCACGCCGGTCTCCTCGCCGGTGATAGCGTCGTGCATGAACACCTTGCCACTGAGTACGCACTTGTTGCGCTCATCTCCTTTCAGTGTGAAGAGGTCGGCAAACTCCGGGTTCATGGCGCAGATACCCGCACAGGAGTTGCTCATCTTGCCACTGTAGTAGCCCGTAGGCGTGCCAGAGTCGATCTTACGGAACGTGCGGTAACGGCCATAGTAGTTGCCTTCTTCTGATTTGTAATCGGTCACACAGTCGTAGGGCATAGCATAGATGAAGTCCTTGATCTGATAGCCGTTGTTATAAAGGAACTTCTTGCGATAGTTGTCGGAGAGGTTGAACAGTCCACTCTTGATGATTTCATCGCAGTATTTCACGGCCTCGTTGAGTTTCGGGTTCGCCGTTGTTGCAGGGTCGTAGTCGGCTACGTTGCCGCAGGTATAGACCCCCCAGTTCATGTAGAGCTTGACGAGCAGTGCTTCCGTCATCCATTTGTTCGGCTTGCCATAAGTGGAAGCGTCGTTGGCAGTAGATAGTTCTGGCAGACTCTCCACGAGCTCTTTCTCGATAAACTCAGCCACCGCCTTCCGGGGCTGTCGCTCAATGACCTCATTGCTATCGTAGATCTTGTTCAGGATAGGCACATCGCCGTAGCTGTCCATGAGGATGAAGTGATAGAACGCCCGCACGGTACGCAGGTTGGCTATATAGCGTTTAGACAGTGCTGTGGTGTCATCGGCCAGTTCGTTGATGAGCTTGTTGCACTTCGTGATGCCACTTGCCAGGTCGCTCCACCAGTTGCCCGGCGTGTTGTTGGCCTGGAAGGTATGGAGTGTCGGGTTGACATTCTCTGCACCGTCATAGTAGTCACCGTCAAAGCTCAGGCCGGTAGCCTCGTCGGACGAGAAGGTCTGATAACGGTTATAATTGTTGCCGAGCGGTTTGCGGAACGCATAATAAGCATCGGCCATTTTGCCCTCCATAGCGATCTCCGAGCTGGGGTATTCGGTCAGTTTTGACTTCACGTCCACATCGAGGTCTGTACAGGAGGAGGCAGCTAAGGCGAGAAGGGCCGTAGCAAGGATATATCTTGTTTTCATGATCATTGAAATAATTATTCTTAGAAATTGGCTTTCACTCCTACCATGATGGTGCGTGTATGGGGATAATACGAGTTGCGCCACTGTACGCCCGGTGTCAGTCCGCCGAGGTTCACCTCCGGGTCAATGCCTTTGAAGCCGGTGATGGTGAAGACATTGTTGCAGGTCGCGTAGACCGAGAGGCCGCTCACCCAGTCGCTGATCTTACCGAAGTCGTAGGCCAGGGTGAGGGTAGAGAGTCGCAGATAGCTCCCGTCCTCTATCCATCTGTCAGAAGGGGTCTATGCGTTCACGTCACCGTATTTCTGGTCCGTGAGGCACTCCTTAAACACGTTCTTGCCTTGTGCGATGAGGCTCACACAGTTGCCTTGTGCACGGATGGCGTCAAAGACTTTATTGCCGAGCACGCCTTGGAAGAAGATGTTCATGCTCCATTTCTTATACGTCAGCGTGTTGTTCCATCCGTAGGTCAGCTTAGGCTGCGCGCTGCCGGTCTTCGTGCGGTCCGTGTCCTGGGGCTTGGTTGTCACCTCCCCCGTGCGCTTGCCGGTCGTCGGGTCGTGGACATAGAACTGGCTGACGCCCTGGTCGTTGTACCCAGCCCACTCGTAGGTATAGAACTGTCCGATGGGGCAGCCTTCCATGATGCGCTGCACATAGACCCCCGTGTTGCCTGTAATCAGACAGTCGGCTTCATCGATATAGTCGACGGAGAACGTCTGATTGGAGAGTTTCTCCACCCGGTTGCTGTTGTGGGAGAGGTTCAGCGTTGTGGACCATTTGAAGTTTCTGTTCACCACGGGAATGGCGCTGATACTCAGTTCCACACCTTTGTTGCTGATGTCACCGACATTGGCTGTCATGGTGGAGAACTCGTATCGGTCGGTGGATACCGGGTAATAATAGATAAGGTCGGAGGTGCGCTTGTCGTAATATTCGAGGGTACCCGAGAGCCTCCCGTTGAAGAATCCAAAGTCGAGGCCGATATTAAACATGCCCGTCCGTTCCCATTTAAGGTCAGGGTTAGCGTTGTTTGTGGCGCCGATGGTGTGCATGTTGGTCGTCGTGCCATCAGCATCCGTATACGGGAACCAGCCTGAGGCGGCATAAGTCTTAATGGCCGTGAAGGCATCGAATCCTAAGGAGTTGCCGCTCACGCCGTAGCCGGCATGCAGGGAGAGGTTGTCGAAGATGTTGAGGTTCTTGATGAAAGGCTCCTCGCTCATGCGCCAGGATGCGCTCACCGAAGGGAAGGTGGCCCAGCGGTTGTCCTTACCGAAAGCCGATGATCCATCCCGACGGAGCGTGGCCTGGATATTATACTTGTCAGCGAAAGAGTAGTTGGCACGGCCGTAGAACGAGATCATCCTCAGCGTAGAGAGACTTCCGCTCTCCACGGCATCGATGCCGTCGATCTTGTTGGCATAGGTAAGATCGTAGTAGCGTAAGTCGTTGCTGTAGAAGTCCTTCACGGTCAGTCCGAATCCATCGTTGTTGTTCGACTCCTCCCAGGAGTAGCCTGCCATGAATCCGAGGCGGTGCAGGTCGTTGAGGGTTGTCTGATAGTTGCCGTAGGTCTCAAACACTTTCTTGTTGCTGAAATAGGTGCTTCGCTGCGCCTCACCGTTGGTCTTGACAATCTGCGACTGGGTGGAGTGATAGACAGAAGTGACGTTCTGCTTTTCGGAGTAGGAGAACTGTGCCGTCCAGGTGAGCCCTTTCAAGATGTTAAGGTCCGCCTTGCCGGTGATCTGCGTGCGCTTCTTCACATAGTTCATCTCGTCTTCGTGAATCATCGACACGGGGTTATAATAGTTTGTCACACTTGTCGAACTGAACCATGTGCCGTCAGCGTTCTTCACCGGTTGCAGTGGAGAATAGTAGACCATGGCGTCTGCCACGGCCATGCCCCGCTCATTGGTGCTCGGCACGTCGTTGATCTCCGTCCGGCTGTAGTTTACGCCGAGGGCGAGGTTCAGCCTGTCGTGCAACACCCTCGACTGCGCCAGGGCACGTGCGGTGAGTCGGTTCATGTCTGTCGACTTGATGACGCCTTGACGGTTCATGTAGTTGAGGCTGATGTTGTAGTTCGACTTGTCGTTTCCTCCACTCACAGAGAGGTTATGGTTGTGGCTGATGCCCGTTCGCTCCACCTCTTTCTGCCAGTCGGTGTTGGCTCCCTGGTCATCGGGCAACTTGAAGTTGTTGGCTTGGGCGTAGCTGCGTAAATCGTCGGCAGTAGCGAGGTCCACATCCTTCGACACGTTCTCTACGGCGAGGTAGCCCCGGTATCCGATGTGAGCAGCGCCTCTGCTGCCTTTCTTCGTTGTGACGATGATCACGCCGTTGGCTGCTTTCGAACCGTAAATGGCTGTTGCCGTAGCATCTCGCAGCACATCGATGCTCTCAATGTCGTCGGGCGAGACGAGCGAGAGGTCGACACCCGGCACGCCGTCTACAATATAATAAGGTTGCATGGCTTCGCCGGTGCGCAGGGTTGACGCACCTCGAAGTGTGATCGAAGGTTCACCGTTGGGATTGGCTGTCGTGGTGACCACGAGCCCGGGCACCTTGCCTTGCAGCATCTCGCCGGGCGTGG
>ULTQ01080772.1_pt1 | contig 13750 bp, 7 predicted proteins | sample 1957731 | NCBI WGS metagenome assembly ULTQ01 (sample SAMEA4835738, study PRJEB28245) | human gut metagenome | biome: gut microbiome; material: fecal sample | place: Denmark | collected 2008 | reverse complement strand
ATCCAGGCCATCATCGGTCTGCCCGCCAATATCTTCTTCGGTACGGGCATACCCACCATCATCATGGTGCTGCGCAAGGTGCGCGACGCCAATGACCACAGCGTGCTCTTCATCGATGCCAGCAAGGGCTTTGTCAAGGACGGCACACGCAACCGCCTGCGCGAGTGCGACATCAAGAAGATTGCCGACACCGTGCGCGACCGCCGTGAGATACCTGGCTTCTCACGCCTCGTCGACAAGGCGGTCATCGAGCAGAACGACTACAACCTCAACATCCCCCGCTATGTCGACTCCTCGGAGCAGGCTGAGCACTTCGATATCTTTGCTACGATGAACGGTGGCATCCCTGTGGACGAGATCGACCGGCTCGGTGCCTATTGGCAGGTGCTGCCCACGCTGCGGGGTGAGCTGTTTGCCTTCAAAGATGATTTCCCCTATGCCTCGCTCAAGACTGAGGACATTGTGACCACCATCAACAACAATGGCGACGTGGAGCACCTCAAGAGCAAGTTCCATCAGGCTTTTGGCGGTTTCGCCGATGACCTGCACGACCGCCTCATCACCCATCTCAGGAGCGTACACGAGCTGTCGGCACAGGACGAGATAGCCGACGAGATCTTCCATAGGCTGGTCACCATCCCGCTCGTGGACCGCTATGCCGCGTTCCAAGCCCTGGCCGACAACTGGCAGACGATAGCGGGTGATATCGAGACCATCAAGCAGGAAGAGGGCTGGGAGGCCTGCCGCAAGGTGGACAACGACACAAAGATGGTGAAGAACGGCAACGCGGAGGAAGAGGTGGTCTGTGGACTCAAGGGACGCATTGTCCCCTTCGACCTGGTGCAGCACGACTTCTTCCAAACGGAGCTCGAAACGCTTGACACCCTGCGCAGCCGCTTGGAGGCGATCGCCTCGGAGCTTGACGAGATACGCGACGGCTTCACGGAGGACGAGCAGGCGGCTTATCTCGACGAACAGGACAACACCAAGCTGAACAAGAAAGCCATCAAGGCGGACGCGAAGAAGCGTGACGGCAGCGTGGAGGAGGATACGAAGAAGAAGTTGAAACGCATCGTCAGCCTTTGGGACGAGCAGTCCAAGACGCGCAAGGACATCAAGACCAAGGACAGCGAGCTCGTCACCAAGGCGGCGGAAAAGATCACGCAGCTGACGGATGAAGAGGTAGAGCGACTGCTCCATGAGAAATGGATTGTGCCCGTATGCCGTGGCATCGATGGTACCCTCACGGATGTACTCTCAGAGATTGAATCCTCTGTCAACAAGCTTGCCAAGAAATACGCTACCTCCTACCGCTCTTTGCAGCGTGAGGAAGAGGCTGAGCAGGACGCATTGGCTGACCTCACCGAAGAGCTCACCGGTGACAGCTATGCCGTGGAGGGATTGCGTCAGCTCTTCAAACACATCCATCCGTCAAAGCTTTAAAGAAATCAGGGATATGAAGAAAGCGCCGAAAATAAGAATCAAGGGGTTTGAGGGAGAGTGGAAGACTTGCACTTTATCCGACATAGCTACATTCTCTAAAGGTCATGGTTATTCAAAGAATGACTTGACTAATAAAAAGGATGCAACCCCCATCATTCTATACGGTAGAATGTATACAAAGTATGAGCCTATTATTATAAAAGTTGATACTTTTGCATATCTACTTCCAAATTCCATTTTAAGTGAAGGCAATGAAGTAATTGTGCCTGCTTCTGGTGAAACTGCAGAAGATATTTCTGTCGCTTCTGCTATATGTACAAAAGGGATTATCATCGGTGGAGACTTAAATATACTCAAGCCGAAAGAAGGGATATTTGCACCATTTCTTGCTCTTAATATAACTTATAGTCATGCTCATTACGAACTTTCTAAAAAAGCTCAAGGAAAGACTATTGTTCATTTACACAACGATGATTTCAAAGATGTCCACGTCTGCTATCCTACTCTCTCCGAGCAGCACGCCATAGCTACATACTTCCACCGCATCGATTCATTGATAGAGACAGCGGACAAGAAGATTGCATCGCTGAAGCAGGTAAAGGAGGCTTCGCTGCAATCCATGTTCCCAAAAGAAGGACAAAAAGTGCCGGAAGTGAGGTTCAAGGGATTTGAGGGGGAGTGGAAAATTGATGAGTTAGGTAATCTATTCACTGAGCGAGTAGAAAGTGACGTTTTTGCAGAAATGCTTTCAGTAACTCAAAGTCAAGGTATAATCAAGGCTAATGAGAATGGAAGATATGACAATTCTAACAACGACAAGTCAAAATATCGTTTAGTCAAGGTTGGTGATATTGCTTATAACTCCATGAGAATGTGGCAAGGTGCGAGCGGCTATTCTCCTTACTATGGTATAGTTAGCCCAGCTTATACTGTTGTCGTTCCGAACAATAATGTTGATTCGTGTTTCTTCGCTTATATGTTTAAGACCGCAATTATGATTAAGCAATTCCGTCTTCATTCACAAGGGCTCACTACTGATACATGGAATCTCAAATTTCCAGCATTTAGCAAAATAGTTGTTACCTATCCTGCTGATAAAGCCGAGCAGCGCAAGATCGCCTCTTTCTTCGTCCATCTCGACAAGCAGATAGCTATCGCCCAGCAACGTCTTGATTTGCTTCGCCGCATCAAGAGCGCATGCCTCGACGAAATGTTCGTGTAATAAGCCCTTCCCTAACCCTCCCCAAGGGGAGAAAATTGCCCCATAACGTTACTTTCCCCTTCGGGTATTAGATTTTAAGTCAACGCTCCGCTACGCGGAATTACAAATATCCCCGAATATAAAGAATATAAATATCCTCCTGTTTTCGTCATAGGGACACCCACCTTACAAAGCCTCCTACATGCTCATCTCTTGGCGGTAATAACGGCGCACTGGATATTTCCCATGACCCGATACTTGTAATCTCTTCTATCTACTGATCTATAATTGGTTAGAGAGGTCCATAACTCAAGGAAAATAGTCATAGGCATGTTTAGCTCTAAATAGTGCAAATACCACCTAACAGAAAGAAAAAACGGCCTTCTGTACGAATAGATTTAGCGGTCTATGCTGCCCCCTGGTCATCCCCAACCGTGATGCAGTCGGTCTTGGTTGCAGTGGCCGCCTCCAATGGCGGCCACCACCCGAAGGTAACTCAATCCATGTTTACTCACCCTGCGATGGGTGGCCGACATTGGAGGCGGCCACTGCAAAACATTACCGTACAGGCCAAAAAAACTGCGGAGAAAATTGGATAATTAGAAGAAAAGCACTATTTTTGCAATAGAATACAAAAGCACAAGAATATGGAAATGACAAAAGAACAAGCTTACCAGTGGCTAAGAGAGGTTAAGCAGAACAAGAAGAAGACCATTGACAAAATGACCGAATGGTTGGTGAAAGACTATGAAAAGAGAACAGGACAGAAACCGACCTACATCGAAGCATTATGAAGTTGAACATTGAAAAGATCAATGCTAAAGCCCCGTATAAGGTTACATCCATACCAGGCATACACTTTGTGAGCTTTCTCACTGACTTTGGTGTACAGTATGCAGTTGGCTTCGACAAGGACGATACTACTATGCCGGTAACCGAGACCTACCAGTTTTCAATCATCAATGGTAATCATAAGAAATCGCCTCGCGACCCGAAAGTCCGCGAGACGATTATTGCTATTATTGAGAACTTCTTCATGGAAAACCAGGAGGTCATGCTCTACATCTGCGAGACGGGTGACGGAAAGCAGTCTATGCGCAACCGCCTCTTTGAATATTGGTTCAACCACTACAGGAAGCATTGGAACATTATGTTCCTGACAGCCTCGATAACTGACGAAAACGGCATACTCAACTATGCAGGAATCGTCCTTCGTAATGATCATCCACGTTTGAAAGAGATCGTCAATGAGTTCACTACAGCCGTAACCTTATTCAATGAGAAACCCGTAGAATAATTCTTGTGTTTTCCTGAATGGGGCAGTACAACTGATAGCCATATTCGTGTAAAAAAGTGTAGGGCATTGAGAAATATTCGTGTAGAAAAATGTAGAGTATTGAGAAATATTCGTGTAGAAAATGTAGAGTATAGAGAAATATTCGTGTAGAAAAGTGTGAAGATAGTCCGAATATTCGTGGTAATTTTGTAACTCTGCGGTGTGAATGACAATCTTTGTAAGCCATGGAACGTAGCATCATTGATTACTTAAATTTCGGGGGAACGCAACAATTGGCATTAAAAATTTCGGGGAAACGCAACAATTGGCCTTAAAGATTTCGGGGAAACGCAACAAATTACCCTAAAAAATTTTGGGGGAATCCCAAAAGAATAGTATATTTGCACGTTAAATCGCATGGAGCATTAGGAACTATGAAAGGAGGCGCAAAATATATGATGCGTTATTAAAGACAGTTCCCTTTTTATAATGAATGACCTATGACAACCAACATACCCGTATATATCAAGGAGAGCAAGTTTGAGGATGCACTCACTGAGCTGCTCCAGCAACACGGCTGGGGCGAGGACAACATCATCGTGCAGCCCACGGAGGAAGACTTGGTGAAGAACTGGGCCGAGATCATCTATCAGAACAACCGTGGACGCGCCCGGCTCGGCAACGCTCCACTGACGCGCACGGAGATGCAGCAGATTATCGACAAGGTGAACCAATGCGCCTCGCCATACGACACCAACCGATTCATCAACGGCGAGCAGGTGTGCATACGCCGCGACAACCCTGACGATCCCGACCACTTGGGCAAGGACGTGTACCTGAAGATATTCGATGCCCGTGAGATACGCGCCGGGCAGAGCCGTTACCAGATCGTGCGTCAGCCTCGCTTCAGAACTTCGAATGCGTTGGCCGGTGACCGCCGCGGCGACGTGATGCTGCTCATCAACGGCATGCCCGTGATACATATCGAGCTGAAGCGGTCGGGCGTGGACGTGTCGCAAGCTGTCTACCAGATAAAACGCTATACCCATGAGGGCGTGTTCCAAAACGGCATCTTCTCACTGGTGCAGATCTTCGTGGCCATGACACCCACCGAGACGCTCTACTTTGCCAACCCCGGACGGGAGGAGAACTTCAAGCCCGAATACTGGTTCCACTGGGAAGACTTCAACAACACCGTGGAGAGCGACTACCGCCGGGTGACCGCCGCCCTGCTCTCCATACCTATGGCCCATCAGATGGTGGGCTACTACACCATTGCCGACGACAAGGACCACACGCTGAAGGTGCTGCGCTCCTACCAGTATTTCGCCGTGACACGCATCGCCGACCGTGTGCACAACACCAACTGGGACGACCATCAGCACCGTGGCGGATATATCTGGCACACCACAGGCTCGGGCAAGACGATGACCTCGTTCAAGGCGGCGCAGCTCGTAGCGAAATCGGGCGACGCAGACAAGGTGGTGTTCCTCATGGACAGAATAGAACTGTCGATACAGTCGCTCGACGAGTATCGTGCCTTCGCCGATGAGGACGACCAGGTTCAGGACACGCAAAACACGCTCATGCTGTTGGCCAAGCTCCAGAGCACCGACAACGACGACCGCCTCATCGTGACATCCATACAGAAGATGTCGAATATCAAGGCCGGGACGGACATCAGTCAAGAGGTCATCGACGCCATCGACCGCAAGCGCTTAGTGTTTATCATCGACGAATGCCACCGCTCGGTGTTCGGTGACATGCTCATCAGCATCCGCAACACCTTCCCCCGCGCCCTGCTCTTCGGCTTCACGGGCACGCCGGTCTTTGAGGAAAATGCGCACCACGAAATTACCACGGGCACGCTCTTCGGCGACATGCTCCACAAATATACCATTGCCAGTGCCATCCCCGACGGCAACGTGCTCGGCTTTGATCCTGTGATGGTCAACACCTACAGCGAGGACGATCTGCGTGAGCGAGCCGCCTTGGCACAGCTCCATCTGCACGACGCCGACGAGATCGACCCCGACAACGAGCCACAGAAGGAGCTCTACAAGGCCTTCACCGAGGAGATGGAGATGGCCGATACCTACAACGACCGCAATGGCGAGATACGGCACGGGGTGGAACACTATCTGCCACGCAACCTCTATGAGCAGCCCATACATCATAATGCCGTGGTGCAGGACATCGTGGACAACTGGCCACGGCTGAGCCACAACGGCAAGTTCCATGCCATGCTTGCCACAAAGAACATTCCCGAGGCCATCACCTATTATCATCTCTTCAAGGAACGGGCCAGCGCGCTGAACGTGGTGGCGGTGTTCGACAACAACATCGACAACAGCGACGGAGGCATCGCCAAGGAGGATGCCATCGTGGAGATGCTCAACGACTATAACCGCAAGTACGAGACCACGTTCCAGCTCGCCACATACGCCAAGTACAAGAAGGACGTGGCGAAGCGCCTGGCCCATAAGAAACCGTATGTGGGCATAGAGGCGGACCACGCGAAGCAGATAGACCTGCTCATTGTGGTGACGCAGATGCTCACGGGATACGACTCGAAATGGGTGAACACGCTGTATGTGGACAAACTGATGAAATATGTCGATGTCATCCAGTCCTTCTCACGCACCAACCGGCTGTTCGGTCCCGACAAGCCGTTTGGCAATATTCGCTATTTCACCTTCCCCTACACAATGAAGCAGAACATCGACGACGCACTGGAAGTGTACGTCGACCGGCCGCTCGGTGTTTTCGTCGACAAGCTGGAGATGAACCTGAGCAATGCCAACAGCAAGTTCCTGCATATCAAAGACATATTTGAGAGTCACGAGATACACAACTTTGAACGGCTGCCCGACACCCGCGAGGACCGCAACATGTTTGCCAAGGACTTCTCTCAGTTGACCCACCTGTTGGAGGCCGCCCGCTACCAGGGCTTTCTTTGGGAGAAGCGAGACTATGAGTTCCAGCATGGTGTGACCTATACCCACGTGAGTATGCAGTTTGATGAGCAGACCTATATGACCCTGCTGCAACGCTACCGGGAGTTGTTTGACCGTGAAGACCAAGGCAACGGCGAGGACAGCGACTTTGAATATCCCATCGACACCTACATCACAGAAACAGGAACGGGCACCATCGACGCCGACTACATCAACTCGCGCTTTAGCCGCTATGTGAAGAACCTGTATATGGAAGGGCCGGGCAGCGAACTGACCAAACAGGCTCTGCGCGACCTGCACAAGACCTTTGCGCAGCTGTCGCAGAAAGACCAGCGCACCGCCATTGTCATCATCCATGACATACAGAGCGGTGACCTTCATCTGGAGGCCGACAAGACTATCCAGGACTATATCGCACAGTATCAGCTGAAGGAACTCAATGGTCAGATGCGCACGCTGTCAGAGGCAACGGGAGTGAACATCAGTCAGTTGGAGAATATCATGAACAGCGATGTCAATGCTGACAACATCAACGACTGCAACCGTTTTGAGAACCTGAAACAGACACTTGACAAGGAAAAAACACATACATTTGTCAACAGGGTGAAAGGGGAAGATGTGCCGGTATGGTTTGTTGCAACCATGGCCGACCGGTTGCTTCGTGACTTCATTCTTAGTGCCGACAAGCGCAACAGGATACTGAAGGCGTACCTCGATCCCGATTTCACGCTCGACACGGAGTCTGCGGAGGAAAAGACGACCGAGGAGCTGTTTGCCGAGCTGGAGCAGCCGGAGGCGGAGACTACTCAAGACGAGCGTGAAGAGAATAGCATACGGGAGAAAATCACGACGGTGTTGGCTACGTCATTGAACAGCGTGCTCGGCGGCATGCGCCCGACAAAGGAAATCACGGACAGCGTGTTCTGGGTCTTGGAGAAGGACTCGCTGCCGTCACTCGACAGCGTGAAGATGTATATCCTTCGGGCCTTCACCAATCTCTATGGAAAAGACAACCCCACGATTGTCGACAAGTTCGTGTCGTTCAATTTGATGGTGACCAAATTTGAGGCCTATTTGAAGAAACTGTTCTACCTCATTCATGGCCGTGAGATACAGCCGCGCCATGAAGGTGAGGACGTGACATGGGCGAATGTCATCCATGCTTTTCCCTGCTTGTGGCAACTGAAGTTCAGCCATGAAGCTGGCAAGCAACAGCTGTTTGAGTGGCTGTCGATGATGAAAGGCTGGCGCAACAGCGAGTCTCATATCTCGCCAACAGCCACGGAGAAAGAGGTGGATGCCGCCATCAACGTCTGCGTGAGCATGTATTACTTTACAACAGGATCCTGCATCACCGATTTGGAAATGCGGGGCTACGACCTTGAGGACAGCCTAAGCCCTACGCCGCCAGAGGCGCAGAAAGCCTGCGTGCACAGGATGACCGCAAGCCATGATTCCTACTCTGATGAAGAACCCTCGATCATGGCCGCTGAGGATATCAACATCGTCGATTTGCCCGAAGAAAAGAAGATCGCGCTCTTGCGACAGGCCATCGTAACGCTCGTGGGGTATGTGCCCCGAAAATCCATCTTCAACAAGCAGCGTCAGTGGGAAAGCATCTTCCGCATAGCCGCCGACAGGGGCTTTGTCATTGACAAGGACTATGAACAATTCAAACGCTTCATCGACAGCATGCATCTTGAGGGTCTGCCCGATGGCTTGTCGGTCAGACTGTTGGAGCGGCTCAACACTGGTGTCTATGCAGAGAGCTTCGTAGACTGGACAGCCGACGGACTCTCCGGCCGCAAACTCACCGAGTATCTTGACATACGCCGTGTGGCCGACGCTTTCAACAAAACAATTACGCAAATAACTGGAAAGGAATAGAATATGTAAATGACACGGCATTCAGATTCCAACTCGCGATGGACACCCTTGTCTCTCTGGCTGGACAGTTCCCACTACTGGGGCCTGTTAGGGACTTACATCCGTTAGCCGATATACATGCCAGTCAAACAACCAAAGCCGCTGAGCATCAACGCTCAGCGGCTTTGTTATAACAGGTTACGCATCGTATGAGGGTACACAGTCTCTGCGGCTCAGCGTGAGAGCAGTCCTCAGATCCCGCAAAAGAACGTGACAAGAAACGGGACACTGAAATCCATGATGAACCCATGAAAGACCGAGAGCGTCGCCAGATCCTTGCCACTATAGCGTGTGATGATAGGCAACGTGGTATCCATCGATGTCGCTCCTCCCACGCTGATCGGTGCCAACGGACCGAACCAACGGGCCAGGAGCGGGGAGCAGAGCAGCGTGAGGAGTTCCCGCACGATATTGGCTAAGAGTGCCACCGTACCGAGCGCAGCCCCACGGTACTGGGTGATGAAGATGCTCGAAAGGGAGTAATAACCGAAACCGGACCCGATGGCGAAACAGTCGGTCAGGCGCATGTCGGGGAGGAGGAGGCTCACCGCTAAACAACCGGCCAAGGTCCCGCCAAGGGTGCAGAGCGGTAACAGGAGAAGGCACGGACGGGTATGGCGAAGGGTGGAGAGCACCTCACTGTCGGAGCCGATGCTGATGCCCACACAGAAGATCAGGGCGCAGAGTGTCACATAACTCACATCACTGTCGCCGGCCGCTGCTGGCAGGAGATGGAACCATCCACCAAGAAGGCCGAGGATGAAGAAGGCGAGGATGATCAGACTGCCTCTCATGCCGCTCCTCCTTTCTTTCCCGACAGGCGGGACCACCGCCACAGTCCCCAGGCCAACGACGCACTGCCCAAGGACGCCGCGAGGGCTATCGCCACACCCTCAGCACCTAAGCGGCTCATACTGTGGATGATTCGATCATCACCACCCACCTCGATGCCCAACAGGAACAACAAAGCCCAGATAAGAACCGTGGTGAGTGGCGAGAGCCATGCCAGTCGCCGATGCCTCAGCAAGCGGCCCGCGACGATGCCGCACGCCATCATCAGAATAATCGTCAACATATCTTCTTGTGTCAATCCGAAATCGTGTCGGCACAAAGTTACTAATAATCCGCCAACATCAGTCAGCATTGATCACATTTATTACAAGTTGGCAGCATACTGAAGACAGACTTGCATCGTCTCACGTCAGTGGGTTAACATCTTTGCAACCGGGTTGCAGCAACTTCTCCGTAACTTTGCGGCAGAAATAAAATAAGCAAACAATTATGGATAAGAAACTCTTAACCCGCATTTTCCTGTCAGCCGTACTGCTCTTTGCGGCTTGGCTGGTGACGAGATCGTTTGTGATGCCCGTTTGGGCTCAGCTGCTCGTCTATCTTGTACCCTATCTGCTCATCTCTTATGACGTGATGGGCGAGGCGGTAGAAGAAGGTATCAAGGAGCGCAATCCGTTCAATGAAGATTTCCTCATGTGCGTCGCCACGATAGGTGCCTTGCTCATTGGGTTCCTTCCCGGCGCTGAGCCACAGTTTCCCGAAGCTGTCTTCGTGATGCTCTTCTTCCAGGTTGGCGAGCTCTTTGAAGACTTTGCCGAGGACAGGAGCCGGCACGCCGTCAAGGCACTGATGGACATCCGGCCCGACACGGCCAACGTGGAACGCGGCGGAGCGGTCAGCGTCGTCGACCCCAACGACGTGAAACCCGGCGAGATCGTGGTCATACGACCGGGCGAGCGCGTACCGATGGACGGGACGGTCGTCAAGGGAGTGTCGAGCCTCAACACCGTGGCACTGACGGGCGAGAGCGTCCCCCGCGGCGTAGGTGTGGGCGACGAGGCGCTGAGCGGCTGCGTCAATGTATCGGGCGTTCTGAAGGTGAAAGTGACCAAGAGTTTCGGCGACTCAACGGCTTCAAAGATTATCAAACTCGTGGAGGAATCGTCGGAGAACAAGTCGAAGAGCGAGACGTTCATCCGCCGTTTCTCCCGTGTCTATACGCCCATTGTCGTCTTTTTGGCCATCGCGGTAGCGTTCGTCCCGCCCCTTTTCTGCGACAGTTATGAGCAAGGCCTCGCGACGTGGATCTACCGGGCGCTGAGCTTCCTCGTGGTGAGCTGCCCGTGCGCCTTGGTCATCTCCGTGCCGCTGAGCTTCTTCGGCGGTATCGGCGGTGCTTCGCGCAAAGGTATACTCATCAAAGGCGGCAACTATATGGATGCCCTTGCCAAACTGTCCACGGTGGTCTTCGACAAGACAGGCACGCTGACCAAAGGCGTGTTTATGGTGACAGCCGTCCATCCCGAGACCATCGGTGCCAAGGACTTGCTGCATCTCGCCGCGCATGCCGAGAACTACAGCACCCACCCCATCGCCTCTGCCTTGCGGGCGGCATTCAGCCAGGAACCGTTTGAGGACGTGAAGTTCAACGACAAGGGCGCTGCCCCTTCCGGCGATACGCTTGCCGACGGCTGCCACCTGGAGGATGTAGAGGAGATTGCCGGAAAGGGCATCCGTGCGACGGTCAACGGGCATAAGGTCTGCGTGGGCAATGAGAGACTGATGGAGGCCGTGGGTGCACAGGTCGCAGTGTGCGAGAAATGCAGGCACATCGTTGGCACTACCATCCATGTGGCCGTGGACGGTGCTTATGCCGGACATATCATCATCGCCGACAAGGTGAAAGATGACAGCCGGGAGGCCGTTGCAGCCTTGAGGCAGCTTGGGGTGGACAAGACCGTGATGCTCACGGGCGACCACGAGCGCGTAGCCGCCAATGTGGCGGAGAGCCTGGGCATCGACGAATATCACGCGGAACTGATGCCTCAGGACAAGGTGGCTCAGGTGGAGCGTCTCCTCAAGGAGAAGCCGGAAGGAAGGACCTTGGGCTTTGTCGGCGACGGCATCAACGACGCGCCGGTCCTGGCCCGGGCTGATGTAGGTATCGCCATGGGATCACTTGGCTCCGACGCGGCTATCGAGGCTGCCGACGTGGTGCTGATGGACGACAAGCCGTCAAAGATTGCCACCGCGATCCGCATCGCCCGAAAGACCATAGCCAATGCCCGGCAGAACACCACGTTCGCCATCGCCGTGAAAGTTCTTATCCTCATCCTTGTTGCCACGGGACTCTTAGGACGTTATGCCATGCCAGTTGCCGTCTTCGGAGATGTCGGCGTGATGGTGCTCTGCGTGCTCAACGCCATGCGGACGCTGCGGGTGTGACGCAACGTTGAAATTATCATCTTTTGATAATCATGATAAAAGTATGATCTTTCCTGTAAAAAACAGTAGAACACATAGTCTGTAATCTGTGAAAAAAGGTTGGCTCCGGAATGCGAGAACAGCACGCCGGAGCCAACAACAAAGAATCAATCTGATTAGTCTATTTTCTCGTCAGCCTCATAGCCACCCATCTCGCGGATGGCATTCTTCAGCATGACATACTGATCGAAGAGGTTGTTGACAGCCTCCTCGCCCTTTGTATAGTCGTGCATAGGGCTCTTGAGGAAGAAGCTGAGGAAGCGCTGGATGCCGTAACGTCCGGCACGCGCGGCGAGGTCGCTGAGAAGCGTGAGGTCGAGCAGCAACGGAGCGGCGAGGATAGAGTCGCGGCAGAGGAAGTTGATCTTGATCTGCATGGGGTAGCCCATCCAGCCGAAGATGTCGATGTTGTCCCAGCCTTCTTTGTTGTCGTTGCGTGGCGGGTAATAGTTGATGCGTACCTTGTGATAGATATTGCCATAGAGATCGGGCTGATCTTCCTTGCGCAGAATGGTCTCTAAGGTAGAGAGCTTCGAGACCTCCTTGGTATGGAAGTTGGCAGGCTCGTCGAGCACGAGGCCGTCGCGGTTGCCGAGGATATTGGTAGAGAACCATCCTGCCAGACCGAGGTTGCGAACCTTGAGGATCGGCGCGAAACCCGACTTGACGAGCGTCTGGCCAGTCTTGAAGTCCTTGCCGGCGATAGGCATCTTGGTCTTATCGGCCAGCTCCCACATGGCGGGGATGTCGACGGTGGTGTTGGGGGCTCCCATGATGAACGGGCAGCCTTCGGTCAGCGCGGCATAGGCATAGCACATCGACGGAGCAATATGGTCGCGGTCGTCGGCTTTCATGGCTGCCTCGAGCTTGGCTAAGGTGCCATGATACTCCTCATCGTATGGTACATATATCTCGGTCGAGGCAGCCCAGATGACGACGATACGGCTCACGCCCGGCGATGCCTTGAAGTCCTCGATATCCTTGCGAAGGGCTTCTGTCATATCCCAGCGCGTCTGGCAGTCCTTGACGTTGTCGCCCGTAAGACGTTTGGCATAGTTGGGGTCGAAGGCTGCTTTCATGGGAACGATCTGCTCGAGCTCATCGCGCACAGGCTCAATGTCTTTCGCCTTCAGCACTTCGGCATAGACAGCAGCCTGGTAAGCATTCTGCGGATAGACATCCCAGCAACCGAAGACAATATCGTCGAGGGTTGCCAAAGGCACAATGTCCTTATAGTGAAGGTATTGCTTTTCAGCGCCATCGCCTACGCGAATCTTGTCATACTGCGTCATGGAACCGATAGGCTTGGCAAGTCCTTTGCGTGCCATAAGCACACCGGTCATGAAGGTCGTTGCCACAGCGCCGCAGCCAACGACAAGAACACCCAGCTTTCCGTCAGCGGGCTTAACGTTTGTTTGTTTCATGTTTGTTTGGTTATTAAATTAAAGATATTGGTTAACTCCCTAAATAATATTGGGTAAAGTTACGAACTACTGTAGAAACAAGCAATTATTGTGTTATAATTTATTCTAAAAAGCGCAATAAAGGCAACAAAAGGTGCATTATCACCGTTCCGCTGCTTCCTGCTGCCGGGTTTCGGAGCGCCTGCCCAATACCCAGAACGCCACGGCGGAGGCTGCCGCGACGTTGAGCGAGTCGACACCGCGCGCC
>ULTQ01043065.1_pt1 | contig 13801 bp, 10 predicted proteins | sample 1957731 | NCBI WGS metagenome assembly ULTQ01 (sample SAMEA4835738, study PRJEB28245) | human gut metagenome | biome: gut microbiome; material: fecal sample | place: Denmark | collected 2008 | reverse complement strand
CGGCTGCCGTTCAGCGCAGCGATAACCCGCTTGCCCATGCTGATTTTCCGCTCATCATTTTTGGCAATCGTCGTCTCAATCAGATTCAAATGCGCGCCGTATTTACGGCCCATTTGCGCCATAGCGTTGGTATCTTTCGGAAAACAGGAACCGCCGTACCCCGGTCCCGGATTCAAAAACTTCCGGCCGATACGCGAATCAAGTCCCATACCCCGTGCTACTTCACGAATATCCGCACCGGCTTTTTCACAAAAGTCGGCCATTTCGTTAATATAATGAATTTTCATTGCCAAAAAGGCATTGGAAGCATACTTAATGGTTTCCGAAGACTTGCGGTTAACCAGCAAAAATTCGGTCTTTCCCGCAAACGGGGCATACAGTTTCAGCAGAACGTCCTTTGCTCTGTCGCTGTCGGCGCCGATGACAATCCGGTCCGGATGGAAAAAGTCATGTACGGCAAAGCCCTCGCGCAAAAACTCCGGCAGCGAAACTACGTCAAAATCGGCCGTCGGATTAACCTTGCGGATAATCGCCTCAACCTCGTCGCCGGTACCGACCGGAACCGTCGACTTGGTTGCCACAACCGTATAACCGTCCAGATAACCGGCCAATTCCTCGGCCGCGGCATAAATATACTTCAAATCGGCTTCTTTGGTAACCGGATGCGGCGGCGTACCGACTGCCAGCATAACCACGTCTGCGCCGCTGACCGCCTTTGCCATATCCAGCGTAAAAGACAATGCGCCGCTTTTCAGATGCTTCTGAAACAGCTCCTCCATCCCGTCTTCATAAATCGTGGCTTTCCCGGCCGACAAAGCCTCCACTTTTTCGGCAATCTTGTCAACGCAGACAACCGTATTTCCCAACTCGGCAAGCCCAATGCCCGTCGGCAGCCCCACATAACCGGTTCCAATAATCGCAACTTTCATTTTCAGTCCTTAGTTCAGTCAAAAGATAGCGACATTTTAACAATCACAGCCTGAAAAGCAACGGAATTATCCCGCCTGTCCACCACAGAAAATTATTTTATTCGCAAAATCAGTATCAGATGACCGCCAAACAGGTTTTTAATCCGTCGACGGCGGACGACACGATACCCCCGGCATACCCGGCGCCTTCGCCACAGGGATAAAGCCCTTTAATATTTGCCTCGAAATGTTCGTCGCGCATTATGCGTATCGGCGACGAACTGCGGGTTTCCACGCCGGTAAGCACGGCATCGGCCGCAGCAAAACCGTGCAGTTTCCCGTCCATTTCGACAATGGCGCGACGCATCGTTTCCGTCACAAAATCCGGCAGCACTGCGGAAAGGTCGGTAAAACTGACACCGGGACGATAAGACGGATTAACGTTTCCGACTGCCGTCGAAACCTGTTTTTTCAGAAAATCGCCGACCAGCTGCGCCGGCGCCCGATAATCGCCGCCGCCGGCCCTGAACGCCGCCTCTTCCAGACGGCGCTGAAAATACATTCCGGCCAAAGGATGCGCACTGCCGAAATCCCGAGGTTCAACACCGACCAGCAAGGCTGCGTTGGCGTTTTCCCTGTCACGGGCAAATTCACTCATGCCGTTGGTAACCACCCGTCCCGGCTCGGATGCCGCCGCAACGACCATACCGCCCGGACACATGCAGAAAGTATAGGCCGAGCGGCCGTTGTCAAAATGCGCCGCCAGCTTGTAATCAGCCGCGCCCAATGCCGGATGTCCGGCAAACCTGCCGTATTGCGCCGCATCAACCGACTTTTGGGCATGTTCAATTCTTACCCCGACCGAAAACGGTTTCTGTTCAATATACACACCGTTTTTGTGCAGCATTTCAAAGGTGTCGCGCGCACTGTGCCCCACCGCCAATATCAACTTGTCTGCCGACTGTTCGTAAATTTCGCCGCCCGGCGCGGCAATTTTCAAACCTGTCAGTTTGCCGTCGCGGATAATCAAATCCTCCAGACGGTTTTCAAAACGGTATTCTCCGCCCAGAGAAATTATCTTCTCTCTGATGCGGCGAACCACCACCGCCAGCTTATCCGTTCCGATATGCGGTTTGGCAAGATACAAAATTTCCTCCGGCGCCCCTGCCGCCGCCAGTTCCTGCAGAACCCGGGCGGTAAAGGCGTCCTTTTTGATGCCCGTCATCAGCTTGCCGTCCGAAAAAGTGCCGGCGCCGCCTTCTCCGAACTGCACGTTGGATTCCGGTTTCAAATGCCCGGTCTGCCAAAAAGCCTCAACGTCTTTCCGACGCTCGGACACAGCTTTGCCCCGCTCCAGCAAAATCGGCCTCAGCCCCGCTTCCGCCAGTGCCAAACCGGCAAACATTCCTGCCGGACCGGTTCCGGCAACCACCGGACGCAGCCCTCCGGCCAACGGTTTTGTTGCAAAAGACAAAGAAGCGGTTTCCTTAATCTGCACAATGTCTTTCCAAGCCAAAATCGAGGCAATGTAATCCTCGTCGCCGAAAACCTCCATATCCAGCGCATAAACAAACTGTACATTGCTTTTATTTCGCGCATCGACAGATTTTTTGGCTATTTTCAGGCTTTTAATGCGTTCAGGTTCAAGCCCCGTCTTCATGGAAACGATTTCTTTCAGCCCGGCTGCATCTACGTCCAGATTGGCCTTAATATTATTAATCCGTATCATTTTTCCGCCTTTTGTCGGTTGATTGGCTAATTCTCTTGCCAATATACACAAATTGCGCTAAAAGTTAAGTCTAATTTAAAACGGAAAAAACATGACTGGGGACTTGCAGCTTTTTATGCTCTGGAACAACGGCCGCCGGCTTGAAAAACAGATTCTCGCCGACATCGGCAGCCGTTACGAAATCGCAGGCATCTGCGAAGTCTTCTGGCCGCCCAGACACTTCGCCCGCAATCTGGCGCGTTTCTACGGAAAGAACCTGCGCAAAGGCGCAAAAAAAATCAGAGAATGCGGAACCGGACCTTTTCTTGTCATCGTTGTCCGCGACCCGGCACCGCAATATTATGACGGCAAAAACATCAATATGAGCGACAGCAAATATCAATATCGCAAACTGTTTGGCGGCGGTTATATGGTTCATGCCAGCGACAACCAAACCGAAGCCTTTGAAAACTTCCTGCTGCTCAGCGGACGGGATATTGCCGAATTTGCAGCCGACGCCCCGGGAACCGTTCAAACCATCGGCGACCTTACCGGCGCCGTTCCCTGGAAAGACGAGGATGAAATCCGCACAATCTTAAATAAAATCCCCAACTGCCGCCTGAACAGTTCCGGCCGCGTCTGGATTTTGCAAACCCCGAACCCCAACTTTGCCGGCCGGCTGCTCAATGCAAAAAAATGCTGGTTTGGCAAAAACCTCTTCCGATTGAAAATCGGCGGCAAAAAACAAAAAATCAGAATAATCCCTTCTTTTTAGGCTGGGGCTTTTCCGCCGCACCGGTATCTTCGTCGGGCGACGAAAAGAAAATTCGAAAAATCGGCCCGCGGTACATCCACAGGTTTATCACGCCCAAAACCACCGACAGCGAACCGAACAAATACAGCAGATAATACCAGTTCAGTTCGTTGGCGCTCATCATCACGTCCTGGCCGGAAATACGGATAAAGGCAATAGCTACCGCGGTTACGGCAAAACAAACCACAAAAGCCAGCGACCAAATGCGATTCAGGACATGAGGCTTGACCATAAAAGCCGTCAGTACATAAATCAGAAACATTGCCAGAAACAAATATAATTCCATAACCATTTCCTTTCCTCTGATACCCTGACCGAAAATATAATCAAAAACCGGCATATTTCAATTCGGTCCAACAAAAAAGGACTTTGACATAAATGTCAAAATCCTTTTTCGTTATTTTTGGTCTTACCACCATTTACAAATATAATAAATGATGCCGACAATAAAACCAATTACAAAACCGCCAACTCCCCATGAGAAGATTAATGTAGCGGCTAACCAGCCGAAAGCTCCGAAAACAATGCCAAACACACCGCCTAACGTAACCAGGCCGATTAATTTACCGAAAAAATCTCCTATGCCATCAAGAAAGAGAGCACAGAAGACAAAAATACTTACTATTGCGGCAACCCATATAAAGGTTGAATCGCAGCTAAGTTCAAATCCCATAATTATATTATTTTATTATTTTTAACACTAGACCGGCTATCTTCCAAATTCCGGCAAATATACTCACAATTGTCAAAGTACTTGCAATACTCCTGACGACGCCGGATGCATTTGGCAAAAGCGATGAAACACTGCCCCAAACCAAATACATGATGAAACCGACACAAACAAACGCCAGACCCATCAGCATCCAGACGGATATAAACCAGAACACCTTTTTGCCCAGTTTGACTAAACAAAAAAGCAAAGATTGACCTTTTTCCATGATATTTTTTTTATTTGTTATTATTCTTTTTTATTTATCTCTCAACCACACAATTCAACCATAATTCTTAATTTTGTAATAAGAATTATAGCATAAAAAACGACCTTTGACAACAGTTCCTGAACCGGTGGAATTTTAAACTTTTATGACAACGTTACAAAAAATTCAGAAAATCGCAAGGGAAAACATCCTCCCGTCGTCATCCTCGGGCGCAACATGCCGAAGCACAGGATGATGTCCAAACCATCCTCCCGTCGTCATCCTCGGGCGCAGCGAAGCTCGACCCGGGGATCTTTTTTTAGAGATTGTCGGGTCAAGCCCGATAATGACAAGCATTGATACATAAACGTATGTAAGTATTTATTTTATCCGCAAAATCTGTACGAAACGCCCATTATACAAGGTTTTAAAAAGTCGGCCAACGAGAATGTATCAACGCCTCAAGACTCTCGCTCGGCTGTCCGAAACGGGCATTATAAACCCAGAAATTGGCCAAAACCCGTTCAATATAAATCCGCGTCTGGCGCGAGGGTATCGCCTCGATAAACATCAGCGGATCGTTGCCGTATTTGACCTTTTTCTGCCATTTGTAAAGATTGCCCGGCCCGGCATTATAAGCCGTCGCCAGAAAGAACAGATTATTGCCGATAAAATCTTTTTCCATCAGATAACTGACATAACGCTGTCCCGTTTCCAGATTATATTCGGTCTCAAACAACGGACTGGTATCGCGGCGCAGACGACGATCCTTGGTCACGTAAATTGCCGTGCTGGACATCAGCTGCATCAGTCCTTTTGCCCCTGCGCCGCTCTGCGCTTTGGCATTAAAACCCGATTCCTGCCGCACCAGAGCCCACACCAGCGCCCGGTCGACACGCCAGCCGCTTTTCGGTTGCCAGTCCGGATCCGGATAGGCAATGCAGTCATAATATATCTCCCTGTCATTGTCTTTAATCCGATTGGAAATAACTATCCCCAGAGAATGCATGTTATACTGTTGGGCGATAAACAAAGCCGCCTCGCGCTGGCGCTCGTTCATCGCATCCAAGTCGCCGCGCAGTTCCTTCTCGGCCAATTCCGGCTGCTTGGCATGTATCAGGATAATCGCCCGCCGAATTGACGGAGATGCCACCAGCTCGCTGACATAGTTGTAATTGCTGAAATCGTTAAGATAAGCCAGACTGTCCCAATTGTATTTCAAAGGGTTGCCCAACTGATAATTGGCCAAGATGCCGTAAAACGTTCGACGATATTTGGAAGCCATATTTAAGTACTTTTTAGCCTGCCTGGCATCGCCGATTTTATCATAAGCGCGATATGCCCAATAAGCGCCGGCAGCAATCAGCCACTCGTCATTATCGCTTTTGGCGCCGAGTTTTCCGAAATTAATGCCGGCCTCCTTATACTTTCCCTGCCGCCAGAAAGCCAGCCCCCTAAACCACAGGCCGGTCGCATCCTGACTGCGCCGCGCCGGTTTTGCCGACCATTTCAGCGCCAGCTTATCCTCGCCGTCCAAAAAATAAACCGTTGTCAGCGTTGCCGCCATCGCGTCCCACTCCCGGTCGGGAACCGCCATGCGGAAAGCTCTGTTTTCCAAAATGGCACGGGCTCTCAGGGTCTTGCCCTGATTAATGTACTTCAGGAAACTGTTCACGCTGCGGCGCACCAGTTGCCGCTTGGCCGGCGGTAATTCTTCATAATCGTTGTTATACCAGCTGTAAGGCGTACGGTTGATTTTGGAAAGGCTGTCCGGCCGCGGCAGCTGCTCTTTCGCACCCTTGCGCAGCGCCAATGCGTAAATGCGTGCCGCCTGCGGATGATCGCTGTACTTTTCCAGCCAGGATTTAAGCTCGGCATAATCCGACTTATAGGTTCGCGACAAATATTTCTCTGCCAACACATGCCCCATCAAAATCGGATTTTCAACATCTTCGCTCAGTTCTTCGACCTTGTCGATGTCTTCGGCCTTAATTGCACGGAAAATTTTTTTGTAGAGCGTAATATCATCGGGGTCAATCGTCAGACTGTCCAAAATCTGATTATAACAAACCCGGTCGATAACCGCAAACGGCGCAGCCGCCGCATCGGCGGTTTTTCCAAACAGAAACAGGACTGCAAAGCCCGTAAGCAGAATTTTCTTCAACAATTTTACAAACCCGAAAGATACCGGCCAAAGACGGTTATTTCTTCAGCCAGCGGATTTTATTTGCACAAGCGCTTTGAGACAGCCCCTTGACCCGGCAGCGATTGACGATGACATTCGGAATCTTGTCCATCGAATAGCAGCCGTCGCCGACCAGCGTATAGTCAAAATACGTTTCCGTATTCGGCATGACCTCGTTGTAGCTCAGGGTTGTCTCCATTTCCGGCCATTTCAGACGGAAACTGAGATTATTGATTTTATTTTCCAGCGTATGCAGAACGATAAACCGAACGTCGCACATTACCAGACCGCCCATGGTCCGGTTAATTTTGAAATCTTTGTAAAACAGGAAAATCAGGCTTTCCTCTTCGGCAGGAGGCTTCTCGCCTTTGGCATAAACCCTGCGAATAGCGCTCGTGCCGCGCTTGCCGGCCAACGACTTGCTGAGTGCCTCGGCAGCGTTTTTGCGCGCGTCCTGCGCCGCCTGAGCTCCGGTTTTGTCAACGCTCAAATCCGGCATTTCCGTACTTTTTGCCGCCGGTTGGGCTGCCTGCGACCGACGAGGGTTCGCCCAGCTGTTGTTAAACCGCGGCGCAGTCGGCTGATTTTCTTCCGCCGTCGGAACTGCGGCGTCTTCAAACATCTGCGCCGACAAAGGAACCGCACCGGCAAATATCATGACTGCCGCCGCCGCACAACTTCTAAGCCACAGATTTTTCGCCATCTTCCGCTCCCGTTGCCGTTACTTGATTTCCGCCAGCGTCTGTGTCAGAGCATCCATGCTTTTTACGGCCTTTTTATATTGCTCTTCCATTTCCTTTTCCTGACTGGCACGTTCCTTTATGTCCGAATTTCTCTGCGTCGTATACGAAATCGGCTTGAAATCGGTGTAATACTCCGGATTTTCCTGAGAAATAAAGCGAAACAGCCCGTTGCAGGTATCGCCCGAACTGAATGAAGCGTTGCCGGTCTGCTTAATCGCGCAGGATTTGACGTTAATCGACAAATCGTCCAGCAGAATATAACAACGGTCGGTTTTCAGCGACTGCCGAACCGTAATCTGCTTATAAGCTTTAATTGCCGGCATGTTAATCGATGCCGTCAGCTGCAGGGGATTGCCGTTCTGCGTATAGGAAAAATCGGCGTCAATGTCTTCGCCGTTCTTGTGCTTTTCGGCACTTTCTTCCTTCTCGGCGTTGACAACGTCAATCAGCGAATTGTCCACCCAGGTCAAATCCAGCTGTGCGCCGTTAATATCCTTGTTGGAGCGATTGTAAAACGTAACGTAAAAGTCGCAGGCGTTAACTTCGTCGCCCTTGGAGTTCCTGATGGGCTTGACGTCATGAACCTTAAACAGAATGGCCTCGTCTTCTTCCTCATGCGCCGGCGGCGTTTTCGCATCGGCAGTCTGAGCGTTGGCCGCACCGGCAGCCAGCATCAAACCGGCAATTCCTGATAAAAACGTGTTCTGAATCTTCATTGTCATTCCCTTAGCTGTTTACGCGTATAAACTGTAACTTTTTTCGAATAATAATCCACTTTATTTTAATTTACCAACAATTTATGAACAAAAGGATAATATCATTGCATAATTTTCTGCTGCATCCGCAAAAGATCCGTCCAGGCTTTGGCTTTCTGCGCCGCATTGCGCAACAGATATGCCGGATGGAAACTGGCCAGAACCGGTACGGTTTTGCCGTCGCTCTTTCGATATTCCAGCCATTTGCCGCGCAGCCGCGAAATCGGTTCCTCGTTGTCCAGCAGGGCATTTGCGGCACTGCCGCCCAAAACGACGATGACCTCGGGATTAATCAGCTCAATTTGCCGTTTCAAAAACGGCAGGCAGACGGCAATTTCACCGTCCGTCGGCGTCCGGTTCCCCGGCGGACGCCAGGGCAGAACGTTGGTAATATAGCACGACGTCCGGTCAACGTTGACCGCTTTCAGCATCTTGTCCAAAAGCTGCCCGCTGCGGCCGACAAACGGCAGTCCGATTCTGTCCTCGTCCGCCCCCGGAGCTTCGCCCACCAGCATAATTTTCGAATTGGGATTGCCGCCGCCGAAAACGGTTTTGTTGGCGGTCAGTTTCAGAGCGCAGCCCTCAAATTTCTCAACCATCTCCCGCAGTTCTTCCAATGTCTGCGCTTCCGCACAGAGTTCGCGGGCATTTTTGCAGGCCGAAATTGTCGCCTGGGCCAAATCCGTCGTTGCCGCGCGCGGCGCCACGCTGTCTTCGGCACGCGTCGTCAGCGCCGGTCTGGGTGCCGGTTCGGCTTTCGGCTTAGGCGCTTCCAGACCGAACGGAACCTCGCCGAACGTTTCGTCAACGCCGGCGGTAACATACCATTCCAGAATTTCCCTTATGCTTAAATTGTTTTCCATAACCTGTTAAATTAAAGCAAATCAAAATATTTTCAAGAATAATCCTTGCTTTATGATATAAATTATTTATTTACACACTATATGTAAAATAATTCAAATTGTTATTGTATGATTTTAAAACTTATATAGAATATTTTAAGATTTTGGGCAGATTCCTGCCAATAAACGGGAAACATTCAGCTATGGCAAAATTCGGCTACATATTCGCCTTCATCGTCGGCGTCATTGTTTTCAACTCCTGCACGCAGCAGCCCGAGTTTACGTCGCATCAGTCCGAAAACTTCATCATTCGGCAGCCGGAGCTGAAAAAAGCCTACGGCGCCTATCTGGCCGGAAGGGTTGCCCACCTTCGCAAAAACTTTAACGTCGCTGCCGACTATTATATGGAAGCCCTTAACGAAGATCCCGAAAACAAAGAGCTTCTCGGCCGCGTTTATGTCATACTCGCTTCCAAAGGCCGCATTTCCGAGGCTGCCAAATACGCCGAAATCTCGCTCAAAAAAGGCGACAAAAACAACTTTACCTATATTATCATGGCCGTCGACGAAATGAAAAAAGGCCGCTACGAACAGGTCAACGAAACCGTCGGCCATCTGGACGGTCCCGTCTACAAGGAATTTATCATTCCGCTCATGTCCGCCTGGGCTTACGCCGGTCTCAACCAGCCGGACAAAGCGCTTAAAATGCTTGCCGTCCTCGACAAAGAACCGAGCTTCCGCGCCTTATACCATTTCCACGCCGGCATGCTGAACGATTACTTTGACCGCACGGACGAGGCCCGTCGTCATTACGAAATCATAGTCAACGACGAAAGCATGGAAATGTCTTTCCGTTCGTTGCAGGTCATAACCAATTTCTACATCCGCAACGGCGAAAAAGACAAGGCGGTTCAGCTGGCGACGCGTTACACCGACGAAAAACTCCTGGCCGACATGCTGAACAAGCTTGCCCGCAACATCCGCCGCGCCGATCCCGAAAAAACCGCCAAAATCGTCGACAACCCGAACATCGGCATGTCCGAAGCGCTGTTCAGCATTGCCGCAACACTCCGTCAGGGAACCGCCGGCATTGACCTTGCGCATATTTTCATCAGCCTGTCGATCTACGCAAACCCCAAATACGACCTGGCCAAACTTCTTCTTGCCGACATTCTCGAAAGCCGCGAAATGTATGCCGAGGCCAACGGCATCTACGACGAAATCGACGAAGATTCGGAAGCTTACTATTCCGCGCAGGTCAAAAAAGCCGGCAATCTGGTTACCATGCAGGACTACGCGGCCGCCGAACTTCTGTTGAAATCGCTGACGCTGGAAAACCCGCGCAACTATCAGCTGCTGCTCGATTTGGGCGATGTTCTGCGCATTCGCAACAAGCAGGACGAAGCCGTCTCTTATTATAAAGACGCCATTAAATCGCTGCCCAAAATCGAAAATCAGCATTGGGTTCTGTTCTACGCCCTCGGAATTTCATACGAAAGTCTGGGCGAATGGAAAGAAGCGGAAAAAAACTTCCGCAAATCGCTGGCATTAAGCCAAAACCATTACCTCGTGCTCAATTTTCTGGGCTACAGTCTGCTGAAACACGGTAAAAACGTCGACGAAGCTTTTGGGATGATTGTCGATGCCTACAACCAGATTCCCAACGACGGGCATATTACCGACAGCCTTGGCTGGGCTTTCTATCGTCTCGGACAATATGACAAAGCGATTGAATATCTGGAAAAAGCGGCCGAACTTGAACCGTCCAACGCGCTCATCAGCGACCATCTGGGCGATGCCTATTGGTTCGGCGGACGCAGAAACGAAGCCGTTTTTCAGTGGAATCACGCCCTGATTCTGGAAGACGATTCCGGCGAACTCGACAAAAGCAAAGTCAGAGAAAAACTGGCTTCCCGCAACGTTGACAACAAAGTGCTGAAATACACCCCGGCCGTCGTTAACGAAAAAATATCCCAGATAACCAAAGAATAATTTGATCCGGCCCTCTCAAAAGAGAGGGCATTTTTTTTCCTTGTCATCCTCGGGCTTGACCCGAGGATATCCTTTACAGATTCCCCGGTCAAGCCGGGGAATGACGAAAGAGATAGAAGGTACGGGAACGACAGGAAAGAATAAAAGTACAGGAATGACGGTATTATTTTTTCTTCTGTCATCCTCGGACAAGCGCAGCGCGTTCCGGGGATCCATGAGAGAGATGTCCGGGTCAAGCCCGAACATGACAGTATTATTTTTCTTCTGTCATCCTCGGACAAGCGCAGCGTGTTCCGGGGATCCATGAGAGAGATGTCCGGGTCAAGCCCGAACATGACAAAAAGAAAAATAAGCCAGAGAATGACAATATTATTTTTCTTATGCTTAACTTTTAATATTGTTGCTTTTTTTGCGGAAAATAAAGCCGGCTTCAAGAATAGTTGACTTTTGCCGAAATCTGCGCTATATTATCTACAGGTGTGGATGTTATGCCGCGGCGGAAGACCGCCTGCGGGTATGTGTAGATATATGAGGATATGCGCGGAGACTGTCCGTCTTCCGTTTTTGCTGTCCCCGTTTCGTCTTATATCTTGCCTGTCTTTCCCATATCTCCTCACCTGTCTGCTCCCTGCGGGCTTTGGTCAACATTTGTCGTGAGGTGATACTATGAAGAAATCTGTTTTACTGTTCTCTTTGCTGTCCGGAACTGCGCTTATGTTCCCAAGGCTAACCATTGCCTCCGGCATTTTACCGACACACACAAGCACACCCAAACCAAAGCCCGCCTTTCAATTTGAACAACTCGACAAGGCCTATAAGACCGCAGGCATCTGTTTCCTCGGCGTCGGCGACTGCGATTCAGGAGCCGGTTTCAGCCGCGGAGACGACTATTCTGTTGATACTGAAGCTCAATGTCTGAACGCCGGTTACACCAGACAAAACTGCAACAGCCTCCAAACAATCGATAACCCTTGTCCATACAATGCCGAATTCGGGCTGGGCTGTAGATGCGTTTCCAATCTTGTAAGCTGTCCGGCCGGACAAGTCGGCGTCGGCGACAGCTGTAACGGACAATATCAGTCCTGCCAATGCGACCCAGCTCTGGTGTCTTGCACATCGGAACAGAGCGGCGGCGGCGCCTCCTGCGGCGGTAAATATCAATATTGCAATTGCAAATCCGAATACAAATACACTTCCGCCAACTGTCCATCTCCCCAGATTTTAAGCGGCAAAGTCTGCGGCGGACAATATACCGGCTGTTCTTGCCCCAGCGGCGTTTCCGAAAACGATTTCGGCTGTGCCGAATATTATCCGTCACCCTGTTCCTCGGTATGCAAAACACCAAAATCCGACAACTGCGACAATCGTACCGAAGTCAGCACGCCTTACGGCTGTGCCGAATACTGGGAAGACTGTTCGTCAAAATGCAAAACCGCTTATAACGACAACTGTCGGAACCGTACCGAAGTGTCCTGCGAATACAGCTGCGCTTCCTATTTTGCCGATTGCCAGTCGAAATGCCAAGCCTGCGGTTCAAACCCCGACTGCAGCGTTACCGGCAAAACCTGTGAAAACGGCTGCAAAACAACGAATTCATGCGGTATCTGCACCGAATGCCGCGCCGATACAAAAAAACTCTGCAACGCCGACGGCTACACAGAAACCAGCTGTCCGAATTTATATGAAATCAGCAATTGTCCGTACGACGACAGTTACAAGAAATGCACCAAAACCTGTGCTGCGGTTCTGGCCGGAGCCAAAACCGTATCAACGGCGGCAGAATTAAAATCGGCCGACGCATACGACGCAACAATCATGATGCTGAACGACATTACGGTCAGCGGCACCATGATGTTTCGCTCTAAAGATATAATCTGGCCGAGTGACGAAGTCTGCGCATCACAATACCCGACGCGGCCGACCCTGACAATCGGCACATTTACCATGAGCGACGAAAGCACCCGACACCTGATTGACGTAAACATTAATGCCCAAACCATAGACATCCCGGTCTCCGTCGCCATCGATCTCCAAGGAAAAGTAACCGCCGATCGCTTCATCGTCAACAACGCATGGCTGAATTTGCTCGGCGATTTGGAAATCGGAACTTGGTACCAGAACGGCGCCGCCTTAGGCATAAGCATCGACGGCAGCGGTTTCAACGTAAACCGCCCGTGGCTGGGTCAGGGAGATTATGACCAAATGTCAACCATCAAAATAAACAACTTTGTCAAAAACACGTCAGGCATTGCCATTAACTACTGGTCGGTTGACAACAGCAACATCTACATACCCGCCAATATGTTTGAAGCAACCGCCGGCGAAATCGGTCTGCAATGCAAAGCCAACTTTAACGTCAACGGCAGCACCTCCTATTGCGGCGACTTCCGCTTTTACGACTGGGGAAACGAAGAATGCGGCAATCAGTTTACGGTCAACGGAAAAACAATTATCCAGGTTCGAGATTGTTCTTCCGGCAATGCTGGTTGCTCTCGAGGCAATTACAGCTGCAACTGACATGAATGCCCCTCATCAGAGGGGTATTTTTTTGCCAAAAATAAAAGTGGATTCAATAATAGTTGACTTTTTCCTCGCGCCGCGTTATATTGTAACTGTGGTGCATAAAAGGTGATTTTGTCTCGTTTCGGGATATCTATCCGTTGCTTTTGGTGCACCTGCCTCTTGCAGGCTTTGGTTTCAGTTATTATCGGAGGTGTGCCATGTCTTGTTCTCGTTGTTTATATTTGTCCGCTCTGCTGGCTTCTGTTTTTGTGTCGCCTGCTGCGGCTCTGAATTCGACCATGGTGCTCTCTGACAATGACTTCACACTTAAATACACACATACAAACACACCTATTCCGAAGCCTGCATCTTCCTTTGCCGACATGTCGCGCTCTTATAAGACTGCCGGCGTCTGTTTCCTCGGCGTCGGCGACTG
>ULTQ01005791.1_pt1 | contig 13858 bp, 7 predicted proteins | sample 1957731 | NCBI WGS metagenome assembly ULTQ01 (sample SAMEA4835738, study PRJEB28245) | human gut metagenome | biome: gut microbiome; material: fecal sample | place: Denmark | collected 2008 | reverse complement strand
CAGCAGACCTATCCCGGAGAAGTCAGACGCTGTCAGCGCAGAATTGCGGAAATATTGGACAAATACGACTATGAAGGAAGCATGATCTATGATGAATATCCGGACCGCCTGAGTCTGTTCCGGATAGCGGATACGATCAGCACGATCCTGGAACAGGAAGCGGAAAAAGTATCAAAGGATCTGATCCATGTGTTGGTGTGCAATGAGATCTACAAAAGGAGACACGGTGGACGACGGGGAATGATTGCGTTCTTATAGGAAAGCGTGCTATAATATGCGCAAAACATTTGAAAAACAGGATAAACCATGGAAGAACTGAAAATACTTTTACAGAAAATTTTGAATAAAGATCTGCAGCAGATCATCCTGAGCAACAGCCGTCATCCGGAACAGACCCAGAAGGTAAAGATCCGCCCGGTGCTGATCCGGGAGGAACTGTTGTTCCAGGAGACTGCTTACAGAGGAACTCAGGTGTTTCACGAGAATTTTACAGCAGAACAGCTGACGGACCGGATCTGCACCGCCTTACAGGAGCAGTTCCGGCAGGGAGAATTCTCAGCGAAGACCCTGCAGGCCACCGCTCTGGTCAGCAAAAAAGGCAAGCTGACACTGAAGGTGAAAAACAGTGGCAAGTCACCGCGGACGGAGGGGGCGGCTGCTTCTGAAGAGGAGGAACTGCAGGCACTGGCTCACAACCGTACCAAGCATTATATTTTAGAGGAAGGAAAACCGGTGGATTTCCTGGTAGGACTGGGCGTGCAGACCCCGGACGGCCGGGTGACCAGGGCGAGATTTGATAAATTCCGTCAGATCAACCGGTATCTGGAATTTATCGAGGATGTGATCGATGAACTGCCGAAAGACCGTACCATCCGCATTATTGATTTTGGCTGCGGCAAATCCTATCTTACCTTTGCAATGTACTATTATCTGCATGAATTACAGCATAGAGATATCCAGGTGACCGGACTGGATCTGAAGACCGATGTGATAAAACACTGCAATGAACTGGCGGAAAAGCTGGGGTATGACAGATTAAAGTTCGAGAGGGGAGACATCAGTACCTACGAGGGCACAGATGTGGCGGACATGGTGGTGACCCTGCATGCCTGTGACCTTGCCACAGATTATGCGTTAGACAAGGCGGTAAAATGGGGGGCCAGAGTCATTCTGGCGGTTCCCTGTTGTCAGCATGAACTGAACCGGCAGATAAAATGTGATCCTTTAAAACCAGTGTTAAAATACGGCATCATCAAGGAGCGCGTGGCAGCACTGCTCACCGATGCTCTGAGAGCAAATCTGCTGGAACAACAGGGCTATGAGACCCAGATCCTGGAATTCATCGATATGGAACATACCCCGAAGAATCTGTTGATCCGGGCAGTGAAAAAGAACGGTATGCGCCCGAAGAAAAGCGCAGATATCGGTACTGTGGAGGAACTGCTCCATGTGGCACCGACACTGGAAAAATTGCTGAATAATGAATGAGTGAAGAATCAAGAATGAAGAAAACGATCATTAGAATTGCCGTGTGTGTTGTAGTATTTCTGGCATCAGCACTGATCATCGGCAGCATTATGAATCAGGGACATAACAATATGACCATGGAGATGGCTCCGGCCACTCTGCCTATGATCACCATGGAAAGCGGCGGTGTGGCATGCAATGAACTGCACGGAAATACCGTGGAGATGGATGTGGCTTACCAGAAGGACTGCATTACTCTGCTGGGGGAGGGCAGACAGGCGAATTTCACCGTGGATACGTTCGGAAGAGAAATTACGGGGATCTCGACAGAGGTTCGCAGCATCGACGGCAGTCGGCTGATCGAGAACAGTGAAGTCACCGGATGGAAGGCAAATGGGAAAAGCTTTTCCGTTTCCCTTACGTTAAAAGACCTGATCGACACGAATACACAATACAGTCTGACCCTGATCCTGGAACTGGAAGGGGAACAGAAGGTATATTATTATACGACTATTTTATGGAATGATGATGTGCATATTTCGGAAATCCTGGAATTTGCGACAGATTTCCACGGAAAATTATACGACAAGGAAGTGGCCAAGGAACTGACGAAATATCTGGAACCGAATTCCAAGCTGACAGATAACGGCACTTTTCATAAAGTGAATATTCACAGCAGCTTTCAGCAGATCACCTGGGGCAGTCTGGAACCGGTCCAGGAGGACGCGGCTTCCATCCGGCTGACACAGATCAGTGGGAATGTGGCCTCTCTGCTGATGGATTTTGTGGTATCCACCGGAGAGGGTAAAAATAAGATCTACTACAATGTCGAAGAGTATTACAGAGTCAGATATACTTCGGAGAGAATGTATCTGCTGGATTATGAGCGTACCATGACACAGATCCCGGATACTACCCGGATGTATGCCAATGACAAGATCCTTCTGGGAATCACGGATGAAAATGTGGATATGATGGAGAGCGCGGATGGCAATACCGTGGTGTTCTCCGATATGGGGCAGTTACTCAGCTATAATGCGGCTACCAACGGACTGACAGTGATCTTCTCCTTCTATGATAAAGATAATGCCGACCGGCGGACTCTGTATGACAATCATGGCATCAAGATCCTGGATGTAGACGAGGGCGGTAATGTGAAATTTGCCGTGTATGGTTACATGAATCGCGGAAGACATGAGGGAGAGACCGGCATTCAGATCATCAGCTATGACAATTCGCTGAATACGATCGAGGAAGAAGTCTATATCCCATATTCCAAGAGCTATGCGGTGCTGAAGGATGAGATGGAACAGCTGCTGTACCGGAACAGACAGCAGCATGTATATTTTTTCCTGGAAAACGGTGTCTATGATGTGAATCTGGAGAATCGCAGCGCTGAACAGCTGGTAAGTATAAGACAGGATGACAGCCTTCAGGTATCGGAGAACCATGAGATCATCGTATGGCAGGAAGGGGATGACATCAACCACAGCAACCAGCTGAATGTCCGGAATCTGAATACCGGAGAACAGACAGTGATCCGGGCGGAGGACGGTGAGGCTATCCGGCCGCTTGGCTTCATGGGAGAAGATATTATCTACGGCGTGGCCAGGGAGAGCGACATCCGGACAGAGAATTCCGGACAGATCTTTTACCCCATGTATAAGGTCTGCATCAGCAATTCTTCCGGAGATAATCTGAAGGAATACGGACAGGATGGCATCTACATCGTGGATTGCGCCATCGAGGGCAATCAGATCACCCTGTCGAGAATACAGCGTTCTGAGAACGGCAGCTATCAGGAGATCCTGGATGACCAGATCATGAACAATGTGGAAGAAGAGCCGGGACAGAATAAAGTAGTCACAGCGGATATTGATATTTATGAGAGATATGTGCAGATACAGACCAAGACAACCATTGATACCAAGACTATCAAGGTGCTGAATCCGAAGGAGGTCGTATTTGAGGGCGGAAGAGAACTGACACTGGATGCGGTCAGCGAAGTTTCCAGATATTATGTATACAATGCTTATGGGGTACAGGGCATTTACAGTGCTCCCGGGAAAGCGGTGAAGGAAGCCTACGATTCCGCCGGGGTTGTTGCGAACGACCGAGGCATTACGGTATGGCTGAAGGGCAATCGTGTCAGCAGGAACCAGATCATGGCAATCAAGGAAGAAAGTGTCACGGACCAGAAGAACAGCCTGACGGTATGTCTGGACAATATCCTGCGGCATGCCGGAATCACCCGCAACACCGAATATGACCTGGCGCAGGGCAAGACGGCAATACAGATTCTGGAAGAAAATATGATAGGCGTACAGGTACTGGATCTGAGCGGCTGTAGTCTGGATGCGGTACTGTATTATGTGAATCAGGATATTCCGGTACTGGCAATCCTGGAGGATGGCGAGGCGGTGCTGGTGACCGGATTTAATGAATTCAACGTTGTCATCATGGAGCCGTCCACCGGAAAGTTGTACAAAAAAGGAATGAACGATGCTACAACATGGTTCGCGGAGAACGGTAATCATTTTATTTCCTATATGAAAATAGAAAATTAAATACAAGTGGACAGCAAAAGGCGCCCGGAACCTGTGAAAGGATCCGGACGCCTTTTTGGCGGGATGACCGCTTATTTCTGTACGTCAAAAATGTATTTGCGGTATTTCTGTAACACGGTGCGTAACAGCATGCCGAGCACTCCGCAGGAAATGATCTCACCGATACCCACAGTCAGCATGAAGTAAGGAATGCCGCCCTCTAAGTGGTAGACATAAGCCAGCACAAAAGGAACGATGATGGTGTTGGCGATGATGGGAGGCAGAGGAGCCAGCCATTTGTTCTTATCACGCAGCAGATAAGTGCCAAATGCACCGATCAGCGTTGCCAGGCTGCCGAAGATAATGTCAAGCAGCATGCAGCCGGTCATGGTATTGCTGATGATACATCCCAGGAAAAGTCCCGGTATGGCAGCAGGGGTAAATACGGGAAGAATCGTCAGGGCTTCCGAGAAGCGGACCTGAATGGCATAATTTGCCAGTCCCAGAGCGTTGGCTAACATAGTCAGCACAACATAGAGAGCAGCAATCACCGCTCCGTGTACGAGGTACAGTACTTTCTTGTTCATTTGTTTTCTCCTTTAGTTTTTATTTACGTGTGGAAGGTCCCGAACACACGATTCATTTTACGCCGGGAATCGGCGAGCCCTATAAGACCTTGTTTTTATGGGCTGTACAACTGTTTTAGTATAACAATAATCTGGGAAAAGTCAAGACCGGGTACAATTTAGACTCAATTTTATGTAAATGGTGAATTTTATTGACGAAATCAAAAGAGAGTGTTAAGATAATAATAAAAGAAAAGAGTGTTACCGTACAGCAACGGTTCACCTGGTTTTTAGTTACAGATCAAGAAAGCAACCTATTCCTGGCGAGGGCGGTTGCTTTTTTGATGTTTATGTTTCCGTGCAGTCTGTACGATACTGATAAGCGTTACGATGATACTGATGATCGTAACAACAATACCGACAATGCCTACCACTGTTTCCAGCATCTTATGTACCTTTCAATAGATTTCCCATCTGTATCACCTCCAATAATACTGGAAGCTCTCAAAATGTCATCATTTTGGCGAAAGGTGAACCGCTTACCGTTTTGGTAACACTCCATTTTTATTATAAAATACAATGCCGGGAATAGATACTTTAGATTCGGAAAATAAGTAACGAAATATGCCATGCGGAAATTGGCTGTTTTCCCGAAAATGAAATTTGTGCAAAATAACCAATTTGAGTTTTTACCGATCCCTTGAGTGTTCTTAGCCTAGTGTCCTTAGCGTGTCACGGGCAGGGTCGATTCATGACATATTTGGGTCGATTCATGCAGGGAGAATTATTTTTTCATACACTATGGTACAATGAACTTACAGTAAAAAGTAACAGTATCCGAAGCAGATTACATGACATGAAAGGCGAATTCCGGTGCAGAGACGCAGAATGGACTGGATAGAGGGAAATGATCGTTGTAGTCGGACAGAATCCCTGCGGAAATGACGTTTGCTGATTAACGGAGGTGCATTTATGAAGAAAAGATTATTGAGTGTCGTTCTGGCATTTACTCTGTGCTTTGGCATGATGCCGGTAACGGTGCTGGCAGAAGAGATGGTGAATGCTGAAACGGTGGCGCCTACCCCTGACGATCAGGTGGCGGTAAGGGCTGTGAATAGTACCCATGAAGGGGATGCGGTAGGAGATACTGTAAGTGGGGATTCAGTAATCTCCGGTGGCGTCAGTGCTACGTCATTGATGAGTAATGACGGCATTGCGGTAATGGCGGACGATACGACAGAGACCGTGGTGGCGACATTGGATGGCGCGGATTATACTGATATGACGACGGCGCTGGAGGCCTGGCAGGCGAAGGGTGGTATGCTGACGTTACAAGGTGAGAGAGCCGAGTACGATATTTCTACAGTAAAATGGAGTTTTCTCACGGCCAAGGGAACGCTCGATCTGAATGGTGTGTGTATAAAAGGTAGTATCACATTATCGGGGTCATCCAAATATCCTCTGGAAATCCGGGACAGCAAAGAAAAAGTGAGTCCAAATGGCGCACTTCAAGGCCTGACGGTTGAGAAAGGTGCAAAGCTGACGCTGACGGATGGCTGCTATATTAGTCAACTGACCGTGGAAGCTGGCGCAGAAGATGGTATTAAACTTATGGACGGCAAGGTGGCAGGACTTAAATGCAGTGCCCCCGTCTACCATATGATTCCGGAAGGTTATGCCTTGATGAACGGCAATATTACGGTAGATCCTACAGAGGTAATAGAGTATTCCGAGGGACTTACATTAACAGCGAAGGATGCCCAGATTACGGTTATCGGCGACAGAACCGGTAACATTGCATACGGCGAACATAAAATACCTTTTGCAATTTCTGTGACAACCAATGACAGTCATATCGGACGAATGGGATTTGAATGGTATCTTGTGAAGGAGGATGGCACGACGGCTCTGTTGACGGAGCACAGGAGAGATGTGTGGTCTGACGGGAACGGTGCTTACCATTATGATGTTACTATGGACGGCAGTAACAATATAGGGTGGGAGAGCCTGGAAGCTGATAAAGCTTACGACATCATTTGCGTGAACATTGGCAAGGAGAGCGATGGCGCCTACAGATGGCAAACGACTTTGCAGGGTTTTCAGCTTATCGTTACGAAAGCAAACCTGAACAGTGAAAATACGACGGTTGAGATCACAAATGCTGAAGAACTTGAGTATACCGGCAACCCTTTGGCAGCAGAGGTCAAAGTGACATACAGGGGTACAGAGCTGACAAAGGGGCAGGACTATAAGGTCAGCAGTAACACCGGCACAGAGGCAGGAATATATACGCTGAACATCACGGGGCAGGGCAATTACGAAGGAAGCGTTGATAAAACATTTACGATCAGGCCGACAGACAAGCTGACGGTGGAAGGGACAGCAGATGCCGGGGCGGTTTACGGTACAAAGATTTCGGATATCGTTATCAACGGACTTACGGTAAGACTGAATGGCATCGTAGTGCCCGGCTCCTGGAAGTTCTCCGGCAGGCAGATTCCCAATGCCGGCACGACCGTAGCATATACCGCTGTTTTTACTCCTGAGAGTAAGAATTATAAGCAGATAACGCAGCGCATCACGCCAAATATTCGTAAGGCGGCTGCCCGTACGCTGACAGATATTCCCGTCAGCATAAAGTATAACGTGACCATGGGTGAGGCATCAATCCAAAATGCAGGTATGCCCGTGGACGCAGGTACCCTGGCCTTCACTAAGGGCGGTACTGCAGGCAGAACCGGTTCTGTGACAGTTATGGACTGGGAGATAGACAGAGACACCGGTAAGGTGACCTACATTCTGGCAGGCGGTGCGGTAGGCGATACCGTGACTCTGCCCGTGACCATTGCGTCCACCAATTATGAGACAAGCACCGTCAATGTAAAGATCACTCTGACCAACAAAGAAGAGCAGACGGCATTGACCGTTACCGGCAAAACCACCGTGGAATTCGGCCATACCCTGCAACTGGGTACCAATGGCGGCTCCGGTACAGGAAATGTGACCTATACGGTAACCAATGGGGATGGTCAGGCAGGCATTGATGCCACTGGCAGACTGATTCCCACAAAAGTGGGAACTGTTATCGTTACGGCGACCAAGGCCGGGGACGATGATTACAATGCGATCACCAGCGGACCGGTGACCATTACCATCACAAAAGCAGCTTCCACCGGCACTCCCGGATATACCGGCATCACCACTGACGGCCAGACCTTAAGGGATGCAGATCTGAGAATTAGTGGAGGCTCCCTGCATCCCACAGCCGGACGACTGGAGTGGATTGATGATGCGGGCAATGTCCTGCCGGATACCACAGTGGTGGAAGCCAATAAGACCTATTTGTGGCGTTATACTCCTGAGGATACCAACTATGCGCCTCTGACCGGTTCCGTTGTGTTGTATCCTGTATCTAATCGTGGGGATAGCTCCGATGTCCAGGATACTCCATCCTATACGCCGGCCCCTGCGGTACCCGATACCGGTGACAGCAGTTCGGATGACGATGATGATGACGATACCCCTGCTGTTTCCAACAGCAGTAACAGCACTACCGTAGGGCAGCCATCTGCAGGCCCGGCAGCCTTGGACTACGCCATCAAACGTGGTGATACCCTTGGAGCGATCGCAAGAAAATATGGATGCACCGTTGCCGAGCTCGTAGCAGCCAACAGCGAGCTGATCAAGAATCCGAACCGGATCCATATAGGCTGGAAACTGAAGATCCCGCAGCACAGGACTACAGGAACAACGGCAGCTCCGACGGACAATAACAATTCAGACGCTTATATTATCAAGCCCGGCGATTCCCTCTGGGCAATCGCCAGAAGATATGGCTGCACCGTTGCAGATATCGTGAAAATGAACAGCAATCTGATCACCATGCCGGACCGGATCCGTGTCGGCTGGCAGTTAAATATGCCTGTAAAGTAATAGAAAAGTTATAAAAGTAAGAAACGAATACATTGCCCCGGGCACCGGATCTGAAATCCAATGTCCGGGGCGATTTGTGCCAAATAACCGATAGTTGCATTTTCTGCGTAAAAATGCGAAAATATAAGATAGCGCATTGATTGCAAGAAGGTAAGGAGAAATATATGTATATTATCGCAGGGCTGGGAAATCCAGGCAAAGAATATGAAAATACCAGACATAATATCGGGTTTGATGTCATAGACAGATTAGCAGAGGAAGAAAATATCGCCGTCATGGAGAGTAAGCATAAGGCGCTGATCGGCAAGGGCTATGTGGCCGGACAGAAGGTGATCCTGGCGAAGCCCCAGACTTTCATGAATCTGAGCGGTGAGAGCATCCGGGAGATCGTGGATTATTACAAGGTGGATGACACCGCGGAACTGATCGTGATCTCCGACGATATCAGTCTGGATGTGGGACAGATCCGTATCCGCAAAAAAGGCAGCGCCGGTGGCCATAACGGCCTCAAGAATATCATCAAAATGTTAGGGCATGATACTTTTATCCGCGTGCGTATGGGCGTGGGAGAGAAGCCAAAGAACTTCGATCTGGCAGACTACGTGCTGGGACATTTTCCAGCGGAGGAACGAAACACCATGGACGAAGCGGCGAAGACCGCAGCAGAAGCTATCCGCATGATCATCACTGAGAATGCGGATGCAGCCATGAACCATTTTAACAGTAAGAAAGCGTAACGGTTGTATAGTAAGAGGAAAAAGCGATGCAGGCACTGATTGCGCCACTGAAAGAACTGGCGGAATATGATGAGATCCGGAAAGTGACCAGACAGGGAAAAGGAACCGTAGCTCTGTCCGGCTGTGTGGACTCCCAGAAACTTCATATGATCTACGGACTCAGCGATGGCCTGAAATACAAGGTCATCGTTACTTATAGTGACTTAAAGGCCAAAGAGATCTACGAGGAATACCGCTTTTATGACAGAAATGTCATGCTGTATCCAGCGAAGGACCTGATCTTTTTCCAGGCGGATATCCACGGCAATCAGCTGGTGCAGGAGCGGATCAAGACCCTGCGCAGAGTCGTGGAGGGTAAGCCGGTCACCATTGTTACCACCTATGCGGCACTGATGACACCGCAGGTATTGTGGGAGGAGAAAGACATCATCCGCACCGAGCGGGGCGGCAGTCTGGACGAGAGCAAACTGGCATCCAGACTGGTGGCTATGGGATATGAGAAAGCCTATCAGGTGGAAAGCCCGGGGCAGTTCTCCATCCGTGGCGGCATTGTGGATATCTTTGATCTGACGGAGGAAAACCCCTATCGTATCGAACTGTGGGGAGATGAGGTGGAGTCCATCCGCAGCTTCGACATCCTGAGCCAGCGTTCCATTGAGAAGCTGGAAAGCATCACTGTCTACCCGGCCACAGAGTTTGTACTGTCGGAAGAGCAGATCCGCAAGGGCATCAGTAAGCTTGAAAAAGAAGCAGACAAACAGGAAAAAATCTTCCGGGATGCCCACCAGCCGGAGGAAGCCCACAGGATCGCCACACAGGTCAGCGAATTGAAAGAGCAGCTGCTGGAGTTCCAGAGTAAGATCAATCTGGAAGGCTACATCCGTTATTTTTATGAAAATACGGTAACCATGCCGGAACTGCTGTCAGATATGGCGGGGCGTTCTCTTGTCTTCTACATCGATGAACCGGCGAGAGTGAAGGAACAGGCGGATGCCATCGAACTGGAATTTCGGGAGAGCATGGAACAACGTGCCAGAAAAGGTTATGTGCTGCCGGGACAGATGAACATTCTCTACAGTGGGGAACAGGTAGCGGCTACTTTAGAGAAAAATGCCGTGGTGACGCTGGCTACCATGGAGACCAAGTACGGATATTTTAGGACGGAAATGCATGTGGATATTGCTGCCCGCAACATCGCCCCTTATAACAACAGCTTTGAAGCACTGGTCAAGGATCTGAAAAAATATAAAAAGAACGGCTACCGGGTGCTGCTGTTGTCCGGTTCCCGTACCAGAGCCAGACGTCTGGCGGAGGATCTGCGGAACACAGAGGATGCCGGACTGACGGCAGTATACACGGAAGACCCCATGCGGGAGGTACAGCCCGGGGAGATCCTGACCTATTACGGTCATGTCAATAAGGGCTTTGAATACCCCTGGCTGAAATTCGTGGTGCTGTCCGAGAGTGATATTTTCGGAGCGGAGAAGCGTAAGAAAAAGAAAAAAAAGCTCTATCAGGGGCAGAAGATCAATGATTTTAACGACCTGAAGATCGGGGATTATGTGGTACATGAGACCCACGGACTGGGCATCTATAAGGGCATCGAGAAGGTAGAGGTAGACAAGGTCGTCAAGGATTACCTCAAGATCGAATACCGGGACGGCGGCAACCTGTACATTCTGGCCACCGGGCTGGATGTGATCCAGAAGTATGCCTCCGCCGATGCGGCGAAGAAGCCGAAGCTGAACAAACTGGGCGGTAAGGAATGGGAGCACACCAAGACGAAGGTGCGCAGCGCCGTCAGCGCCGTGGCGAAGGATCTGGTGGAATTATACGCTGTCCGACAGCAGAGCGAGGGCTATGCTTTTGGAAAAGATACGGTGTGGCAGCGGGAGTTCGAGGAAATGTTCCCCTTTGAAGAGACAGAGGATCAGCTGAATGCCATCGCGGACACCAAGGCGGACATGGAGAGCCACAGGATCATGGACCGGCTGATCTGTGGAGATGTGGGCTACGGCAAGACCGAGATCGCCATTCGTGCCGCCTTCAAGGCTGTGCAGGAGGGAAAACAGGTGGTCTATCTGGTGCCCACCACCATTCTGGCACAGCAGCATTACAACACCTTTGTGCAGAGAATGAAGGATTTTCCCATCAACATCGCATTGATGAGCCGTTTCCGTACGCCATCGGAGATCAAAAAGACGGTGAAGGATCTGGAAAAGGGCATGGTGGATATCGTGATCGGTACCCACAGAGTATTATCTGCGGATGTGAAGTTCAGGGATCTGGGTCTGCTGATCATTGACGAGGAACAGCGTTTCGGTGTGGCCCATAAGGAGAAGATCAAGAAATTAAAAGAAAACGTGGACGTGCTGACCCTGACGGCAACCCCCATTCCCCGGACACTGCATATGAGCCTGATCGGTATCCGGGATATGAGCGTGCTGGAGGAGGCCCCCAACGACAGGCTGCCGATCCAGACTTTTGTCTGCGAATACAATGACGAACTGGTGAGAGAGGCCATTGTCCGGGAAATGGCCCGGGGCGGACAGGTCTACTATGTCTACAACCGGGTGAACAATATTGCGGATATCGCGGCACAGATCGCAAAGCTTGTGCCGGAAGCCAACGTGGCATACGCCCATGGACAGATGAAGGAACACGAACTGGAGCGGATCATGTTTGATTTCATTAACGGAGAGATCGATGTGCTGGTGTCCACCACCATCATAGAGACCGGACTGGATATTTCCAATGTCAACACCATGATCATCCACGATTCGGACAATCTGGGATTGTCCCAGCTGTATCAGCTCAGAGGCCGTGTGGGTCGTTCCAACCGGAATGCCTATGCTTTTCTGATGTACAAGCGGGATAAGATGTTAAAAGAAGTGGCGGAAAAGCGGCTGGCGGCCATCAAGGAATTTACGGATCTGGGCAGCGGCTTCAAGATCGCCATGCGTGATCTGGAGATCCGCGGTGCCGGTAATCTGCTGGGGATGAGCCAGCATGGCCATATGGAAGCTGTAGGATACGACCTCTACTGCAAAATGTTGAATGAGGCGGTGCAGAATCTGAAGGGAATTCATACAACGGTGGATTTCACCACAGTGATCGATCTGGATGTGGATGCTTATATTCCGGCGGAATACATTGTCAACGAGACACAGAAGCTGGATATTTACAAACGGATCGCCGGTATCGAGACGATAAAGGAGCGGGATGAAATGAAGGATGAACTGTTAGACCGCTTCGGCAACATCCCCAAGGCAGTGGACAATCTGCTGCGGATCGCCCTGATCCGTATGGCGGCCCACGGTCTGGACATGACGGAGATCAAGGGCAAGAACGAGAGAATCACCTTTAATTTCCGCCCGGATGCGAAGATCGATCCCCGCAAGATTCCGGATTTCCTGAAAAAGCATAAGGATGAATTAAGCTTTACCGCTTACGGCAATCCGTTTTTTACCTACAAATATAAGAAAACAGGACTGGTGGAGACGGATGCGGAACTTTTGATGGGCAGGACTGAGGAATTGCTGGAAGAAATGAAAGACCTGGTGCTGGAAACAGAGCCGGTTCAGAATAATTAAGAGAGTTTTATGGGACTTTAAAAATGATACCTTCTTATCAGAACAGGGAACGAAAGGATTCTGATAAGGAGGTATTTTTTATGAAAGGATATGTGACTGCCTGCGGATATATGGGATATGTGGAGAATGAATATATCTTATTTGCCAGCGAGGATGACTATTTTGAATATGTGGATTCGTTAAATTTTTAATTAATGTCCAGTGTCTTTACCGGGGCCGTGCATATGTGATATAGTACAAATGTAAAGAAAAAATGTAAGGGGTTTCAACGATGCACTGTAAGGAGTAACGGTGAAATTCTGATAAAGCATTTGTCAAAATATGCAGATGGGAGTTTATTTTATGGAACTGACTGAGAAGAAGGAATTTGACCTGCTCTCCCTGGGAGAGATCATGCTGAGATTATCACCGCCCGATAATGAGCGTATCACCAGAGGCGACAGCTTCAGCAAGCAGGCCGGAGGTGCGGAACTGAATGCCATCACCGGTGCGGCAATGCTGGGATTGCGCTGCGGTATCATTTCCAAGCTTCCGGCCAATGACCTGGGTGTATATATCAAGAACCGTGTACGTCTCTGCGGTGTCAGCGATGACTATCTGGTATACGATGATGACAAGGATGCCAGATTGGGCGTGTACTACTATGAGAATGGTGCTTACCCCAGAAAGCCCCGTATTGTATATGACCGTAAGAATACCTCCATCAACAAGTTGACCGTTGATGACTATGATGACAAGATCTACAGCGATACCCGCTGCTTCCATACCAGCGGCATCACACTGGCTCTCAGCCCGGAACTGAGAGCTACCGCTGTTGAGATGATCAAGCGCTTTAAAGCACAGGGGGCCATCATCTCCTTCGATGTGAACTTCCGTGGGAACTTGTGGACCGGCGCCGAGGCGAAGGAATGCATCGAATCCATTCTGCCTTATGTGGACATCTTCTTCTGCTCCGAGGACACGGCGCGTTTGACCTTCCTGAAGGAAGGCGATGCCAAGAGCATTATGAAGAGCTT
>ULTQ01013953.1_pt1 | contig 13871 bp, 5 predicted proteins | sample 1957731 | NCBI WGS metagenome assembly ULTQ01 (sample SAMEA4835738, study PRJEB28245) | human gut metagenome | biome: gut microbiome; material: fecal sample | place: Denmark | collected 2008 | reverse complement strand
TCGGTACACAGTTTTATGATGATTTTATGATGCGTTTCTCATGCAGAAACAGTATATATGACCTTGCAAACGGTGGTGGCAAGAGCGTGCTTATGCTTTTGCTGCTGCAAAATCTGATACCTAACTGCACGCTTGATGACAAACAGCCGGTCGAGAAACTTTTCAGGACACCGGGTGTTAATACGGTAATTCATTCATTGATAGAATGGAAACTGGATGCGTGCGATGTAAGGGATGGTTACCGCTATATGACAACAGGTTTCTGCGCGCGTAAGGGTAAGGATAATTCCGAGGATTCACAAAGGGAGCTCGCGAGCATTGAGTATTTTAACTATTGTATTTTCTATAAGGAATTCGGTGACAACGATATTAAGAACCTGCCGCTTTCAAACGGAAGTGAACGTGTGACATACAATGGACTTAAGGCATATCTGCGTGACCTCGAAAAACATGATTATGGGGTTGAGGTGCATATTTTTGAACGAAAGGGAGATTATCAGAATTTTATAAGTAATTACGGACTTCATGAGAGCCAGTGGGAGATTATCCGCGGAATTAATAAGACGGAGGGACATGTCCGGACTTATTTTGAAAACAGTTATAAAACCACAAGGAAAGTTGTTGAGGATCTTCTCATTGAGGAGATAATCGAGAAATCCTATAATAACAGAATCCGCAACGGTGAGGCAGATGATGACGAAATGGCCAGGACACTTCTTGACATCAAGGACAAACTTATTGAACTGGCAAAGCGACGTGGTGAAATTGCCGGGTATGACAGACAGATGGAGCTGCTGGATGAATTTGCGGGCGGACTTGGGACAATTGGAGAATTGTATGACAGGAAAGAGCGTACAGCGGACGGACTTGTCGGATGTCTTATGGCATGCCGGAGAGAGCTTGCGGGAAAGAAAGAGCAGCTGGAGAATCTTGAAAACACATACGCATCGCTGGATGAGGAATATGATGTGGCATCCGCCGGTGCAGCCCGTGCGGAGATAGAGGAAGAGTATAACGAACTGAATGAATTGAACAGTCTTATAGAGGAGACGATAGCGGCAAGAAATGCGATTTCAGGCCGCAGCGCCGGTTTTAAAGAACAGATAAGGCTTAATGATATTGCGCTGGAGTACAGGGATTATACTGATGCGGGTGCAGAGTATGATAAATTAAAAGAATTGATTGCCAACCGAAGCAAGGATGATGAAGAGATAATTGAGTCCATGCACCGGCTGGCTGCTTTGAAATACAGATTTTATACCGAAAAAAGAGCATTAAATCTGGAGGGTCTTAACCGGGCAGAGGAAACGGCAGCTGACATTAAATCCGAATATGAGGCAGAGAAGGAGAAGGTGCGCGCTCTTTTTGCGGGGATGAGCAGCGAAAAGGGAATATATGATGAGGTCAACTCAATCTGCCTTTCCAAAGAAAGCAGCCTGATGGCAGGCCTTAAGGAGTGTTCGCTTATAGTTGCGGATGCGCTCGGCCAGGCATATGAAGATAACGGAAATGATATTGATAAGAGCCGGGAAAATATCGCGTCACTTGACGAAAATACCGCTAAGTGTGCCGGGATTATACGCGATAATGAGAAGAAAGCAGCTGTTGCACGGAACAGATATGAACGGATGAAGGCGGATTATGACAAAGCGGCGACGCGTTATGAAGCTGCCGTAAAGAGAACCGGACACATATCAACATTGTGTAATATATATAATTGCAGCCGTGATGCGCTGATACACACGATGCATCAGATATATGACAGCACATTAAAACAGCAGATAGAGAAGGAAAATGAAATTAACAGTCTTCAGGCATATCTTGGCAATATCAAAGAGCATAAAGTGCCTGATTATGACAGCAGATTTGAAGCGGTTCTCGATTACCTCAGGGGTCGTTACGGAAATGCTGTCCGTGCGGGACGTGATGCCGGCGTGGATATGATAATGGAATATCCATACCTGCCTTATGTGATTGTTGCCGGTGATGCGTATGATGCGATAGCGGCGGATAAGGTTATTTATTCGATGAACACCGGAACTTATATGGTTCCGATCATCAGAAACGAAATGGATTTCCCTGAAGCAGGCAGTATGAATGCCGCATATAAGAGAATGGATTTTCTGTGGGATGAAGCGGCACTTGCAGCCGAGACAGATAATGTATCGGAGGAATTAAAGACAGCAAAAGAGAGTCTTGTGAGCATCCGCGATAAGGCCGAGGTTATAAGAGATGATATCATAACCGCAAGAACTGTTTTAGAGGATGAACCGGCGGAAATAATCAAATCGGAGCTTGGTCAGATCGAAGAAGATATGGCACAGCTGCAGGATGAAATCGAGCTGTGTGACAGGACAATATCTAACGAAACTGTGAGAAATGAGGCATTGAAGAAGGCTCTTGCAGCTGAAAAAGAACATCTTGATGAATGTATGGCACGCAGAAAGATGCTTGAGGATAATCTTGCGATTTATGCCGAACTTATCGGGCTGCGTGAACGCAGAAATAAAGTCCGTGCTGAGATGGATAAGGCCAGGGCGGAATACGATATTGCTGCCCGGAACGAGGAAAATCTTTCCGTGAAACTTGAAAATGCGGTCAATAATCGTGACAGAATAAGAGCTGATATTGATAGGGATGATGAAGTCTATAATAGCATTTACAGACCGTATTACCGTGAAAATGATGATGCCGCCAACCCTGAGGGTATGCTTGAAGAGGCAGTCGATGCCAGGTTTGCGGCTTTGCAGGAGCTTATAACCGGCCGCAACGGTGATATAGAGGATAAGACAAGGCTTATGAATAACTGCCGCGCGGCAATGGATAAATCTGAGAGGAGCATAAAACGCAACGGTATGTCGCTTGAGGATGCCAAAGAGAATCTTGAAAAGGGACTGCTTGTAATACGCGATGAGGCATATATTGAGAACCTGCGTCGTGAAATTAACGATTCAGACCGCAAAGCGGCTGCCAAAGATTCCGAAATAGATGCACAGTCAGCTTCCAGAAACAGAATCGAAGGAAGCATTGAGCATGCGCGCAGGGTGTATGAGGAGAAATACGGCATATTTGAACGCACAAGCGATGATAATCCGAAGGAGAGCATAGCTGTGTTCAGGCATAAGATGTCTGAAATTACATCAAGACGGAGTGATATTAAATCGCAGATAAGACAGCTTGAAAATGATAACAGGGATGCGATGGTCATGGAACGCGACCTGGAAAGGATTGTCACCAATGCAGGACTTTCCGGACGTGAAACTGCTAATGGAATATTGACTGCGGATGTGTCTTCATATGATGAATTACGTAAAGAATATAACCGTGTTCTCAAAGAGGAAGACAGACTCAAAACAGATTTTTATAACAGAAAACAGAAACTTATAACTTCACTGGAGGACCTTAAGGCATATGAACTCGCGCAGGAAATCATGGCATCGGTCGAACTTCCGCAATGCGTGGCAGATGTGACGGCAATGGTGGATGGACTTAAGCAGACCAATGAGTGTATAGCACTTGAACGTGACAGAATTGACAAAAGTCTTGGTGAGATGGAACATATTAAGGACAGGTTTGAGGACAGATGTATACAGATATGCAGCAATATCAGAACCGAACTTGACAGACTTCCTAAGTTATCACGTATTACATTGGATGATGAGGTTATACCAATAATCACATTATCGGTTCCGTATATCAGGGAAGATATGTATAAGGACAGAATGTCAGTATATATCAATGAGACGGTGTCGGCGGCAGAAACCTTCCATTCTCCGGAAGACAAACTCAAATACATCAAGGGACGGCTTTCATGGAAACGGTTGTTCTCAGTCGTAGTCCAGGATATGAACAGTATTAAACTCTCGCTTTACAAGAGGGAACATATTAAGGACCAGAGCCGTTATCTCAGGTACGAGGAGGCGGTCGGTAGTACCGGCCAGTCGCAGGGTATATACATACAGTTCCTTATAGCGATTATCAATTATATTGCGTGTCTGAATTCAGCCAATAAGGATTCACAGATAACCGGTAATACCATTTTTATAGATAACCCATTCGGTGCGGCGAAGGATGTGTATATCTGGGAACCGATTTTCGGTATGCTTAAGACCAACCATGTCCAGTTAATCGTTCCGGCAAGAGGCGCCACACCGGCAATTACCAGAATGTTTGATGTGAATTACATTCTCGGACAGAAACTTGTGGCAGGCAGACAACAGACAGTTGTTGTCGATTACAGAAGTCAGGTTAAAGCCGATGAGATGGAATATGTGCAGCTTGATTACGAACAGTCAACAATCGAGGATTTTTTTAACACATGATTTTTGACATTGATATGCCGCTGTGTTACAATAAATTATTAGGGAAAATTCCACTTTACAGAATGAGAGGTAATTGGTGTGGACCGAGTTGAATTTGGAATTAAACTTGAACAGATAAATAAATTACGTGACAAAGGCGATTATGAGGCAGCGGCCAAGGTCGTTGAAACAATCGAATGGCGTAAAGTCAAGAAATGGTCAGAACTTGCCATTGCAGAGGACGTTTATGAGAGAGCCGGAAGGCTTAAGGATGCACGCAATATCTGTGTGTATGCCTATAATAGAAATCTCGGTGGCAAGAGGCTTATATATAAGCTCACGGAGATATCAATTGCGATAGATGATCTTGATGAAGCCGATGATTTGTATAACGAATTTGTAGAGGCAGCACCGAGGGATACGGAAAAATATATCCTTATGTATAAGCTTAACAAGGCACGCAAGGCGCCGGTTGAACGCCTTATAGAGATTCTTGAAGAGTACAAGCAGAGTGAACTTGACGAGCAATATGAATATGAACTTGCCGAACTATATGCTCAGGCGGGCAGAATTGATGAATGTGTGCGTGAATGTGATGATCTGATTCTCTGGTTCAATGAAGGAGAATATGTTGAGAAGGCATTGAGGCTTAAGAACCGCTATGCCAAGCTTACCAAATCACAGCAGGCCAAGCTTGATATGATGGAAGAATATCGCGCGGCCGGTATGGAATACAGCACGGTTATGCCGGAATATGACAGCGAACCTGATATTGAACATGAGGAAGTTAAGGAACTTGAACCGCAGGAAGAATACAAGGTACAGGAAAAAGATTATTCTATATATGATACTCAGAACATACAGGCACAGCTTGCCGAAAGCATGGCGAAGATTCTTGGTGGAATAAACGGTCCGGGAGAAGAAGAGGCGGTTGAGCCGGAAATAACCGAACCGGCCGGAATTGAAGAACCGTCGGAGACCACTGAAGCCGTGGAACCGTCGGAGACCACTGAATTCATGGAACCGGAGGAAGACACATGGGAAGAGCCGGAAGAAACCGAAGAGCCCGAAGAACAGCCGGAGGCGGAGAAAGAACCGGAAGAACAGCCGGAGGCGGAGAAAGAACCGGAAGAAGCCGAAGAACAGCCGGAAGTAGAGAAAGAGTCTGAGCCGGACAGTATTGAAGATAAGTATAAAGATATATATGAGGGCATAGACGAACCGACCAAGGAAATCCGGATTAATACGCATCATTGGAACAGATACAGAAGCGTTATGGAAGATGACACTAAAGAACCGATGACAGCAGATGTTCCGTTGCCTGAGGGAGCGCTTCCTAAATATATCGTTGAGAAGAGTGAGATGGAGGGCGAGGCCGGTACCAATCCTGAATTCATTATAGAAGATTTTGAGACGATCATAGAGAAGCAGGAAGAACCGGTGGAAGAAGAGAGCGTCGCAGAGGCAGCTGAACCTGAAGAAGATGATGAGTACATGGTCAGACTGGTAACCGAAGATGACGAACCGCAGGAGGAACCGGAAACCAATGAGACAGAGCCGGAAGAGTCATTGGAAGAAGCTGTGAAAAAAACAGTTTCGGAAGCTGCAGAGCCGGAGGAAAGTGAAGTAATAGACGGTCAGATGGACATAATGCAGTGGATGGAATCCATGCAGGATACAGCCGTAGAAGATACACCGGAAACTGATACGGAAACTGAAGCTGCAGAGCCGGAGAAAATACCCGATGATGAACAGATGATCAATGATGTAGCGGAAGATGCCATTAATGATATTGCAGCCAGACTTATGGCCGAAGTCAGGGAAGAACTGGATGCCAGAGCCGGTGAAGAAGCACCGACAATGATTGCCGAAGAAGAGTACATTGATGATGAAGCTGACGATGCCGGAGAAATAATGGCTGATGATGAGGCAGAAGAAGAATTTTCGGAAGAAGAGATTGCCGCATATGAGGAAGAACACAGTGCGGCTGAAGATGAGATGACGGCTGCGGCTGAAGATGAGATGACGGCTGCGGTTGAAGAAGACAACGACAATGACTATGTCCTTAAGCCTTCGGAACGCCGGTATCTGCAGAAATATCTCTTCATCAGCGGAATGGAAGAGACAGCTGCCGAGATTATCAATAATAAGAAACGTGAAGTCCCGGACGGAACCTCTGCACACGGTAATATTGCCGTAGTCGGAAGAGCCAAGACCGATAAAACGGATTTTGCAATCGATTTATTCAAGGCACTGCACTCGGAGGACAACAATAAGAAACTACGCATAGCCAAGACCAATGCGGCGGCCATAAACAGTAAGAGTATATTGGCATCTGCAGATAAGCTTAAGGGAATCACTCTTATCATAGAAAATGCCGGACAGCTTACCAAAGAATCGGCCAGGGAACTTGCACAGGTAATGGAAGGCGATACAGAATCAATGCTTGTAATCATAACAGGTGAGGATTATTCGATTAACCGTGTTTTTACAGAAGTTCCGGATCTTTCGAGAATGTTTGACTATCGTGTTGAGGTCAGAAGATATTCGGTAAATGAACTTGTGGCAGCAGCTAAGGACTATGCGCGTGAAAAAGGTTATATTATAGGTGAGAAAGCATTACTTAAATTATACCTTCTTGCAGGAGGCATTGATACCGGAGATGCTACCAAAGCAGTTGAAAGTATCAGAGAGATTGTGGATGATGCGATTGACCGCGGCAGCCGCAAGGGAAAACGCCGGACATCCAGGAAAAACGGCGGGTTGATCATACTTAAAGACAAAGATTTTATATCGTGACGAAGGAGGCAGAAGGATGCTTGAAGAATTGAAAGAAAAAGTTCTTGATGCGAATCTTGAACTTGTAAGACAGGGACTTGTAATTTATACATGGGGCAATGTGAGCGGGATTGACCGTGACAGTAATCTTGTTGTAATTAAGCCAAGCGGCGTTGATTATGACGGAATGAAAGCATCTGATATGGTAGTTGTTGACCTTGACGGTAATGTTGTGGAAGGAAGTTACAGACCGTCTTCAGATACGCCGACGCATGTGGAATTATATAAGCATTTTAAGGACATGGGTGCGGTGGTTCATACACATTCACATTGGGCAGTTTCATTTGCGCAGGCAGGAATGCCTATTACGGCATTCGGAACAACCCATGCAGATTATTTCTACAATGATATAATCTGTACGAGGGCATTGACCAAAGACGAAGTGGAAAGTGATTATGAGACCAATACAGGTAAAGTAATCATCGAGGCGATAGACGGAACGGATGTTATGGCTACACCGGGAATACTTGTCCGTAACCATGGACCGTTTGTGTGGGGCAAGGACCCTGCCAATGCGGTATACAATGCGACTGTTATGGAACATGTTGCGGAAATGGCATATAATACAATGGTACTGGATCCGAGAGCACAGAGAGTTCCGCAGTATCTTCTGGACAAGCATTATAACCGTAAACACGGAGCCAATGCTTACTATGGACAAGATAACAGATAGACAGTAAATAACCGCGGTACTTGTGATATGTACCGCGGTTTTATTCTGTAATTATTTATCTAAATCCGATGTGCAGCATGGACATTTAACAGCTTTGATGTTAATTTCCGACATGCAGTAAGGACAGATCTTTGTAGTCGGCTCAGCCGGCTTTTCTTCTTTCTTCTTAATATTTCTGAAGGCATTGATTGTCTTGACTACAATGAAAAGACAGAGTGCCGTGATGAAGAAAGTGATGACACAATGGCTGTGAATGCAGAGCCAATAATCATACCTACGGCAAGATCGATTACGTTTCCCTTGGATATAAATTCCTTGAATTCGTTAAGTATTTTTTTCATGTGTGCCTCCTGCGTGTGTATCGTCCGCATCTGTAGTATTGCGCGGAACAATGTAAGCTCTGACTTTAATTATCCTGTTTTTGTCACACTTCTCGACTATGAATTTAAGCCCGTCAAGGTCGACTTCATCGCCTTCCTGCGGCAGCCGTTCAAGGTGTTTGACAATGAGACCTCCGATTGAATCATAATATTCTGAAGCATCCTCGTCCTTAGGAAGTTCAAAGATATCATCAATATCGTTAAGTTTGGCAGAACCTGATAAAAGGTACTCAGTATCATTGACTTTGACAATGTCATCCTCTTCATCATAGTCATACTCATCACGTATTTCACCGACAATTTCTTCAAGAAGATCTTCAAGTGTAATCATTCCGACGGTGGAACCATATTCATCAACAACTATGGTAAAATTGTTGGAGGTCTTACGCATCTCGGTCATAAGTTCCGAAATATCCTTGAATTCGTATGTATAATATGGTTTACGAAGAATATTGCGGACATTGAATTCGGTTCCCTTGTCACAGAGAAGAAGGTCCTTAACATTAATAATACCTATCACGTTATCGACATTATCCTCATATACCGGAAGACGGGTGTATTTATCCTCGCGGAACACTTCAACAATCTCTTCGTAGGTACTGTTTACGGAGATACATGTCATATCAATGCGGGGTATCATTACGTCCTTGGCCTGGGAATCCCCGAAATCAAACACGTTGCTTATCATGGCATGTTCGTCATTCTCGATAACGCCTTCTTCGTGGCTTACATTGACGAGAGTACGAAGTTCATCCTCGGTTATGGAAGCCTGGTTCTTGTCAGACTTAAATCCGAGTATAAAAAGAAATGCCGATGAGACCTTGTTCAATATAAAAATTACCGGTGTAAACACTATCATAAGCAGCCAGATTATGCTGCTGTATGCCGGCGCAATTTTATCCGCATTGGCGGTTGCGATGGTCTTTGGCGTTATCTCACCGAAGATGAGAACCACGACCGTCATGATTCCGGTTGCAATGCTGACGGCGGAATTGCCGAAAAGCGACTGCGCAACCATCGTCGCAAGCGCTGAAGCTGAAATGTTTACAAGGTTGTTGCCGATAAGAACGGCGCTGAGCATTTTGGCGGAATTCTCACGAATCTTGAGAACTCTGGCAGCTCTTTTGTTGCCGTCGTCTGCGAGTGAACGCATACGAATAAGATTAACCGAGACAAATGATGTCTCAGCAGATGAAAAAAATGATGACAGAGCAATAAGCACTACAAGTGCTACTATCTGTATCGCGACACTGGGGTCCAAAGTATCAACTCCTTTAAATTTTTTTATGTATATGATAATAACATTTATATATGAATAATTCAACAAATTTATTGGATAACGATGTAAAATTGTGCTATACTAAAATATCCGAATGCTTAAGGAGAGACAGAATATGTATATAATAGTGGGACTCGGTAATCCTGAGTCCAAATACGATAAAACGAGACATAATATAGGTTTCAGGCTGATAGATGAACTGGCGGTCAGAAACGGGATAACATTCAGCGACAGGAAACATAACGGACTTGTTGGTAAGGGCATTATAAGCGGAGAGAAAGTAATTTTACTCAAGCCGCTCACATACATGAACCTCAGCGGTGAATGTGTAGGTCCTGCAGCAGATTATTATAAAGTAGAGCCTGAGAATGTAATCATTCTCTTCGACGACATCAGTCTTGATGTCGGCAGAATCAGAATCCGCAAGAAAGGCAGTGCCGGTGGGCATAACGGAATCAAAAGCATTATTGCGCACCTTGGAAGTGAGAACTTTCCACGTCTTAAGTTTGGTGTCGGGGATAAGCCGAAGGAAATGGATCTTGCCGATTATGTTCTCGGAAGATTTTCATCCCAGGATGAGGCTACGGTATCCGAAGGAATTAAAAGGGCGTGTGAGGCGGTTGAATGCATGATCGGTGAAGGATGCGATGCAGCCATGAACAAATATAACGGGTAGGAATTATGAATGTATTGGAACTGCCGGTCCGCGAACTGGCATACTATGATAATATAATATACGACCTGAAGAAAACAGGCAGGGTGCCGGTGGCTTTTGGATGCGTTGAGCAGCAGAAGCCGCACTTTATTTATGGAGTAGGTAAGGAGTTTAAGTACAGACTTATCGTGACCTATAATGAAATAAGGGCAAGGCAGATTTACGAGGATTACCGTGCAATGGATCGTAATACGGTATATTATCCGGCGAGGGATTTTATTTTCTATAGTGCGGACATACACGGAAACCAGCTTGCGAAGGAACGTCTTGAAGCAGTTCACAGACTTTCGGAAGAACCGTCCTTGACGGTAGTGACGACAATTGACGGCTGTATGGATAAACTTATGCCTCCACAGGTATATGAGCGGTACACGATAAGAATAGCGGCGGATGATGACATTGATGTTGACGAACTTGCAGAGAAACTTTCGCTTATGGGATATGAACGCTGTGCCCAGGTTGAATTTGGAGGACAGTTTGCAGTCAGGGGCGGAATAATTGATGTATATCCGCTCACGGCAGAGAATCCGTACAGAATAGAACTCTGGGATACACAGGTGGACTCCATAAGAAGTTTCGATGCCGAAAGCCAGCGTTCGATTGAGAATGTCGAAGACGTGACAATTTTTCCGGCAATAGAACTTATTCCGGATGATAACATGGCGGATGCGATGGAAAGCCTTGAAAAAGAGACAAAAGAGTATGCCGCACGGCTTGAGAAGGATAACAGACTGGCGGAAGCAGCACAGATTAAGAAGAATTTTGAGCAGCTTAAGGAGAAACTTTTTGTCCTTAAAGATTACACCGGATGTGACAGTTATATAAATTCATTTGTTAAGACGGGTGTTTCATTAATTGATTATTTTGACCGGCAGAGTACACTTGTTGTGCTGGATGAGCCGAACCGGATTGATGAGAAAATGCGTGTATCAACAAAGGAATTCAGTGAAAGCATGTCTCACAGGCTGGAGAAGGGAAATATCCTTCCGTCACAGACGGATGTGCTTTTCGGAGAGGGCGAAATTTACGCCAAAATAGGTGCAAGATATGCGATGGCGGTTGCGACACTTGACTGCAGGCTCCCGCTTCTGCAGGTATCGGGACATTATAATATCAACTCCAAAAGTATCGCATCATATAATAATTCTTTTGAAACATTAATATCCGATATCAATTCATGGAAAAAGCAGAAATATCGCATTATTCTTATGTCATCATCAAGAACAAGAGCACAGAGACTTGCGTCGGACTTAAGGGATAACGGCGTGACAGCCATATATTCCGATAACGCAGACAGAGAACCTGTCGAAGGCGAGGTTATGACACTTGGAGGTAGATTAAGACGCGGATATGAATATCCGGATCTTAGATTTGTTGCCGTTGCAGAGGACGATATTTTCGGTACATCCAGGAAAGAGCGGAAGAAAACCAGAAATACCCAGGGAACACCGATTTCGGGATTTGCGCAGCTGAACATAGGTGATTATGTAGTGCATGAAAATCACGGACTTGGAATTTATCGTGGTATTGAGAAAATTGAGGTCGACAAGGTCGAGAAAGATTACATTAAGATAGAGTATGCCGGCGGCGGTAATTTGTACATTCTGGCAACACAGCTGGATATGATACAGAAATATGCCGATGCCGAAGCTAAGAAACCAAAGCTTAATAAGCTTGGAACCGCTGAGTGGACCAGAACCAAATCCCGTGTCAAGACGGCTGTAAGGCAGGTGGCAGATGAACTGGTGAAACTTTATGCGATAAGACAGCAGAAGGAAGGATACCAATTCAGTCCGGATACACCGTGGCAGAGGGAGTTTGAAGAACTTTTTCCGTATGAGGAGACAGCCGATCAGCTTGGTGCGATAGAAGATACCAAAAAAGACATGGAAAGCCGCAAGATAATGGACAGACTTATCTGCGGGGACGTTGGATATGGCAAAACGGAGATTGCAATGAGGGCTGCGTTTAAAGCTGTGCAGGATAACAAACAGGTGGCATATCTTGTGCCTACGACCATCCTTGCCAAGCAGCATTTTACTGGTTTTGACCAGAGAATGAAGGATTTTGGCGTCAATGTTAAAATGTTGTCCCGTTTCTGCACACCGAAAGAAATCAGGGAAACTATTGAAGGCCTTAAAAAAGGTCTTGTTGACGTTGTGGTCGGAACACACAGAATACTCTCTAAGGATATAGTATTTAAGGACCTCGGACTTCTTATAATAGATGAAGAACAGCGCTTCGGCGTTACACACAAAGAGAAAATCAAACAGCTCAAGGATACGGTGGATGTTATAACACTCACGGCAACACCGATTCCAAGGACGCTTCACATGAGTCTCATAGGGATCAGGGACATGAGCGTATTGGAAGAGCCGCCGGTGGACAGACTTCCTATACAGACGTTTGTTACGGAATATGATGAAGAGATGGTCCGTGAAGCCATTAACCGTGAACTTGCCCGTGGCGGACAGGTATACTATGTTTATAACAGAGTTCAGGGCATAGACGAATTTGCCCTGAACATAAGCAAACTTGTTCCGGATGCCAATGTAGCTTTTGCGCACGGACAGATGCATGAGCGTGAACTTGAGAAAATAATGGTCGATTTTGTCAACGGAGACATAGATGTACTTGTATCGACTACAATCATTGAGACCGGACTTGACATACCGAATGTTAATACTATTATCATACATGATTCAGACAGGTTCGGTCTGTCACAGCTTTATCAGCTCCGCGGACGTGTCGGCCGTTCCGGCCGTGTGGCATATGCTTTTCTTATGTACAGGCGCGATAAAATCCTCCGCGAAATTGCCGAAAAGAGGCTCAGCGCAATCAGGGAATTTACCGAACTGGGTTCCGGTTTTAAAATCGCCATGAAAGACCTTGAAATCCGTGGCGCAGGCAATATTCTGGGTGAGGAACAGCACGGACATATGGAAGCTGTGGGATATGATTTGTATTGCAAACTTCTTAACGAGGCAGTCGCCAATCTTAAAGGAATCGATACCGGTGAGGATTTCGAGACGGTCGTGGATATAGATGCGGATGCTTTTGTGCCGGCAACCTATATAAGAAGCGAGGCTCAGAAACTGGATATATACAAGAGGATTGCGGCTATTTCGACAGCGGAAGAATTGTCCGATATGACGGACGAACTTATGGATCGTTTCGGAGATGTTCCTAAGTCGGCAATGAACCTTATGCGCACAGCGTATATCAAATCAATCGCGCATAAGGAATACATTCTTGAAATCAAGGCCGGACGCAAGGAAATGAAGATTAAGATGTTCCCGAAGGCTAAGATAGATCCGCTTAAAATTCCTGAATTTATCCGGAGTTACGGAAACAGAATGCGGTTTACCAACGGTGAAATACCATATTTCACATATTATTTTGACAAAGAAGAAGTAAAAAACAGCGACAGTTATATTAAAACAGTTACTTCGGTAATAGAAAGCATGAATGTGCTTGGAGGACAGTGATGAAAATTCTTGTTATTTTTACCGGTGGGACCATTGGCAGTGAAGCATCCGGTGAGTATATCAGCATTGACGGAATCAAACCGTACAAATTATTACAAATGTATGCGGATACATACCATGATGAGGCCCGGGATGTCAGGTTTGATACAGAATCTCCGTATACAGTGTTAAGTGAGAATGCTGATGGAAATACTTTT
>ULTQ01036758.1_pt1 | contig 13934 bp, 10 predicted proteins | sample 1957731 | NCBI WGS metagenome assembly ULTQ01 (sample SAMEA4835738, study PRJEB28245) | human gut metagenome | biome: gut microbiome; material: fecal sample | place: Denmark | collected 2008 | reverse complement strand
AGCAGCTGCTGCTACCGCAACTATGATTTACACCTGGATTCGTTACGGCAAGCCTGATGTTTCTATGACTCTGAACGGCGTGCTTGCTGGTCTGGTAGCAATTACCGCAGGCTGCGATATGGTAAGCCCGGCCGGCGCTTTAATCATCGGCCTGATTGCCGGTGTGCTGGTAGTCGCTGCTGTTGAATTCTTCGACCAGAAGCTGAAGATTGATGATCCTGTTGGTGCAATTTCTGTTCACGGTATCTGTGGTGCCTTCGGTACTATCGCAACCGGTCTCTTCGCTCTTGACGGCGGCCTCTTCTATGGCGGCGGTACTGATTTTCTGGTAAAACAAATTATCGGTGTTGTTACTGTAGCAATCTATGTTGCGGTTACCATGACGATTATCTTTAAAATTCTTGATAAGCTCTTCGGCCTGCGTGTTAAGGAATCCGAAGAAATCAAAGGTCTGGATATGGAAGAGCACGGTCTGCTCAGCAGCTATGCCGACTTTATGCAAACTTCGCTGGAGGCACAGACTTCTGTTACTACTACCTATGTTACTCCGGTCAAAGAAACTGCAGCTAAGCCTGCAGGCGCAGTAAAGATGAGCAAGGTTGTTATTATCACCTCGCAAAATCGTTTCGAAGCATTGAAGAGTGCTTTAGATAAGCTGGGAATTACCGGCATGACTGTTACTAAGGTTCTGGGCTACGGCATCCAGAAGGGGTCCACAGAAATGTATCGTGGTGCTGAGGTTGCTGCTCACCTGCTGCCGAAGGTAAAGGTTGAAATGATTGTTTCCGCAATTCCTGTTGCAGCAGTAGTCAATGTTGCTAAGCAGGTTTTGTATACCGGCAAATACGGCGATGGCAAAATCTTCATCTATGATGTTGAGGATGTTGTTAAGATTCGTACCGGTGAAACAGGCTATGATGCTCTGCAGGATTATCCTATTGAGGAAAAATAATTTGCTTCTCCCTAATCAAACTCCCTAATAAAACAGGAAGGCGCTCGGTGTCTTGCGTAATGCAGGCTAAGAGCGCTTTTCTGTGTGTTGTGGGGAGAATGCTTTTATAATATTATTATGGCGAAAAACTTGCAAAGCTGCATTGTTTAGGCCAAAATAAGATTGAATCGTATTTTAGTCGGATTGGAGTGAATGCTATGAATAAAAACGTTGCTTTATATAACGAGATGATAGCTTTTTTTGCCGGAGATGCACGCCGCTGCCAGCATTTTATCAAGGTTGCCAGCCTGGCCAAGCAGCTGGCTGAGAGCGAGGCTGCGGATGCAGAGCTGACAGAGCTTGTGGAGGCGGCCGGTCTTGTGCATGACTGCGGTATTAAACCCGGCGAGGCCAAGTACGGTGCCGGTCACTGCACAGGCAAAATTCAGGAGCAGGAAGGACCTGCGGTAGCACGCGAGCTTTTGCAAAAGGTTGGCTATGCCCCTGAAAAAATTGAACGCATCTGCTATCTTGTCGGTCATCACCATACGTATAATATGATTGACGGTCTTGATTATCAGTTGCTTGTGGAAGCTGATTTTATAGTAAATTTTTATGAGGACGGTACGCCGAAGGAGAATATTGCCAAGGCTGTGGAGCGTGTTTTTAAAACTGAGAGCGGAACGAAGTTGGTTAAGACTATGTTCGGACTTTGATATACAATGCTGTGGCTTGCCGGTCACAGCATTTTTCTTGCTATTTTGCCTCATGCTTGCTAAAATAAACAAGATTAGGTTATTTTTTGGAGGGATAAGATATGAAGGAAATTTATGATTTAGCAGAGCAGTACCATAACGATGGCAATAACTGCGTGGAATCCGTAGTTAAGGCGTGTAACGATGGCTTAAAGCTGGGCCTGCCAGATGTAGCAATCCGCATGGTGTCCGGCATGGGCGGCGGTATCGGCCGCAGCGGCTGCGTGTGCGGTGCGCTGAGCGGCTCCTGCCTGGTTATCAGCTCTAGCGTTGGCAGATTGGATCCGTCCGAAAAGCATCAGACAGAGGTCTATAAATATACACATGAGTTTCATGAGCGCTTTACCAAACATTTCGGTGCTTCTTGCTGCAGAGCACTGAACCGCCTGAGCTTCGGTACGCCGGAATACAGAACTAAATGCATTAAGATTACTGCCGAAGCGGCAGATATGGTATCCGATTATCTGCAGGAAAAGGGCCTGGTAAAATAAGCATTGGCTGCGAAGCTGACAGAAGGACTGATGGAGGTCAGGCTGATGGAAAAAACTGAGTTGAAGAACATTGTAATTTTAGCAACCGGCGGCACTATTGCCGGCAAGGCTTCCTCCGGCACCCAGATGACAGGCTATACTGCCGGTGCCTACAGCGTTGCCGATTTGCTGGCAGGTGTGCCTGAACTGGGCGAGCTGGCGCATATCGGCGGCGAGCAGCTGTGCAACATCGACAGCAGCAGTCTTACCGATGCTTTACTGCTGCGCCTGGCGCAGCGCTGCAATGAACTGCTGGCGCAGGAGGATGTCGACGGCGTTGTTATTACCCATGGTACCGATACTATGGAGGAAACAGCCTTCTTCCTGAACCTGACGGTGAAGAGCGCTAAGCCGGTGGTCCTCGTAGGGGCAATGCGTCCTGCCACCGCAGTCAGTGCCGACGGACCTTTGAATATCATCAACGCTGTTAAGGTTGCTGTAGACGCTGCAAGCACCGGGCAGGGAGTGCTGGTGATGATGAACGATGAAATCTACAGTGGTCGTGATGTTACTAAGACCAACACAGCAAATGTGGCGACGTTTAAGGCACTGAACGGCGGTCCCTTAGGTTTCATCGTCGGCGGTGAGGTGCATTACTACTACCGCAGCATGCGTCCGCACACACTGCAGAGCGAGTTTGATGTAACCGGTGTTACTGCTTTGCCGCGCGTGGATATCATCTACACGCATATCGGTGAGGACCGCGTGTTTGTGGATGCGGCACTGGCGGCAGGCGCACGTGGCCTTATTTACGCCGGCAGCGGCATGGGCAGCATTCATGAGGCGGTGGAGGCGGCGCTGGCGGAGGCTGTCAGCCGCGGCGTTGTGGTTGCGCGTTCCAGCCGCACAGGCAGCGGTATTGTTGCCGCAGGTCTGGAGCGTTGGCAGGAGCAGGGCTTCCTGTATGCGGATAACCTTAATCCGCAAAAGGCACGCCTTTTGCTGCAATTAGCACTTTTGCGGACGCAGGAGCGCAGCGAGGTGCAGGGTGTTTTCAGCCGTTATTAAAAGATAAACAGCATGTAAAGCAAAAAAGCTATCAGCAGGCAAAGCCCGGTGATAGCTTTTTTTATGCGCTTTAAAATTTTACCATCTTCTGTAACCGTTATGGTGCTTGGCACGCTCTGCCTGACGGGCAGCGCGCTCTGCTTCGTAAGCCTCGCGGGCAACGAAGAAATCCTCCAGCTTCCAGCCGCGGTTAAACATTTCAATCAGCAGCTTACCAGTGTTGTTGGCATCGTCAAAGGCGGTGTGCCAAAGGCCGGCGGTGTTGACCTCCTGCTCCTCGGTAGCCTTTTTCAGACCGGTGGTGTAGTCATCACCCTTCCAGAGGCGGTAGGCCAGCGCCAGATCAAGATAGTCCTCGTATTTTACGGGGTTTTCGATTTTATGACGCTCGCAGCCTGTCTGCAGTACCTTGTAATCCTCGGTTCCCCAGGCTACAAAGTAGGTTTCGCCGCTTTCATACAGCGCTGCCAGCTCCTGCACCATGGCAGGAAATTCAATGGCCTGCTGCATATCCTTGGCGGTTATCATGCAAAAATCCATAGAATCCTTGGCTTGCTTAGGATAAAAATGCGGTTTGACAAAGCTCTGGATGCGTCCGCAGTCGGTGAGCGGTTCGCCGTCCAGCTTCACTGCGCCGATTTCGATAATCTCGGAAAAGAAGCCGCGCGGACGGCCGACAGGGCGATCGTAGGTAGTAAATTCAAAATCAACGACTAAAAATTTCTTCATAGCAATCCCTTCTTACGCTAAAGCATAGCCTGCTGCTCAGTGCTTTTTACCGCAGCATTTTTTATACTTCTTGCCGCTGCCGCAGGGACAGGGGTCGTTAGGATAAACCTTTTTCGCTTTGGCACCTACACGGGTATTTTGCTGAGCTGCCTGCTGTGCGTCGCGCAGCAGCTTGATGGTTTCGTTGGGAGTGTGGCCGCCGAGGCAGAACATGCGGGTAGCATTGTTGCGGGCGTTCTGCAGCAGTACGGAAAGTCTGCCGAGGTGACTGTAATTGTTCCAGGCAGGGATGTTAGCCTGCAGCTTCTGAATCAGCTCAGAGGTATTACCGTCGGTGTTGGAGTTTTCGAATTCATAAATGTACTGGCACCAGTAATGTGCATCCAGTGCAGCGACATTCAGCTCCTGAGTAAAGAAGTCATGCAGATCCTGATATGCGGTGGTAGATTGCATATAACCGTAGTGGGAAAGCATGGTGATTTCCTTTACGGTAGGCTTATACAGGCCGAAGGGCTTTCTGCCCTGTTCCAGTCTGGTGTAGAAATCATCGCTGTCATTTTTCTTGAGCAGGATGCGGCCGTCTTTAATTGCGCAGGGGTTAAAGTTGCTCGGAACCTCGGCAAGTAATTGCGGCAGGGTTTCCGGAGTAAGCTCAAAGCCTGCTTTTTGATTATACATTTCGCAGAAAAATTCTACCGGCAGGATCAGGTGCAGGCTGGACATAGCGGTGATGCAGTCCAGCAGCCATGCCAGCTGTTTGCGGCGAGCCTGGAAATCTGCGGTGTTGATTTTTTTGTAGACGGTGCGTGCTTCCTTTACTGCTTCAAAGCAGTCATCTGGATAGGAAACAATGTAGCCCATAGAAATAAAGGGCAGCAGCAGTGCATATTCACTGTAGGTAGGATGGAAGCATTTTTTCTCCAAGGCTGCTTCGAAGGCCTGAATATTTTCGTCCGGCATAATAGCAAAACGTTTTGCTGCAATTTCCGGCTTTTGCATTTCTGTGCAGATTTTTTCTGCCAGCTCGTCCTTTTTGAGCTTGCTGTAGGTGATGCAGAGCTGACGCGCTGCAAAAATTAATTTATCCTTAGTGAAGGCTTTTAAGTAATCCAACAATACAGGTTTACGGGATGGTTGATTCTTGGTTTTGGTTGTACTTGCAGACATATTGATAGAAAATCTCCTTCTTTGTAATCTTACGTATCTCTTAATTATAAATAAAAACAGGAAATATAGCAAGTGAGGAAATTTAATATGCAGTTTATTATACGCTTTTCGGCGGTTAAATTTATTTTTCAGGCTCTGCTTGCTGACGGCGCATAGCAGGAATCAGGAAAAAGGCACAGTAAATAAAGGAAAGCAGCACGATTGCGCCGCCGCCGAGACCGATATAAGCGATGGAAGCATGCGTACAGATAAGTCCGCCCAGATAGCTGCCGCTGCCGATACCCAGATTATAAATGCCGGAGTAAATCGACATAGCCACAGCGGAGGTGCTCATAGTAGTTGTACGCAAAAGCTCTGCCTGGCCTACAACGTTGAAGGCTGTAACGAAAATGCCCCAGACTGCGCAGAGCAGCACCAGAAGATAATGATTGATGCTTACGGGGTAGAGCAGCAGCAAAACAACTGCTACGCCAAGGACGGTGATGCGGAAGAAGTGATAGCGGCATTTATCATACCATTTGGAAAAGGCTGCGCTGCCCAAAAGTCCGGCTGCACCGAAAATAACCAGGGTGATGGTTATCCAGGCTTCATCCATCAGCGCAATCTGCTTCAGATAAGGCTCAATATAGCTGTAGGCGGTGTAATAGCCTGTGGGGAGTAAAAAGGACATCATATAGAGGCCGATGAGCACAGGATTTTTCAGCATTACCGGCAGCTGCGAAAGCGTAAACGGTTCGCTTTTTTCCAGCTTGGGGAAGACGAAGAACATGTAGGCCAATACGATGAAGGCCAAAACGGCAATGCACATAAAGGCCATGCGCCAGCCTACGTAAAGGCCGATGATGCGTCCTAAGGGCAGGCCGACGATGATGGCGATAGCGGTACCGGTTACAATCATACTCATAGCCAGTGCTTTGAAGGGACCTTTAACCAGACGCACGGCGATAGGTGAGGCGACCGACCAGAAAATGGAGTGGGCGAAGGCTACGCCGATACGCGAAAGCAGCAGCGTCCAAAAGCCGGTGGCAAAGGCAGAGGCTACATGCGATACGGCGAACAGGCTGATAGTGGCCAGCAAAAGCTTGCGCAGCGGATAGCGGGAAGCGGCAATCATCAGCGGCAGGCTCATGAGCATTACGACGTAGGCATAAATGGTAATCAGCATACCTGCCTGCGCTTCCGTCATGCGGAAGTCTGCGGCGATATCGGACAAAAGGCCTATGGGCATAAATTCCGATGTGTTAAAAATAAAGGCGGAAACTGTCATGCCGATTAACGGCAGCCATTCGCGGGTAGTGATTTTGTTTTCCATATATATAAAGCACCTGACTTTCATTCTATAAAATTGCGCTGAATATTATAGCACAGCATATTTGTGTGCTACAAGTAAAAAAATTGTAAATTATTTGTTGCGGGATGGTGCGGAGGTTTTCTTTGAAAAGGGCTGTCGTTAAGGAGCAAAAACAGTAAAGGCGTTCTACTTAAGTACGGTAGAACGCCTTTAATTATAATATTAATTTTAGTTTATAGTTATTGCTCAGCTTGCAACGCTTCAACTTGTTCAAACGGGAGAGAAGTAGCCTTGGCGATATCCTATACAGAAATGTCCATGCTGAAAAGACGCTTAGCAGCAATGTTGGCATTTGCTTCGCCCTCAGCAATGCCTTCATGCCTTTCATCTAATAAACGTGCTTCCATAAGCATAAATTCTCGCCTTACTTTTGTATTTAATTTGAGATAGCTGATTTCATCGTCAATTTGCTTGGTGAAATCAGTATTAGAGTGGTTAAGCTTCTTCCTTCAGCTTCTCCACATCAGCGAGAGATAAACCGGAAAGTTCCGTGATTTCCTGCAGGGAATAGCAACCTTTAGCTAACATGAGTTTAGCGACTTTAAGTTTATGTTCAGCTTCACCTTTTACTAATCCGATAGCTTCGCCTTCAGCAAGGCCAATCTCCTTGCCTTCGGCAATGCCCTCACGTCGTTCATCTAACAAACGTGCTTCCATAAGCATAAATTCTCGCCTCACTTTCGTATCAAGTTTGAGATAGCTGATTTCATCATCAATTTGCATTACCCTGTTCAAAGAAATCAAAAACGCAGATAAAAATGATACCTAATTTTCTCGTTTTATTTTAACAAAGATGCAATAAAAAATACATAAGCAGTGCAAAAACAAAAAATAATAGTACTCTGACGATAAAAAATATTGTGAATATTATATCTAGATTAACGATTTAATTCTATTAACTTGACATAAAAGAGATGAAATATTATAATTTATAAAATTATTCCACTAATAAAAATCGAGAGGCAATCATTATAACATGTATATTAAGGAAAAAATATAATAAAATGAATAAAAATATCCAAAGCAAAAAAACAAAAATACAATGCTGCTTTAGCAATGGCTGTTTTGATGACCTTGGGTGGTTTCACCTTTGGCACCAATCCGACCTTTGCGGAAACTAATGATAAGCCTGTATGGGTTGGCTCATACAATGCCGGAGCATATAAAGATGGCATTTTTGTAAGCAATGCTGATACCACGGATAATTTAGTTCATATCGGGGCTGATGTTCAGACCAAAGTTGTCAATGTTACTGATTCTGTTACTAGCAACAATAAAGCAGTATATGTAGGAGCGTATGATAAATTAGTTGCCAATGAAGGTGTAAATATTTCAAATATTAATTTCCATGACACTACAAGTACTGGTGAAAAACATGGACTGTATGTATTTGGCTCTACAGTAGAAGCTCCGACTATTCGTGTAGATAATTTGACCACTGATTCTACCGAGGCTTTAGCAGGTTTGGTGGCAGGTACAGATGTGGGTTATGGCATGAATAAGGAAACTTTAAAAGCAGACTCTATCTATGTAGGCAATGTCAAATCTGATACAAGTAAATATGTATACGGTAGTTTGCTTCAAGGTGCTTTATGGCAAAGCTTTCATGAAGGGCAGGATAATAATCTCACAATAGAAAATATTACCGGTGGTGCAGATAATGCTATAGTCGGTGGTATTGAAGTACAGTTTGCAAATAGTACCATGTCGGATTGCTCTTATGATATTACAGGTGATACTGTAATCAGCAACATTAATTCCACTCAGGGCTTGGCTTATGGTATTATGGCTAAGGGTTCTTCTACTGGCTCTGAAGCTGCTTACATGCATTTAAATAACTTGAAAATCTCCGATATCCATGGTAAGGATTTATCTGTTGGTATATGCGGACATGTCGGTGATATTATTGTTGATAATGCGGATATTAATATGCCCGGCAAAGATGGTTATAATGGTCTTTATGCTGAGCCGGTGGCCGATGCGGAAAAGGCAGCGGTTAATAGCTTTGCCATCAGTGGCTCACTGGTGGGTAATATTAAATTGGATAATGCTGAAGGTAGCTACAATATTCAAGGTGATATTCTGGCAGACAGATTTAATCTTGATAAACAGGTTGAAGTAGCTATTAAGCAGCTTGAGGACCCTAAAACACTGGAACAACTCAAAGAACAACTTAAAGAAGGTCATCCTGATTGGACGGATGAGCAGGTTGACGATTTCATTAATAACCAAGTTGCAGATTTAGTTAATACGTTGAAAAATTCCGGACACATCAATTTAGGTGGCAAGCTTGCTCTTTACGGCGATGTATATGCAAAATGCGGTGGCAATGTAAACATCAATCTGACTAAGGACAGCATTTTTGAGGGACAGGCTGATAACTATGCTGATTGTGATACATTTTGTTCTATAGTATGGCGTAAGGCTGACCTTGATGGTCTTAATAAATCTGCCCTTTATAAATTATTTGGCTTTGATTCGATGCAGGAACAACTCGAGATGCAGGGACTGCCTATAGTTGGTGCCGGTAAAATCGATATTTCTATGAAAGATGATTCCATTTGGAAAGCGCATGGCAAGAGCTTTGTTGATACGCTGAATTTTAAAGACGGTGGTCTTGTTGATATGCACGCAGAGGATGGTTCTTCTATTACTGCAGGTAAAGTAACTGGTAACGGTACCTTTATCATGAATCTCAGCAATAATGCAGATAAGTCTGATATGCTTTATGTTAAGGACTTCAGTGAGGCTGGTGTGCAGACTATTCAGGCTAACCTTAAGGATGGTTTAAAACCTGAAGACTTGAAGGGTATGCGTTTTGCGACAACCGGAGGTGATGACTACAAACGTAATCCTAACGAAAAATTCAAGGTTGTGCTCTATAAAAATCAGGGCGTTAATGACGTAACCTATAAAGTCAGCAACGAAGCATTTAACGTTAAAAACGAAAAATTTGATCCTGAAGCAACTGAAACCAACGAAAAATTCAATGGCGGTAAGGATGGTGCAGGCACCTATAAGCCGGGAAATGACTATATTACTGCTATCTTCTCCGGCCAATCCTTTACTCGTGAAACGGTAGATTTTGAAAAAATTCAGCAAGACGTCAATAATGGAACTATTGAAGATTGGGATGATTTGTATGATGAAAACGGTAAGTTCTTACCTCAATACATAAAGAAAGAAATCATTGAAAATCCTGTTAAGGAAGGCACTAACTGGTATCTCGACACTGCTGTTAATACTACCAGCAACAGCGGCAACATTATTAAAAATGCAGCTGCTCTTGATTATGCCAATGCTGTAACTACAGATACTTTGAATAAGCGTCTTGGTGAAGCACGTTATTCTAATGAAGGTGACGGCATGTGGGCACGTGTACGCCATGATCGTTTCGGCAAAACAAACCGCTACGAAGGTAAAAACACCATGACCGAGCTTGGCTACGACTGGAAGCGTTGCGACACAAGCTATGGCAAGCATATGCAGGGTGCAGCTGTGAACTACACAACCGGCAGTGCTGATTATAAAGGCGTCACCGGCGAAAGCAGTACTAAGCGTTATGGTCTTTCCTTCTATGATACCCAACTGAGAGAAACAGGTCATTATCTTGATACCGTTGCTAAATTCGGTCGCGTTTCTAACAAATTCACTCTTGAACAGGAAGACGAAAATAATGTAAACGCTGATTACCATAACAATTATTATGCTTTGAGCTTTGAATATGGTCGCAAAAACCCGTTGGAAAACAACTGGTATGTTGAACCTCAGGCTCAGCTGCAGTACACTTATCTTGCTTCTACCGATTATCGCACCAGCCAAAGTACTGATGTACAGCTTTCCGGTACTGACAGCTTAATCGGCCGTGTAGGCTTCCGCATCGGCAGAGAGCTTGATGATAAGACTGCCTTCTATGTTGACGCTAATGCTTACCATGAATTTCTGGGTAATCAGGATATTCTTGCCAGCGATAGGACCGGCATTATGAATGCTACTACCCATAACGATGGCATCTGGTATGAAGCAGGCGTTGGCATTTCCGGTAAATTGAATAAAAACACTAATGGTTTCGTTCAATTTACTAAAGGCTTTGGCTCTGATGTTGAACACACCTGGAGCTTTGAAGGCGGCCTGAACTTTACGTTCTAATCTGCTGGTTTGCAAAATGACTTAATACTTTGTTCATTTTGTTCATTATATTTATTTTGTTTGTTGTTTTTTAAAAGCCTATGCTTTACTGCTTGCGGTAAGGCGTAGGCCTTTTTTTTGCAGAATATATAAGAACGTTAGCTTTTTTTGTCTAGAGCATAGCAACAGATAATATGCTAAATTTTTCTGAAACAAAAGGAGTTCTGCCAACGTGAGGCAGAACTCCTTTAAATCTTTTTATGCTTCTTTTACTTCGCTGTCGCCAGCATCAGCTTAATACGGTTTTCCTGATTGACGCGGGCAGCGCTGGCATCGTAGTCCAGTGCCAAAATATTGGCTTCTTCGGCAATCTCCTTGATTTTGTTAATCATGCCGCGGCCGGCGATGTGATTAGGCAGGCAGCCGAAGGGCTGAGCACAGATAATATTGGTGTAGCCGCTATGCACCAGCTCCAGCATTTCGGCAGTCAGTAGCCAGCCTTCGCCCATATTGTTGCCGTAGCCGATAACACCCTTGGCCATAGCCTTAGTTTCCTCATAGGTGGCGGGGGCGCTGAAGGGAGCGATACTGAGAGCCTGATGCAGAATGCCTTCCATATATTTCAAATACCACATAGCGCTTTTGTTGACACTGTATTTGATAAAGCTGCCGCCGTAAAGCTTGTAATCCGTAAGATAAGTATCAACACAGTACATGATGAAATTCATCAGACCGGGCAGCATATATTCGCAGTTCTGACGTTGCAGGAAAGCTTCCAGATTGTTGTTGCCCAATGCGGCATATTTGATGTAGATTTCACCGACAATACCGACCTTGATTTTTTCCTTGTTGGTGATAGGCAAATCCGCAAATTCGTGCGCAATAGCCTTAGTAAGCTGCTTGATAGTGCCCAAGGCCTGCGCCTTGCCGCTCTTGAAGGCTTCACTCAAGCGTGCCAGCCATTTTTGCGCCAGTCTGTCGGCAGCGCCGTGTACAACCTCATAGGGACGTGTTTTATTCGTCAGGTACATCAGGGTATCGCCGTAAACAACGGCAGCCAAAAACTTATGCACCATGGATGCATCCAGATGGAAGCCTGGCTGCTGCTCCAAACCATTGACATTGAGGCTGATAACAGGAATATGGGTAAGTCCTGCTTTTTCCAAAGCCTTGCGCAGCAGATAGATATAGTTGGAGGCACGGCAGCCGCCACCTGTTTGGGTGATAATCAGCGCAGTGTGCTCCAAGTCGTATTTACCGCTTTCCAGAGCGTTTATCAGCTGGCCGATAACCAGCAGTGCCGGATAGCAGATATCATTATTGACGTATTTCAGACCGGTTTCGATTACTTCGCGTCCTGTGTTGTGCAGAACCTCGGCTTTGTAGCCGCAGCTTACGAGTGCGGCCTGCAGCAGTGAAAAATGCATAGGCAGCATGCCGGGTATAAGTATAGTATGCGTTTTTTTCATATCCTCCGTGAAGGGGGTAAACTTAACGTTAGCTGCTGGTAGCATATGCAAATCTCCTTTAATTATTATCTATATCGAAAAGCTGGGCTGCGGAGAACAGACTGCGGATGCGGATTTTGGCAGCACCAAGGTTGTCGATATCGTCTATTTTTATTTGTGTATAGATGCGTCCGCGTTCTTCGAGGAGGCGGCGGCATTCATCGGCCGTAATCGCATCGCAGCCGCAGCCGAAGCTTACAAGCTGAATCAGATGCATATCAGGATTTTGGGCAACATATTCGGCTGCCGCATACAGGCGGCCGTGATAGGTCCATTGGTTGAGCACCTGCAAATCGCGGTTGAGTTCCTTGGTCTTAATATGACTGCTTACGGCATCCTCACTGACGAGGGCAGCGCCCATGTTGGTAATCAGGCGGTCGATACTGTGGTTGACCTTGGGGTCGATGTGATAGGGACGGCCTGCCAGTACAACGATAGGCTTATGCTCTTCGCGTGCCTTGGTGATGATTTCCTGTCCTTTAGCCTTTACTTGTGCTTCATAGTCATAAAAGGCAGTGAAGGCAGCATCAACAGCCTTGCGGATTTCCTCCTTGGTGATATCCGGGTAGGCCTTGGAAAACATTTCCTGCAGTTTTTTGACCAGCTTCTTTTTATGGAGCAGGCCAAGATAATCATAGAAGAAATGTATCTCAGGCTTATTCAAATCACGGATATTGGCGTGCAGCACTTCGGGATAATAGGCTACAACAGGGCAATTATAGCAGTTTTCCGTGCCCTGTTCATCTATATTGTAGGTCATGCAGGGATAGAAGATATTGGTGATTCCCTGCTGCAGGAGCCATTTGATATGGCCGTGCATCAGCTTGGCCGGATAGCAGACGGTGTCGCTGGGGATGGTTCCCTGACCAAGACGGTAAATAGTTTTGTCTTCAATCGGACTGTGTACAACCTTGAAGCCCAGGCTGGAGAGTAAGGCATTCCAGAAAGGGAGCAGCTCATACATATTCAGGCCCATAGGTATACCCATAATGCCGCGTTTAGGCGTTTCATTAACCGGCAATTCCTTGAGCAGCTGCAGCTTCTGACGGTACAGGTTCAGCTCATCCTTGGGGGCCATGTGGGTGATGGGGCGCTCGCAGCGGTTGCCGCTGATAAAGCGTTTGCCGCCGGCAAAGGTGTTGACGGTGAGGTGGCAATGGTTATTGCACAGGCCGCAGGTCATGCCCTTGACGGTGTGAACGAATTCACCCAGCTGCTGCAGGTTGAGCAGCGTTGTCTGATGCGGTGCGTCCTTGTAGCGGCGCTGTGCGTATAGGGCGGCGCCGTAGGCTCCCATAAGGCCTGCAATGTTGGGGCGGATAACGTTCAAATCCATTTCCTGCTCAAAGGCGCGCAGTACGCAGTCATTGAGGAAGGTGCCTCCCTGAACAACGATGTGTTTGCCGATGGCCTCCTTGCTGGCCGGGCGGATAACCTTATACAAAGCGTTTTTGACAATACTGATGGACAGGCCGGCGCTGATGTTGGCAACAGAGGCACCGTCCTTCTGTGCCTGCTTAACGCTGCTGTTCATAAACACGGTGCAGCGGCTGCCTAAATCTACAGGCATATCTGCTTTAAGGCCGATTTGTGCGAACTGCTCGGCTGTATAGCCCAAAATTTCGGCAAAGGTCTGCAAAAAGCTGCCGCAGCCGCTGGAGCAGGCTTCGTTCAAAAAGATGTTGTCGATAGCGCCGTTGTGGATTTTCAGGCACTTCATATCCTGACCGCCGATATCAAGAATGAAATCTACCTCCGGCTCCAGATATTGGGCAGCATAAAAGTGCGCCATGGTTTCTACGATACCATAGTCAACACCAAAGCCGT
>ULTQ01080101.1_pt1 | contig 13935 bp, 10 predicted proteins | sample 1957731 | NCBI WGS metagenome assembly ULTQ01 (sample SAMEA4835738, study PRJEB28245) | human gut metagenome | biome: gut microbiome; material: fecal sample | place: Denmark | collected 2008 | reverse complement strand
CTGCCGGTACTGCTGTGTAAGGTTCCGCCTGTGGGCGACTATATATCCCGGCGAAAGCACCATAAATGCGATAATTGCCAACGTCATTGCGGCGCATATTATCTTATCTCTGCTCTGCATATACAAATACCCCCTTATGATAAGCATATGCGGTCAGAGGAGAAAAAAAGAGCTCTGAATTTCTTCAGAGCCCTTAGCAAATATATCGTCCGGAAAATCATTACCGTGCAAACGCCCCTGGCACGGCAATTATAAGACATAAGTTCGGTTTGTATTTTTGGAGGAAAAAACAATGAAGAAATCCTGTTTTATCCCGGACGACTGAATATATTCGCTTTATGCTATTATACTATCACTACATATTGTATTATGCAACACTATTTTTCCCAATAAATCAAGTGTTTACAGTTTAGTCGCATTTGCCATCGAAAACGGGGGTATATTCCCGCTTTGCAGAGTCCATTTTCTGTATGAAAGCGTTTTCCAGGCCCAGCGAAAGGCAGTAGTCTACCGCCCTTTCATATTCCCGCCTGAGCAGCTTCCTGTTAAGAGGCGGTATCTTCTCCGCCTTATAGCAGGGCACATACTGGCTCATGAGTGAAACCGTTATATTCTTGGGGAAGTTTTCCGCTATGTATTTCAGCACCCGCCGCGTTTCGTCAACGGAACCCGGCAGCACAAGGTGACGTATTATCACGCCCTTATTGGCCAATCCATCGCCGTCCAGCTCCAGCAGGCCTGTCTGGCGGAACATCTCCTGTACCGCCGGGGCAGCATATTCAAAGTAATTTTCCGTGCCGGAGTATTTCTTTGATACAGCTCCGCTTACATACTTAAGGTCCGGCAGGTATATATCCACCAGTCCATCCAGCATGCGCAGAGCTTCAAGCGTTTCGTAGCTGTTGGTGTTGTACACGACGGGTATGCTTAACCCCCTGTTTTTTGCCGCCCGTATGGCGTCCGCCAGCACAGGTACAAATGGCGCAGGTGATACGAGGTTAACGTTGTGAGCGCCCTTGCCCTGGAGGCGCAGCATGAGCTCGGCTATGCCCTCCGCATCGTACATCTTTCCTACGCTGCCGTTGCTGATATCGTAGTTCTGGCAGAACACGCACTTCAGATTGCAGCCGCAGAAGAATATTGCGCCGGAACCGCGCTTGCCGCTGATACACGGCTCCTCCCACATATGCAGCGCCGCCTTTGCCACATACGGAAAACAGGGCGCGTTGCACGCGCCCCTTTGTATATTTCTGTCTACGCCGCATTTACGCGGGCAAAGCACGCAGCCTTCCTGCATCACTGCCGCTCCTTCTGATCTCCGGATTTCTTCTGTTCGCCGGCTTCCTTCGGTTCCTTGCGTTTTTTTATCTTGACCTCCGGAAACTTCAGCTTTTTCTCTTTTTCTTCCGGCGGACAATGGACTATCTCGTAATCCGCGTCGTATACGCCGTCCTCATCGGGAGCCTTTTCGGCAGGCTTTTCCTTCTTATCCCTGTCCTTTTCGCAGCGTGACTCCTTAGCCGGTCCCAGTTCTATGGCGTTGGAAACGTATTTCTTTACGGTAAAGGTAAATATGGTCCCCTTGCCCAGCTCGCTCGCGACGGTAATGTTCTCATCGAGCTTTTCCATGATGTACTTGGCTATGGAAAGTCCCAGACCGGTGCCGCCCTCTCCCCGGGATTTATCCACCTTATAGAACCTCTCGAAAATATGGGGCAGATCTTTTTCCGGTATTCCGCAGCCGTTGTCCTGCACGCTGATTATGAGCCGTTCGCCGGAGCGGAGCTTTATCTTTATGCTGCCGCCTTCAGGGGTATAGCGCATGGCGTTATCTATAAGGATTACCAGCACCTGTTCTATCCTGTCCGGATCAGTCAGACCATCTACCGTGTGATCACAGTCCACATCGAGCGTTATGCCCTTACTCTGGGCCGTAGAGGCGTACCCCATTGCCACATCGTTTATAAGCTCTTCAAGGTTAACCCTTGAAAGCTCCATATATTCCGTGCCCGCCTGAAGCCTGCTGAGCGTAAGCATATCGGTAATAAGGCGGGACAGTCGCATCACTTCATGCAGCATTATCTTATAGTACCGCTGCTTGTCCTCCTCGTTCTTGACCATGCCGTCCGCAAGGGGCTCAAGCAGGCCCCGTACCGCCGTAAGAGGCGTGCGCAGCTCGTGTGATATATTGGCCACGTATTCACGGCGCATACGCTCTGTGCGCTCCATTTCAGTCATATCCTTGAACAGGCCGACGACACCGGTGCGCACTCCCTCCTCCGTATTCACCGGGGATACGCTTATCCAGAGCACTTTATCGCCCGACATGGGGTAGGTTATTACCTGAGATTCACCTGTATGGAACACCTCCTGGAACGTCTTCCAGACCATAGGATCCTTTATCAGATCCTCAGTCTTTTCCACATTGACTACGCCAAACATGCGCATGAGCGCCGCGTTGTAATGTGTTAGCTCACCGCTGCCGTCAATTGCCGCAACGCCGTCTGAAAGGCTTTGCAGCACCTGATCCAGCTGTCCTTTCTCCATGCGCAGCTGATATATGGTGCCGGATATGTTTTCGCAGAGCGTGTTCAGCGCCCGGGCGAGAAGGCCGATCTCGCCGTCCTCGTTTTCATTTGCCCTTATGTCGAAATTGCCCTTTGACATCTCTATTGCAACCTCGGACATCTTGTGAAGCGGATCGGTATACAGGCTGAAGCGCCAGCTCATAAGCAGCAGCATTATGAGCACTCCAGCCAGCAGCGCCGTATATATCAGCACACGCATCGGGCGCATGTTCTCGCTTACTATTCGGACAGGCTGAAATATCAGCACACCGCCATATATATTGCCGCTGTCGTCGGTTATCGGCACGCCCGCGGACAGGGTATTGCCTATGCCCTTTATTGCAAGGGACTCGCTTTTTACCGTATCTCCGGAGATTATTTTATCCATAGTATCGGACAGCGTCGAATATACTTCCTGCTCATCATCGCCATTCGGCATATTAGCGGCAAGTATTATTTCCTTGTCCTTACTGAATACCAGAGTAGTGGAATCCGATGCTTCCACATATGACTGGGCAATGCGCAAAAATGCCTCGCGGCTTATATGTCCGTAGCCCAATTCGCGCACAAGGTCCGCGACGGTGCCCGCCTTAGGCACCATCTCCTCCAGCGTGATGTTCTCGTATATTTTTATTCCTACTACCCCGCAGCCCAGCGCCATGGCTATGGTGGTAAGCATCATCACCATTACCATGACTATAAGCAGCCGCCGGAAGAATACGCTCTTCATTATTTTCCGTCCTCTACCTCAAACTTGTAGCCGACGCCGTATATGGTCTTTATGCTCCAGTTGAGGCCGGTATTGTCAAGCTTTGCGCGTATGCGCTTTATGTGGGTATCCACCGTCCTCGTTTCGCCCGCAAAGTCATAGCCCCATACGCGGTTAAGGAGCTGCTCGCGAGTAAATACCTGGCCCGGATTTGAAGCCAGCATGTAGAGTATTTCTATCTCTTTTGGTGTACAGATTATATTTTTGCCCCTCAAGGTAACAGTATAGCTCTTTATATCTATGGTAAGCTCCTGATGGGTAACGCAGCCGTCATCGTGGGATTGCTGCTGCTCGGTCGTACGGCGCAACACCGCCTTTATGCGGGCAACTACCTCACGGGGACTGAAGGGTTTTACGATATAATCGTCGGCGCCCAGCTCGAGGCCCAATATGCGGTCTATCTCTTCGCCTTTTGCGGTAAGCATTATCACGGGCACGCGGGAGGTCTTGCGTATCTCACGGCACACGTCAAGGCCGGACATCTCCGGCATCATGATATCCAGCACACAGAGCGCTATGTCGCTATCCAGCGCGTCTACCGCGGCCTTGCCATCGTAAACGTCCACCACCTCAAAGCCTTCGGATTTAAGATATATTCCAAGTGATTCGTGTACGACCTTGTCGTCATCAGCTATAAGTATCTTGTTTGCGCTCATGGTCAAATGAACCTCCGATGTTAATAATACATTAAGACGATTATAGCATAATATTGCCCGCTTTCATATTCACAGGCAGGCAATTTCACACATTTTTTTATTAGATTTTGTCGGGTCTTACCGTAGAAAGGGTGAATGTGAAGGTAACCGTCCCATTCTCGCTCTTTACCCATATCCGTTCACCTAAAAGTTCAAGAACTTCATTAACAATAGAAAGGCCAAGACCGGTACCCTGCCCGGCATGGGATTTATCCGCCTTATAGAATCTCTCGAACACGTGGTCTATGTCTTCATCCGCGATGCTGCCCGGGTTGCTCACGCTTATGTAAAGGCTGTCCCCCTTTTTCTCGGCGGAGAACCGCAGCGTACCGCTGTATCCGTACTTTATAGCATTGTCAGTCAATGCCACAAGTACCTGCTCAGCCCTGTCCGGGTTGGTGTATACCTTGTATGGCTCCCCTATGTCTATCTCCACATTAAGTCCTTTTTCCCTTGCGGCAGAAACGTACCTGTCAGCTACATCCTCTATGAGCTCATTTATGCTTATGAACTGCTTTTTAAAGGCAATAGTTCCGGATTGCAGCCGGCTCAGCTCCAGAAGGTCGTCAATGAGCCGCGAAAGCCGCATGGATTCCCGCAGTATATAGCCGTAATATCTGGCTTTATCCTCGTCCTTCTTTACCAGGCCGTCGTTAAGGGCGTCCGCAAGCCCCCGAATAGAGGCTATGGGCGTGCGCAGCTCGTGAGAGACGTTGGCCACGTACTCAGTGCGGGTCTGCTCCAACCGGCTCGCCTCGGTGATATCGCGTATCAGCATTACGGCCCCCTCACCCCTGCCGCCATCGGTCAACGGCGTTATGGCTACGCGCAGTATCCGGTCCCTGACCTTCAGCTCTTTTGATACAGTCTCCCCGCCGAGGACACAGCCTATATCCTCCGCCGCCTGCCTATACGCCGGCAATGCCGTTATGTCATCTGCATAGCTGCCGCCAAGCAGTCTCAATGCCGCTGAATTGGTCTTGATTATCTTTCCTTCGGCATCTATTGCGATTATACCCTCTCCTATACCGTTTATTACGGCATGTAATCGGTTTTTCTCCAGCGTAAGGTCGCTTATGGTAGCTGAAAGAGCCGCAGACAAATGATTGAGGGACCTGCCCAGCTGCACCAGCTCGTCCGTGCCCTCCTCCTCCGCCTTTGCGGTAAAGTTGCCGCCCGCCATGGCATTGGCGGTCACGTTCATCTGACGTATGGGCCGCACTATGCTCCTCGAGCCAAGATACGCGGGCAGGATCATTATAAGGCTGGAGGCGATCATGCTTATTATCAGAGCATATATGAGGCTTCCCATGGCAGCGTTCAGTTCATTGAGCGGCTTTACAAGAAATAACGCACCTATGACGTTGCCGAAACGGCTCACCACCGGCTCGCCTATTAAAACGCCCGCGTGGTTCTTTGTGTTGGGCGAGTATACGCTTTCCCCCTTCAGCACGTTTTGCAGAAGGCCGGCTATGGCATCCTTATTGACGGTGCTGTCCTCACTTGCGGGATATGCGAACAGATCGCCGCATGCGTCGTATGCGTACATCGAAGCGTCCCATACCTTAAAGCCGCGGCCTATGGAGCGCTCATAGGTTTCCTTTGTGATCAGGCCCTGAAGATATTCCGCCGTGATATTCGCCAGATATTCAGCACGCGGCCTAAGCTCCTTCGCCTTTATTCCGCTGAATACCCTGCCGCCAGAATAGTAAAACGCCGCCGTGGTCAGCACAGCGCTGAGCAATACAGAGAGCAGTATTATTACCACTATGCGCCGGAGTATGGTATCCTTGAACACTGTCAGCAGACCTCGAACTTATAGCCCACGCCGTAGACTGTCTTGATGCTCCAGGGAAGCTCCTCATCGGGCAGCTTCTGGCGTATGCGCTTTATCTGGGTATCCACTGCGCGCGTATCCCCAAAGAAATCATAGCCCCATACTTTGGACAGAATATGCTCTCTGTCGAATACTCTCCCGGGATTAGACGCAAGGAGGTAGAGTATCTCGACCTCCTTTGGCGTAAAGGGTATGCTTTCGCCGTTTATGCGAACATCGTAATTTGCGATATTTATCTCGAGACCGGGACGGCGTATGACCTGTGACTGCACCCCTCCATCGGTATTGAAACGCCTGAGTACGGCTTTTATCCTCGCTACCACCTCTCTGGCTGAGAACGGCTTTACGATATAATCGTCTGCTCCCAGCTCAAGTCCTACTATGCGTTCTATTTCCTCTCCCTTTGCGGTGAGCATTATTATAGGCGTGCGGCTCTTGGCGCGTATTTCCCTGCAAACCTCTGTGCCGCTCTTTTTAGGCATCATCAGGTCGAGTATTACCAGGTCAGGCTTCTTGTTGTCAAACATTTGAAGCGCCTGTTCTCCGTCGTATGCGGAGCAATATGTAAAGCCCTCGTTCTCGAGGTACACGCCCAGCGTCTCATGTATCATGGGCTGGTCGTCACATATGAGGATCTCTTTTCCGTTTGCCATACAGTCATCTCCCGAAAATCAACTTGTATCTATGTTAAGTATAGCCGTCCCGCCGCCAAAGGCAATGTTTTCAGGAATAATGACATAATTGTACTCAATTCGGACAAATTATGGTGCGGGTTTTAGCTCTTATATATAAAGCTGAACCCGCTTTCACCCATGGCGTCTTCAAACACTTTCACAAGCTTATCTCCGTACACGCCGAGGCTGTTCTTCATCTCATCGCCGTTAAAGAGGATTATTATGGAGTCATCCGTAAAGAACTCGCTCAGGCAGTCGTACAGCGCGTCAAGATTGCGGCCGTAGTATTCAGGAAGCCGCAGCACCCTGCTCAGATAGTCATGAGCGGACTCAAAGTCCCTCATGCATTTTCCGTCAAGTATTATTATCTCCATAGCTACTCCTCCCCGTAAAGAAGCTCGAAGGACTTATAGTGATCGCCAGTATAGTATATAAGGCCGTCGTTGGAAAATACGATGCGCTTTGCCCCCCGCGATGACCTGCCCATGGTATCTATGTCGCATTCCGTGTACCTGCGCCCCTCCGCTTCCGGGAGCAAGCCTTCGTAATTGCCGAATCTGTCGCCGCCAATGCTGCGGCCGGGCGCGTAAGGCTCAAGGCTGCCGCCCTCCCAGCCCAGTTTTTTTGCTTCGCTCTTTTTAATGAAGTTTTTGGGCAGCTTTCCGTAGGTATGTATATACAGCGCTACATCTTCCTTTGATGTGTATTCGCCGTCTTCGTCTATCGCCGTCTGTTCCAGTTCAGCCGTCTCTTCGGGCGGCTCGCTTTTGTCTGCCGGCGGCAAAGCTTCCGAGGTTTCAGCCGGCTGTACGGGCGCGTATGTCTGCTGAGCTTCGGGTATGTCCGTTCCAAGAAGGGAATTTATCAGTCCCGCCGGAGTAAGCCTGCCCGTAAGCAGCAGCACGGCGGCAAGCGCCACAGCTGCTATGAGCATTATCTGCCGTTTATTGAGTTTTTTCCTGCCGCTTTTATTTCTATCCATACCCTTCTCCGATTTTCTGTTTGAATAAAGTATACCATACTAAACGGAAGCTGTTCACACTTTATTCCAAAGTTTACTGTGTCGTATTTTGCCTGTATATGCTATAATGAACGCATGATGAACAAGAGTTTTAAAAAAGTTATAAATATCGCTATGGCGCTGCTTACGGCAGCCCTTATTTGCGGCTGTGAAAGCATCATGCCTTCCTCCTCATCAGGCCAGCTCTGCGTAAACGAGGTGGTCACCTCCAACTCATATTCTCTGGTGGACCAAAAGCTCGGCAGCCCTGACTGGATAGAGCTATACAACCCCACCTCCAAGCCCATAGACCTTGGGGGCTACGGGCTCACCGACAACATAAAGAATCCACATAAATACACCTTCCCCTCTGTTACCATACCTGCGGGGGGCTATCTCATCGTATATGCCTCAAAGTATGAGGGCGATTCCATGTGTACAGGCTTCGGCCTCTCCAAGAGCGGCGACATGCTGTACCTTGTAGACCCATATTACAACGTAATGCAGCAGCTCGAGATACCCGAACTGGTGACGGACGTTTCTTATGCCCGCGCAGCCGATGGCAACTACGGCTATTGCAGTACGCCTACTCCCGGCGAGGCAAACGGCGAGGACATATTTCTGTCCGTTCATGATGGAGGCAAGGCAGATTCTGACGAAAGCGCCCTTGCCATAACCGAGGTCATGCCAAAGAACACCTCCACACTTGCTTCCGAAGACGGCAGATATTACCCATGGGCCGAGATAAAAAACACATCCGACAAAGAAGTGCTGATGTCCGATTACTACCTTTCGGATTCAGTCGGTGAGCCTTCAAAATATCGTCTCCCCGGTGTCACCCTCGGTGCGGGCGAATACGCCATAGTATACTTTTCAGGCAGGGAAGATTCTAATGCCGGCGAGATACACGCCTCCTTCAGGCTGGGCAAGGGCGATTCCGCGCTGCTGCTTTCCAACGGAATGGGAAGTGTGATATCCATGTTCAACTGGACAAACCCGGTATACCCCGGCATATCGGTGGTCGCGCCTGATACCTACTGCGCCTTCCCCACCCCCGGTCAGGACAATTCTCAGGAGACCCTGGCCTCGCTGACCCTTTCAGCTATGGACGGCAGCGATCCCATACATATAAACGAGGTGCTCAAGCTCAACGAGTATAGCATTCGCGACTGCTTCGGCGACCGTTCACCATGGGTAGAGCTATACAACTCATCAGACAGCGCGGCGTCGCTTTCGGGCTGCTTCCTGAGCGATGACGCTGACGACCCGTTCAAATGGGCATTCCCGGAGGTCTCCATAGAACCCAAGGGATACCTTATAGTGTTCCTCTCCGGCAAAAACCAGACCGAAGACGAGCTTCACACCTCCTTCACCCTCTCCAAGAGGGAGTACGAGCTGATGTTCCTTTCATCGGATACCATGCGCTGTGAAAGCATACAGCTCGATCCAAAGCTAGGCGATAACGTATCAGTCGGCATATCCGCCGACGGTTCTCTCAGGTATTACTCCAGCCCCACCCCCGGCGGCCCCAATACTACGCACGAGTTTGGATCGCCCGACGAAGCTGCCATAACCACAGATATGTTCGGCGTATATATAAGCGAGGTCTCTGCCGTAAAAGCCGCAAAGAGCAGGGATACCGACTGGATAGAGCTTCACAACGCCTCGGGGGCTTCCGTAAACCTCGAGGGTTGGCACCTGACAGACGACGCCAACGACATGAAGAAGTTCACCTTTCCGTCTTTTAAGCTGCCGGCCGGAGAATACGTATCCATAGCCGCTTCCACCTCGGCAAAATCGGGCGTTTCGGCGCCCTTTAACATATCCGCTTCCGGCGATACGCTGATACTCACCGACGGCGACGGCAACATCAGGGATGTGTTTTCAACCGGTGCACTTAGCCTGGGCGTCACATCGGGCCGCACTGTAAACAGCCCGGAGCGGGTATTCTTTACCACCCCAACCAGAAGCGCCGCCAATCCCTCAACATATTACAGCAGCTATGCCGACGCTCCAATGTTTTCCGACAGGGAACTGTACCACAGCGCCGCCTTTGAACTGACGCTGTCAAGCCTTACGCCAAACGCTGAAATATATTACACTACAGACGGCAGCAAGCCCACAACGGCTTCCCACATATATTCAGAGCCGCTTAAAGTATCGTCGAATACCGTGATAAAAGCTATCTCTGTTGCAGATGGCCTTATAAAGAGCGATATTGCTGCGGCCACTTATCTTTTCGAGGAAAAGCACACGGTCCCTGTGGTCTGCCTTTCCATAGGCAAGGAATCCTTTGATGAGGTCTACTCCGTTACCGACCGCTGGAAGAAGGTGGAGCGCGAGGGCTTCTGCGAGTATTACGAGCCGGACGGCACGCTGGGCGTGGAGTTCCCCTGCGGCCTGCGGGTAAACGGAGCTTCTACGCTGAATATGCGACAAAAGTCCATGTCCATATTCCTCCGGGGCGGCTACGGCCAGAGCTCCACGAAATACAACTTCTTCCCCGGCAACGAAGTTACCGAATATACCTCTCTTGCGGTACGCAACTCCGGGCAGGACGCGTCAAAGGCGCGTATTCGGGATTCCTTCTTCAGCAAGTGCGTGGAAGGATTAAATATCGATAACATAAAGACCCGCTCCGTAGTGGTATACATCAACGGTCAGTACTGGGGCCTGTACGACCTTAACGAAAACCAGAACGAGGATTATCTCGCCACCCACTATGGCGTCGATCCTTCCACCGCCAACATCATCCGCCGAAACGAGACCCCCCTTGCGGGCGACAGGGCTGACTTCAAGCGCGTGCGCAATTACGCCCTTACGGGAGACATATCCGGCAGCGCAAAATACGAGGAGCTGTGCCAGTGGGTAGACGTGGACTACTTCATGGATTACCTCATCGCCCAGACGTACTTTGCCAACGGCGATATGTTCAATCAAAAATACTGGCGCACTACCGACTACAAGATAAAATGGCGGCCTATATACTACGATCTTGACCTTGCCCTCGGCTCCTCCAGCCCCACGCGGAACGTGCTGCCCAGCTACTTTAACGCGGAGGGCGTGCCCTCTCAGGACGGCTCTCTAACCAACATGGACATATATGTGGGCCTTCGCAAAAACCGCTCATGGTGCGAGAAATTCGGCGAGAGATACGTATATGTGGTGTACAATTACTTCACGCCCGAAAAGGTCACGACCATACTCGATGACATGGTAAAGACCATGGAGCCCGAGATGGCACGTCACATAAAGCGCTGGGGCATCCCCTCCAGCATGTCCGCATGGAAGAGCAGCGTATCCGACCTGCGCGGCTGCCTGCAAAAGCGTACCGACTATGCCCTATCTTACCTTCAGAAGGAATTCGGCTTTTCCAACGCCCAGATGGAGCAATGGAAGGCAAACGCTACGGCTCAGCCCGTTGCGGTAGCCGCTGAATAGAAACAAAAAGAGCATGCAAAAGGGACCGTCGAATGACGGCCCCTTGTTTTTATTAAGCTTTACAGCTCCTTGTCCTCTACATAGAGGCTGTATACCTTGTTGGGGTCCATCGGGGCAGCCTTGGCCGCGGGAGCGGCGCTCTTGCCCTCCTTGGCTTCCTTGCGGGCCTCGAAGAACTTGGGCGCTACCTTGGGGAACAGCGCGTAGCTCAGTACGTCCTCTTCCTGCTCGTAGTAGCCAAGCTCCTTCACTTCCTTCTCATACTTCTCCAACTCGGGCTCCAGCAGATCGGCCGGACGGCAGGTGATAACTTCCTTGTCACCTATGGCCTTGCGGCGGACTTCCTCGTTTACATCTCCGGGCAGCGCGCCGTATTCGCCGGCAAGCAGAGCCTTGGAATTCTGCGGGAAGGTCTTATAGCGGCCCATTAGTACGTTAAACACGGCCTGTGTGCCGACTATCTGACTGGTAGGAGTTACAAGGGGAGGATAGCCGAAGTCCTTGCGGACGATCGGGATCTCCTCAAGAACGTCATAGTACTTGTCTTCCCTGCCCGCTTCCTTGAGCTGGCTGATGAGATTGGAAAGCATTCCGCCAGGAACCTGATAGACCAGAGTGTTGGTATCCACCCGGAGCACCTTAGGGTCGAGTATGCCTTCCTTCATCATCCTTTCGGCTACGCCGCGGAAGTGCTTTGCGGCCTCCGCCAGCTTGCCGAGATCCAGCCCGGTGTCATTCTCGGTGCCCTTGAGTGTGGCCACCAGAGACTCCGTGGCGGGCTGTGAGGTTCCGTTTGCAAAGGGAGACAGCGCGCAGTCCACAATATCCACGCCCGCCTGCATGGCCATGAGGTAAGTCATGTCGCCGGTGCCGGTGGTGTTGTGGGTGTGCAGGTGTATGGGTACGTCCACCTCGGACTTGAGCCGCTTGATGAGCGAATATGCGTCATAGGGCAGCAGCAGGTTTGCCATATCCTTTATGCAGATATTGTCCGCGCCCATCTGAACCAGCTCCTTTGCCAGCTTTACGAAGTAATCCTCGTTATGCACGGGGCTCATGGTGTAGCTTATGGCAGGCTCGCATATTCCGCCGTACTTCTTGGTGTATTTGATTGCGGCTTCCAGATTTCGCACATCGTTGAGCGCATCGAATATGCGAATGACGTCAATGCCGTTCTCGATCGCCTTGCGGCAGAACTGCTCTACGACATCGTCCGCATAGTGCTTATAGCCAAGTATGTTCTGACCGCGGAAAAGCATCTGCAGCTTGGTGTTGGGCAGGGCCTTCTTCAGCTTGCGGAGACGCTCCCACGGATCCTCGTTTAGGAAGCGCAGGCAGGCGTCAAATGTAGCGCCGCCCCAGCACTCCAGAGAATAATAGCCAATGCTGTCCAGTATTTCGCAGGCGGGGAGCATATCCTCTGTGCGCATACGAGTAGCGGCCTGAGACTGGTGCGCATCGCGCAGTATGGTATCGGTTATCATCAGTTTTTTAGCCATGGTGCAATACCTCCTATTACATGAACAGGGCAAGGAACACACCGGCAGCGATAGCGGAGCCGATAACGCCGGCTACGTTGGGGCCCATGGCGTGCATGAGCAGGAAGTTGCCGGGCTTTTCCTTCTGACCAACTATCTGAGATACGCGGGCAGCCATGGGAACGGCGGAAACGCCAGCGGAGCCGATCAGGGGGTTGATGGGATCCTTGCTGAACTTGTTCATTATCTTTGCAACTATTACGCCGCCGGCGGTGCCGAAAGCGAAAGCGCAAACGCCCATAAGCAGTATGCCGAGGGTCTTGCCGGTGAGGAAGGTTTCAGCGGTGGCGGTAGCGCCTACCGAGATGCCGAGGAATATGGTTACGATATTCATCAGCTCGTTCTGGGCGGTCTTGGAGAGGCGGTCGGTAACGCCGCTCTCGCGGAACAGGTTACCCAGCATAAGCAGGCCGATAAGCGGCGCCGCGGAAGGCAGCATGAAGGATACGAATATGGTGACCATGATGGGGAATATTATCTTTTCCTTCTGGGATACCGGCCTCAGCTGCTTCATCTCTATCCGGCGCTCTTCCTTTGTCGTCAGCGCCTTCATTATAGGGGGCTGTATGACAGGAACCAGCGCCATGTAAGAATAAGCCGCGACGGCGATAGGGCCGAGAAGATAAGGAGCGAGCCTCAGGGTAACGTAGATCGCCGTAGGGCCGTCTGCGCCGCCGATTATGCCTATGGAGCCTGCTTCAGCATTGCTGAAGCCAAGGAGCTTAGCGCCTATAAAAGCGACGAAGATGCCGAACTGCGCTCCCGCGCCCATAAGCAGGCTCTTGGGGTTGGCGATCAGGGGACCGAAGTCTGTCATTGCTCCCACGCCCATGAATATCAGCGAGGGGTATATGCCGAGCTTTACGCCCAGATACAGGTAGTCTATAAGGCCGGCGCCGTGACCCAGCTCCGCCCAGTTTATGGCGGGAGCGCCATCTACCACCTTTAGAAAATAGTCTGGATGGAACATATTAGCGCCGGGAAGGTTGGTAAGCAGCATACCGAAGGCGATGGGCACCAGCAGCAGGGGCTCGAACCCCTTTACAATAGCCAGGTACAGCAGAACACAGGAAATGGCTATCATTATAAGACACCTGGGATCGGCTATCAGATAGGCAAAGCCGGTGGTATCTATAAAGTTGGAAAATACATCTGCAAAAGTCATCTGCGATCTCCTTTCTTAAGTTTGTTTCCCTTAAAAGGAGATCAGCCTATAACAACGAGAACATCGCCGGAGTTTACAGTAGAGCCCTTGGTTACGTTTATGGCGGTGACCTTGCCCGCTGCGCCGGCAAAGATCTCGTTCTCCATCTTCATCGCCTCGAGCATTATGACTACGGTATTGGCTTCGACCATATCGCCGACCTTTACCTTTATGTCAAGAATGTTGCCGGGCATGGGCGCGGTAACGCTT
>ULTQ01055989.1_pt1 | contig 13973 bp, 12 predicted proteins | sample 1957731 | NCBI WGS metagenome assembly ULTQ01 (sample SAMEA4835738, study PRJEB28245) | human gut metagenome | biome: gut microbiome; material: fecal sample | place: Denmark | collected 2008 | reverse complement strand
CAGCATTCACAAGCGTCAGACGGAAGCCGCTACGCCTCCGCCCGACCTTCATGTGCCCATGAACATCGACGACATGGTGGCCTTTTCACGCATGAAGAAATCGACGGTGTACTACCATATTGACAACAACGGCCTGCCTTGTGTCAAGGTCGGCAAGAACCTCACCTTCTTCAAGGACGAGGTCGTTGTATGGCTGGAGTCCTACAGAAAAGGAATTCCATTTGAAAAGATGAACGATGAAATCATGGCTTCGCACCGGCGCAAGCCCAATAAATCAAGACTTAACATATAGGCTATGACAGGAAGAATAGAACGACATGGCACCAACCGGCACCGTGACAGAATGGCATACACGGAGGAACAGCTTCGGGAAATGATAAGGAAATCGACCATCAAGGTCGGAGCGGCAGACAAGGAAGACTATGGAACAGAACAAGGAACAGACGATTGACACGACCCAGATGGGCATGCTCTTCAAGAGCGAGTTCTCCGACAAGCAATTGGAGGCCTATCTCAACCAAGGCAAGATAAAAGCATCGGAGCGTCCCGACAATCCTCCGCAGATACTATGGGTGGACGATTGCACGATCGCGACCTTCGGCAACTTCAGTGCTTCGACGGGAAAGGCGAAGAGCAAGAAGACGTTCAACATCTCGTCCATCGTGGCGGCGGCGTTGAAGAACGACCGCGTGCTGAACTACCGGGCGTGCCTTCCCAAAGGCAAGGACAAGATATTCTATTTCGATACGGAACAGAGCCGCTACCACTGCCACAACGTCCTGTCGAGGATCCTGCGGCTGGCCGGGCTGCCGACCAACAAGGACTGCGACCGCATCACATTTGTAGGACTGCGCGAATATACGCCTTCATTGCGTATCAGTCTCATCGACTACGCGCTACGCAAAAGCAAGGGCTACGGACTTGTCATCATTGACGGTCTCCGTGACCTGATGTACGACATCAACAACGCCAAGGAAGCCACCGATGTCATGACCATGTTGATGGCGTGGACGAGCAAGCACAACCTGCACATCCACTGTGTGCTCCACCTCAACAAGAACGACAACAACACCCGTGGACATATCGGAACCGAACTGGAAAACAAGGCGGAGACGGTGCTCGTCATCAGCAAGGATAAGCAGAACACCAACATCAGCGAGGTCAGGCCGATGCACATGCGCGACCGGGAATTCTCCTCTTTCGCCTTCAGCATCAACGAAGACTCCATGCCGGTCTTGGAGGAAGGCTACCACGTGACCGTCGTCAAAAGCAAGGACGTGCCGCTGACCTCATTGAGCGAGGACATCCACCAGGAAATACTTGGTGAGTACTTTGGCAGCCATGTGCCACCGGCTAAATACACGGAACTGGTTGATACGCTCCGAATGGTCTATGCCGGGAAAGGTTACAAGAGAGGCACCAATGCCGTGAAGGCCCTCGTGAAAAGGCTGATGGAGAAAGAAGTCCTCACCAAGGATCCCGACGGCTATCACTATCACGACAACTTCTCCACTGCCGAGTAAGTTTAAGGTTTAAGTTTAAGGCGTATATATATAATAAACTCAACCCACAAATAAAATGAGCATAGAACAAGCAATTCAAATCAGTCTGGTGGACTTTCTTGCCAGCATGGGATTCCATCCTGCGATAGTCCGCGGTTACAAACTATGGTATCTCTCTCCGTTCAGAGCCGAGAGCAAGCCGTCCTTCAAGGTCAACGTTGAGATGAACCTTTGGTATGATTTCGGCGAGGGTGTTGGCGGAGGCATCATCCCGTTGGCCAAACGGTTGTTCGGCACCGACGACATCGCTGCCATCCTCAAGCGCATGGAGACCCAGCCGGGTATTCCTGTCTGCGCGATACCCGCAAGACCTCCATCTGTCAAGCAAAAAGAGGAACCGGCAATGAAGAATATCCATAGTCAACCGCTGACTCATCATGCGTTGGTAGATTACTTGGTTAAGCGTGGCATCCCGTTGGAAATTGGCAGATCATACTGCTGTGAGGTACATTATGAGATTCATGGCAAACGCTACTTCGCCCTTGGCTTCCCCAACAGCTCCGGCGGCTATGAGCTTCGCAACCCTTACTTCAAGGGCTGCATGGGGCGCAAGGACATCACCATCCTCAAAGGTGAGGAAGTTAAAGAACTTGACACCTCCTGCTGCCACGTCTTTGAGGGCTTCTTCGACTTCCTCTCCTTCCGTGTCCTGCAAGCCATGGGCAGGCTGCGGCTGCCAAGCTATGGCTCGACGCACTACATCATTCTTAACTCTGTCAACAATCTCGGAAAGGCACTGAGGGAAATGACACATATAGAGCGCATTTTCACCTACCTCGACAACGACCAGGCTGGACGGAAAGCGACGGAGACTATCCTTGGTCTCTATGCACCTCGCACCGTTGACCTCTCCTTCATGTTTGAGGGGTACAATGACCTGAACGACTACCTGCTCCACGTCAAGGCTGATGGCAAGAAACAATAGATTTCATACGATGACAATAGATTAAACAACAACAGGAGGGACACTCCGTGATGGAATGTCCCTCCTACAAACCCAAGACAAAGATGAACAGATTAATTCCTGCCCATCCTTTCCCCACGGGGGAAAATACTTCGGTAGACTTTCTCGATGAGCCAATGGAGAAAGAAACCGAGATAGATGATTATCGACATCAGAATAAAGCCGATGAGTTTCAGGAGGCCTACAAGAAGGTAGTAAGCGAGTACGATGATGAACGTGATGATGAACACATACACGAAGACGAGGGCTGCTACTGCCATGGTGATTTCTATTTGAGGGTGAATGACTATGTTTGTAAACTCTTACTCTTATAATATATATACAAAGATACGAAAAATAATTGAATAATCCAAACCATATACAGTATTTATTTAGCTGATAATCAAATGATTTGTTAATGATTCAATCGTGAACTTATGGATATAATTTACAACCCAAAACACTACACAAGATCGTTGCTTACTTTCAACGTATTCTTTCGTGAGGACACCTCCACGAAGCAGTTCCTCAAGTCAATTATCACTAAGAATCCAGAGCACTGGGCGTTCTTCCGCAACGTCTTCAAGGGACAGTATAAATGCAGCCTGACCCTCGTTGACCGTTCTATCGAGACACCTTTCCATTGCCTGCTCGTAGCCGTGCTGTGCAAGCAACTAAAAGAAGAACTTGGCATCAACTTCAAACGCATCAAGCTAATGCTCAGTCCTCTTCATGAGGAAGTTGTCTGTCCGACAGTCTGGCCTAACACGCCATTTGTCACCACTGACGACCGCAATGATTTCTTGCAGAAATGCTTCTCAACTATTCTTGGCCAGGCCCCAGTCCTTATGACCAAACGCAATCCTATATTCTGTCGTGACATGAAAATCTCATCGCGCAATTATACCCTCTTCATACGTGTGGAAGGTGGGGTGGCTAATGGATGGCAATTGGCTGGTGATGGTATTAGCATGTTGACCCCTCGAATGCTTTTGGAGAAGTGTGATAACGACTTGACGTGCCAAAACATCTTTACACATGCCTTTAGCCGTAATGGCGTTTTCTTCAACTTTGACTTGCTGGCAAAAGCTTCTCTTTGCAGTCATGCCGCAGACAGCTAATGTTGACCCTCGACTTATGTCGATGTGTTGACCCTCAACTTGTGGCGATGTGTTGGCACTCAACATGTGGCGATGTGTTGACCCTCGACTTGTGTTGATGTGTTGACTCTCAACCTGTGTCGATGTGTTGACTCTCGACTTGTGTCGATGAGTTGACTATGTCGATGTGTTGAGTTTCTACCAGTGTCGATGTGTTGATGTGTTGATAGTCGACTTTACGCCTTTTATTCCGCAAGAATTGCACATTAGCGAATGAGGGTTGAACGTCGGACGATACACAAAGAACAGCTGGAATGCACCATTATAACGAACTTTTAATCAAGAATATAACATCATGGACATTTTGAAACTATGACAACGATAAATCATTGCCTTTATCACGTACGGGAGCCATTCATGAGTAGCAAGTTGTACTTTTGTACGTACACCTCGGTTACCACCTCAGCACACTTCAAAAGTCACTTGCCAGCAGAGCTGGGGAGGAAAACGGTCGCAACTCCCTTATCCTTATTAGATGAACCATAAACCGTCAACCACGTATGAAGAAGAAATGTATCCGTTTGGAAATCCGTCTCACAGAAGATGAGTCTCAGATGTTCCAGAACAAAGCGAAAAGCTATGGAGGAAATGTGAGTGCTATGGTGCGTGATGCGGTCAGTCGCTTCGATGATAAACGGACAAGAGGAAAGATAGAGACGATGGAGGCACTCCTACAGTTCTATAAAAAATATCAACAACAGCTCTCGTGGTTGGGTGGAAACTTCAACCAGTGTATGCACCGGGCTAATGAGCTGGCCATAGAAGGTGAGCTCAACGAAAGTTACTTCCGCAACATCCTAATCCCCGAGACTCGGAATGCAATCCAGGCAATAAGAAGCATCAAGGCTGAATTGGATGCCATCCACGACAAGCAAGAAGAAGCATAAACCTTTTGACCCTTTTGATATGATTATCACCATTCTTCCGTCATCGGCTAACTTCCATGCCGTCGCCTACAATGAAATGAAGGTTGAAAAAGGTGTGGCTACGCTCTTGGAGGCTCAGAACATTCTTGGACTTAGACCCGAAGCCTTCACCACTGAAAAGCTCCGGCAGTTCTTTATAGACTACTCTTCACGGAACACACACATCCAAAATACCCAGTTCCATGTGGCTGTAAGCTGTAAGGGAAATGAATACACTCACCAGCAGCTGCTCGACATTGCGCACCGCTATCTCAAGGAGATGGGGTATGCCGATGAGGGTCAGCCGCTGCTCATCTATGCCCACCATGACACGCCGAACAACCATATCCATATTGTCACCTCCCGTGTGGCACCCGACGGGCACAAGATAGACCATGCCCATGAGAAGCGGCGTTCAAGGGAAATCACACTGAAGATTATGGAGGAATTTGAAGGGCGGAGGCAGGAGCCGGAAGTCAACGATATAGCGAAAGATGCGCTATCATATCGCTACACCTCCAAAGCCCAATTCTGTGCTATTATGGAGAGTCTGGGCTATGAGTGCAAGGATGATGATGAGAAGCCGATGGTACACCTTTATCGTGGCGGTCAGGAGCAGGGAACCATACAGGTGCAGCTCGTCATGCGGCACGCACTGAAAGAGAACAAGCCCGATGACAAGCGTCGCCGGCAGTTGCGTGCCATCCTACAAAAGTATCGCAATCTGTCTGCCAACAAGGAAGAACTCGCAGCTCACATGAAACGTAAGTTCGGTATCAGCCTGGTGTTTGTCGGCAAGGCGGACACGCCGTATGGTTATATCGTTGTTGACCACAAGAACAAGACGGTCTTCAAAGGTGGCGAGTTCCTTAGCATCAAGGATCTTCTCCAGTTCGAGGATGCTGCCACTCGTTTTGCTAAGATCGAACAGACCATTGACGACTTGCTTGCCGACAATCCGAAACTCACCACAGCGGACATCAATCGTGTCCTCTATCGGCAATTCGGCACGCATATCCACAGAGGAACAGTGTCGTGGAACGGTGAGACTATTATTCTGCGTGAGTCTGTTGTTCGTCAGCTTCATGACAACTATATGGATTCGAGAGGAATTGTCAAACAAGTTAGCCCCCATCAGCCAAAGGCAGAGCGGTCTCGGCAATCATCTCCCCCAGGTTCTAATCCTAATATCAGTAATGTGATGGACACTCAGGCTGGCTCAAAGGATCCCAACCATGAATACGAAGTTGGCCATGGCATGAACGTGAATGATGTGGATAATCAAATCAAATCTAAAATCTATATGTAAAAGCCAAGTTTCTGTATTACAGATACTTGGCTTTTTAAAGTTTGGATTATAATTTCATTCTACATTTATGCCAAATGCCTCTGCTAGGTGTCTTACCCGCGGCGATTTCCATTTTTTCTCCATTTGTTTTGTAATAGTATTACCCAGACTTTCAATGGCTTCTAACTTTTGCTTTTCTGTGACGTCCTGATATATCATTGTTGACTGTAGGCTCTCATGCCCCATAAGTTCCTTAATCTCGACAATATTGATATTATCCTCTCTCCAATGACAAGCCATACTGTGCCTCCAAAGGTGTGAGTGTAAGTTTAGAGGAACCTCATCACAAACTTCATGAGCCTTCGCGGCATAAATCTTTAATCTTTTGCTAACTGCTGGCTGTGATAGTTTGTTATGTTTATTGTTAAGTTTTGAGTAAAACAGAAAATCACTTTTATCAATATTATTTTTATGAAAAACTGTTATGTATTTCCTCAGCCAGATAACTAGTTTCTCTTGTAAATAGATAGATCGGGTCTTATCACCCTTTCCGTGAAGTACAACAAAAGGAGTACTGGAATCAAGATGCAGATCACGTAATCTAATGGAAAGGACTTCATCTATACGTGCAGCAACGCCATAATTCAACATCATTAGGGTTAAATCCCGCAACCCTATTTTTGTTGAAGTATCAGGAACAGAGAGTATTGCCCTTACTGCATTACGAGTCATGCCTGATATTTTTCTTTTTGCACATTTCACAGGCTTAATTTGTTTTGCATTAATGTATAAAGCGCTGTAGCTGATATCCCTTCCACCGATATATCTAAGCAAACTTTTTATAGCAGAAACCCTTACATTGCATCTCTGTCCTTTTAGGCCTCTGTTTTCTTTTAGCCATAATATCCAGTCTGTAATATAGCTTACAGAGAAGCAATCTTGACATAAGTTAAACGGGGTTATACCTTTGCAGGACTCAAGGTATTCGGCATACAACTGCAACGATATTTTATACGACCTGACAGTGTGGCTGCTATTTCCCATAGTCTTAGGGATGAACTCATGTATCCAATTATAGATATAATTGGACAATTCTTTTGCCTGGTTGCTCATATTAGCTTTCTTCTTCATAGCAATATTCGTTAGGGGTTGGGGTCATTTCCGAGAAGCCATCATTAGTCAAACTTTTTAATTTTTCTGTAAGCATGGGTGTTACATGAAAGTAGTGATAGGTACTGTTAATGTTTACATGCCCCATGCTACGTGATAAAAACATAAGTTTGTTACTGAATTCATAACCATGTAAGTCCCAACTGGAAATATTCATTACTGCATAATTACTGCGAAGATCGTATGCTCTTGCCCTTTCATTACTCACTTTCGGCCATATCTTGCGAAAATAGTAATTTGACAATTTGTCTGAATAGCAATTACCGTGTTGGTCCGGGAAAAGGTAAATCCTTTCAGGCATGATCTTGTCTATTGCGGCATCATATTTTCTCATCAGTTCTAGCATGGTGGGATGAAGGACTATTCTGTGCTGATGACCTCCTTTGGATTTTTCGACCTTTACGACTCCTGTATCAAAGTCCACATCGCTTCTTTTTAACCATCGCGCCTCGCATGTTCTTAACCCTGAGCTATAAAGCAGTCGAAAATAGACAGGTACTTCTAAAGAGAGAAGTTGACATGCCTTTTTACCTTGATGCCGTCTAAGATTTGCAAAATACTTATCACATTCATTAAAGAAAGTCTTCAATTCTTCCTTTGTAAAGAAATGAGGCTCATAGGTGCAAGGTTCCCATTTTCTGATTCTTTCAACGCACAGATCTGACCAGCCTTTAGAGTTCGAGAATTCGACAAAATCCCAAACCGCATGCGTTCGTTTGTAACAGGTACTTAATTTTTCACTTACCCTGCACTTACACCACTTCAGCATTTCTTCTGTCAGTACCGTTCCGTTACGATATTCTCTGTAAAGAAAAGCGTCGAAGTTGAATAAGTTATAATCCGGCCCTTTTATCCAGATTCCGCTTGAAAGTTGGTATAAGACAAACTCGTCAAGCTGTAAAGCTATAAAGGATTTGAATTTTCTTTTTTTCATATCTTGAAATCATTATAATTAAGTGGGTAGTCTTCTATGCTTAAAGCAAATTTTGACAAGGTTTCAAGAGGAATTTCTGCCCAAGTTTTTTTATTTTTTTTACGGATCTTGTCAATAAATTCCGTAGATTTTATTTGGTGTAGATAATCCTCATTGTCGAAATATTTCTCGTCCAAAGGGAAATCACTTATGCTTAGTGCGCATTCTACTAAATTTTGTTCGTCCGTATCGACGTAAGGGAGAAGCGATTCTGGCTTTTTATGTCCGACAATAGAAGATACGACTTGACTTTCTTCACCGAGTTGAAGAAGACTTGTTACCATATTATGTCTAAAAATACGTGCTCCTCGTGGTTTTTGATTGTTGTTTATTCCTGCTGCTTTATAAATATTGCTTGTCGTTTGGTAAATGGCCTTAATCTTAAAATACGGAGCCCTCGAGGACAAAAAAACAAAATCAGATTCTATTTGTGGACGTTCTGAAGTTATGTAATCAAATAGAGCATTTCCTATTGCAGCATTTAATGGAAGCTCAATATTATTACCTGTCTTTGATTGGACAAATTTAATTTTATCGTTTTTCCAGTCTATATTAGACATTTGCAAAGATATGATATCAGAGCCTCGTATTCCCCAGAAAAACAGCATCATTCCAATGGCTCTATCCCTATATGATAGCATAGTGTTAGGATCAGAAAGAGTCGTCAATATCTTTTCTCTTTCCTCACTTGTTAAGTAAACAAAGATTTTATGTTTTACCTTTATGGAAGGTAATAGTTTTAGTAAGTATGTAGACTCTTCCTCGTATTGGTCGGCAACATTCTTAAGTGCAAGCACTAACTCCGCACAGCTTGACTTTCCTCGTACTTGTTTAGTCCCATCATGAAAATATGTACTGACAAAAGGTTGAGTTGCCTCAAAAATTGATCTTGCGCCGTTTGAATACAAATGTGAAAAGAAACGTAATAATGAACGGTACTCTCTTATTATTGTTTCAATCGTTCTTCCCGTTCTCGATCCATTTTCAAAGTGATAACTTGCTATTTGCTTGAATTGTAAAGGTAAATGACAATATTCTTCTAAAACTTTTTTGGCGTCAAATTTCATTCTTGAAGGATATTTACCAAACAAATCAAAATCTCTGACAATAGCAAGAGACCTTTCTAGCATAGAAAGGCGGGGTTCCTTTAAATCTTGCCTATGTTGCCTAAGGCCAACCTTGAAGAGATCTTCGTATGAATTAACCTCCAAAGATGGATCAAGAGTTAGGGCTAGATCAATCCAGTTTTTTACCTCACATAACGTCGAACAGCGATAGTCTTTATAACCATGTGAAGCCATAAAATCTATAAGTTTATGGCTGCTACTCTGTAAACAGGTTGTATCCATAAGCTATATTGGGTTGATTAATATTTTGTTGAAAGTTAGCAAAAATAATCCATACCTGCAAATTTTAAGCACTTAAAAATCAATAAATTATGAATTATATATAGATTTTAGATTTGATTTGATTATCCACATTATCCAAACTTTTGGATAATGTGGACGACGAGCAGATCCAGCAAAGAAGATGGCGGAGATAGACGGTTAGAACAACCTGGGCTCTTTGTCGAGGTAGCTCTCCTGATACAGAGGGACAACCTTGTCTATGGGCAAAAGGTGTCTATCATCAAAGGAGAATGTGGGGCGTGAAGAGCGTAATTCTCCTTCGCCTTCTCATGGTCGTAGTTGGGATAGCAGTACCGCTAGCCGTTGATGCAGGTGTTGTAGTCGCTAAGTCCACGACTCTCCATACATCTGCAGCCGGGACGGATGACTTTTTCGGCCACTTTCATAAAATGGAGACCGAGTGAAATGCTCATAGATAGCCCTTGTCATGCAGCCACTGTTATGAATGCCGTATTGCTCATAGATCTCCTCAATCAAAATTTCAAAATACACATTTTTATGCATGGCATATCTTACCATTTCAAAGAAATGAAGGGTAATTTCAGTAACTACTCAGCCTTTTTAAGAAGGCGTTATAGGTATAACTACATGCAATACAGTTTAATGTAGTTTAAATATTTTAGAAAAAACACTTCGTTTCAAAAAGTTTTTATACTTTTGTACTCGGAATACAAAATGAAGCAAATAATTGCAGTTTGCTTTCATTTTGATGCAACTATTCCTAGCACCTTGCGCAAGGTTAAAACAGCCCCGTCTGGGTAAAAAGGCGTATACTGTCCAAGAAACGTTAGATTCCAAGATTTAAAACATTAGTAGATTTTTTAAAGAAAGGAAACAGACTATGGAAAAGAAACTTAGTTTTAATGAGGTTCTTCCTATGGAGGAACTTGCTCCTGTTGAATTGGATGCTATTGTTGGTGGTAATGCCATCAAAATAGTTGGTACCAACGGTCATCACTGTAGCTGTGGAAACACAACTCAAACAACCCAAACCTCCGATTCTACATCTGTGAAGAAACCATAAGTAGTCTTTTTTGACGGTGGAGAGTGGATTGCTGTTATCAACAATCCACTCTTTATGTTAGAACATATTCTGTAATCAAGAAAATGGGAAATAATATGATTAATTTTGACGATATACACTTTATAGAGAATGGGGATGTCTCCTTGCTGTTGCATGTTCCCTCGTTTACACTTGTTAGCTTAAGTAGCGATACAGCAAATATACTTAAGTCGTTGAAAGAAGGTGCTTCAATAAGCGATGTTGCCCAAAACAGCTCTATTTCTCTCGATGAAATAAAGAACTGTTTACTGAAATTAGAGGATATGTTTAAAAAGAATTTGCCTCCTTTGACACCTAATCCAACAACGGATGTCGCAGATAGAATTACATTACATATTTCAAATGATTGTAATCTCAGATGCAAATATTGCTATGCAAGTGGAGGCAACTACAAGATGAAACGCTCATTAATGACTACGGATACCGCAAAGCAATTTTATGATTTTTGCATACATCATTTCTCTCATATTGAAAAAATTGTCTTTTTTGGTGGCGAACCATGCCTAAATTTAAATGTGATGGAATACGTTTGCTCTCTTTTTAATAGCTACAAGTTTGATGACAAACTAAAGGATATGCCTAAGTTTGCCATCATAACCAATGGTACCATACTAAATGAGCGACTGTTGAAAATTATTAGAACATATATATCTTATATTACTGTTAGCATTGATGGTAATAAGGAATTTAATGATTATAATCGCTTGGATAAAGCAGGTAATGGTTCGTTTGACAGAATAGCAAAGTTTATAGACACCGTTAAACAAATTGATAACGTTACGATTCAATATGAGTCCACTTTTACAGAATACCATATTGGAAAAGGAATTTCTAGAGATGAAATTGCTTCATATATGTCAAAACGCTTTGGTCTCAGAGGTTTTGTTGTTGACGAAATGAGTGTAAAAGAGCATGACGATGCTTATTCTATCGATAATTTGGAAAATCTTCCAGAAGGTTTTGCAAGTATTCTATGGGCTATATCATTTAAAAAGCCACTTATGTCTTGCCAAATGTCTAGTAAGCAATTTGCGGTATCTATTTTGGGGGAGATATTTCCATGCCATATGGATGTTGGAAAAGAAGGTTTAAATTTGGGGAATATTGGAGGAATAAATATATTCAATTCAGATACCATCAAAAAATCTTTCCCTTTGTTCAGTTTGCTTGCCAACAAAAGAGACTTGTGCTCCAATTGTTGGGCTCGCAATTTATGTGAGGGTTGTCCTAGGGAATTTTTTTATGATGAAAAGAACAAATGCTATCAGACAACTCCTAATGAGGATAAATGTAAATCACAAAGAGAACATATAGAAAAGATTCTTTTAAGCATATCACATTTAAGACAGGATAAAAACAAATGGCACGATTATGTACAAGGTATAAACGAGATGTGCAAAGAAAAGATTTGTTAGTATAAATGATTGCCCACATCTATGAAAAAGTATGTTTGATTAAAAAGTTGTATTATGAGAAAGTTTATCATGACAACAGCCGTGTGTTTCTGGGCAATGTCCCAGATGATGGCACAGAACATTTCGGGAAAGATTGTAGATGCCAAGGGCGAGCCTTTAGCATTTGCAAATGTAGTGCTCCTATACCGTCAAGATTCAGCATTCGTCAAGGGGACTGTGAGTGGAGAAGATGGGCGTTTTACCATCGACTCTCCTTGCAATGGCGGAATCATCAAGGTAACTTCCGTAGGATATAAGACAATATTCAAGGACTGCAAAGGTGAGAATGTGGGAGTTATTAAGATGGAAGAAGATAGTAAGATGCTCGGTGAAGTAGTGATAAAATCATCTTTGCCAAAGACCATCCTTAAGAATGGCGGAATGACAACAACCGTTGCCGGATCTGTACTTGAAAAGGCAGGAACTATGGAGCACCTGCTCGACCGCATACCTAACGTATCTGCACAGAATGGCAACATCAAGGTGTTTGGACGTGGCGAGCCTATCATCTATATCAACGGACGGCAGATGAGGGACAGAAGCGAACTCGACCGTTTGAGTTCGGACAACATAAGGTCGGTAGAGGTAATATCCAACCCTGGTGCTCGTTATGCTGCAAGCACTAAGGCTGTTATACGTATCACCACAAAGAAGATACAGGGCGACGGATTTGGATTTGACGCTACAACAGAAGGATCGTACGACGAGAAAAAGAACATTGGAGGATATGGTAGGCTGAATATGTATTACCGTAAGAACGGATTGGAGCTTGGCGCCTACGCCTATGGCTCAAAACAATCGTCGCCAGACGAGAAGGACTTGCATCAGATGACCTATCTTGACAAGACCTGGAACCAACAGGACAAAACACGTTGGAAGAACAAAACCGAAACTTTCAGTTCTCGCTTGAATGTCAGTTATCAGTTTGACGACAACAATTCGTTGGGAGCAAGCTTTAGTTTCTTGCGCAATCCAAAGCTGATAACAGACGGAAAGACGGAAGGCTCTGTGCTGAGAGATGAAGATCTGACTGAGACCAACACTTCTATCCTATCGGAGTTTGGGCAGAATAGCAACTTGTCAAGTAATATATATTATGTAGGTAAGGTAGGTAAATTGGGTATTGACTTCAATACCGATTGGTTTTGGTCGAAAGGAAACAATAAAAACAATATAGATGAGCATTATCAGGAAGTGAACTCGGATATGCAAAACCAACTTGTAAACAGTACCACTTCAAAGTACAACCGCTTGATAGCTTCCAAAACGGTGCTCTCTTATCCGCTTTTGGGTGGTGACTTGTCTGTAGGTGGCGAGTATTCGTTCACCAATCGTAACACCAACTACGCCATCATACCAAATACTCTTGCCGACAATGTAAGAGACCGTATTAAAGAGGGCATGTCCTCTGCGTTCGTTACTTATAGTCGTGACTTTGGCAAGTTGAACATGGAAGCGGGATTGCGATACGAGAATGTTGATTTCAAATATTATGACGATGGTAAGTATATGTCGGAGCAAAGCAAGACTTACGGCAACTGGTTTCCGTCTCTCAGCCTTTCGATGCCGTTTGGCAATGTACAGATGCAGCTGAGCTATGCAGCCGACATCGATCGTCCTAACTACTGGGTATTAAGAAGCGGTGTGCAATATAGCAATCATTATACATATGAAACCGGTAATCCGTTTCTTGTCTCAGAGATTTCAAGAAATATAAGTTACGACCTCGCCTACAAATGGCTGACTTTCAACTTGACTTATGAACATGTATCCGATCCGATATATCAGACTGTAGAGATGTATAAGGACAATGCCACCATAGGATTGATGAGGATGATAAATGGCAAATCTTACAACAATGTGTCTTCTATGCTCACCTTGCAGCCTGCCTTTGGCATCTGGCATCCTATGCTGTCAGCTATGGTTGAGAAGCAATGGTTCAAGTTGGAGACAAGGGACGGACATTATCTTAACAAGCCTGTAGCTGAGCTAAAACTCAACAACACCTTCGATACGAAATGGGCGATGTTCTCCGTTATGACGACT
>ULTQ01086792.1_pt1 | contig 13977 bp, 14 predicted proteins | sample 1957731 | NCBI WGS metagenome assembly ULTQ01 (sample SAMEA4835738, study PRJEB28245) | human gut metagenome | biome: gut microbiome; material: fecal sample | place: Denmark | collected 2008 | reverse complement strand
ATAGCCGTAGCCTGTGTCGGCCGAGTCTATGATGTTCTGCTCTGTGCGGTCGTCTCGTCCGTCTCCCTGCCGTATATAGACCTCCTGCCGTACAAAGCGGCGGCGGCCATCTTCTGCGCGGCGGAGCTTCTGCTGATTGCCCGCGCGCTGCTGCTTATGCGCGTGTGCCGCAGGGATATAAAAAACGAGCTGTCGCGCGATTCCGTCAAGCTCGCGCTCGATGAGCTCCATTCGGGTCTGCTTTTCTGCGAGCCGGACGGAAATATACTGCTTGTAAACGGACGTATGCAGAGGCTCATGCAGGTGCTCTGCGGCGAGGTTTACAGGGACGGAAAGAAGTTCTACGAACGCCTGCTCTCGGGCGATGTCTCGGACAGCTGCAGCTCCAATGTTATCGACGGAAAGACCGTGTTTATCCTGCCCGACGGCAAGGTCTGGTTCTTCACAAGATGCGATATATATATTAAAAACAGACGCTATGTTCAGCTTTCGGCGGCGGATGTTACCGAGCAGTGGATGCTCACGAATGAGCTTAACGCCCAGCGCGCCATGCTTCAGAGCAGAGGTCTCGAGCTCAAGGAGATGATATCCGAGGTTCGTTTTCTCTGCCGCGAGGAGGAGATGCTGAGAATCCGCAGCCGCTTCCACGATATTTTGGGTCAGCGCCTCGCCCTGCTTTTCCGCAGCCTGCGCGAGGGCGAGGAGCCCGATGAGGAGCTTATTCGCAGATTCGCCTATAACCTGCCGGAGGAGCTCAGCGGCAGGGAGGCCGTGACTACCGCCGCCGACAGATTGGAGACTCTCTGCCGACTCATGCAGGAGATAGGCGTGACGCTTATTATAGACGGAAACCTGCCCGCAAAGGAGAGCCTTGCGTGGCTCGGTATGGATATAATAACCGAGGCGGTGACAAACTCCGTGCGCCACGGACTCGCGTCGGAGGTATACATATCTCTCGGACAGAGCGGCGGCAATTTCTCCATGAGGATAACCGACAACGGTATTCCGCCTAAGTCCGAGCCCGTCGAGGGCGGCGGACTCAGCTCGATACGAAGAAAAGTCGGGCTGTTTGACGGCAGCGTGAGAGTTGAAACGAAGCCCCGATTTGTCCTTTCAGTCTTTATTCCCGGAGGTGAAACCCTGTGACAAAAGTGCTGGTTGTCGATGACCACGAATCAATGCGCGAATCCCTTGAGCGCCTGTTTAACGAGAGCGGGGATTTCTGCGTTGTCGGCGGTATTTCCTGCGCCGACCATGCAGTGAGAATGTGCGGAGAGCTCTCGCCGGATATAGTCTTTATGGACGTCTGCACCGAGGGCGGCGCATCGGGACTTCGCGCAACAAAAGAGGTGCGCGACGCCTTCCCGGATATAAAAGTGATAGTTATGACCGCCTTTGACGAGATATCCTATGCCCCGCGCGCAAAGGAGGCGGGCGCCCACGCATTCATATATAAGAGCCGCAGCCTCTCCGAGTTCGAGCAGACCGCGCGCGACGTTATGTCGGGCGGCGGGTGCTTCCCCGAGCCGAAGACCATCCCAATGCCGCAGGGTGAAGCGCCGCTGACGGAGCGCGAAATGGAGATACTGCGCCTGATGTGCAAGCATATGACCAACAAAGAGATTGCCGCCGAGCTCTATATCAGCGAGGACACGGTGAAGTACCACAAGAAGAATATGCTCGCAAAAACAGGCTTCGCAAGGTCGGTCGATCTCGCTTTCTACATGATATCAAACGGGTGGATAAATCCGCTCTATTGACAATACTACCCGTTTCGGGTAGTGCGTATTCTTTTTTGTTTTGTTATAATCAAATCGGCGAAATATTTCGGTGAGTGTGCAATAAAATGAAACATCTGAAAAAGCTTACGCTCCTTCATTCAAACGATATGCACGGCGACTTTATGGCCAAGGAGGTCGATGACAGGCTTATCGGCGGGGTCTCCATGCTCTCGGGCTATGTCGGCAAGGTGCGCCGCGAGGAGCGGAATGTAGTCTATTCAATCTCCGGTGATATGTTCCGCGGCTCGCTCATAGACAGCGAGTACAAGGGACTGTCGACCGTTGAAATAATGAATATTTTAGCGCCCGATGTCGTGACCCTCGGCAACCACGAGGTGGATTACGGCATAGCGCATCTTTTATTTATAGAGCGCTGCGCAAAGTTCCCGATAATCAATGCGAATATATATCTGAAAAATAACGGCACGCGCCTTTTCAAATCCCACGAGATTCTCGAAATTGACGGCATGAAGGTGCTGTTTATCGGACTTCTTACCGAGCAGGTGCTCTCGCAAACAAAACAGGATAAGCTCATCGGCTCGTTCCTCGATGTCTATGAGGCGGCGGCAGAGGTCGGAAAGATATGCAACAGCTATCAGTCCGTCGATATAGACTTTACGGTTCTCCTGACCCATATCGGCTTTGAGGCGGACAAGGAGCTTGCCGCGAATCTCGACCCGCGCTGGGGAGTCGATATTATAATCGGCGGCCACAGCCACACAATGCTCAGCGAGCCTGCGGTAGTCGCCGGGATACCGATAGTTCAGGCGGCGAACGGCACCTCTCAGATAGGCCGCTTTGATATCATGGTCGATACCGACGGCAATTGCATAGACAGCTACACCTGGCAGCTCGTTCCGATAAACGAGGACAACTGCGAGCGTGACCTTCAGTTAGAGCGGGTCATAGAAAAATATAAGAATCAGACGGATGTGAAATACAGTCGGGTAGTCACCCGCTTCAAAGAGGAATATTTTCATCGCAAACGCAACGAAGAGACGCAGATAGGGCGCATATTCAGCGATATTTTCAAGGATGCGCTCGGTCTGGATATAATGCTGCTCGGCTCGGGCAGTATCAGATACGAGCAGTTAGGCCCCATAGTCCAGCTCCAGGATTTGGCGGAGATATTCCCGTATAAAAATGAAATAGAGCGCATATATCTGACCGGAGAACAGCTGCGCTCGGTGCTCATGTATATTCTGCGCGACGAGGCGCTCGACGGAAAAACGGAGTTCTACCAGCTCTCGCACGGACTCAGGGTCGTCTATTCCCGCTCGGAGAAGAGACTGCTCAATGTCGAGCTCAACGGAAAAGAGATCGAGCCAGAGCAGCTCGTCAGCGTAGGGCTTCAGGAATACGATATGATGAATATGGACAAATTCTTCGGCATAACGCGAGCCGAAGCGGAAAAAAACGGAAAGATAAAGACCGTCGCCACCTCATGCTTCGATGTGCTTGAGGAAAATTTGAGCGATATGGAGCTTGTCTCCGACCCTTCCGACCGCAGGCTTTTTGTTGTGCGGTAAAATTGCATATCCGAGCCTTTTCGCATTCTTCGATCAAAACTACTCCGAGGGGGTAGTGTGCTCGGACATTTTTTTTGATATTATATATGTGCAGTATTTGGGATGTATTTGAAGAAAGGGGAGACAAACCGTGAGAAAACGCGATTTCGGGGGCTTTATGCTCTGCTTTTTGATGAACCTCGTATTCAACCTCGGCTGGTCGGTGCCCGCGTGGATATTGCTTGCCGCCCATTTCATCCTTAAAATTTCCATATGGTGGTTCGCTTCGCTGCTCATAATATGGTTTTTTATCATATTGCTGCGCACTCTACTTATCAGCTGGGCGGGTGACTGCGCGAGTGTGCGGGATGAGCCGAAAAAGAATCTGAATCCCTATTCCGCCTCGTCGAGCTTCGACAGGGCGGACAAAAAAGAAGAAACCCGCGAAAAGGAGGCTTGACCCCGCAGTGAAAAGAATGCTGATAACGGCAGCGGTTCTGTTGACGGCGGTTGCCCTTATGCTGTCGGCAGGCTGCGCTAAGGACAAAAAACCGACCCCCGAAACGTCGGACGGCACGACCGCAGAAGCGGCGATAACCTCGACCTCTTCCGAAAAAATGACGCTTCCGTCTAATCTTTCGGGAACGGAGATAAAGCGCGGCGAGAAGTATGACATACCCTTGGATGAGGCGGTCAAACAGATGCGCGAATGCAGCAAGGGCTTCGCCGAATATGTCGATTCCGGCATGGCGATTTTGGATACGGGCGAGTATATGGAGCAGGACGGAATCCGCTACAATATCTATGCCCTCGGCACAAGCGGCGAAGACAGCTTCGTGCGCGAGATAAATGTGTGCTTTAACCACCTTGACAGGGTGGTATATGAATATGACGCAATTTCCGACCTGTGGACTTTGCTGCCGTGAACGGAGGTTTGAAAATGAAGAAAAGCATTTCGGCAATCCTGTCGGTTCTTCTGGTCCTTGTCCTCGCCCTCACCCTTTTTGCCTGCGGTAAAACGGGCGATACCGATGAGACGACCGGCTACGGGGATATGCAGACTACCGAGGAAGTTATGACGGAGTACGATGTGACGAAGGATGCGTTTGAGCTCTCGCTCTATACCGATTCAAGCTCCGCGTCATACAGGGCTCTCGGCGACCCGGTGCAGATTTTTAAAACCGGGAGCGCGATTTATCCGAACGACAGGATACGCTTTGTCTCGAATGTTGACGGAGTCATCGTCACGCTCGTAAAGCTCAAGTATAACGAAGCCGATAACGAGATGGAGTCGGACGGTATCCTCTTCTCGGTGAAGGTCAAAAAGGGCGAGGTTTATGAGTTCGACGGCAGCCTTGCCGAGACTGTTCCCACCGCTGCCATAGAAGCCGAAAAGGGCGGCATGGCCGCGAGAAAAGTACTCACCTATGACGGACGCGACGGAAAAACCGATTATGTTTTGAAGAGCGAGCCGCTGCTCTTTGACGAAGCGGTAGGATAAACAGTCAAAAAGGGGAATCACCCCGCGAAATAATATAATAAAATAATATTGCAAAGGAGTTTTTATTTATGGGACTTATTAAAGCCGGTGCAGGCGCAGTCGGCGGCGTTCTTGCCGATCAGTGGAAGGAATTTTTCTATTGTGAGGCAATGCCGAAGGAGCTTCTTGTTACCAAAGGACAGAAGCGCGTAAGCGGCAGATCGTCAAACACAAAGGGCAGCGACAACATCATCACAAACGGCTCGGGTATAGCCGTTGCGGACGGACAGTGCATGATGATAGTCGAGCAGGGCAAGGTAGTCGAGTTCTGCGCGGAGCCCGGCGAGTTTACATATGACGCCTCCACGGAGCCCTCGATTTTCTCTGGCTCTCTCGGCGACAGCATTAAAAAGACATTCCAGACCATCGGTAAGCGTTTCGCCTACGGCGGAGATACCGGAAAGGATCAGCGTGTCTATTATTTCAACACCAAGGAATTGATGGACAACAAGTTCGGCACTCCGAACCCGATTCCGTTCCGTGTCGTCGATTCGAAGATAGGCCTTGATATCGATGTCGCAGTCCGCTGCTCGGGCGTATATTCCTATAAGATAGACGACCCCATGCTCTTCTATACCAATGTCTGCGGCAATGTCGAGCAGGATTATACCCGCGAAGAGATAGACAATCAGCTCAAGACAGAGTTCATCAGCGCGCTTCAGCCCGCTTTTGCTCAGCTCTCCGACCTTGAGCTTCGCCCCAATCAGATAGTAGCTCACAACACCGAGCTTGAAAACGCTATGAACGCCGCCCTCTCCGCAAAGTGGAGCGAACTGCGCGGACTCAAGGTCGTCACAATAGCCCTCGGCTCGGTCACTCTCCCCGAAGAGGATGCGGAGCTCATCAAGCAGGCTCAGCGTGCAGCTATCATGCGCGATCCCACCATGGCGGCGGCAACCCTTGTCGGCGCTCAGGCGGACGCCATGAAGACCGCGGCCGGCAACCAGGCAGGCGCAATGACCGGCTTTATGGGCATGGGCATGGCTATGAACGCAGGCGGCGGCATGAACGCCCAGAACCTGTTCGCCATGGGTCAGCAGCAACAGCAGCAACAGCAGCAGGCGGCGCAGCAGCCGACGGACGGCCCCGATATGGCGCGCTGGAAGTGCTCGTGCGGCAATATGGTGTCCGGTAACTTCTGCCCGAACTGTGGCGGAAAGAAGCCCGCTCCCGAGCCGGCGGCAGGCGCTTGGAAATGTCAGTGCGGTGCTACCGCGACAGGCAAGTTCTGCCCCGAGTGCGGCTCCCCGAAACCCGCTGACGCAAACGGCTGGACCTGCTCGTGCGGAACCGTCAATAAGGGCAAGTTCTGCCAGAACTGCGGAGCCAAAAAGCCCGAGGGTGCTCCTCTCTACCGCTGCGATAAGTGCGGCTGGGAGCCCGAGGATCCATCCAATCCTCCGAAGTTCTGCCCCGAGTGCGGAGATATATTTGACGATAGCGATAAAAAATAAGACGGCCGATGAAGGCGCTGCTCATAATTTTGATTCTGCTCACGGCGCTCATATTGGGCGTTGCCATAGGCGTGCGGTGTCACCGCCGCTTAGCGAAAAAGCAAGCTTCACCGAAAATCTCCGAGCTGCCACATATCCCCGAGGACGCTGTGCTTAACAGCCTCAACCGGGGACAGAGGCGGGAGAGATTGTGTATGACGAAGCGGACAGTCTGCTTTGCGTAGGCCGGCTTCTGCCCGACGGTGGCGTTATTTCGATGAAATATAACGGCATGGGTGAAAAAGAGCTGTTCGAGCTGCTGAAATCGTTCTTATGATACGGTTTGCAGGCTGACAGCGCAAAACTGGTCGTTACTGCGACCGAAAAAATAACAGGAGGAAAACACTATGGGATTATTTGATAAGAAATATTGCGATATCTGCGGCGAGAAAATAGGACTTCTCGGAAACCGCAAGCTTGAAGACGGCAATCTCTGCAAGAGCTGCGCCGCGAAGCTGTCTCCGTTCTTCAGCGAACGCCGCCGCTCGACGGTCGAGGATATCAAGCGTCAGCTCGCTTACCGCGAGGAAAACGAGAAGCTCGTCAGAGATTTTAACCCCGACGTGATGTTCGACGGAAGCAAAAAAGTGTATATCAGCACTGTCTCCGAGGCGTTTATCGTTACGGGAAGCTCGAATTGGCGCAGCGCCAATCCCGACATCATTAAGCTTTCGCAGGTTGTTGCGGTCGACACAAATATAAAAGAAAACAGGGAAGAGATATTCTTCGAGGATTCCGACGGAAACAGAAAGAGCTATCAGCCGCCCCGCTATGAGTGCGACTATGAGTTCGATGTGGTTATCCGCGTGAACTCCCCGTGGTTTGACAGTATCGAGCTTGAGATAAGCGACGGAAGCCGCCCCGACAGCCCGTATACCGACCTCTACCGCGAGTATGAGCGCAAGATGAACGAGCTCAAGGATATACTTCTGCGCCGTGATAACCGTTACCGCACATGGGACGGCGACGGCATGATGAACCGCACGGTATATGGCGGCGACAGACCGTCGAATCCCGCCCCCGGATATGCGGCAGCCCCCGCAGCGGGATATGCAGCCGCCCCCGCGGCAGGTTATGCGGCAGCGACTTCGGCCGGATATGCGGCAGCCCCCGCGCCTCAGCAGCAGGCGGCAGCGGCAGCTTGGATGTGCCCGTCCTGCGGCGCACAGAATACAGGCAAATTCTGCGCAAACTGCGGCTCTCTGAAGCCCGCTTCGGTTAGCGGCTGCCCGAATTGCGGCTGGTCGCCCGCGCCCGGTCAGGCTATGCCAAAATTCTGCCCGGAATGCGGCAAGCCGCTCGCCTGATAAAGCAGTGGTAATCGGCGTCCTGAAAGGCGGAGGTTTAACGCGGCTCGATTCCCGCCCGATCCAAGCCTTTCGCGGCGCTGCAAAAAGCGAATAAACAAATCAGCTTGCCGAAAAAACGGCTTGACGGAAAGGGGAGATGAGCTTACGGCCGGCAGATCATTGCTTCGTGCCGAGAGAAAAAGACGGATAAAAGAAGCTTAAAGGCTTCGGAGCCGATATTAATGCGGCGGAGGATATCGGTTTTACGGCGTTTACGCAGGTGGGCTGTAAGATTTATCTTCGGCAAAAGAACCGCGCACATGTGTGTATCGCCGACCTGCGTAGCTGCAAATACAATGAACAGCTTTTGAAAACGGCAAAAAACAAAATACCGTTAGTTCGACTTTTCTTTATGCCGGTACCGAAAATTCTATGCGGCTTTTGCGGCGGTAAAAACATAAAGACGCTTGACGGTTAATGTTCTTTTAAGAGAGGAGTTTTTTAATGCAAACCTTGCAGGAATATAAATGTCCCTGCTGCGGCGGCGCAATAGCTTTTGACAGCACGCTCCAGAAAATGAAGTGCCCTTTCTGCGACACTGAGTTTGAAATGGATGCACTCAAGAGCTACGACGCCGAGCTTCAGGGCGAACAGGCGGACAATATGGAATGGGAGACCTCCGCGGGCAGCGAGTGGCAGGAGAGCGAGATTGAGGGGTTACGCTCTTATGTATGCAAATCCTGCGGCGGAGAGATAGTGGGCGATGCCAATACGGCGGCAACGTCCTGCCCGTTCTGCGGCAATCCGGTAGTCATGATGAACCAGTTCGCGGGCTTGCTCAAGCCCGACATCGTGATCCCGTTCAAGCTCGATAAGAAGGCGGCAAAGGCGGGGCTGATGAAGCACCTCAACGGAAAGAAGCTTCTGCCCAAGATTTTCAAGGATCAGAATCATATCGACGAGGTAAAGGGCGTCTATGTCCCGTTCTGGCTCTTTGATACCGATGTCGACGCGCAGGTGCGTTACCGTGCAACCAAGGTTCGCACATGGAGCGACGAGGATTACAGATACACCGAGACGAGCTATTATATGATTCATCGCGGCGGAAGCGTCGGCTTTGAGCATGTCCCGGTGGACGGCTCATCCAAAATGCCGGACGATCTCATGGAGTCCGTCGAGCCCTACGATTATTCCGATGCTCTGGATTTCCAGACGGCTTATCTTGCGGGCTATTTTGCGGATAAGTACGATGTGACCGCCGAGGAGAGCATCGACCGCGCCAATCAGCGCATCAGGCGCTCCACGGAGGATGCCTTTGCCTCGACGGTTCAGGGCTATGCAACGGTCAATGCCGAGAGCAGCTCGGTGCAGTTCCATGGCGGAAAGGCAAAGTATGCGCTCTATCCCGTGTGGCTGCTGAACACAACCTGGAACGGAGAAAAATATACCTTTGCCATGAACGGACAGACCGGCAAATTCGTCGGCAATCTTCCGCTCGATAAGTCGGCCGCCACAAAGTGGACGGTGGGACTTGCCGCGGCGCTCAGCGCTGCCGCCTGCGGCATTGCGTGGCTTCTGCATTTTGCAGGAATACTGTAAAGGAGGGATAACGATGAAAAAGAGAATACTTGCGATGATATTTGTCCTTGCCCTCTGCTTCTGCACGGTTATCCCGGCTTTTGCGGTGGATGCGGACGGCTTTGTAAGCGAATACGAGCGCGTTCAGGATATGGCGAAGCTCCTCTCGGAAAGCGAGAGAGAAGCCCTTATAAAAACGCTCGACGAGCTCAGCGAACGTCAGAAAATGGATGTAATAGTCGTGACGACCAATACGTTGGACGGCAAAAAGCCCATGGAATATGCCGACGATATCTATGATTATTGCAAATACGGCTACGGAGAAAAAAGAGACGGTCTGCTGTTCCTCGTCAGCATGGAGGACCGCGACTGGTGGATATCCACCTGCGGCTACGGCATAACCGCGTTTACGGATGCCGGAATCCAGTATATCGGCGAGCAGATGGTAGAGGATTTGGGTGACGGCAACTATGCCGCCGCATTCAACACCTTTGCCGAGCTCTCCGATGATTTCATCACAAAGTCAAGAGAGGGAGAGCCCTACGACAAGAGCAATCTGCCCAAGGGACCTCTTTCGATAGTTTGGATTGTGATCTCGATTTTGGTGGGCATCGGCCTTGCGATGTTTATAGTCGGCAGGATGAAGGCACAGCTCAAGACAGTGCGCTTCCAGGCGGCGGCAGGCGACTATATGAAGAGCGGCAGCCTTAATATAACGGAGAGCAGGGATACGTTCCTGTACAATACCGTTACGCGCACGGCAAAACCGAAGAATACTGACAGCGGCAGCTCCGGCGGAAGCAGTACGCATACATCTTCCTCCGGAGAGACACACGGCGGCGGAGGCGGTAAGTTCTGAGTCGCCGCAAAGAAAGCGAGGTGTCTATGAAAAAAGCAACAGCAGTTTTAATCTTCATTCTCATCTTAGCGACATTTGCGTTAACCCCGTCGCTTGCTGCGGGTAATATAGTGATTACCCGTCAGCCGCAGAACGGAACCTTCCCGGAAAACAGTGTGGCATCTTGGAGCGTAGAGGCAGCGGGAGATAATCTTTCCTACCATTGGTTCATCGTGTACAAGGGCGTTACATATGACACCAACAAGTCCTTTGCCGAGGGTCATCCGTGGCAGGACGGTGTTGTCGGAAGCGGCTACGGCTCGAACGATAAAGGTAATACTTTCTTTATCAACGGTATCGGGAGCGCCCTTGACGGGGCGGAAATCTACTGTATCGTCTCGAACAAAACCGGCAGCGTGACCTCGGCGAGGGCTTATATCTCCGTAGGAGGAAGCAAGTTCCCACCGGAGCTTAAAGTGTCGGCGTCGGTCAGAGTGGAAAAGGGCAAGGTCCTCAAGCTCTACTGCGACGCCAAGGCATCGGACGGTGACGAGGTTAAGTCATATTTATGGTATGAAACAACTACCGGCAAGCTCAAGGATATTGTAGCCATAGGCGCGAACGAGGGGTACTCGGAGGAAGATCCTATTCTCGTCTGCGACACGGGAAAGGCCGGGACGCGCTACTATGTCTGCTATGTTGAGACAAAGCTCGGCGGTAAGGCGTATTCGAGCGTCATTCCCGTCACGGTAGTCGAAAAGGCCGCGCCGACACAGAAGCCCGCCCCGGTGACCCCGGGCGCGGATAAAACCTCCGGGGCTCAAAAGACCTCCGAGCCGGACAGCGTTAAGACGCCGGACGAAAGCGCAGTCGGTATGGAAACCGATATAGGCGAGCCCGGCTCTGTCGAGTCCACCACGGCCGCGAAGCAGGACAGCACGGGGAAAACACTCTCCGTGAAGGCGGTTGTCCTGATAGCGATAGCCTGCCTTGCAATAGGCGGCATAATAGCTGGAGTGGCGGTTGCCCTCAGGAAAAAGAAGCAATAGCATTTGAAAAAGGAGAGATTATATGAGTATATTTGATAAGCTTAAGAGCACAGCGCAGCAGGCGGCGACTTCCGCCATACAGTCGATAGGCAACAAGAGAGAGAAGTTCACCTTCGCTTCTCTGCCCGAGAGCCTTGCCGAAATGCAGGCGCTCCCCGAGGCGAGCCTTGACACACCGTTTAAGACGGCGGCTCTGACCGTCCTTGCCCTCTGCGCCTATGCGGCGGATAAGAATATCGGCCTTGAGATGCTCAACTGGCTCAGAGGTCCCCGTCCGCTCAACGGTCAGGAGATATCCTTCCTCAACGACCGCTTCCGCGACGGCAAGACCTATCTCCCGTTCACCTACTTCGTAGGCGCAACGCCCGACAATAACTACACTCCCTCTCAGCCCTATACAATCATCATTGAGAGCAATCACGTATCCGGCGAGGAGAAGGACTACATGAAGCTGTTCATTCCCTGCGGCGGTGCGGACGATCCCCGTCCCATTAAGATGCGCCAGCGCGGTTCCGACGGCAAGTGGTTCCTGTGGGAGCAGTACCTGCTGACAGGCGTGCGCACCCCGAAGGAAGCCGACCCGTGGGCATAACAGGAGGGAAATAATATGGATATTTGCGGACTTTGGAAAGTCAGGGAAATGCATTTGGTTACCCCGGACGGCGAGAAAGTCTTTACGGCAGACAGTCAGGTCGATAACGATATGTATGCCGAAATTGTCCAGATGTGCAAATATATCATGGAATTTGCACCGGACGGAACGCTCAACACGCTCTTATTCGTGCCCGAAGAGGTGCGCGAAGAGGCGAAAAAGCAGGGCGCGGACATCCGCGAAAACGGATATGCGGTTTTGGAGAGTACCGTATGGAAGGAAGAAGACGGAAAGTTCTACTATGACACCGGGATTCAAGGCGAGGTGTTGGGCGAAAAGGTTGATTCCTTTGCGGAGATTTCACTTCTGCCGGATGACTGCCTTCTCTATAACCTCGGCACGATGATACTCGAGCGTGCGTAAACCGCGCCCTGCTTTAAAACGGCAGCAAAAAAGAAAATCTTCCGATTAAACGAACCTGCCCCGCCGACTGTACGAACCGTCGGCGGGGCAGGATTTTTTGCCGTCTTTCTGTCTCGATTTCTTGACAAGCGTTTACTTGAAGTATAAAATTAAAATTAAGCAAGGCTTACTTTTCCGGGAGGATAATATGACGCTGAATGAACTGAAAGTAGGAGAGAGTGCCGTCATAACCGCCGTAGGCGGCGAGGGCGCTCTCAGATGCAGATTGCTCGATATGGGACTCATTCCACGAACCCGTGTGACGCTTCAAAAGGTCGCGCCGATGGGCGATCCGATAGAGATAATGGTGCGCGGCTATGAGCTGACGCTCCGCGTTGACGACGCGAAAAAGATAGAAGTCAGAGCCGAGGAGGACGCAAAATGATATTTGCTCTCGTAGGTAATCAAAACTGCGGAAAGACAACTCTCTTTAACGCACTGACAGGCTCTAATCAGCACGTCGGAAACTTTCCGGGCGTCACAGTCGATCAGAAGATGGGCGCGATAAAAGGCGCAAAGGACAGCTCCGTTGTCGACCTGCCCGGAATATACTCCCTGCGCCCTTATACGCAGGAGGAAATAGTTTCGCGCGACTTTATAATCAACCAAAAGCCCGACGGTATCATAAATATAGTCGATGCCACGAATATAGAGAGAAATTTATATCTCACCCTGCAACTGCTCGAGCTACGCGTACCTATGGTGCTCGCGCTCAATATGATGGACGAGGTGCGCTCGAACGGCGGCACAATAGATGTCAAGAAAATGAGCGACGCGCTCGGTATTCCCGTCGTGCCGATAAGCGCGGCAAAGGGCGAGGGCGTGTCCGAGCTTGTTGACCAGGCTCTGCAGGTCGCAAAAAGCAAGACGCTGCCGAAGGTCTGGGACTTCTGCTCCGACGGTTCGCCCGTCCACCGCTGCATCCACGCTATAGTGCATCTTATCGAAGACCACTCCTCGCGCCTTGACCTGCCGTGCCGCTTCTGCGCGACAAAGCTCATTGAGGGCGGCGACGATATGGCGGACAAGCTCGAACTGGACAGCAACGAGCGCGATCTGCTCGACCACTGCATAGTCGAGATGGAGAACGATACCGGGCTTGACAGAAACGCCGCGCTCGCCGAAATGCGCTACGAATTCATAGAAAAAGTAGTCGAGAGCTCGGTCGTCAAATGCCACGAGAGCAAGGAGCACCGCCGCAGCATGAAGCTCGACCGTGTCCTGACCGGCAAATACACCGCCATTCCCGTGTTCATAGGCGTTATGTGTCTCGTGTTTTGGCTGACCTTCAATGTTATAGGCTCCGCCCTTTCCGACTGGCTGAGCATCGGAATAGACAAACTCACCGGACTCGTCGATTCGGGGCTGACTGCCTATGGAATCAACCCCGTTATACATAGCCTTATCATCGACGGAATCTTCGCGGGCGTCGGAAGCGTCCTGTCGTTCCTGCCGATAATCGTGACTCTTTTCTTTTTCCTGTCCATACTTGAGGACACGGGCTATATGGCACGAATCGCCTTTGTTATGGACAGACCGCTGAGAAAAATCGGTCTCTCCGGGCGCAGCTTCGTTCCCATGCTTATCGGCTTCGGATGCTCCGTCCCGGCGATAATGGCGACCCGCACCGTCTCGTCCGACCGCGACCGCAAGATGACAATAATGCTGACCCCGTATATGAGCTGTTCGGCGAAAATCCCGATATATTCGGTCTTCGCGGCGGCGTTTTTCCCGGGACACGGCGCGCTCGTCATGATATGCCTGTATTTCTCGGGCATCGTGCTCAGCGTCCTGCTCGCGCTGATACTCAAGAATACGGCTTTCCGCGGCAATCCCGTGCCGTTTGT
>ULTQ01074128.1_pt1 | contig 13995 bp, 10 predicted proteins | sample 1957731 | NCBI WGS metagenome assembly ULTQ01 (sample SAMEA4835738, study PRJEB28245) | human gut metagenome | biome: gut microbiome; material: fecal sample | place: Denmark | collected 2008 | reverse complement strand
TATATTAAACGTTTATTTTACAACGTTAGTATATGACAACTCAGTTTTTCCGCCTGTAGCGCCTTTGGCATCAACCATAGAAGCACCAGACAATACGAAATTCAGTTTCCCTTCGGATTCAGTAATGACCAGTGTTCCACCGTTGAGATAGTAGTTGACACCATCCTCAATATAATACGAACCGAAAGCATAACCATAGAAATCTGCACCTTTCGATAATTGTCCAAAGTTATTACAAGGATCGGCAAACTTGTATGTTCCTGCCAGGCTACTGGCATCTTTTTTTGTACGGAACACAAACTGTGCCAGTGTGTTCTCGCCTTTTTTTATGGCCACAGTATGCTCATCTGAAGCTGCATCGTCCGAGTTGGTAGTCTTGTCGGTATATGTTATGTCGTCTGATACAACGGGGGTTGGAACATCAAACTTAATCTTTCCGGTATAAAGAGCATAGAGATCATTGCCATTGTCAATCGTAATCTTATAATCGCCATCTGTCTTCTCAACACTGATAGTGCCGCTATCGATAAATTTCGAGTCTACCTGCATACCGTTCGCCATAGTTGTCCAAAGGCTGAAAACAGGCAAAGGAAGCACCATGCCGAACATTTCATAATTGTAGGTATATCCTTTCAGGAATGTTCCTGCAGTATATTGTCCAGCCGGACCGTTGTAGACAGCGTCAGCGGCCGTATAAATACCAGTTGACAATTCTTGTTTTGATGTAATCAACGTAATGCTAGCAAGGTTTCCGGAACCTTTATAAGTAGCGTTCCCCCCTGTTACCGTACCTGTGACTCCAGCATCGCCTATAGCCAAATATACTTGATACAGGCTTGTGCCATCTATCGGCTTAATATCAGCCTGAATGACATTCACCAGTGGCGATGGTTTACGTACATAGGTAAGGTCGCCTTCTGAGGTCATTTTCACAGGTGTTTGGTCATCTAGCCACACCATAGCCGATAGTGTGTAGTGGTCCTTCTCTTTCTCCACGGATAGGGATCCGCGGTCAATGGCATGTTCCACTCCTGCCATAACGACCTTCGAAGAATTTGCCAGGAACGAGTTGCGCTCGTAATTTTGACTCAGAGTATATGTGCCCGCTTCCAGATAGTATTTTTTTCCTAGGACAGCGAAAGTTGCGGTATTGTTGCCATCCGACATTTTTATGTTGAAAACGTTCATGCCGTCATGTTCAGTCACACCTTCATCCGTCAGCGTGTTCAGTTCAAGACTGGTTGGCTCTGGGAACAGACCAGTCAGAGGATCCACAGCATCGTTCTGACAAGATGCCATGCATATCATCATGCATGCAGCCATTACGGCATAGTACAAGTTATTTATATATTTCATAGTTCTTGTTATTTTTCGTTTATCGGCTTACCAACCGGGATTTTGCTTAATAGCCCGGTTTATTCTGATCTCACTGGCCGGATAAGGCAGATATTCGTTCTTACCCACTTTATAACCATAGGTGTCATTTAGTTTTTTCCATACCACTTTTCCGTCAGCTCCAAAAACAGGTGTCACTTCTCCACGATTTTTTAGCGTTTGAGCAGCATCGCCCCAACGTTGCAAATCCTGATAACGCACACATTCGTTGCAAAGCTCCAACTGCTTTTCTTTCTTAATAGCTTCCAAAGTACATGTCTTGAAAGGAAGTTTGGCACGTGTACGCACCTCGTTCAGATATTGGTTTGCCTTGCCCTGGTTGCCTGCGCCCAACTGTGCCTCCGCAGCCAACAACAGGACCTCAGAGTAACGCATCCAGCGGATATTGTTTCCATAGTCCAATGGTGTCCCTATTCCTGTAGCATCAGTTTCCATGTGATTTTTCCACATATAATATCCTTCGCCATAAAGCGACATTCCATCTTTGAATTTATATCCATGCTGAGCCATAAAGTCGGGAGTCTTGATGGTCTGGTTCAATCGGTAGCCATTGACACCCTCTTCGGAAACAAAAGCGTTATACAGGTCACTTGTAGGCTGGTTTCCGCTGAACCCTACAGGGCCCAAGTTCAAGTCTCCCAGCTTCGTATCGTATAATGCAGGATGGACTCCTGTGAATGCAGGGTAGAGGCGCATGCATTGCCCAGGATTGCTTTCGTCAACCACAAAGTTGGATTCGAACATGCTTTCACGGTTATTCTCATGATGCACAGACCAAATATCGGCGTACTCACCCTGATAAAGGCCATATAAGCCACTGTTTATTACCTCATCTAACACCTTGGCAGCCTCCGTATACTTTTTTTCCCAAAGATAGACTTTGCCAAGCAGCGCCTGTGCGTATTGTTTTGTGAAATGATAAACTGTATTATCATCTATACTTGACTTCTGGGTTAACATGCCAGAATTGATGGCATCAAGCAGGTCCTTTTCCATGAATGCCCAAAGAGCGGCAGGATCAGCATTAGGCTGAGCTGAGTCGTCACTCCCAAGAAGATGGTCTACCAATGGCGGATTGCCCCAGAGTGTTGTCAGTTCAAAATACATCCAGGCACGTGCCACTCTGGCCTCCGCCTGCGCCCTACGCACCGTTTCAGATTCTCCGCTCAGATTGTCAAGCACCACATTGCATTTTCCTATGACGTTATAATAACCGCTGAAAAGAGATTCCAAATTTGGATTGCTGGAATCGAAATTATAGTCGTTTATTTTCCAGTAGTCACCTTCGTGTGAGTCGCAGCCACACCAGATATCATCAGAAAGAATATTCTTGATTAAGAAACAGTTAAGTTCCAAGCCTGAAATATCCTTATAAACGGCAGTCAGCACCTCATTGGCATCTTCATCCGTTTTATAATAGGATGTCTTGTTCAGCACGCCATGCTGCTGGATATCCAGATTGTCGGAGCAAGAGGAGAACCCTAAGGCTATTAGGGCCGCTATAGCCAGAAATTTATGTTTTTTCATGAGATTCATTATTTAGAATGTTACATTAAGACCAAAAACCACTTTCTTTGAACTTGGATAGAGGCCTGTGTCTACACCTGCGGCATTGCCGGCTCCTACCACCTCGGGGTCATAACCCGGATAGTCTGAGAACGTGAAGAAGTTCTCCAGTGAACAGTAAGCACGCAGCCTGTCTATTTTCAGCTTCTGTATCAGTTTGGTCGGCAATGTGTAGCCCAACTGAATTTGCTTTATTTTGAAATAGGAGCCATCAAAAACATGAGCTGAAGAAGTTAGAAATATGTTCCGGTCGATCGATGCTTTTGGCATGGAAGCTTTTGTATGTTCCGGAGTCCACCGGTCATCGGTGTAGCATGTCAGGATGTTATTTGTAAATCCAGTCGAAACATTATAGAGGTTGAAGATGTCTACACCTCCTACTCCACTGCCAAACACCATCAGGTCAAGACCCTTCCATGCCGCATTGATCGTAATACCATAAGTGTAGTCAGGTATACCCTTACCGATATAGGTCTTATCGCTCTCACCTATCTTCCCGTCCTTATTTAAGCCTGCATAAATAGGTTGTCCATCTTCCGGATTCACACCTTCATAACGGTAGCCATAGAAGTACCATGCCGGCTGTCCTTTTTCAAAACGAGTCAGTACAGATTTAAAGGCTACGGATGCACCGTCAATGGCATCAACCGTGTCATAAACTCTGGTCACCTTATTTTTCAGCGTTGTCAGATTTGCCTGTATGCCATATGAGAAATCACCAATGTTGTCTCTCCATCCCAGCTCAAATTCGAAACCCTTATTGGTCAGACTTCCAGCATTGATGGGTGAAGCAGCGAATCCGGCAATGTTCGACATCTTTGCTCCAGAGACGATGAGGTCTTTGGTGTTTTTGTGATAGTAATCCCCGCTTATTGACAGCCTTCCTTTCAGCAGACGCATATCAATGCCGAGATCAAACTGCTCAGAGGTTTCCCATTTCAATTTATAATTACCTAATGATGTCGGAGCATAGGCATAGCTGTAATTCAGATCGTTGGTAAATACGTAGCTGCCATATTTTGCCACCGTAGCATCATACATATAGTTGCCAAGAGATGCCAATGAGCCGTTCTGTCCCCAGCTGGCACGAAGTTTCAAGTGGTCCAGCCAAGAGTTGGTGCTCTTCATGAATCTCTCATTACTGATGACCCATCCTGCACTGGCAGCCGGGAAGTATCCCCAACGGTTGTCTACAGGCAGGACAGACGAATCGGCAGCATCGGCGCGGAGTGAAAACTGCAGCAGATAAGTATTCTTATAATCATAGTTCACCCTACCGAAATAGGCCAATTTACGAGTATATGATGGTTCTCCGCCATAGATGTTTTTTGATGCTCCTGCAGTGGCGTATGCAAAATACATGAAATTCGGGTCGTTTCGAGAGAATCCCAGGTCTCCATTACCATTTCCCCCCATGGTGCCAGTAACGCCGAAGTTACGAGTCTCACTATAAGAAGAGCCAAGCATCACATTGAAGCTGTTGTTTTTAGCCGTAAAGTTATATGATGCAAAATTCTCCCACTGCCAGTAGTTCGTGCTTGTACTTGATGCCGATACAGAGATGGCAGGTGAGTAGGCACCTGAACTGTAGATGGAAAAATATGGATAGCTTGCGCCATAATTTTCACTATGGAAGAAGGAATAGGATAGCCTGCTGGTAAACACCAGATTCTTGATAGGAGTGATATTCATAAAAGTAGTACCACTAAGGCTCGCTATCCTATTTTCATTATGTCCTCTATGAGCAAGAATCAACGGGTTAGAAGCATTGGTGGATATGTAGGGAACAATACCATAATAGTTGCCTTTACCATCTTGAAGTAGCGGGCCCAGTGCCTTTGTGTCATGGTTCAGTTCACTCCGCATTAGTGGCGGCATATTCTCCAATGTATATGTAGGAGCATACAGCGGAGGAGTAATCAAGGACGAGGCAATGATGTTATCCGTTGCTCCTCCGTCGGCCAGAGAGTTGGTCTTCTGATAGTTTAAGTTATTATTGGTTCCTATTTCAAGCCATGGCTTCACTTTGTAGCTGGCATTAATCATGCCGCCATAAGAGCGCTGTGTGTCTTCGTTTCCTTTGATCATACCATTATTATCAAGATAGGACCCGGAAATATAAAATTGACCTCTGTCACTTCCGCCCTGGAAACTGATATTATGCTTCATAAAGAGAGAAGGCTCAAAAGTGGCATCTGTCCAATCGGTGTTGGTCTTGAAGTCCCAGTTTTGATAGATGGACTCCATATTGATAGCGCCACGCTCATTATAATATTGTATAAACTGCTCTGAGTTCATCACATGCGGAACCTTTGCCAGACTCTGACTGGCAATCTGCATGTCATAGGATATTTTACCATTACCTTTACCTTTCTTGGTCGTAATTAGAATCACGCCATTGCCGGCTGCTGCTCCATAGATGGCTGCCGAGGCACCATCCTTAAGAATCTCCATGCTCTCTATGTCATTCGGATCAAGGTTGCCTGCACTTGTAGACACACGTCCGTCAATAACAAACAGAGGCGCACTGCTGCCATTGGAGCCAATACCACGAATCTGAATATTCGGCGTACTGCCCGGCTTCCCGGATGAAGAGTAAGCTTGCACGCCCGAGGCTTTACCGGCAAAAGCCTCGTTAATGTTGCTGATGGCACGGTTCTGGATATCTTCTGCTTTCACCGTACTCAGAGAACCTGTAAGGTCACTTTTCTTCTGAACACCATAACCGACCACTACGACCTCATCCAAGGCTTTGGTGTCCGGCAAGAGCTTCACATCAAGCCGACGCGTTGCCTTGTGGTCCTCCTGGAGGTAACCAACGTATGAGAATTCCAATACTGCATCGGCACTTGCCGATATCTGATAGTTTCCGTCAAGATCGGTGACTGTGCCGCGAGTGCTTCCTTTTACCTTGACGGTTACACCTATCAAGGGCTCATGCGTGTTCTTGTCCGTCACTGAACCTTTCACAAGCAGCTCTCCTTGAGCCAAAACATTCTGTATTCCTATTAGACACATCAAGAGGAATACCGTTACTAATCTACTTTTACGCTGTTTCATCATTTTAATAATTAGGTTCTGTAAATTGAGATATCATATACTTATTCTGGAAGGAATTTTACGTCCTTCATGAAGCCTATCATTAATGACAACCAGTTGTCAACATTCTTGTTAAACTTAGAAGCGCCAAAACCATGATTACAATCCCAGAAGGTGTGAAGTTCCGTCGGCACCTTAGCCTTGCGCCAAGCATGGTAAACATTCTCCGGCTCGTCTGCGTGGAAAATATCGTTGACGGGTGAACAAAGCCATACCGGGCCTGCACCGGAAGGTACCTTCACATCAGGTGTCCATCCACCATAGATGATGCCAGTAAAATTAGGTTGGGTCTCCGGCGTATTAAAAAGCGTCTGATGCATGGATGTAATGGCTCCTGCCGAGAAGCCCATGATTCCAATCTTGTTTGTATTCAGATTCCAATTACTCGCATTCTGACGAATCACCTTCATAGCCTGATTGGCATCTGCAAAGGCCAGATTCTCGTAGGGCACTTCGCTACACCACTCTGTGACAGAGGGATCCTGAGTATGAAACTTTTCTACACTTTTCTGTTTGCTAACCTCAACCAGAGGCATATATACACTCAAGAACTCTTTTACGTCTTTTGGAGCACGACCGTCTTTCATCAGCATCGGATTCGTGCGATACTTCAATACAAACACGGTTATGCCCTGCTTAACAAGTTCCTTAGCGACAAGCTCTCCCTCTGTACGAATGGACAACATGCAGAAGCCACCGCCAGGACAGACGATCATGGCCGTGCCGTTAGGTTTCTCCGGCATAAATACTTTCATCGTCGGCTCCACGACATTGAGAACGATGGGATTAGAAGTACTTGTGAACGTCACTTCCTGATGCTTCCAGTTCTCTGAGCCGGGTGCCTTCCCTTGATAAAGTTTGATTACCTGACCGTCTGTCAGGCCTCCCTGTGGATTAGCTCCACGTACCATCGTGGCCAACCCACATAACAATGCGATTGCCAATAATACTTTTTTCATCTTCTTATATCTTTAATTAGAACTTAAATTCATACTTTCCCGATTTTAGTTCCCGCTTCTTGCCACCTAACAGCAGGGTGGCGGTGGTGTTTGCAGGAATCTCCACCTGATAGTAGGTCTGTCCCTTCTCTCTATACCATCCACATGAGACGCGCCCGTACATGGTATCATAATATCCTCGCACAAAGTCGAGCCTGTCGGTGGTTTGCGGCTCTAACAGAATATGTTTATACCCCGGCTCCTTAGGATCAGCTTTTATGCCCAGGGTGTACTGCATCATCCACTCCTCTACAGCCCCATAACTATAATGGTTGAAAGAGTTCATCCTGACCGGCCCAAAGCCGTTTTGTCTGGTGTATGAGTTCCACCGTTCCCAAATGGTGGTTGCTCCCTGTGTCACGGGATAGAGCCAGGATGGAAAGGTCTTGTTAAGGAACAGGTTGTACGCGGTGTCGCTATGACCGTTGTCCGAAAGAACCTCGTTTAGATAGGGCGTACCTATAAATCCCGTTGACAGATGACCGTTTTGCTTGGCTATAGCCTTCTGCAGCCATTGCGCAGCCCGGGCATTGTCATTAAAGAGCTTTGCCTTCAGAGGCAAGACATACGACGTCTGTGTATCTTCCAATGAGTCCTTAACCATCTTTTTAGGAACAAAGAGCCCCTTCATATAGCCTGCGGGAGTATAGGTCCTGCCTGACTGGTCAACAAAAGTGGCGTTGAATGCCTTTTTAATATTCCTGTAAACCTGCTCATAGTGCGCCGCATCAGCGTCTTTCCCTAAAACGTTTGCGGTCGCTTTCATCAACAGTGCATCATAGGCCCAATAGGCTGTGTTGGTGATTTGGTTGTTGGTCTGTTCAAAACCCAGCCAGTCGCCCAAACCGTCACAAGGTTGGAGCCATTCTTCAGTCCTGCCACTCAGATACTCCATATAACGTTTCATTGATGGGTAACTCTCTTGGAGTATCTCTTTGTCTGCATACTGGCAATAGAGATGCCAGGGCACGATAATGCCTGCCTCACTCCATCCGATAGCCCCACCGCCGCGTGTGCCGGAATTGGGCATTCCCACCTTTGGAGAATAATCAGCAAAATTGCCCTTCTTGTCTTGATTGTCTCTTACGCTGTATAACCATCGGTGCATGAAAGGCGCCACATTATAATTATAGGTAGAGCTGAGTGAGAAAATCTGGCCGTCGCCTGTGTATCCCAATCGCTCGTCACGTTGGGGACAATCGGTGGGTACGGCGAGGAAGTTACCCCGCTGTCCCCAGAGTATATTCTCGTACAGGCGGTTGACCAGCGTGTCTGAAGTCTCATAGTGGCTTGTCTGTGGCCCTGCCAGCGAATGCATCACTAATCCCTTCACTTGATTCAAGGGCAGGGGGGCCTCTAACCCTTCAATCTGCACATATCTGAATCCGTGGGACGTAAATGCCGGTGAAATGGTCTCTTCGCCACCTTTGCAGATATAAGTATCCGTAGACAAAGCACTTCGATAGTTGTCGGTGTAGAGCTGTCCTCTCTTTTCCTCATACATGGCTTGGGTATATGGCTTCACAGGCTGGGTAGGAATCTCCTCCGGCCAAAGCATCTCGCCATATCGGAGTGTTATTTTCTGTCCGCGTCTTCCATTAATTCTCACCATCGGCGTGCCGACCATGTTTTGTCCCATATCATAGATATATGTATGCGAAAGAGGTTGTGAGAGACGGCAGGCGGTGAGCGTATCCCGGGCCTGGATAGCACTGCCTACGTAAGCTTGTATCGTGACGCTGTCGGCAGGTTGTGGATAAACGTTTACCTCCTTCCAACCTTGCTGACGGAAATGAGGCATCGACCAGCCTGCTTGCTCTTTGGTAGCATCGTACGTCTCGCCATTCTGTATATCGTTTTCACGGACCGGACCATCATCATAACACATCCAGTCAGGTCCGGTGACGATGATCTTCCGGGTGCCGTCCGTGAAGTCGATGACAAGCTTCCCCATCAGCGAGAGACTGATGCCATACTGATCCTGCCAGTCGGTCTGATAACCGTTGAAACCACTCCACCAGCCATTGCCCAAATAAGCTCCGATGGCATTGTCACCCTGTTGCAGAAGATCAGTCACATCAAATGTGTTGTAGAACATGCGCCAGCGATAGTCGGGCCATCCCGGATCCATAAAATCAGTCCCTACTTTTTTGCCATTGATGTAAGATTCGTAAATGCCACGTGCCGACAGGTAGAGTCGCGCCCTGCGGATAGCCTTCTCAGCAGAGAACTCCTTTCTAAGCATCGGTGCGCCACCGGCCTCTGTCTGACTGCCGTCGCTGTATAAGGTGGTATGCCAAACAGGGTCTGTCAGTGTCAAAGCCGAGATTCCTCCCTGCTTCTCAAATTTCCAAAGCCGGCATTGGTTGTACTGCTTGTTTCCCGGTGCGGGCTCAATCTCAAAACTGGCCTTCCGACCGGCTGTAAGGATCTCTTCAAGGGTCTTGGGTTGTTTGGAAGGGTCCGGATGGGTGTTCTCAATTTTTTGGCCATTAATGAAGATGTCCATACGGTAGGTGCGCGCATACTGCGATGAAAAAACATTCAACTTGACGTGCTGTATGCCTGGTTGGAGAACATGTGCAACATTCTCACAACCGTCTACAATCTCCTTACCGCCGATGAAATGAGAAATGGTCAGTTGGCCGCCCTTTAAAGCTACCTGACAATACATATCACCTCGCTTGCCAAAGATAAAAGCGGAAGTATCTTCTGTGTCATAATCAACTATGAACGTAGAACGATAAGGAGAAAGCAAAACTTTTGATGAGCCAATCCATTGGGCACCGCACCATGCCTGCTGACCAGCGACACCCAATCCTGTTTCGAACCAACTGTCTTCTTTTGACTCCGATTCTCTGTTATGATTGTCCCATACCCTCACCTTATAATAATAGCGGGTAGCAGGCTGCAACGGGCCATGATAAGGCATCTGAACAGAATGACTGTCAAAAATCTTTCCCGAATCGTAAACAAATATCTTTTTTGCAAGATCTTCCTTTGAGGCCGCAACCTGTATCTGATAAGCTGTCTGGCTTATGCCACGCTCATCACTTTGCATCTGCCAGCTCAGCTTCGGCAATTCATCAATGCCCAATGGATTCTGAAGATAATTGACCGTCAGATGCGTCACACGCACCTTGGCCGTTCCTAAGACAGGAAAGGCTATGAGAAAGATTGCTGCACAAGTCTTAAACGTGTTCATTTTTCCATATAGATTATTTCAGTTGCAAAAGTATTATAAAAAGCAAAAAAACACTTGACAATATGTTTTGTCGATTCAACCAATTGTGCAAAATCGTTTGGGTATCGGCATTTTCACAATATTTTTTACAAATAGTCGAACGGATGTAACAACACAGTCTCTATTCATACTTCATCAACGCGCCACCCCATAATACATGGCTGATACAATAAAGGTCAACTCCCAACTCTCGTGAAACCTCTTCGAGGTCATAACACGCTCGCAGACGTTGCACCAAGTCGCATATAAGGCTGTTCGGCACGATCCGGAAAGGAAATGAAACTGCCAATGCCATTTTTCCCTTTCATTCTTTTTCTCACTATAGCTTTTTTATTAATTTTGCAGGGAACAAAGAATGACGACAGAAACACAAAGACATTATGGAAATAGACAAGAAAAAGAATCAGGAAGAGTTTGAGAGCCTGCTGCGCTCCACGAAACGCGAAGGCATGGATTATGTCATTGAAGACCTGGAGAAGGGTGGCTTCTTCGAGGCACCGGCCTCAGCCGGTCACCATCTCAACATCGAAGGGGGCCTTTGCCAGCACAGTCTCAACGTGTGCAAAGCCGGACTGATGATCTACGACGGACTGAAGGACCTTGACGCGTCCTCGGCCGGAGAGGTGAAGCGCGAAAGCGTCATCATCGCTACGCTGCTCCATGATGTCTGCAAGACAGACATCTACAAGAAGACCGTCAAGAAACGCAAAAACAAGCTCGGACAATGGGAAGACGCGGAAGGCTACAACGTCAGCTATAAGGATTTCCCTATGGGGCACGGAGAGAAGTCGGTGATCATGCTGCTGCTCAGCGGCCTCGACCTGCAAGACGACGAGATGCTCGCCATACGCTGGCACATGGGGGCCTTCGGCCTGAATATGAACTCGTATGAAGACGAGCGCTGCTACGACACCGCACGACAGGAGTACCCGCTGTGCTGCATCGTGCAGTGCGCCGACTCAATGGCAGCAGCCATCATGGAAGTGACGGCGGAAGACAGAGAGAATTTATAATGTTGAATGTTGAATGTTAAGTGTTGAATGAGGTAATGTATAATGTTGAATGTTGAATGTTAAGTGTTGAATGTTAAGTGTTGAATGAGGGAATTTATAATGTAGAGTGAAGAGTGAAGAGTGTAGAGTGTAAAGTGTATAATGTAGAGTGAAGAGTGAGGTCAACGGAGCCAACGCCATATCCCTCTATGGCTGTCCGAAGGCAAAGAAAGGTGTCACCGGCACCTACGCACTCAAGCTGACCAAGGTCATGGAAAAGCTCTATAATAAGGACATGACGATTGTCGAGGCGGCAATTGCTGAAGCCGTAGCAGCAAAATAGAGTACCCCGAAACCATTATTTTCTGCTTTTCTTTGTCATTCTCGCTTAAATGATGTATTTTTGCACAACAAATAGGATGACGATTCATATACCAATATAATTATGGGACTTTTAACAGGAAAGACAGCCCTGATCACAGGTGCTGCACGCGGCATTGGCAAGGCCATTGCCCTGAAGTTTGCTAAGGAAGGCGCCAACATTGCCTTCACTGATTTGTTCATCGACGAAGAGCACGGCGGTCTGCAGACCGAGCGTGACATCCAGGCGCTTGGCGTCAAGGCCAAGGGTTATGCCAGCAACGCGGCTGACTTCGCGCAGACTGCTGATGTCGTGGCAAAGGTGAAAGAGGAGTTCGGCTCTATCGATATTCTGGTCAACAACGCCGGTATCACGAAGGACGGCCTCATGCTCCGCATGACCGAGCAGCAGTGGGACGCTGTCATCAACGTCAACCTGAAGTCGGCCTTCAACTTTATCCACGCCTGCGTACCGGTGATGATGCGTCAGCGCCAGGGCTCGATCATCAACATGTCGAGTGTCGTCGGTGTGCACGGCAATGCCGGACAGTGCAACTACGCTGCCTCCAAGGCGGGTCTCATCGCCCTGGCAAAGAGCATCGGTCAGGAGATGGGTTCTAAGGGTATCCGCGCCAACGCCATCGCTCCGGGCTTCATCGACACTGCCATGACGCAGGCACTGCCCGACGACATCCGCAAGGCATGGATCAAAAACATTCCACTGCGTCGTGCCGGAACGGTCGACGACATCGCCAACACAGCCCTCTACCTCGCTTCTGACCTCTCGAGCTACATCTCCGGTCAGGTCATCCAGGTCGACGGCGGTATGAATATGTAATAATGTTGAATGTTAAGTGTTAAGTGTTGAATGATTAATAATGTTGAATGTTAAGTGTTGAATGGTGTCAATGGTTAGTGTTAAGTACTAAATGACTCATTCGAAATTATCAATTAAAACATTCAACATTAGGACATTCGACATTAAGACATTCGACATTAAATCAATTAAACACTTAGCATTCAACATTTAACATTGCTATATGCGCGTTGTTTACGAAGATAATCATATCATCATCGTCTATAAAGAGAGTGGTGAGATCGTGCAGGGCGACAAGACCGGCGACCGTCCGCTCTCGGAGACGGTGAAGGAATATATCAAGGCGAAGTACCACAAACCGGGCAACGTGTTCCTCGGGGTGGTGCATCGCCTTGACCGTCCCGTGGCAGGCCTTGTCGTCTTTGCCCGCACGTCCAAAGCATTGTCTCGGCTGAACGACATGTTCCGCAAAGGGGAGGTGCACAAGACCTATTGGGCGATCACCCACGAGATGCCGCCTCAGCCCGAGGGAACGCTGACCCACTGGCTCACACGCAACGAGAAACAGAACAAGAGCTACGCCTACGACCATGAGGTGCCGGGGGCGAAGAAAGCCGTCCTGCAGTATAAGGTGATAGCCAACAGTGACCACTACCATCTGTTGGAGATCCACCTCCTCACGGGCCGTCATCACCAGATACGCTGTCAGCTCGCTGCCATGGGCTGTCCCATCAAAGGCGACCTCAAATACGGTGCACGCCGCTCCAATCCTGACGGCAGCATCTCCCTGCTCTCCCACGAGGTGGAGTTCATCCACCCTGTCTCCAAAGAGCGCATCCATGTCGTCTCGCCGTTGCCCGACGACAATCTGTGGAAAAGTTTTCCGGTTTTCCACGCTCGTTAGGACACCCAAGCAGCATCCAATGCGTCAGCCGGTGTCCTTGGCAAGCTAAGAAACAATATGGATGAAGAGAAATTACACAACTTCTGCCATGCCAATACACATAAAAAGTTAGACATTTCTATCGTTTATCCAAATATTTTCCCTATTTTTGTAGCAAACTTACGAAAATTGGCAAAATATTAAGAAATCAGGCTTATGATAAGGGATTTTTGGGTGGAGAACTATTATTCTATCAGAGAACGTCAGGAAATGGACTTTGAAGTAAGGTCCAAAGATGACGAATGGATGCATATAGAACCCACGCCAGGCGTATATCTCTCGAAGCTCTGTTTTCGTCATTGGGACACCCAAATTTCAAGACCGGGTGGGTAATATTACTCCAATCATGTTAAACGTAAAAAGCGACGAAAACAGTAAAAGTGTGTATGCTCGCAGAGCCGCAGAGAATTTGCTTTAAGCGCGCAGAGAGACCTTCGGTCGTGAAGGGAGACCGTAGAGAGGCAAATGTACTTGGACGAAAAATGTCACAACCAATTTGAAAATAGGTCAAACAGTTTTGCCAACCTCGGAGAATAATTATTGTCCACGAAAGACACGAAGGGCACAGAAGTTTTTTCACA
>ULTQ01079234.1_pt1 | contig 14003 bp, 8 predicted proteins | sample 1957731 | NCBI WGS metagenome assembly ULTQ01 (sample SAMEA4835738, study PRJEB28245) | human gut metagenome | biome: gut microbiome; material: fecal sample | place: Denmark | collected 2008 | reverse complement strand
GATCAACCAGGAAGTTCTTCGTGACAGCCTCTCGGGCTATGCCCGTAAAAATCCAGAGAACACAACGCTGACGTGTTTTCTTAACTTTCTAAATCGTATCAGGGTGTTACCCCGAAATTTTGCACTTGAAAAGAAAACTCATCATAATCCTAAAAATCTACACCAAAAATACAGAAACCGTCAATTTCTGTTGTTCAAAGATTTGACAATTATAAATCACCGTTATCCATCACCATCCAATATTAGTAACCCGTGAAGTAATCTTATTCCGTAGAATTATCGTCCGAAATAAACCCCTCTGATCGGGCACGACTTTCCAAGTCAAGTAAATGCTGTGACTGGACAGAATTCGGTATTTTATTTGGTAGCTGACAAGCTATTTTCAGCGCTGAAACATCTGTAGGACCTACAATATGCTTGGTGACAGCAAAGGCGGCGAGTCGTTTCCAATGTTCTGCGGAATACTTGACGACTTCTGTCTGTGCATTAATACCCTTCATAATATGCTGATCTCGTCTAGCCTGTTTTTTAGAACTTTTAATTTCATCATTTGCAGTTAAGGAGTTCTCCAGTTCTTCTGGCAATTGGATTTTCATTGTCTGAATTTTATCCCAGCAGGCGGCTCGCTTACACCACTGTGTCACATTCAGAACCGGCCGATCGGGATCCGTGATCTTTACCTGCACCTGTTCCGCAATCACTGAAAGGGATTCTTTGACTTTATCTGGAAGATCCTGTCTATTCCAGATAATATCAAAGTCTAAGTCTCTTCCCGGAAATTGTTTGATTATCAGACGATGAAACAACGCTATTGAATAGGTGATAATATTAGCTCTATATCCGCCCTCATACCAAGGTTGCTTCGGAATAAATGCGGTCAGGTATGCAAACATAATCATCAGGGATGCGGTTTCCTGATAATAGAGTGTATTAAACTGCGTGTCATTCTGCTGCCACTTTTCGTCAATGTAATTAGCAAACTGAATGAAGTTTGTCTGCGCACCTTTGCTTACGATGTCTGGATGTCCAAGCCAAGTGAACTGAACTTTCGCAAGGTCCGTTTTCTTAATGACTTGATTCTTGGGGCACTTTAGTAAGAAAGCCTTCTTTTTTGCCGGAGTCAAGCGCATTTGTTCCTGCAGAAACTGTCCGCGAGCACGTTCATAAAACCATAATGTTTCATACTGTGCGCCTTTAACAGCAGGCGCATAAGTGACTTTCGAAATCTGTTCCATTTGACGATGAAACGGATGTGACGCAAAGAAATCTGCGTCACTTACCTTATTTTGATTGTTTGATGTTCTAGAAATATCTCGTATTAATTGGTCGGCCTCATCAGCAGAAGTCTTTGCTCTGTCAATCTCTGTCAATTTCATTTGAACATATATTTTGCTTAAATCGGCGTGATTATTCTTCTGCGCATTATAAAGAGAGGCCGTTGTCTGGCCACCGTTGATAATTTGAAAATCCTTGGCGGATACAATATAGTTCATTCCTGCTTTGGCTACTACTCTAACATCTTCTGCTGTAACTGAAATGCCATTATTGAAAGCAAAAAACATATCAGGCGAATTCAAAATTGTTTCTCGTATCTTCTTATTAACCGAAACTTTGGTTGAAAGAAACGATCTTACATTTCCTTCCAAAAGCCTTGCTCCATATTTGTCATATACTTTCGCTAATATTTCTCCAGAGATAACACCTAGATAACTTTTATACTTCTGCTCGTCACCAACATCTGCTTCAAGACATGGAATCCCTTCTATGCCATAATCAGAAAATTTTATTTCAATGCTTTCGTTTCCAGGAGCAGTGCAGACTTCGAAAAGTCTATTAATATCCCATATCTGAGCTTCAACCGGAATACCTTCAAAATTGCGAACTTCAACATTTTTGATACGATCGCTCATGCTTGCATCCGTAAAAACGAAAACACGGAACCTGCGAATATTCTTATTGTTGCTCCGGAGTATATCTACCAAATCGGAAGGGCTTGTACTAATATCTACAGTGTTGCATAGGTTAGATTTCAATGCTGCTTCAACCAAAACCATTGCCCTGGTAATTGCTTGATTAGCGATGGTTAAGGTCATTTTTCTGCCATCATCCAATCCGGTGTAGTCAGCAGTAATTAAATTCATTGTTTTATCAAATTCATCATATGCATATCCGTCGACTCTGAATTTTTTTCGCCGGTATTCACCTGGGAAATAGCATGGAACATAGTCTGGCAGAATTTCATTATCCATAAGGTAAGAAGCAAAATCATCAACAAAACAGTAGCAGGATCCTTCACCTGTAGCCTTTGATGCTGCCTTCACACCATCAAGAAAATCCTTTTTGAATTCCTCTGCATCCATATGCTCATCCTCTTTTCCAGCCGTTAATTGCCGGAATGCTTATGATATATTGGCAATTTGCAACTTCCGCTCTGATTTCCATTCGTGTTATTCTTGGAAAAGTTTCGTTAACATCATACATTTCGTGCCGCGAGTATTTATATGGATATTGCTCGTATATATCCATATCAATATACCCTACAGTGCTCAATTTTTCATAGTAGCGTTCTACGAGTGCAGGATCATCTCCCAATATATCGCCAATGATGTGTACCATTTTTCTCAGTGTCATAGCTCCTGTTGTTTCTGGGGCACAGCGATCTATTCGATAAACTATTAGTTCCCCAGTATCTTTCTTTGTGCCTAGTTGCTCCAATGAGTGTATCGTTAGTTTATCTGATGCGGCATCTGTAGACTTAATTTCACGCCACTTACCATTATATACAAAATCCTGATCTGCCCCATCCGGCCCAACCCAGCCTGCCAATGCTTCTTTTTTCCCCTTCCCCGATTGCAATATTTCCATTAGGTAGAACAGTTCACCAAGCAATCCGCGCCGTTTTTCATCAGAAAGAATGCCTGAATGCCTTTTTTCCATCAGACGCCGCCATTGTTTATAGCGTGAAGCAACTTTTTTTATTGCTTCTTTTTCATTTTTTGCGTCTGCGGAATATTCAATCAGGTTGGCGCACATAGTCATAAAAACATCTTTTTCCGCATTTTCCACTAGCTGAAAGGATATGTAAAACCGTCCATCATTTCTTTTATTGCACGATGCAATGATGCTTTTTGATGATTCAATTCCATATATTGGGGACCTAGAAACAATTGCAAGTTCCTTAGCGGAATGTGAATGGTAGGCCACATACCATTCCAGAATGCTGTCAACACCGATTTGAAGAGAACCGCCCTGATAATAATTAATGGAGTTCCACGCTTCATTCAAAATTTTTTCGATATCCTTCATATCAATCACTCATCCAAATCGTCCGCATCAGGGGCAATCCAATTTCGAAGTTCAACTAAATTCACTTGGTAAACAACCGTGGCATTACCGCTTTCATCTAACGGAATGCCGACACCAAGCCCAAATAGAAATTCCGGAAATTCCTGTTCATATCTCTTTACATAATCAGCATCGATAATATGTATCATCAATATCGGATTCCTGTCTTTAATCAAATATTCTGAATCCGGGATGCTTTTCTTTTTTCCGTTTTTTCGAGTTTTTTCGAACTCAGCTTTCACAGCTCTGATCTGTTCCTCGTTCAGTCCAATTCTTGCACACCCGCCTGCACCTACACGAAGCTTGTGACCGCTTACACTTAAAATATTATCCCTATATTCAATATTTCTTTTCTCAGTGTGCTCAATATGGATAGTCTCTTCGCCGCATTTCAGCGTTTTAGGATATGCTTTTCCTTCACCTTTATCGATCAGGGCAACATCCCAACCGTTCTTCCAAGTGTGTTTCGAAATATAATCCGCTAAAGCTTTTCCATTGTAGCTAAGGTGCCATGGATGAGTTTGGAAATTATCCAGCAGTCCTGCAACTTCTTCACTTGAGACATGTTCCCAGAAATAACTTCCGTGGGTCCTTTTGTTTCCCTTCGAAACGCGTGATCCTTCTGTGCTGAGCCTATCAATAAACAGCTCAACAGCTTCAGCATTCTGCTTTAAAACTTCGTTTGACGCAATCAGCCTCGGCGTTTCCAGCATATGCCCAGACACATTGATTGGGCATTTGAGCGGTTGCGCAGTACGCATTTTATTTCGCGCTGTAACAATCAGCGAGCCGGGGTCTTGCTTGACCTTCAGGCCGAATTGCCGCGGACTCTGCTTTGCTAATTTCATTCTGTAAATCTGATCTCGTAGATCTTGCGTTGCCTCATTTATTTGTCCGTACCAGTCAATAGCATCCTGCGCCAGCCAAATTTTCACTAGATCATCATAATTCGGCCGATATCCAAACCAACGCCCCATCTGCATAAGCGTGTCATACATATTTGTATCTCTGCAGAAATATGTAACCATAAGTCCCTCTAAGGTCAGCCCTCGAGATAGCGTATTGCCGCCGACTGCAATCACTCGCAGCCCATCTTCCTTATGGCTGTCATAATCTAAGGACGCTGAACCGGATGCCCCATTCACTGCACGTACATCGATTGGAGCTGTGGCTCGATAGAGATAATTTTTTAAAACATCTTTCCAAGTGATGCCGGAAACGCGATCCAGATGATGTTTATCCCAAACTGCGTGAAGTCTATGAATGTTTTCAATAAGTTCTGCCTTCATCGGCGGCAGTTTTGAATAATTCGTTAGATCAGATTTCACCTGATCCAACCATGCATTTATTATTTCTACAACTTCTCCCTGAACATGAACAAATCTGCTTACATGTATCATCATCGATCGGTGCGTTTTATTCTCTCCGCGATAATCTCGAATAGCATTTGCCAACAGAAAATAATACACAGCTTCATATAGATCAGCCGGAAGGTCTTTAACAATCAATTCCTTCTTATGCTTCTGCGGAAAAGATTCATAAAATTCGTCAAGATCTATCCTTTGGAGCATGCAACGGTGATCGCCGTCATCTGAGAAAATGCGTTCAGCGCCTATATAATTTGTCGGTGCCTCCAATGCATATATGAAGTCTGCTGGGAACAAGTCGTCAGGCAGATTTGAATCAATAAAAATGTTAGCAAATGGCGTAGCTGTGACAGCTAAATATGTAGCCCTTGCAAACAGCTGATAGAGTTGACGAATTGCATTGTTTATTGCGGTGGGCTCTGAATCGGCATCTTTTGTATTGATAGATGCATTATCTGCCTCATCATCAATCAGAAGAATTGACCGATCAATCTGCCCCTTACTGTTGAGCAGATTATTCCCCTTAAGCCATCTGAACAGATTATGTAATATCGTTTTATTTTTCTTTACTACCAGTAAAATTGGGCACTTAACGTTGTCAAGTGCCAGATTGTTGCTTTTTAGAACTTGAACATTGAAATCGCTCGCTTCCGATGTGAACATCGCAAAGTTTTTCTTATGTCCGAACCGTCCTACCCCAACAGGTACATACTTTGCTCTGGCAAGCGGATCCAAATAGGAATTGCTTTTTTTCCCGCACAATTCCTCATCTAGTCTTTTCTGTGTCTGCTGGCGAAGCAATTCTGGGATTCCTGCTAAAACGATAATGATATCGTATCCTACATCTGCAGCCTTATTGGCAAGAGCAGTATAATTCGAGGTTTTCCCCGATTGAACATCCCCTAATATCAGCCCGCGTATATGAAAAGCCTTGGTCGAAGGATCTCCACACTGATCAAGAATTTCATCGGATACCTGACCTATTTTAGATGTAACTCTCGGATTCCAGTGCTTTATCACTTCCAAATATTTCTTGTATCTATCCCAAAAATAGAAATCTATATCCGCCTTTTTTGCCGGCAACCAGGATTGATGGCCGTTTTCAAGGTCAGGGAGACATACGCCAGTGTCTTGAATAACAACAATGTTTTCCCTCAATATCTTCTTCAATCTATCAAATTCAGAATCAGAAACCGACGCAATAGTTGCATTTGAGTCTTTTATCTTTTTTGCGCAGATATTAAATTCTTCCTCTGTTGGCGGAATTTTATAATAAAGAGTTGATAAATACGCTGTAATCAAAGATCCAAGAAGTTTAATATTTTTCTCGCTCATTTTTTAAAATTTCCTTTTTTAGTTTTTCGATTGCTTCTGAATGCTCTTTATAAGGAGAAAAAGACTCAATTTTGTCCAAGAACTCGAGTTTCTGATCTCCGTTTAAATCTGCAGACAGCATTGATCGCAGACATTCAATTATTTCTTTATCCTTCTGAAATTGATCATTAGCTATTTTTTCATCTCCGTTTAAATCAATGTACAGTTGATTTAACGGTAGGGATTTCTCAATTTGGGTGAGAACAGCATTAAGCATGGTATTGCCTTCACCTAAATGTGAGGCTAACTGCAGAACTAATGGGTGCTGGCGATTAATTTCATAATAATAGCCGCCATCACGCGTTCTCATACGATTCCAAAGATGTATGTCCTTATCATCTGTTTCCAGCTTCCCTCTCTTTGTGAATTTCACTTTGCTTTTATTGCCGATATTATCGATAACGGCAACAAGATTTTCACGAACCTCCTCTGGAGGTATTGCAGATGATTTTTTTATGTCCAGCGTCCAAAGATTATCCAATGTATTGGGTATATCAACGCGGATACGAGCCAGCTTTGAAAGCTCACCCTTGCGCATCATTTTGAACCAAGTGCCCCATATCAATAGTCTTTTGTTACGATAGACGTAGAAGCCCTGAAGTTTACGCAGACCTTCCTTGCCTCCAGCCGATTTTAATTCAGCAGCTGAAAGCATTGAAACATGAGGAAGAATATATGGCTGTACCTGAATTTTTGCTCCATGGATAATATATGTTTCCTCCTGCATCGTCTGATCGCTTTTTTTTATCAGGAACGGATCCGCAGGGATTAAATTTTCATCATTTATGGAAATTGTCAGTTTCTTTATTCCTGGCTCTCCGGACAAATAGCGATGATATACCAAAGCCAAATGCTCTCTCACAACATCAATCTGCCTCCCCATTGATTTTGCGAAATCAACGCAGCCAGACTCCATGCGATCAAGTTTCTGCCACACTACTAGAGTTCCAGAAGTCATCTGTGCAAGCACTTCGATATTTGGGATACTGCTTATTTCATCCGGCTCGGATAACATCTGCAGTGACCATGCCCCTGTCTGTTGAACGAAATCGATATCCCATCGCCTAATTTCGATGCTGTTATTTTTTTTGCTGGCAACTGTCAGCATCCGGCACTGCGATAAAGAAGCAGTCTTCAGTCCAAGTCCAAACCGTCCTAAATCCCCTTCCGATCTTTCCACCAAAGGGTTTTGACTGCCGTATTGCATCGCGGAAGTAATCTCAGATGCGTCCATTCCAGTGCCGTCATCCAGGATTGAAATATACGCGCCATGCAGAGGGAAAAATTTTATCTTTACGTTTGTTGCGCATGCGGCAATACTGTTGTCTACAATATCTGCAATCGCCGCTTCAAGTGAATATCCTATTGCACGTGTCGATTCAATTAATGTCGGGGCAATAGGCGGAAGCTCAATAACTTGCATAACAGGATTCCTTATTTTGCCGCACGGATTTTCTCAGCCAAATCTTCCAATGTAGCTTTCTGCTTTGATTTTGTTAGCATGCATTCCCAGACAACAATTACATTCCATCCATCCGCCTTTAGCTTCTTGATGTTTTCTTGGTCGCGGCTCACGTTTCGTTTCAGTTTGGGAAGCCAATAATCGATATTGCTTTTTGGCAGTATCGCTCTCTTACATCCTGGATGCTGATGCCAAAAACATCCATTAATAAAGATGATCGTTCTATACTTTGGAAGTACAACATCCGGTTTCCCCGAATACCTTGGATCATTCTTTCTATATCGAAATCCATTAGAGAAAAGATACTTCCTGACAATCTCTTCCGGGCTGCTTACTGATTTAATATGAGACATGTTCGTATGTCTCTGCTCTTTAGTATGATTATCCATCGCTATCTGACATATATATCAATTTCATTGTCCAAACTTCATATGTATCAGGCGGATAATCTGGATCCGAAATGTGCTGGCTTGTTTTTTGAAAAACTACAGCATTGCAACCATATTCTGCCAGCATCTCTTCTGTGATCATCCCGGTCCTCTTTATATCTGCTGCTGTATCATCAATTGGCCTTACAAGTCCTTCCGAAACGAGTCTTCCTTTAATCCATCTGCCAAGTATTAACTCATTTTTTACTGCTGCCAGTTGTTTATTGTTGGCACTTGTGGTATGAGCCAAAAATCCGTATCCGTCATCTGTTACAACATAAAAAGGTACCCCTTTATAAGGATATCCCGTCTGTTCCCGTACTTTTTTCTCAATATTCAGCTGAGTTTCATACCAATTTCGCGATGACTTGGAATTTCTTGGCGCTGCATAGCACACATTAATGTTTGATTTCGTATAATGCTTATGATCATCTAAGAACTTTTCTGCCTCTTTCGGCGCCTTGAGCCTGATGAAAAAAGGTTTTCCAATTTCATTGCTTTGATAACTGATAACATCCGGCATCGGAACAGGTCTTAGCTCGAATAGTCTGCCTGACGTCTTTCGTTTTGCCATCGATGTACCTCATTCAAATGATTGCATTATTCAGTCCATCTCGGCTCGACATAGTCATACTCAATTCCCGCAAAGGTTTTTAGTACTGCTTCGAAGATGATTTTTGCTCCGTCGACCGGGACTGCCATTCCGATCTGCTTCCTAATGGATTCCTTTGAACCGCAGAAAACATAATCATCAGGGAATGTCTGCAGACGGGCTCTTTCACGGTTCGTCAGCGCTCTCGGCTCAGACCAATGATAAACGTGCGTGCCGCCGCCCCCAGATCCGGTCACAGTATATGCCGGTTTATTTGGATCCAATCGGCGATAAATCAGACTCATTCTTGTATTCTTGACATTAAGCTTTAATTCTTCCGGCAGATCTGCATTCCACGCATTTTCGCCCGGCTTAATATACTTAAGTCGTTCAACGACCTTGGCTGACTGTCTGGGAATTTCATTATTTTTAATATTCGGGGCAATGGGCGGATCCTCAATAGCTTCTCTGCATGTTTTCATTGAAAAGCCGCTGTAGCTTGGAATTTTGAATTCATACGGTTGGTCATCTCGGATGCCAATGACTATCATTCTGTGCCGAGCCTGTGGAATTCCATATTGCTCGAATTTATATAAGTTTGGATACAGTTTATATCCAGATTCCTTCAGTTCATTCTGAATGAATTCAAAAGCATGACCGTCATTCGCACTCTTAATGCCGCTGACATTTTCAAATAGGAACCACAGTGGCTGAAATTTTTTTAATACTATAACTCCATATGAATATAGATGGCCATATTTCCCTTTTATCCCTTTTTTTTCCCCTATTATGGAAAAGTCATTGCATGGAGCTCCAAATGCTAATGCATCAATTGGTTTGAGTTTATTCAGATCAAGTGCATGCACATCTTTGCATATGACACTATCTTCATTTCCTGGGCAAATATTACGACGGTATGTTTCGCATGTACTGCTGTCAAAATCACTTGCCCAATAATGCTTTATTTTCCATTTATCGTCTCCGATATCAGCGGTTAATGCACCTTTTGCAAGTCCGCCCGGTCCGCAGAATAACTCTCCAAGTCTAAAGTACATTAATGTCTCCTTAGCTTATTCTTATTACTCGTCAAGTGGGTAAATTTTTATTCCAAGTGCAAGATCTTAGGCGGACTTGCGAAACTCTTCAGCAAAGCATTCCTGTGCCGTTTTCCACCTGAGAGCCTTCGATAGAGTCCATATAGTGGTGTAAATTCCCCAGGTAAAAGTTGAGCCATGGGGGCGTCTTCGGGTATGGTTGAAATCGCAAAACAACAACCTACAACCGAGAGGCAGCACCATGGCAGAGATCATTCTTACCTTTAAAATCGGAGAAATTCTACAGGCCCTGAGGCAGGGAGCAGGGCTGACGCATCAAACTTCGGTTGGGTTGTAACCCAAAACGGAGTAGAGATATTTTGTGCTCATCCCAGCCTTTGTCATCATCCTCATCTTGGTATCCGCAGACCCCAGTGTCAAGCGACAGAAAATGGACCCCCTGAAACGACATAAAACTGACCCCCTCTCGAGAGAGCGTCGATGGCCGAGACCTTATTTTGAAGGCTGTGGGGCTGACGCCTCCGGCCTTCAGCAACACCATGGGCGATCTCAAAAAGAGACTCGGCGTTTACTCGCTTCCGGATACTGCATTGATTTCCGCCGAGCATGCGAAGTACCTCGCAGATATGGCCGGGCCATGGAAAAATGAGAAAGAGTAAGTTTTCACCCCTATAAGAAAAAAATTAAAAAACCCCGCAGACCCGCTCCTGGCGCGGGTTTGCGGGGTTTTAGATCCTAAAGACGGGTATCAGATTTTTTTGATGCGTCAGCCCTAAGCCAACCAAGGGCTTTCCTGCTCCAGGAACTCCAGTTACGATGCAGATACATTTCTTCCGATTTAATTTTGTATAATTTGCTTCAACCAGTTCATGGCTCCGGCCAGATCGTAATAGCGCAGAACAGCGTCCTTCATCCTGAGCTCCGCGGGGAGCAGGGAGTCGAACTTCCCGTACAGGCTTTCGGGGATATTGCGTGAGAGAAGGTTTTTGTCCGGAGCAGAGCCGTCCCGCACACTGCGGATAGCGTCCATGACCGCGCGGCGGCTCGTGTCCTTCACTTCGATGATGCCGTGAAGGTCGCTCGCGTCCAGCCCTTTCGCCCGCAGGAGGGCGGAGATGGTGCGCGTGGTTCTGTCGCCGAGCCATGGCAGAATATAGAACTTTTCTCCCCAGGAAACGCAGCCGCGCGAGAGAAGTCCGAGTTCCCGGAAGGCATTGGCGCCCTCGTCAAAGAGCTTTCTGGCCATGAAGTCGCAGAGCCCGGGTTCCTTCCCGGCCCGGTAAAGTCCAAGCATTTCCCTGCGCACAATATCGTGCACGGCTGCGCCTCCTCCGGAAAAGCGCGGCGACAGGCCATCCTGTGCGGGCTCAAGGCTGATTTTCCTTCCGGCCTCATCGATATCCGTGATTTTCCAGAAACGGCCGGCAAAGAGGATGCGCTGATTTTTTTCCAGCGGTTCTTCAAGGGGCAGGGCCCCGATATGCTCGTCGCCGCTTTCGAGATCGTAATATTCCGTGGTGCTGAAGGATGTGGAAAACTGGCTGTCTTCCGCCATGGAGAGGCCCCTGTCCGTGAGCTCTATCCTGTGATCCTCGGCGGAACGGATGACGTCCCTGTCGGCGAGCGTGTGCAGAAGCTGGATAAAATCTCTGTCACTGACAAGGAACGGTCCGTTTTTGCATAGCAGATTCCACAGTTGTGAAGGGCGTACACCTCCATACTGGGCAGTAACAGAAATGATTTGCTGCACAAGTGTGGAAAAGTGGGGACGGGGTGGCGCGAGCGGTTCGAAACGCCCCTGGCTGAGCAGGCTGAGCATGGCCAGGCTCTGAAAGAGCTCCAGCCGCAGCATGTCCCAGATTGAGCTTTTGCGTGTGAGAACATTCTCGGTAATGAAGAGCCTGAGCAGAGGGCGGCCGCCCCGCCTGCCGGATCGTCCGAGCCTCTGACGCAGGCTGGCAACGGACCATGGGGCCGCTACCTGGGCTATGCTGTCCACACTGCCTATGTCGATGCCGAGTTCCAGTGTTTTGGTGCAGACAGCGGTGGTGGGCTGGCTGCCTTCCTGCAGGCGTTTTTCAAGGCTGAGGCGCAGGTGCCGGGCAAGGCTCCCGTGATGCGGGAAAAATTCGTTGTCCATGCCCTTTTCCCTGCACAGGGCGCTCAGGCTCCCGGCGATCTGTTCGGTGCGGGAACGGGAGTTGGTGAAGATGAGATTGTTCTTCCCCCCGAGGAGCGTGAAAAGATCCTGAATAAGCCTCTCGTCACGGGGAGACTGGTTCTTCGCCCACGGGGACCTGAAATGGTGTGTGTATCCGCGCACCTGAATGACTGGTCTGGCGGTCGTTTTTTCGTCATCGATGATGACGCAGGGGTAATCACCCCTTCCCGGACGCAGAAAGTTTTCCGTTTCGCCGATATCGCCCAGCGTGGCGCTCAGGGCAATGCGCGGCACGGGGCGGTGCACCTTGCTTTCGATCCGTTTCAGGAGAGACTGTGTCTGCCAGCCGCGTTCTCCGGAAAGGAAGTCGTGGAACTCGTCAATGACAACACAGAGGAGATCGCTGAATGCGGCGCGGCACCATGTGTTGTGCCGCATGAGGAGTGTTTCAAGGGATTCCGGGGTGATGAGCAGAATGCCGCGCGGACATTCCAAGAAGTTCCGTTTGGTTTCCCAGCCGGCGTCGCCGTGCCAGGCAGTGACGGGAACGCCCGTGTCCCGGAAAATGCCGGCGAGGCGCTCAGCCTGATTGTTGATGAGGGCCTTGAGCGGGCTCAGGCAGAGGGCGCCCAGACTGCTGGCGGGCTTTGTGATGAGGAGCGAGCCGATGGGCAGAAAGGCCGCTTCTGTTTTGCCTGAGGCCGTGGCTGCTGAGATGATGACGTCGCTTCCGCCCCTGAGGATGACGGGTATGGCCTTTTCCTGAATGGGGCGCAGTTTTGCCCAGTGCTGATCGGCTGTCCATTTCTGCATGGCCGGAGCAAGAAGGCTGATGGCTGACTGCGGCATGAAGATCCTCGGTCTTAAGGGCAAAAAAGCTCCGGTCCGCGGTGGCGGGCCGGAGCGTGAAAGCGCCGGAAGGGAAAGGGAAAAGGCTAGGCGATGGTCAGGGTGATGGCCCTCTTCAGGCGATCAAGGCTCTCTTCCTTCCCGAGGAATTCCATGATGTCCGGAAGGTGCGATCCGCCCATGAAACCGACCAGGGCGGTGCGCAGCGCCGGGGCGACGTCCTTGAATTTCAGGCCGTGCCCGTCGACATAGGCTTTGAGAGCATCGTTGATTGGCTCGCTTCTGAAGTCGGAAACGTCACCGAACACGCTGATCAGAGCGGAGAGATATTCCTTGGTCTGAGGCGTGAGATTTTTGGCAACGGCCTTTTCATCATATTCAAGATCGGCTGCCTTCTTCAGCATGGGGGCGAAGTTCGCGGCCAGCTGGATAAGAGTCTTGGCGCGGTCGCGGAACATGGCGCACAGGGCCTGCAGCTTCGGTTCCGGAAGATCCCTGTAACCGGCTTCTTCGGCGAAGGGCCTGGTCAGACGGGCGAGTTCTTCCACCGGCAGATTGCGCATGTAGTGCGCGTTGAGCCATTCCAGCTTGCGCACGTCAAAGCGGGCGGCAGAAGGATTCATGTGCGTGCCGTCGAAGAGCCCGATGAGTTCGTCAAGGCTGAAGATCTCCTGGTCGCCGTGGGACCAGCCGAGGCGGACAAGGTAGTTCACCAGAGCCTGGGGCAGGAGACCGTCCTTCTGGTACTCGATGACGGCCCTGGCGCCGTGGCGCTTGGAGAGCTTGGCTCCGTCCGGGCCGAGAATCATGGGCACGTGACCGAAGGTGGGAACAGGAAAGCCGAGAGCCTGATAGATGAGAATCTGGCGGGGGGTATTGGACACGTGGTCGTCACCGCGGATGACGTGGGTGATGCCCATGTCGTGGTCATCTACAACCACGGCCATGTTGTATGTGGGGGTGCCGTCCGAGCGGCGGATGACCATGTCGTCAAGTTCCCTCACATCGACACTGATGCGGCCTTTGACCATATCATCGAAGACAACCTTGCCTTCCAGGGGACACTTGAGGCGCACGCAGCGGCCCTCGCCGGGGCCGAGGTTGAGATTGCGGCAGTGGCCGTCATAGCGGGGCTTGAGGCCGCGGGCCTTGGCGCGCTCGCGCATGGCGTTGACCTCTTCCTCTGTGCATCCGCACCAGTAGGCGTGGCCGGTTTCAAGAAGCTTGTCCACGTACTTGTTGTAGAGGTCCATGCGTTTGGTCTGGTAGGTCAGCTCGCCGTCCCAGGTGAGGCCGAGCCATTTCATGGAGGCCAGAATGGAATCCGTGTATTCCTGTTTGGAACGCAGGAGGTCGGTATCCTCAATGCG
>ULTQ01043439.1_pt1 | contig 14038 bp, 19 predicted proteins | sample 1957731 | NCBI WGS metagenome assembly ULTQ01 (sample SAMEA4835738, study PRJEB28245) | human gut metagenome | biome: gut microbiome; material: fecal sample | place: Denmark | collected 2008 | reverse complement strand
TCGGGAACACCTTGGCGAACTTCATTTCAAATACGTCCATCATTTCCCTAATTCTTCTTCCAAGAACTCACATGCATCCGCTACACACAGCGGACAAGGACGGAGTACCACGTGGGTGTCCGCACCTTTCAACAGTCTGCACTGGGTGGCATGATTACGGTCCTGGAATTTCTGCATGATCGTCCGCATCTGTTTCATCGTCTTCGCCTTGTCCTTGTTGACCAGTCCGAGAACCATGTCTGCACCGATCAGTGCGCCGCAGGTGCCTTCCATATTGGTCATTCCGGCAGCAAAGCCGTCGGTCATGTTCATGGCCGTGGCCTCGTCAAGTCCTGTCAGGTCGCCGTAAGTTATCAGCACCGACTGGGTGCAATTGAATTTGAAACTTGCTTTCTTCTCTGCTGCTATATCTTTTCTTGATTCCATTGTCATTGTTTGATTAATTCGTCTATCGGATCCTCCCTGACGATCTGTGGTTCTGCTTTCCCTTTCAGCACCAGCACTTTCTTGCCATTGCGATAGATATGGAGCTGACGGGATCGGACAACAGCTGTCAATTCCGGATCGTCTTGTATCGTCTGCCAAATAGGATGATAGATGCCGTCAGCATCCATCAGCTTGTGCCGCAGATGCGAGCACATGTTGGTTGTGTCAATATTCTCCACTAACATTGATCAGGCGTTTAATTACATTTACAGGTCGTTTCTTCTCAGCCACTCCATGATGACGCGGGTGATGTAAATCTGTTCCTTTACGGTCAGCGGACGGCCTTTCGGTATGCCATGCCATTTCTCCAGACAGCCGCGGCAACAACAGCCGGTGGCATGCTGGGCGATGAACGGCGGGAAAATGCCGTGGCGCATCGGCGTCTGCTTGCCGTCGTTGGGGATAAATGCCGGAGCCAGTCGCTTGGCAATCGTCTCTCGTGTGCCTTGTTCTATCTTTTCCCAACCCTTCTCCTTGATATACGCCTTGTCCTTGGCGTTCAAATAGAACGAGCTGCGGAACTTCGACTTTGCCAAACGGTCAAAGAGAGGCTGAAGGTTAATCTTGTCAACCTCCTGCCTCTCTTCATTTTCCGTGTCATCGTCGGGAAACAGTGACAGTTCCCTTACATTATTTGAGTTGTGTTCCATCCTTGAAAGCATTGCCCACCCGCTTACCGATCTCGAGATAGCCTAAGTGGACGGGGTCGAATGTCAGCAGGTGCATCTTCTCCAAATCCGGTTTGCCATCCTCGGCAAGATACTCCTCGTTTACTCGGATGTTTACGATCTTTGCCACGATATAGTAGCCAGTCTCCGACTCATCAATCTTCCGTTCTATGCGGCACTCCATGGTCATGGGGAAGTCGGTGAAGACAGGAGCGTTCACTTGCTCACCCTTTTCCACTTTCCAGCCCGTCTTAGCCACCTTGTCTTTCACTTTCTTTCCGCTCACCACACCGACAAAATCAGCAGCGACCATTGTCTCTGTCGTTGCGAAAGCAATGGTGAAGTCGGGATTAGCATTGAGGTTAACGGTTGTCTGATGGTTGCCCATCGAGATCATGATCTTGTCACCATCCCACTGCCCAGCCCATGCCGCGTTCATTGCATTTGGCGTACCGTCAGCATCATACGTGCCGATAATGATTACTGCTTGTGGCATGAACCATGCCTTTGGATCAAAGTTCTTCATATTCTTCTTATTCTAAGCTACATGATTATTTATTTTTCGGATAACCAATCTGACTGTTGAGTACGAGGTCGTAGTTGTCGTCAAGTCCAAGCTCTTTCTTCAGTGCCTCCGTGTCCATTGTCATACGGGGTACGGTGTTCAACCCAAGCGCACTGCAAGCGAGGCAGATGTTTTCCGACACATAGCCCGCATCGACAACGCCCATGCGAACCTTTGCCTCATTGGAACTCTGCTGCGGGAACTTGTTGTGATTGCTGACCACCAACAGAGAGACCGGTGCACTGGAAGCAAAACTCTGGCGGCCGGCAACGGCGGTGCGCAAGTCCTTGCTGCTGACTTTTTGCAGACTGTTGTCCTTCGGCTGATAGAGATAAGTACCGTCCTGGCGGACAACGTATATCAGTATGTCTTGTGCATTGATGGCCGACGGAGCGGTAATCTTGCCCTCTCCGGGACGGTTGATGCCGCAAGCTGCCCAAAGTACGGTTGACAGTACATCGTTGGGAATCTCCTTGTCTGCGTATTCACGTGTCGAGTGTCGGTTCTGCAAAGCCTGCATCAGTGTCACCTGATTGTCTATGGACGGTTTCGGCAACTGGACATTGTCCTGCGCCTTGCATGATGTTGCTGCCATAAGAAAAGCCGCACATGCGATTGTTAGAATGTTCTTCATATTAAACCTCCTTGAATGCCATAAGCTGATGAATTACTTATTTCAGCCTCAAAGGTACAACTTTATATCGACAAGTACGAATATTTGGCAGAGAATAACTGTCGTAGAATCAGAAGTCTTCCACCGGCGTATTCCTCCTCCTCACCTCCGCTTCCTTCATCGCCCGTGCCGTATGCTGGTGAAACACCCCCAAGTGCGTGAGACCGAGGGAGTGCGGTATCACTTCCTGGCCTTCGAGGTCTACCGTGCCATAGATATCGCCCATCAGCACGCGGATATAACCGTCATCGTCATAGTCGAGGATTTTGTCATATACAGCGGGAAGAACAATGCTCCCATCAGTGCCCTTCAGCCCTGTTTTTCCTTTCTCATGGAAAATCACATACCCCGTCCTGTTCATAGCCTATTCCTTCTCGTCATTATAGAGATACCATACTACGGTCACGGAGTCAGAGACAGAGAGGTCGTCGGGGGTGATGTCCAGCGACTCGGGTTCACAGCATATCGCTTCCTCCGATGAGCGTATCTGCCGGGCCTGCGAATAGATATGTATCTCTTGTTCTGAATAGTCCATCGACTTGACGGGACCAAGCTTACACCCACAGGCTTCTGCCATGATGGAGGCTTTCTCCTTGGCATCCTTCACGGCGCGTTGCAGCATCTTCAACTCCGCAGGACGCTGGTCCTTGACAGTGTAGCCGATATTGATCTCAGCCTGCTTGAGTTCTCTGCCAATGAGTTTGATGATACTGTTGAGCAGCACTGTGTCTATGCTGATGTCGATTTTCACCCTGTGGTCCAACTGAAAGCCTAGAAACTTCTCACCTTTGTAATTGTGGTATTTGTCATATTCTGTTTGTGTCTGCTTCTCAATGTCGAAGCGGATGGTTTTCGGAAGGGTCTTCGGAAGTCCGAGCTCCTTCATGATGGCGGTTTACTTTTCAATGTTGTCCTTACCCTGGGCATAAGCCTCCTGATAGGTGTCATGCAGGCTGACGAGCAACAGATCTATTCGGATAACATCGGGAACGACATGGATGTTTCCCTTGCCGGAGACTGTGATAATATTCTCCTTCTCTTCCATAGCTTTAATGTTTAAGTCGGTTTACTATTGCAAATATATTGCTTTTTATCATTAAAAGAAACAATCATCCGAAAAATTAAGCAGAGACGTCAACTTTTCTATACCTGTACCACGAAATGAAACAACATTGTCGTATCTTTGTGCGCAGATAAAGACTGAAGCGTATGAAGATACCTGCATTGTTCAAGGAATATATCTGGCTTGTGAGAACCATCTATCGTGCGAGGCGCATCTCGCTTGTCGAACTGAACGAGCGGTGGGTGGAGACTGACATGAGCGGTGGCGTGGAGATGGCACGCACTACCTTCAACCGCCACAAGGATGCCATACAAGACATCTTCGGCATCTATATCGAGTGCGACCGCAGGGACGGTTATCGCTATTACATCGGCAACCCGGAAGTACTGGAAGATGACTCGGTGCAAAACTGGATGCTGTCCACACTTTCACTGAGCAATGTCATCAGCGAGAGCCTGTCGCTCAAGGAACGGATCATGGCCGAGCGGGTGTCTGTAGACGAGCAGTTGCTCGAAAAGCTTATCAGGGCGATGAAAAGTGGACACCGTGTCAGCATACGCTATTGTCAGTACGGCTCACCGCAGAGTTTCTGGACGGCTGCCGACCCTTACTGTCTGAAGCTCTTTCATCAGAGGTGGTATCTGTTAGGCAAACTCTTCGGAGAGAAGTATGAGATGTTTTGTCTCAACAAGATAGTGGAGATTAAGATTCAAGAGCATACGTTCAAGATGCCCAAGGACTTCGATGAGGCTGATTTCTTCAGTCCTTACTTCGGTGTGGTCATCGATGAGGAGATGTCCACGAAGCGAATAGTGATCAGGGCATACGGCGACGAACGTTATGAGCTGCGTGACGTACCATTGCACAAGAGTCAGATTTTCAATTCATGGCAGAGTGAGTCAGAACTGATAGACCATCCTGAGCTATATCGGGACTACGCGGACATAGAGGTGCAATTGAAGCCGACACCCGACTTCATTGACTATCTGCTCTCAAAATGTGGACGTTTGCAAGTACTCAGTCCACAGTCGGTCATCAATAAGATAGAAGAGCGTATGCGTAAGGCAACAGAAATGTATAACCATCAGACAGAGGAGAAATAATAATGACAAGCAAAATCGACAATTATTCGGACATCCCAAAATGCTATCGTGAGTTCTACCTGTCTTATACGGACAACTTTGAGGATTCTGGCTTTGACAAGGAGTACGTGGAATGGCTGCTCGACTTGTTGAAGAACCACCCGGACAATGAAGAATTTCAAGACAAGGATGTACAGAACAATATCGGTACCATCTTTGAGGATGGCATTATGGTCAAGAAAGACATTCGCAAAGCGGTCTATTGGTATGAGCTGGCAATTGAACAGGGCGACGACCTGGCAATGAGCAATCTCGCCGACATCCTGCGCAAGGGAAGTCAAGGCTATCCGAAAGACTTGAAACGGGCCTTCGGACTCTATAAGCGATGCGGGCTGCCCTACGCCCACTACCGTGTCGGCGAGTTCTACGAGAACGGATGGGGAACAGAGAAGGACCTCGACGAAGCCAAACGTTACTATCGTCTTGCGTATAAGGAGCGCCATGCACTGGCTGTGAAGAAACTGGATACATTCGACTTCCTGCATTAAAGTTGTTACTGCCTGTACCACGCTTTGAAACAACCGTCGCTTAACTTTGCATCATCAATCTTATAAAGCAAAGTAAAACTATGAGGCAGAAAACCATTCTCTTGATGGCTCTCATCGCAGCAACCATCACATTCAGTGCATGTTCATCGGATGACGATGACAACAAGATTTCAACGAGTTCGCTCGTCGGCAAATGGTACGTCGAGGACGATGGCTACGGCTGTGAGTTCAAGTTCAATGCCAATGGCACACTGACCTATATCGAGACGATGCTCGACGCACCAACGTCAAAAGTACGCGACAGTGGTACTTATAAGCTCGATGGCAATAAGCTGACGCTATACTGGGCAAAGTCTGAAACTTGGAGCAACTACAGTCAGCAATGGATTGTGGACGATACAAGTACAGAAACAGCCGTGGTCAAGATAAGCCTCAAGGGTAATCAACTGACCCTCTACCCAGACAAGTCTGATGACAGTAGCAAGCTTGTGACCTTTACCCGAGAGTGAAGCTTTTTATATTGTTTGGTTCCGTAGCTCAATGGAAAGAGCGTCTGCCCCCGGAGCTGAAGGTTGCAAGTTCGAGTCTTGTCGGAATCACAGAATAGTTTTATGATATTGACTGTCGCATATAGCCTTAATGTGCTATATGCGACAGTACACTCACACTAATAGTTCTATTGCATTATTGTTTGTCGTTAATAATGATATCAAGCATCTTTTTCTGATGCACTTTCATGTCATCATCATTCCATTCCAATCCAGCGCTTCTACGCAATTTAAAGTCAAGTATTTGGGCATAATTGTCATGGCACATCTGCATCATAATCTTAAACTTCAGCGAAGCCACACTTACTTGGTCCGCCTTCTCATCACTATAATGATCCAACTTGGCTTTCGGGCTCCAATTGGAACCTGAACTGTTTGCGTCAGCACCAATCATGGCGAAGTTGCCAAAGCAGTTGATGCCTTCCGAGCTTAGCAGCTTCCCTTCCCCGGCTTTCTCTTGTGGATAGAAATGCTCCAACGACTTTCTTGTACGTGAGAAATAGAAGTTGTTGAATGGGTCAAGTTCAAAGTCGCTGCATCCAAGCGAATCGAAGAACTGGCTACGTTCGCGAGAGCCTTTCTTTGTCTTATTGCCACGCAACTCATCAGAATATTTCCTCCAAATTTTATAGTCGGTATAGTTGAAGACATACAGAGGTATATCCATCGTGCCCTGCTTGTATATTTCATTAAATCTTGCCTTGTAGTCTACGCCGTCTGTTCCAATCTCATCCAAGTTCAATCTGCCGTTTTTCAGCACGATGTTGTCAAAGGCGTTTGGCAATGGCTGATTTCTTTCATTCAAACATTCCTGATTGAGATAAACGTCATAGAAATACTTGTCGGCGAGCTGGCGCAGGAACTGTAGATAATCACGGTCTGACTGCATACCGTTCTTAAACAAATATGCCATGCAGTAAAACAGGTAATTCTTACGCTGCTTGGGAGTGAATGTTACTTCGAACATCGACAACAGATGGACCAGCTCTTTCTGAATGTCTGCATCTTCGGATAAATTTTTTAGATATTGTTTTTTGTTATTTTCTTTGTAAAGACATTGTAGTTTCCATGGATTGTCACCCACGGTCTCCCTGTTGTCCAAAGCATGATGGACAATGTAATTATCGAGGAAGAACTTTGCTTTGAGCAGATTGAACGCAAACTGTTTGGCAAATTTCACTTTGTCGGCGGCATTATTAAAAGAATCCTCAAATTCATCCAACACTTCCTTGTCGTCGAGGGTGAAATCTGAAGGGTCAAAGCCTTTTTGATTCATCATAGTCACCTTCAACACAATTAACAGGAAGTTGGGAAAGTCGATGATGGGCTGGAACTTGTCGCTTCGTTCGTAAGCGGTTGATGAGTACTGTTGTTCAATCGGTTTACTTAACAGATTGATGATTGTTTCTTTTCCCTCCGACTCGTCGCCCGTTGGTATCTCAGAAAAATCATTGATAATAAATTTATTAAGATGCTTCCCAAACACTTTTTCGTTGGAATACGTCTGTTGGATGTAAGCATTCATCTCACTGCACGCCTCCCACACCTTACCGAATGTTGCAATGTCAGTCTTGTCCAATTGCTGGCTCAGCGTAGACTTGACAATCTCGTGCTTCTCCAACTGCTCACCCCGAGAGTTCATCACCTCGAAATAGTGGTTCAGATCGACATCTTTCGGAACACTATAGTGTATGATATGGACGTCGTTCAGGAAGAATTGCTTAAATCCTTCCCGTTCGTCGTTGCCCACAATATCATCCATGGCCTTTATTGCATATTGATAGCCGTCTCTGATGCCATTGTCTACTTCTTCACCCAAGTCTGGATAATTATCCAGATGCCTGATAGTCGAGACTGATCGCTTGCGGGCACTGTATGTCAGTTTGTTCAAAATACGGTCGACCTTCAAAGCTTTTAGGATGAGATAAATAGTGGTCAGACGTTGCTGACCATCAATGACCTCGTAAACATGATCTCCACGGTTGTAGGTCACCAATGTTCCAATGTAGTAAACCGGTTTGTTCGGTTTCTTCATCGAGTCGTACACATCCTTTATCAATGCACGAATTTCATCTTCTTGCCAAGCGTAATTGCGTTGGTAGATAGGTATCAAGTAGGTCTTTGACTCCTGGCCCTGACAATAGATGTCGTTGATTGAGCACTCCAAGAGGGGCAATTCCTTTTCCTTCATATTACTCATTATAATACGTATTCGATTTAAAAAAGTGCATGAAATTTTTATAAATTCCTTCTTCCTTACCTTTTATTTTTTCCTCATTGAGGCACCGGAAAGTGATATCCTCTTTTGATAGTGGTACCAATCTGTCAGCCAAATCACTGAGCAATGTTACAGGATTGTCGGAGGCCTCTATAATCTTATACATATTGAACGAGTTCTTTAATGGCCTGCCACTTCTCTCAAGAATGTAGTTCTGAGCTGATTGCCATCCAAGATTGGTGTACTGAGCACGGAGCGAGTAAGCCCAAATGAAAGCATCTACTACGAATTGCTCAAAGAGATTCGTGTCCTCTTGTGTCGGATAGGTAGCCGGACAAAAGCGGTCTACATACAGAAGTAATACCGTGTCGAAAAGCAACCTTGTAATTTTGTTGCCAACCCCCTTGTCATAGAATTTGTCAAGCGTATTGACAATCACATTTCCTTTTATGTAGAATCCTTCGTACTGGCTGTTGTCCCGGGTATCTTCTAGAATTTTGTAGTAATGCTTCGTGTATTCGAAGAAAGGTTTACCGGCAATAATGGGCGAGTTCAACTGAAAAGCATTCACTTTTCTTGTTCCCGAAACAAAAGGCATAGCCGAAGCGTTGACCAATTCCGCATAGGAATACGCGCTCTTATAGAACTGTGCGAAAGGAGTATGGGCATACCGTGTGATGCCCTTAAATTTGTAGATGTTGTGCTCGTTAAGGTTGTAAGCCCAGTTGCCATTAATCCATTCTTTGATGCGGTAGATGTAGTCGCCAAAAAGAGATGCCAATTTGGACTGAGGCGCACTTTCCCAGTCATTTACAATCTCTTCGGTTGTCTTTTCGTCAACATCGGTCATCTCCCTGAGGTGGTAGGCCTTCAACAAGTCGTGGGGATAAAGGGCTTTCCCTCTCGCATTCTGCGAGTCAAAGAATTGGAAGGCTTCAGATTGGTTGTCCGTAATGACAACAATCATTTCACACCTCTGCTCTATGAAGTCACGCAAATTCTTCATATCCCTAACATGGTCAATGTTCTCTTCTTCCCCAGGGTTCTTGTAAACCCTGCGTCTGAAGGCATTAAGATTGTTGGGGATATTGCGGCGACTGTAAGCATTGTTATATACTGTTTGGTTGAGAAATTTGATTTCTCTCTTGTTATCATCTTTCTCCATCTCATAGAGTGCATAAAGCAGGAGCGCAAATGTTATAGTGCGTTGTTGGCCATCCACGATGTTGTAACATCCTTTTTCACTATGCAGGATGAGCGTGCCCACCCTGTAGACTTCCTTATTGCCATTCTTGGCCTCGATGATGTCATCAAGCAGTTGTATGGCATTTCGTGCAGTCCATTTGTATGGCCGCTGATAATCAGGGATGGTAAGTCTGACATCGTCTATGGATTTACCATCTTTGTCTTTTGAAATTTTCTCGTTTAACAGCAAATCACCTATCGTTGTAATTGCTAACGTCAAATTACTCATGATTCATCATTAATTTTTCAAGCCTCCATCTTACTGTCCCATAGTTCCTCAAGCTTTTGGGCTTGACCCTCAGTGAGGAGTTGTCCGGAATGGTTCTTGTCCCAGTTGATTTCCGGAAGGATACTTTTCAATTCTTCCACCGTGATTTGTGGCTGTCCATCAGCAGGAGAGGCATCGAAGCAGTCTATGTCGACGTAATATCGCTTCTTGCTGGTCCCTGCCCAGTCCTCACCGAGATAAGGGTCTGAGGTAAATTGCCCGCGAAAGACGATTCCTCTGCCGTCATTGTTTCAATTATTCTGTTTTTATACCGAAATTTTCAACAAATTCTTCTCAAATGATAGTTATACGGGGAACGGTGTTCAACCCAAGCGCAATGCAAGTGAGGCAGATGTTTTCCGACACATATCCTGCATCGACAACTTCCATACGAGCCTTCCGTTTCGCAAGGCCTGCATCAGTGTTATCTGATTGTCCATGAGTGGTTTCGGCAACTGGACATTGTCCTGCGCCTTGCATGATGTGGCTGCCATGAGAAAAGCCGCACATGCGATTGTTAGAATATTCTTTATCCTTATACCTCCTCAAATATTTCGTTCATTTCCTTCCGCTTCTTTTCTGCATGTGGGCAGTCTTTGGCGATATGTCCAATGGGAACGATGGCCACAGCCTCGTAACCCTCAACGGGGAACAGACGCTTCACGGCTTCGACATCGTAGTTACATACCCAGCAGGAGCCGAGTCCGCGGTCAGCGGCAGCGAGACAAAGATGCTCCACGGCAATGCCGAGGTCGATGTCACCATGGGGCTTGCCGTCTTCGGGGCGTACCCAGCAGCCGCTCACATCCTTGAAACACAGTACATACACCGGTGCCGACTTGAACCAGTCGCGGTTGTAGCACTGCCGGATCTTCTCTTTTGCATTGTCTGAGGTGAGAAGAAGAAACTTCCACGGCTGGCGGTTGCAGGCCGACGGAGCCAACCGCACGCAATCCATGATATACTCTAAATCCTCCTTGCTGACCGGCTCGTTCGTGTACTTTCGAACGGAGAAGCGCCTTGTTGCTAGTTCCTTGAATGCCATAAGCTGATGAATTATTTATTTCAGCCTCAAAGGTACAACTTTATATCGACAAGTACGAGCGTTTGGCAGAGAATAATTGTCATTGAAGAAGATTTAAAGGCTTTCTCAGCTACGAAAAGATCGTTCCTCATACGTGGCACGATTGAGACACATACGTGGCACGATTGTGACACGGACGAGGCACGATCAATGTACATCCATTGTCACTGTGCTTGCCAGTTTGCTTAGCGATAACTGCTCAGCTCCACAAGATTGCCGTCGGGTCTCTGAGATAGAGACTGCACATGGCACCGTGTGCGCGTGACGCTCGGCACCCGGTAGCAGAAGAATTCGAACTTTTGTCGTTCAGCTTCGACGGAAGGGAATCAGGATGTCATGGCAGGAAGTAATGAGAATAGCCGGTACACAGATAGTCGTAAGTACTATTGCAAAGCGGGTCGACGGTAACCTGGTTGAGGTACGGCAGTGCATAGAGCCCGAGAAACAGCCTTCGTTCCTCAGGCTTGTACCACAGCAAGAAAAACCTTGAAAACCTGCTGGCGCGATAGGAGTTAATAGTTAGGGAAACTATTGTGCTTTTTCATCTCCAAAGGAATTGTGGAACTATAAAAATAGTGCTTTTAAAATTTGGATTATTGAAAAACAACAGCTATATTTGCAGAAAAATTACAAATATAGGCTTTAAGTTATGATAATTCAATTTTCTATTGCAAATTATCTGTCTTTCAAAGAGCCGGCAACATTATCCCTTGCCGCTACATCTTTAAGGGAACCCGAGGCAGAAACCAGCGGAGCTTCCTTTGAACTGAATGGTGTCGAGCAGCATTAATCATCGAATAGACAGAGGCTATGGGCGTAGAAGTGGACTGCGCCCCATTAAGCAGTCGTTCCTCATCATCACGGAAGGTATGAATACAGAGCCTGACTATTTCACATCATTTCGACTGACATCGGCCAGTATGCAGGTAATTGGAGAGGGCATGAGCTGCCTGTCTGTATGTTCATTGATACTGTTGACGAGACCAACCCGCAGTTCTTTGCGCAGAATTTGGAACAGTACATCAAGGATCCGGACAATCCCTATTACGATGCAAAGAAAGCAAAGGAAGACGCTGTCAACATTCTTTGGAATGCCGACAGTGCCACGTCAGATATGGTCAACTATCTCATCGACCATGAGATGCTTCCCGATGCTGAGCAGCACTATGCGTTCAGTCAGCACAGCACGCATCAGCAGCGGCTTGCCGACATGAATTTCTATATGCGCTACAATCGCAGAAGCCGGTACTAACTTTCCGGTGTGTCTTCCGCCATTAGGTCATTGATTTGGTCAATGACCTGCTGGCGTGTCTTCTGTTGCTTGTGATAGAGCTGGATGGCGAAGATCAGACCGCATACCAATCCTATGCAACCGCCAGTCAGTCCTCCCCATGCTGCGGAAGTGAGATCCTCGCTGTCATAGTTGATGCTTAGGAAGAAGTCGATAATAAACCAGACAAACCAGAGAAGAATAAGCGGCAAACTGACTAACATCTGTAAGGCACTCAGCCGTTTGGCGCGTTGCAGTCGCAGGGCGGTGGGGATAAGATCGTCGGTCATAAAGGCTTCGTCCTTGATGTGGCTAACCTTATAGTCGAAGATCACGCCGGCAAGACAGAGAAGGATGATGGCAATGACCGGTCCCCATGAGAGATGGAAGACAAGTGCTATGAAGGGGAAGGCAAGGACGATGATAGGCATGAAAATAGCAGACTCCAGGACGAGGTAGCGGTTGATACTGGCATAGTTGTGCTTCATCGACTCGCGCAGCAGGCGGTCGTTGACGATGGTCTCGTTGTGGAGTTTCTTTTGCATGATGGCCATTTGACGGCGCATCTCTTCGAGGGTATTGCTTGCTTGTTGATTCATGATTCTGTAGTTTTTTGATGCTTGATACTTTATTTTATATATAGGCCTTATATATACGACGTTTTACACGGGTTATTCTTCACTCATGGTTTTGAGCTGTTCCTTGATACGGAAGAGTCTGACGGAGACGTTCTTGGTGGAGATGCCCACCACCTGTCCTATTTCCTCATAACTCATATTCTCAAGCCAGAGCAACACGATGGCACGGTCGAAAGGTCCCAGGCGGGCGATACGGTTGCGGAGCATCTGCACCTGCCGTGAGTCGGCATCGTTGTCCTCAAAGAGGTTGATGTCCATTGTCAGCGGAATGGTCTTCCGACGTTTTTTCTTCTTCCGGTCTGCCGAGATGCATGTGTTCAGGCTCACGCGGTAGACCCACGTGCGTGGATTGCTGCGTCCTTGAAACGCTTGAAAACCTTTCCAAAGGTTGACGAGCACCTCTTCGAAAAGGTCGGCCACTTCGTCTTCGTCCTTGGAGAACATATAGCAAACCGTATAAATCGTACTCTTCTGCTCTTTGACGAGTTGTGCAAATTGTTGCTCAGATGGTTTTGTTGCCATTGTCGTTATTGAATTGATACATTCATTAGACGCTTTTTCTTTCGAAAAACTACAGGGAAACGAAAGAAAAAAAGAGGAGGGATTTGCTTCTCCTTCTCTTTGTCTTAGTGCCTGTTCAGCAAATCATGCGTTCTCTGCTTACGCAGTGAGCCAATGATGAATAGTATCTTTTCCATGTTTGTTGGGTTATTGTGTTATTGCAAAGATACGTTTTTCTCTTTATATTATGGTCATATTCTTGTGCTTTTATTTTTTTCTTTACTTTTGTGTCGTTGAAACAATATTTTGATATTTTCGCAATGAAACCACACTATACTATCGTCTTTTACTATAGAGCTCTCTCTTAATTAGCCTTGTCAGATTTCGAGACTGTCTTTTCCGGTTCATCCGACAAATCGTGTGATAAAGTTTGATTGATGTAAAGAAAATAGCTGGGACACCAGCTATATCTATCATGCATACGGAATCAAGGACTTCGAATGCACTAAGACTAAGGACAAGGAAGAATAAGCGCGTCAGACAGAGTTGACAATTATTCTCAATCAAATTGTCGCACTTGTCGATATAAAGTTGTACCTTTGAGGCTGAAATAAATAACTCATCAGCTTATGACATTCAAGGAATTAGCAACAAGGCGTTTCTCCGTGCGTAAGTACACGGATGAGCCGGTCAGCAACGAGGAGGCCGTGGCCATCGTCCCCATCGGCCACATCGCTCCAGACTGTCCACAGGCGGACAAGAAGCGGAAGGATTTGAACGAAATATTTGAGGAGGTATAAGGATGAAGAACATTCTGCCGCAGTTGCCAAAGAAGGGTCTACTTAACCTTGGCACCTGGCAAGGCATATATCTTTGCGAGTTTCGCAACGGCGGTGGCTGCAGACATATTATAGCAACAATTTTAGAGTAAAAATTATGACACCGGAAGAAATCATGAAGCTTGTTACGAGCAAGGAAGGATTCATAGGCCATGCGATGAACATTCCGCATGACAGGCAGGACAAGACCCACGAACTGGTATTGGAATATAATCAGACCAGTCCGGCGGATACAAAGCGCGGACAAGATCTGCTCAAGCAGATACTCGGTACGTATAACGAACGAGTCGTGATCCAGCATGGCGTCCACTTTGACTTTGGATTCAACACCCATTTCCTGGG
>ULTQ01028754.1_pt1 | contig 14211 bp, 7 predicted proteins | sample 1957731 | NCBI WGS metagenome assembly ULTQ01 (sample SAMEA4835738, study PRJEB28245) | human gut metagenome | biome: gut microbiome; material: fecal sample | place: Denmark | collected 2008 | reverse complement strand
CACCGTCGTACAATCGTCCGAATTACGGCAGAACACGCCATCGAACAACACATTATTGCTGGCAAAGACATTCATCCCGTCTCCCCATCCGTAATAGCTGATGCTCTTTACGTTGCGGATCGTCACACCATCCGAGCCCCCCGTAGCGCACTGGGTCGTGACAACGCCTTCTACCAGTACGTTACGGGAGTTGGCTATGCGGATGCCTCCTTTTACCTTATAATCAATAATACCTCTTCCTCTCAAATTCACATCGCGTACGCCTTCCATAATGACACGCCCGGCCAATACAGCTCCGCCGGCCAAATAGACGGTCTTTCCCGAAGGAACTTTCAGCTCCCCGTTCTCCGGTGTATGCAAGCCCGGGCCATAATATAATACATCCGGGTCGTTTTTATCCGGTACATCCGTCTCCAACGGATTGGCAAACAAATGTAAGTTGTGGAAAATATCTCCATTCACTTCGACCGAAACATTGCAGGGACGCGTCAATTCGAAACAAACGGCATTCCCCTCCACCCTGCACGGTATGTCGTAAGAAAGCGGACGGACACGAGCCGTGTTCACCTTACCTTTATTATATACGGCTCTCACGTCAACCTTTCCGGAAAAGTCGAAAATGGCCATCGAAGCGTCCTCCACGCAGTGTTTGGTATCCCTCACCTCATCCACCTTCACCAAGTAGGACGGCAAGGTTTTCCATTCTCCCCCGTCTTGACGTACCTGTACCGTAAAATCATCATTCAAATCCACACCCTCAGGGGCCGGATAAGTCACCAAAGAAGACGAGGCCGCACAAACCGCACGTCCCGTCCCAACCAATAGCATAAGCAAAAGCCAGTGTTTTATTTTCATCTCGATTTCATTATTGAATTCCGAATGCAAAAATAATGCAACCGAACAGAATAGAATGGGACAAATTGAAACAAAAATAGGGCTTAAAATCCCCAAATGGAGATTTAAGCCCTTAGATTGTCATAAAAAACGTCCCTTACGACATTCTATCAATGAAACCATCCCACGAAACCTCCCCCGGCACGCAAGTGGACTTTCAATGTTTCTTTTTTAGACACTTTCCTATCTTCACGCGCAACGGAAGCCAAAATCTTATCATCATCATGCAGCAAGACTGCATCCATACTCTTTTTCAAGAAATCCAAAGGTATCTCAATTTCCCGTTCCTTATCTCCATTCATCACTCCTACCCACCAATCATTCCCTTTACGGCGGGCATAAGCCACGACTTCGCCCATCTCTGTACAGGATAACACTCGGGTCTCGTCCCAAACCGTCGGCACTGCTTTAAGCAAATCCAAGAAAGGACTTTCCAAATAATAAGAATAATGATCGGAAAAATGAGTAATGGGCGAAAGAAAAACAATAGACTGGGCAAACTCATGTGTCCAAGTATAACCTCCAGTCTCTATTTCACGCGGGTTCAACGTCACGGGAGTCACATCCGCAGCTCCGGCCATCAAACGTGTGAACGGCAAAGCCACATAGTGAGATTGAGGCAATACACGCCCGTATCGTAAAATATGCCACTCGTTTCCTCGAACGGCTTCCCGCGTAACATCATTCGGATAAGTACGGGAAAGCCCTGTAGGTTTTACGCTTCCATGAAAATTCAACAACAGTCCCAATTCCGCACAATCCTGCATGGCTCCCATATACCATTGCATGATTTCTGCCGTGGCCGCCGGAATGAAGTCAATTTTAATGCCTGAAGCTCCCACTGCTTTTATTTTCTCCAAATAAGCCCTGCGCGGACCCGCCGTACGCATTTCATTAGAGTTGACCCAAACAATGGATTTTACTCCCACACTACGCCCGTATGCTATGACTTCCTCCAACAGTTCCCATTGGTCTTTCCCGTCTTTACGCCAATTTCGCCAACCGTCATCTATCAGATAATATTCCCATGTAAGTTTGGCAGCGGCATCGAACCATTCCTTTTGTTCCTCATATCTCGGTGCTCCCACACTCCACCATTGCCACAGACATCTTCCGGGTTGCACCCATGAGAAATCACGCCCTTCTTCCGGAGAAGGGCACAAGTTCGTCAACATATCCGAGTTGACCAAAGCTGTCAAATCCCCGGCTATTATCACACACCTCCAAGGAGAAACATCCTTTCCCTTATACCTTCCGGCCAAAATCTTTTCCGACTCATCGGGCAAGCGCCGGATATCCCATCCTTTTTCCGAAGCGGGGAAACCAGCCTGAAACGTATTCCCCGAACGGGTAAAGGCCATGTCTGGAAAAGATTCGCAATCAGCCTCGGTAAGTGTCACGTAACAGTTGCCCAAATCGACTGTAAGCGGACCTCCCACATATCCTTTATCCGGCATGGCCTCCAACGCCGTGACATGCACATATCCTTCATAACCTGGCTCATATTCAGCCCACGCCACCTTCTTTACCCTCTGTGGCAGGGCCCAAGCTGTCCTTTCATTTCCTATATGTTTCGCGCCTTCTGGCAAAATGTAACGTATGGCAACTCCGTCATTATACACTCGCACCACCAAGCCGAAACGCACCCCGGAAGCCTGCATCGGCAATACCGCCTCTACCCCTCTCCCCGATGCTTCGGCATGATTCCCGAATATAGGATATTTTTCTTGTATTTTTTCTATTTCCGGCTCAGCCACCAACGAAGCACCTTTTCCCAAGTCATGCCCGTCTACGGTTATTCCCAACGGAGATTTCTGCAAAACATCCACCTTCCCCCGCTTGACGGAATAAAGGAGCCGGCCTCCGTCCTCTTCCACACAAACTTCTATGTTTTTATCGGGACTGCCCAACCGTAACAAGTCCCCACGGCTTCCGGCCGCATGCACCGACATCGAAAACAACGACCACAGAAGCCCGGCACTTATAAACAAGTGATTTTTCATATCTGTCTTCTCTTAAAACAAAAACACAAGTCCACACCTATTACTTCACTACAGCTACAAATCCGCCCCGCGGCAGACATGTTACTTGCACAACTTTTCCGTTCTCCGGCAAAGACACACTCTCTTCCGTCACGAAACTCTTGCCGTCGCTCCCGTCTTTGAACCATGTTACCTTACAGCTTTTCTCCAAGCCCAAGTTTTCCAACGGCACGCCAATCACACGGGGTTCATCCGTTCCGTTAATCCCCGCTATGTACCATACATCCCCCTTACGGCGTGCCATGACGACTTCCGTCCCGGGATAACCGGCCAAAAGCTTCGTATCATCCCACGCCGTAGGCAACGCCGACAAGAATTGTTTTACCTGCTCCGGCAAACCGTAATATACCGACGGCCTGTCGGGCATGTGCTGCAAAGCCGATTCGAAAATCACAGGCAATGCCAACTCATGGGCATACGTTGTAATATGCGGATGCTGGGAATCGGAGAAAGTTCCGGGAGTATAATCCATCGGCCCCACTACATTCCTCGTAAAAGGCAAGGTTGCATTATGTGCCGCAGCCCGATGGGTCAGCACGCCGTTATTGTTATACCACTCTGCCCCGTAAACGGCTTCCACTGACATCAAATTAGGATAAGTCCGCTGCCATCCCCTCGGAATAGTCGCACCATGGAAATTCACCATCAAATTATACTTAGCCGCATCCTCCAACAAGTCGATGTAATAATCCATAGAAGAAATGCTGTCTCCTAAAAAGAAGTCCACTTTTATACCGAAAACGCCTAACTTGTTCAACCATTCGAATTCTTTCGCACGGTCTTCCGGCTTATTCAGACGATACAAAGGAGTTGGGCCTAACCAGTTTGTGCTTGAGTTGTACCACAACAAAGGTTTCACGCCACGCTCGTGTGCATACTTCACGGCATCTTCCAAGTTTCCGCCGTTGCCCATCTGATCCCATTCCCAATCTATCAGACTGTAAGGCCACTTCATTTCGGCCGCCAAATCAAAATATTCTTTCAGAAGCTGATAATCTCTCGTTCCGTGATTGTACGCCCAATATATCCACGAAGCCGAACCGGGTTTGATCCACGATGTATCCTCCACCGTCGAAGGGTCGGAGACATCGGTTACCAACGTAGATTCCACGACGTCCGACAACGTCCCTATGATAAGCACCCTCCAAGGCGACTCCCAAGTCTCTCCCATGGGCTGCTGCTTGTCGAACAGACGCACACGGTAAAGGTCGGCACTGTCGGCATTACACAAGAAAGAGCCTCCATGTCCCCGCCGGATATTCGCCTCCGTCATCAACATAAATACGGAATCCCGTAATTCCACAAGTCCGGGATAGCCCCAAAGATTCGCATCCGGCTGCCCTTCCAACCTGCCATTAGTGGACAAAGGATAAAAACCTTCATATCCCAACGTATACTGCTGCATCCAACGTTTCACCCCCTGGGGAACATCGTATGCCGTATGTTCATCCACGACAAACTCTTCCGGCGCAACAGACTTCACCCCGTATTTAAAGGCCACGCCGTCATCATACGCCCTGATGGTCACGTCCAATATGTTGCCGTCCTCATTCTCAAAAGAATAAACCCTTTCAGTACCGTGGTTCACGCAATGACTGCGTTTTCCGGTAAGCATCCGGTAATCATCCGTTATCGGTTTCGCCTCCGACACGCTTTTAAATTTCAAGTTGCTGGCATATTTCTGCCGGTTCGTTTCCATTCCCAGACGGACCAATGGCAACGCACGCTCCCCGTTATAATACACCGCGAAAGACACATCGCCATACTCACCCTTGTCAAGTTCTGTCATGCCCACAACCAAGTGCCTGTCCGGAGAAACCACTTCCTGTTCTTCTACTCCACTACAGGAAGGAAGCCCCACGGCCAGTCCTAAGCACCACACCCATTTCAAAACTCCTGTCTTCATTCTTTTTCTTTTTTAATTATTTCACATTAAAATACATACTATATTCAGATCACAGTCGCGCAGCCCCTCAATAATTCCGTATCGTAGCATATACCCCATAGGATTCCTTGTCCACATCAAACAAGGGGCGAAGCCGAAACTCGCGTTCTCCGTTCTTCAGGACAAAACGTCCGGACTCACTATCCGCAAACGACAATCCTGCAAGTATCTCATCTTTGTTGCCTTTCAATATCACCTCGTCACGGGTCTCGAAAGCCAACAGCATCGGGCCATAAAACACAGCCAACATATTTTCCTTATCCGGCATGGACTGCAAACGGAATGCGTAACGAAACTCTATCCGTACCCTGTCACCATCTGCCCAACGCCTTGAAAGTTTTAGGAAGGAAGACGGACGTACCGGCATTTCCTGCTTCTCACCGTTCACATATACCACTGCACCATCCGTCCAGGCGGGTATGAACAAATTCAACACGAAATCCACCGGACGGCGCACCGACACGGTGAAATCCACTATCGGTTCCACCGGAAATCCCCCGGCTTGTTCCAAACCGACCTTTTTATCAGCCCAATGCACTTTGGAAGGCACGTATAAATTCACATACACGGCCGAGTCGTCATGATAATAAATGCCGTTGTTCAATTTGGCAAACGCTTCGGCACAAGACCCGCTGCAACACTTGAAGTCGTTGTCCGCCATGTACGCCTTATGACGAGGTGACCCCAACGGCAAATGGTAAACATAAGCTCCCGTGGAACGGCTCTGCACGGGAAGCACCGCATTATAGAACATGTTCATGTAAACATCCGCATAACATGGATTACCCGTCCACGAAAAAAGACTGGCATTCAACCGCTGCGTGTTATGAGTCACGCAACTCTCCGCAATGCCTTTGGTCAAAGTATTGCACAGATGGCAAGGTTCGCCCCAATGCTCTGCCGTCAACGAAGTCTCGGTCGTGACGTTCGGGCGCGGACCGCTGCTTGTGCCGTTGACATACGCATGGGAATGCATGAGCATATTCCAAAAGTTCGCAACGGACTTCCTGTAACATTCCTCCCCCGTGGACTCATACCGCCGGGCAAAACCGTTCACCAAAACAATGTGCGTATTGGCATGCAATCCGGAAAGAATGTCCTCGTTCCGCACCAAGGGTTCCAAAAACCATGAGGGGTCAAATAAGGAAGCCAGTTCCAAATACCGGGGTTTTCCGGATACACAGTAAAGTTGGTACAACACTTCGTTCATGCCCCCCATCTCATTCTGGGGATTGGCATCTGCCGTGTACATCATGCGTGCGACAGTCGCCGGATCCAGTTTCGACATGCGCCTGTCCACATAACCGGCCAAGCCCTCCACCATGGCGTATGCCTTTTCATTGCCGGTGCGGAGATACACGTCCAACAGTCCCTGCATGATTTTGTGAAGCGTATAATACGGTGCCCACACACCTGTAAAACGCGTCTCCAACACCTCTATGTCCGTTTCGGGAAAAGCGCTTAAATAACCGTTGCCGTGTGCTTGCTGGCAGGCATACATGCCCTCGACGACCTTCTCCAAGTTCCGTGCCAACCCGGCGTCTTCATATCTCTCCACCAAGGCTGATACAGCCGAAAGATAATGTCCCACGAAATGTCCCCGCAAGCCTACGCCGGGCGACTCCCAGCCTTCCAAGGGCTTTGCCACGGAAGGCAAGCCTGCGTTCACCCTGAAATTATGCAATAACCTGTCCGGTTCCAACGACTTAAGGAAAGCGGTATTCAGGTCTTCCCGCTGCTTAACCCACGAAGAAGCCAATTCCACGTCATGGCTTGGAAACGGCAACAACATCTCCGTCGCAGAAGGGCTGACGGCCATCTTGCCGCCTGCTTCCATCCGAACGGCTACCCAAAGGAAAAGTATAAACCAATAATGTGCCTTCATACACCCGTATCATTTATTCCTACTGCAAAGATACGCCCTTTCCACCCATCATAATAGGACAAAACCACCAAAAAGATAGGATAAAAAACTTTTTTATCACAATTCTCTTTCCATGCCATGCAAAAACAACTTGGCGTGACATTTCCATCCCTCCGTACGCATTGGCTTTCGCAAAGGCGAGAGAGCCCCCGGAAAACTACCTTTCACCCAACACGAACAAACGAATATAGACATTCTTTTTGAACAGCAGCACCAAACGGTAACAAACCACCAGTTCGACCAAGGCCAGACATGGCGGCAGGACAAACGTCCAAATCATGGGTACATAAAATCCCAGACTGTTGAACAGGTATTCTAACAAAAAAGTCTGCAACCAATAAATGCCCAAAGTAGACCGTCCTATGCCATTCAATGCCGTTGCGATTCCTTTACCCTCAATAAGGCGATAAACGTAGGGAGACAACAGGAAAAACGACATGCTGCCTGCAATGCCTATCGCCAGACGATAGAGCACCACAGAAAGGTTCTGCACGTCCCACGTGAACGTCCCCCAGTCCAACACCTGAGTGGGAACCATATACACCGTAAGCCTCCCGGACCAAAATGGCAGCATAACACCAAAAGCCACAAGGGAAATCCCTAAAAACCATTTGCGGTGGCGGTCCAAAAGGGATTGATTCAGCTTACAAGCATATCCCACCCAAAACATGGGAAGCATAAAGTTGAAGTTCGCCACGCCGCCATAGGGCAAAATGCCGGACAACACGACAGTCACGAGGGCTGCCAGCCAAACATTCCGGAACAAGCGGATGGACAAGAATCCCACCAAATAACACAAAAACACACATTTCAAGAACCACACCGTGTTCATAAACCCCATCCAATCGGGAGTGAACAGGGCTGGCCACGGGTTATGCCCCATGACGGACACCGCCGTCCACACTATGATAAAAGCCGTCACCGAGGGCAAGAGCAACTGCACGAACTTCTTTTTCAACAGTTCTCCAAAAGTGAGCTTCAACGAAGAACCGAAGAAATAACCGCACAGCAACATGAACAGCGGCATGTGGTAAGTATAAATAAAACTCCAAATAGGGTTATCCCAATAGTCATTCCCCGTGAGTTGTTCCACAGAATGCCCCAACAAGACACTGCCAATGGCAAAAAACTTCAAGAAATCAAGATAAGGGATGCGGGCTTTCGAAGTTTCCATCAGAATGATATGATTAATGTTTTGAATAATTGCTTTCCACGATACCATTCACCTCACAAACGGCATTCCGTAGCAGTCCCGTCGTAACGGACTTCCACGCCCGCCCCTTCACGGAACACCTCGTCCGCACTGCCGCCCAAGACCACGCGGAACTTGCGGGACTCCTCCATACTGGGAAACGAACCTTCGCGCTGCCCGACGGACAATACACCCCGGCTATCGTCCCATTCCATCCGGATGGTCGAGAAACGCCCCTGTTCGTAACCGTAATTGTCGCCTTCGTCCTCATACAGGGTGAAAATGGCATCCCGTCCGGGATAGACCACGATGGTAAGTTCTTTTCCCGACAACTCTCCCGTATGCTGCACAACCGGCCCCATCGGAACGATGGAACCCTGGCGCACGAACAAGGGAATCCTATCGATTGGCGCATCCGCCTTGACATCCCGGCCGCCCCGGTACTTTTTCCCACTCCAGAAATCCACCCAGTCCGTACCTTCCGGCAAATATACGGTCCGTGTCTTTTCCACACCCTGCAAAGCCACGGAACCTTTATCATAGTACATCGGACGGGTCACGGGACACACCAGAAAAGCCGGACCAAACATGAATTCGTCTTTGATGTCGTGCACACGGGCGTCGTCCGCAAAATCGAAAGCCAACAACCGGCTCATGGTATAGCTTTCTTGCGTGACCTTCCCGGCCAAAGAATATATATAAGGTATCAGGCGGTAACGTAAACGAATCATGCGCAGGATACTGTCATAAAAAGGCTCGCCCGGCCGGCCGAACCGCCAAATCTCACGCGGAGTGTCCGTGCCATGGCTGCGGAACAGAGGCAAAAATGCCCCGTATTGCAGCATCCGCACGTAATATTCCCGGTAACCCATATCGTCCACGCCGGCATCGAAATCTCCCGCACGAAACCATTCGCGCCCTTTCCGCGTGAAAAACGAACCGATATCCACCGTCCAATAAGGACAGCCCGTAGCCATGAAATTCAACCCCTGCGGAATTTGCTGGGCGAACGACTTCCACGAAGCATGCGTATCACCGTTCCACGTGATGGTAGAATAACGCTGTTGTCCCGCATAACTGGAACGCGTCAGGTTCACCACTCGCTTGCGGTCGGTCGTGGCACGCTGGTTTTCGTACAGCCCCTTGGAATGATACAACGAGAAAAGGCTGCTCCGCTCAGCCCCCAACACACCGTCCAGCAAAGCCAGATTCCCTTTCCACCGTTCTTCATGGCTGTCCCAACCGTATCCTTCGGACATCGGTCTCCAATCCGCATCCAACGGTTCCGTGCAGTCGCACCACCAAGCATCGAAACCGTTGCCGAAGAATTCCCCGTTGGCATATTCCCAATAGCGCGCCCGGGCCAGGGGATTGAAAGCGTCATACACAGAACGGGGCAACATAAAGCCACGCCTCTCAAAGTCTTTCGTCTGGGGGCAGTTCGTCGGGTTGGGCCAAATGGACACCATCAGCTTGGCATCCCACGCATGTATGGAATCTGCCAACGTACGCGGGTCGGGATAGTTTTCACGGTTCATCTTCATGTACCCCCACTGTCCGCCAGGCCAATAGTTCCAATCCTGCACGATGACATCCAAAGGCACCTGCCGCCGACGGTATTCCTGCACGACGTCCACAAGCTCCTTCGAATGGGTATAGCGTTCCTTAGACTGAATGTAACCGAAAATATACCGGGGCATCATCGGAGATTGTCCCGTCAACTTGCGGTACTGGGCCACGACGCGATCCATCGTAGATCCTTTCATGAAATAATAATCCACCTCCTTGGCGGCTTCCAATTCCATGAAACCGCCTTCCGCCCCGTCTTGGAACTTCATCCCGCAGCCCGCATCGAACAACAGGCCGTAACCGGCCGTGGAGTTCAACACCGGTACCATCTCTTTCAGGTTATGCTGGCACAGGTACATCGTCTTGCCCCGCAAGTCGAGGAAATCTTCCATGTGGCATCCCAAACCATAAAGCGCCTCGCCTTCCGACCAGCGGAAATGATTCCTGAACTTCCAAGTCCACCCCACCGTGTCGCGACGAAGCACGTCCATCACTTCCTTCTCTCCGTCGGCCGTTTTCTCGATTCGCCTGCTATCCGGGTCGTAAACGACGTTTTCCATATACGTCTTCTCCGCCTCGCGCGGCATGTCCTGACGCTCGGAAAGCAAAACCTTTCCCGTGCGGGCATCCTTATAAGTAAGGGCACAAGTATTCAAATCCACCCGCACTTCCAGGCTGTCCGACTGCAAAGAAAGCCCCCCTGACACCGAAGCTACCTGAAAAGGAACCTTGTTTTCCGTCCGCTCCACGCATACTATAGTACCGTTCCCCAAAAAATCGGCTTCACGCGTATAACGTACCCTCACGATGTCCGGACTCACGAACTCCACACGCATTCGCCCGTCCGCCGTACGGCAATACACTCCGTTCTCCAACATGACATACCCGTCGTCCGCCGCCGCGACCATAGCCACAGAGCCGACAGAAATAAAAAAACACAATGCTGCACTAAACTTGGAAAAGCCCGACTTCCAAAAACTCGGCCTCGGGTTTGCAGATACCTCTATATCCATATATCTTTCGCTTGTTGTCATGCGGCAAAGATACGGTTTTCCCTTTTTCCTTTATAGGACAAAACCACACAAAAGATAGGACTATATGTACAAGACTTCCGTCGACAATGATTCACCTTGCCATTTTACGTAGGATTTTCGGGAACTGCCAAACAAAAATCAAGGTGCAACAAACGGCTGCGGCGGCATCGGAAACACCCTCGGCGGCGTACACGCCCATAACCCCCATCCAGCGCGGCAACAGTAGAGCCAACGGCACCAACAATATCACCTTACGCAACAAGGCGATGAAAACGGACACCTTGGCCTGGCCAAGCGCGACAAACATGTTCTGGCAAGCCCGTTGCAGGCCGAAAATCGTCATACCGGCCAGGAACACGGGTAAGGTATGCTCCACGGTGGCTATCAGCCGTTCGTCGGACGTAAAAGCCGAAGCGACCAATCCGGGAAACAGAATCATGAAAAGGACAAGCAGCAGGTTGAAAGAAAACATCACCCGGACCACGATTTTAAAGCAGTCCTTCACCCGCTCACGGTTCCCGTGGCCGTAGTTGTAACTCACGATGGGAATAAAACCTTGTGCGAACCCTGTCAGCGGTACGCTGACGGCCAACATCGCACTTTGCATGATGGCCAATGCGCTGATATAGATGTCGCCATACACTTTCAAGCCGCTGTTCAGCACAAAACCCACCAGACTTTCCGTACTGGCCATGATGAACGGGGACACGCCCAAGGCCAATGTGGCGCCGATGATTCTCCTGTCGGGACGCATATACCTCCGCTCGATTCTCAACGTGGCCTTGCGCGAGGTCAGGAAATGCAACACCCACCAGGCACTGCAAGCCTGCGAGAGGATAGTGGCCAAGGCCGCCCCTTTCACCCCCATGCCGAACACGAAAATGAACAGCGGATCGAGACCGATGTTCAGCAGCGCGCCGATGACGACCGAGCACATGGCTATGCCCGGCCTTCCCTGCGTATTGATGAAAGTGTTCAGCCCCACCGAGACCTCCACGAACAACGTCCCCAACAAATACACCGACAAATAATCCATCGCATAACCTATCGTATGTTCCGATGCCCCGATGGCCATCAGCAGGGGACGCATGGACAGGTATGCCGTGGCCGATGTCAGGACGGTGAAAAGCAGGAGCAATACCAGTCCGTTCCCCAATATCTTGCCAGCTCGCTCCCGGTCGCCCTGCCCCAACGCGATGGCAGCCAAAGGTGCGCCTCCCGCCCCCACGATGGAGGAGAAGGCGGAAATCAGGATGATGACCGAACTGGTCACTCCGATACCGGCCAACGCGTCGGTACCGATACCGGGAATATGGCCGATGTAAATACGGTCCACGATGTTATAAAGCAAGTTGACGATTTGTGCGGCCACAGCCGGAAGGGCCATCCGGAACACCAACGCCAGCATGCGGTCCGTACCCAACCGCTCTTCGTATAGATTATTCATGTGTCTGCTCTCTCTTATGACTTCGTGCAAAGTTACGAATTTTAAACGAAAGACAGGAGCAATGACAAAATGTTCCTTCTGACTTTTTGTATTCCGTAATGCCCCGAGAATCGGATATTCCGCCCCGAATCCAGTCGGGACGGAAAATATCGCAGCCACACGGATTCCCGTGAAATCAAAAATCCAGTCCGGTGCGCCCATTCCCGTTATTTTACCACCGTCCGCCTCATTTGCTCCGCACAGTCCGCCGTCCGTGTTTCTTAAAAGCCCGTTTCTGCTTTCGCTTTGTACGCTCCTTCATGTCATCGGAAAAATCTCCAAATAAATTCACGAACGCCCCTTTCAGTACATTCCACTCCCATTGAAGGCCGATTTTCCACACGGAAAAAAGGAACCACTGCCACGACATGCGGACAACACTCCAATGACATGCTCGTATAAAAATCCCGTTCTCATGAGATTGATTTTTTACCCGGCTGCGAACGGCGTACCGATATGCAGCGTTTATGCAAAAAAACACTTGATATACGTATATTTATGCAAACCATCCCCACAGATTCGGGCTGAAGCTTCAACCCGGATGTCAGCCCGAAAGCTTATCCGGCTACTTTTTAACAGAAAAAGAGGTAATTATCCCTATTTTTGTTACTCACCACATCCTATACATCTATGTAAGAGCGTAAAGGGAAGTAAAGAAGGAAATCAAGCCCCAAAACAAAAGACTGCTTGAAAATGTCCCATGATTTGTTACGAAACGTCCCATATTTTTCTTCATTTTTTTTATTACTTTGTTTAAATATTCTAAGAACATGAAAAGAATCATCCTATTTTATGCACTTGTTTGCACTGTATGGAGCATCTCGGCACAAAGCCATAAAGATATTGCATCCGTAGATTCCCTCGCCGCCCGCGTGGAACGATTCGGCACCGGCCTGCCGCAGGAAAAAGTGTACCTGCATATCGACAACACCTGCTACTTCGTGGGAGATACTATCTGGTATAAGGCATACGTCACACGGAGCGACAAGGGGTGGCTCACCGACCTGAGCAAAATCATGTATGTGGAACTGCTCACGCCGGACGGCTATCTCGTGGAACGGCAGCAACTGAAGATGGAGGACGGAACGGCACACGGGGCGTTCACCCTGACCGACTCGCTCTATGCCGGATACTACGAACTAAGGGCATACACCCGGTGGATGCTCAACTTCGGACGACACGAGCATCCGCATTCAAAATATACGGAGGATATGTTCTACAACAAACAGATGGCCAAAGATTTCTTCCGGGATTATGACAAGCTGTATTCGCACGTATTCCCCGTATTCGACCAACCCAAAGAAACCGGGCATTATGCCAAGGACATGACCCTGCGCCCCATGCGAAGGTACTACAAGGCGCGGAAAGGGAAGCCCGAAATAGACCTACGTTTCTATCCCGAGGGAGGGCATCTGATTGAAGGCACAGACGGACACGTGGCATTTGAAATCAACGACGAGGAAGGAAAGCATCTGGAAACTGAACTCTCCATCATAAATGATAAGGGGCAAGAAATCACACGGGCACAAACCATCAATCGGGGAAGAGGGATGTTCCTCCTGCCTAACATACCCCTGTCCGAAGAATACAAAGCCAAGCTGCATTACCAAGGCTACGACTATGAAGTGAAGTTACCGGAAGTGGAAAAGGAAGGATATGCCCTGCATGTGGAGAGGAAAGACAGCGTACTGAGGATGATTATACAAGGTACTACCGAAAGTAAGGAGGAATTGGGGATACAGATACAGTGCAATGGCGTGAGCAAGGCTTTCAGGAAACTTTCACCTGCCGACATGAGAAAGGACACCGTGGACATCTTTTGGGCTTCGCTTCCCACGGGGGTGAACCAAATCACAGTCTTCAATGGCGAAGGACGGATTTATGCCGACCGCCTCTTTTTCGTCAACCACCATGATTATGACCAACCGCTCATTACCGTAGAAGGCATAAAACAGGAATATGCCCCATTCGAACCCATTGAACTACGGATGAAACTGCTCCGATACCATGACGCGGACGTATCCCTCGCCGTACGCGACCATGCCACGGACGAAACGACTTACGACAACGGTACGATGCTCACTGAAATGCTGTTGGCCAGCGAGATTAAAGGTTTAGTGGAAAA